>Ga0070714_100002212_pt1 | contig 14324 bp, 16 predicted proteins | sample LARL83metaG_FD_65450 | JGI IMG/M metagenome (GOLD analysis project Ga0070714, IMG submission 65450) | Corn, switchgrass and miscanthus rhizosphere microbial communities from Kellogg Biological Station, Michigan, USA - LAR L8-3 metaG | ecosystem: Host-associated > Plants > Roots > Rhizosphere ...
GTGGCAATAGGCCCAGACGGTATGCTTCTCTTCTGGTGCGCGGCTGGAATCAAACAGGCTCGGCTGAGCCAGAAGGACAAATGGCTTGTCATCAGTGACTCCGTTCCAGGCAGACCGTTCTGAGGCCGCGATCTCTTCGAGCGTACCGCCCAAGTGCACCGTACCGGCTTGCGCGCAATCGCTCGCCGTCCAGGGAATTGGCGCACCGAGAGCCCAGTCGATCTTGAAGACCCCCGGGCCATAACGATACGCCTTCAATTGACCGGCGAAGCGATCGGGTAGCCGGCTGCCGGCCAGTGCCAGAAATTGCCGCGGCGTGACGTCACAGAGAATCAGCGCCGATTTATCGATCTCATCCAGCGAGCGAACTCTCGTGTTCGTTGTAATGCACCCGCCGAGTGTTTTGAAATAAGATGCGAGTGCGTTCGCAATCAGCTGAGACCCGCCGCGGGGAATCGGCCATCCAGCGGCGTGCGCGGCGATGCCGAGTACCCATCCAAACGCCGCCGAGCCGTATGCTTCAAGCGGCAACACCGAGTGAGCGGCCAGCCCCGCGAATAACGCGCGCGCGGCTTCGGTGCGAAAAATCCGGAGCGCGGTTCCAGCAGCCGGCCAAAGCGCCAGCGATCCGAAGCGCGCCAGCAACAGCGGACTCGCCGGCAGGTGCACAAACGGGCGCAGAATCTCCGATGTGAGATCGGGCCATCGGCGAGCCAATCCGGCCACTCGCTTTCGGTAGGCTGAGCCGTCGGCGCCAAGCAGTTGGCAGGTCCGGTCCAACGACCGGTCGAGGATCGCGGCCGATCCGTCGTCGAAGGGATGTGCCAGCGGCAGCGGAGGCTGGATCCATTGCAGACCATGCTCGGCCAAAGGTAGAGAAGAGAACGCCGGAGAACTCGCGGCCAGTGGATGCACGGCCGAGCAAACATCGTGAACAAATCCTGGCAGCGTCAGTTCGGCCGACCGCGTGCCACCGCCGATGGTCGCTTCGGCCTCGATCACAGTGGTGCGCAGTCCCGCCTTGGCCAGGACGATGGCCGCGGTCAGACCGTTGGGCCCGGACCCGATTACGAATGCTTCCCTCAAAACCGTCCTTGGCGTTCCAGCATTGCGTGAAACGGACCGGCTTGCAACGAGACCGGCGGAAAATAGGGTCTTACGTATTCCCGCTTCCACCACTGCCCCGTCTTAGACCGCTCAGCCGGGCTTGAAAAATGATACTCGTACAGCATCGCGCGCACGTAGCGTGGCGGCTGATCGGGAAACGGATTGGTCTTCAGCAATCCGAGTGTTAACTGATCGCCCTCGAGTAGCTTGCCCACAAACTGCACGAACCAGCGGTGGCGCTCGTAGCTGGACATGGCCGCGAACCACATCAGCCAATCGAGCCTCAAATGATACGGCGCGATCTGCGCTGGCATCCTTCCCAGTGGGCCCGGCTTCCCCCGGAATTCGTACTCGCGCCATTTTGTGGACGGCGTCAACACGGCTTCATCGGTCCCTTCCACGATCACTTCGTAACGCGGGCGCGTGATGGAGCCGAAAGCGCCGTACGTTCCCACCAGATGGAAACGATTGTAGACCGTGTTCATCACCTGATTCGGCGAGAGCATATTGCGTATGGGCCGCACGCTGAGGATCGCCACCAGAGCGGCCAGGGCCGCGGTCGCAATTTTCAGGGCTAACGGCGTCGGGTGTGCCGATGGCGAATGGATCGGAAGAATGACCGATAGCGCGCGATCATCGAAAGTGCTGATGGCCAGAATCATGGTGAGAAAATTCAGCCACGACAGATTGCCGCTCAGAAAGATGGTGCCCTGAAACAGGATGGTAATCGCCCCGGCAATCGCACTTACCGGGTGCGGCAGAAAGTAGCCGAATGGCACGATCAGCTCGGCAAAATGATTGAAAAGCACGCCGCCGCGATGCGTCCACACAGGCGCCCAGTGAAAGAACCAGCTCAGCGGATTGGGCATGGGCTGGGTCTCGTAGTGATAATCGAGACAAGTGAGATCGTGCCAGCACGGATCGCCGCGCAGCTTGATCAGTCCGGCGCCAAACATCACTCGAAACAGCAGCCAGCGGAAAAGCCAGATCGTGATTGTCTCGGGATCGTGCGCCCGGCTGCCCAAAAACACAGCATAGAAACAAGCTTCCAGCAGGATAGACTCCCAGCCGAAGCCGTAGAAAATCTGGCCGACGTTGACGAACGAGATGTAGAGCACCCACAGCATCGCCCAGACCAGCATGGACAGCCAGACGCCGTAATGTTCTGAAATGCCAACGATGGCCGCGCACGACAGCAGCACGCCCATCCAGGCCCCTATCGTGAATGCGCTGTCCTTGGGCAAAAAGAAAAACAGGCTGGGCGAGTCGTTAAACGATACTTGCTGCACGAACTGCGGCACTGGGAGGAGTCCTCGCTCACCAAGGAGAGGTTTGAACTGGTTCACCGCGTTCAGGAAGGCAATCAAAAAAACCAACGCCAAGCCGCGCTGCAAAGCGGCTCTGGTAAGTAAGAACGTTTCCGAACCAAACCAGTGCATACGCGCCCGCTCAGCGAAAAATCCCGGTGTGTCCGAGCGAGTAGCGGCCAGGTTGCGGATAGACGCACAGCCCGTGTGGACCGCGCCCCACCGGTATGCGCGCCAGCAGTTTGCCGTCGCTGGTGTCGATGGCGTAGACCTCGGAATTGTAGCGGCCCGAAAGCCACAGCACCTTGCCGTCGGATGAAACGCCGCCCATATCGGGGCTGGCCCGGCCGGGGAGCTGCCATTTGCGAATCACCCGGCGGCTGGCGAAATCGATCAGTGAAATGCTGCCTTCATCGCGATTCGAAACGTACAGTACCTTTGAATCCCGGCTGACGTACAAGCCGTGCGCGCCTTTCCCGGTCGGGATAAAGGCGATCCTGCGCATGTTCTCGCCGTCGATCAGGTACACGCCATTGGCCATCATATCGGCCACATAAAAAACCGCGCCATCGGGCGAGAGTTTCACGTCCTGCGGCATCCCATGCTTGGCCAGCACCAGTGTGCCGAGCAGCGTCTGGTCGGCAACGTCCACCTTGAGGAGCGTGCCGCTGAACTCGCAGCTCGCGATCAGGTATCGGCCGTCCGCGGAAAAATCAATGTGGTCCACACCCTTGCAGGGAACCTTGAGCGAATGAGTGGGCTTCATGGTGGCCGCATCCAGAAAATTCAGGCGCTTGCGGCGTTCGGCCACGACGATCGCGTACTTGCCGTCGGGCGTGTAGTACATGTTGTAGGGATCGCCCACCTTGATGGTGTTCTCCCGTTTGCCAGTGGCTGGGTTGATGTGCGTCAAACTGTTGCCCTTGTCGTTCAGAACCCATAGTGTCCGCAGATCGTAGGATGGCGTGACATGCTGCGGCTGGCGCCCGACTCGAAATTCGTCGATCACGCGGTACGTCGCCGGATCAATTACCGTCACGGAATTGCTCTCGCTGTTCGGCACGTAGATGCGAGGCGGGAAGTTTCTCACGACCGCGCTGAGATTGCCGGGACGGTCGGCTGAGTAGCTGTCGCTCGGATCGAGGATCGCAGGCATGCCCGGAAGAGATGTACGATTGGCCGCTCGAGAGCCACCTGTCGCCAGGAAAAGGAGAGCGAGCAACAGGAGAGGCATCGTGATCCGGCGCGGGAGCCGGCTACCTTAGTTTATGTGACGCTCGACGGCGGCGGAATATTTCCCGGCCCAGGAACTACCGTCAGATTTTGAAGATCTTCGAGCGAGCCCTGAAACCGATCCAAATCGACTGCCCCGGAGGAGATCCCCGGCACTCTGCCGCCCTGACTGTGTTGCCAGAAAGTCCAGGCGCTCCACGGCTTCGGAACCGTCGGCGTTTGTTCCAGCGTGTACTGCGCTACCCAGATCGGAAATCGGGACAGGGCGGGAGTGCTGCGGAGCATCTCAGTGGCAAACCAGGGGCTCATGTAAACGATCGGTGTAACGTGCAGACGGGCTTCGATCGCTTCCAGCATCTTCAACGCCAGCGGAGCGCGGTTGGCCGGCGCAATGTCGACCCAGCCCGCCGTACCCTCCAGGTCCAACGCGGGGCGCAGATCGCCGGGGTGAAGTTGTCCCAACGTTCGAACGAACAGGTCCGCTTGCGTTGAAACCGGAATTTGCGGACGGAAGAAGTGATACGCGCCTCGCACCAGACCCGCGGTTGCGGCGCCTTCCCAATGCCGTTGGAATGACGCATCCACATCATGTGCCCCTTCGCTAGCCTTGATGAAACAGAATTGAATACCCGAGGTGGCCAGCGCGCCCCAGTCAATTTTCGGCTGATAGCGCGAGACATCGATCCCGGGCAGCGTAGACGAAGGGGCACCGTTGGGATTTGACATTGGCTCTCCAACGGCAGGATATTCCACTGCTGGTCCGCAAAAGCACGCAGTTTCGCTTTAATCGTTGGCTTTGAGCGAGAAAAAATCGAAAAACTTCTGTGACTACTTCAGCAGGCCCATCTTTTCGAGAGGCCAGTAAATGAATACGGCCTTGCCGTAAATGTAGCGGCGCGGGACCATGCCCCAGGTGCGGCTGTCGTTCGAGGAGCTGCGATGATCGCCCAGCACGAAATACTCATCGGTCCCCACCGTGGTGGGACGCATTTCGCTTTGGTCGCGATATTCTTGCGGCACGTAGTCTTCTTCCAAAGGATTGCCGTTGACAAGCACGGATCCGTCGCGCACTTCCACCCGATCGCCAGGCATTCCGATCACGCGCTTGATGTACGACTTGCTGGGATCGCCGGGAAACCAGAAGACCACCGTATCGCCCCGATCGATCTTCTCAAAATGAAAACGGTAGACGAACTTGTTGATGAAGATCCGCTCCTGATCGTCGAGGGTGGGCATCATACTGGTGCCCTCCACCTTCACCGGCTGGTAGAGAAACAGGATCACGATGACGGCCAGGACCACGGAGAAGAGCAGATCGCGCAGCCAGTGCACGAGCGCACCCACGACGGAACGCTTTTTCGGAGTTGGAGGACTGGAGGGGCCCACCGCCTCAGCCGCGTTGATCTCTTCCATGACTGTACGAGACGATCCGATCTATTTTGACACTTGGAAGCCCGGGGAGGCAACCGTCTTAATGGACGTTCCGCGCGGCGGCTTCGTTACTGAACCGCGCGCTTAAGCCGGCGTTCCCTACGCCGCCCCCGCCAATTGCTCCAAAATTACCTTGGCGACCTGCTGGGCATCCCCGAAAGCCTGCAAATACGTCTGAAATTTGCGGTTCAATTCCAAAGCCTGATCTGGCTTTAGTTTAGACCGCACGATCATGTCGCGAATGTGGACCGGGTTGGGCAGGACAGCGTCCTCCTGCAGTTCCTCAAGCGCTGTTTCGGGATTGTAATGGTACATCAGAAGCCCCTTCCACCCACTCTACTGCTTCTCACCGCCAATGAGTTTGATCCCCAGCTCGCGCAATTGCCGCTCGGGCACTGTCGACGGCGCGTCGCACATCAGATCCGTCCCGCGCGCGGTCTTGGGAAATGGAATGACTTCGCGGATCGAATTTTCCCCGGCCAGAATCATGACCAAACGGTCGAGACCCAACGCAATTCCACCGTGCGGCGGAGCGCCATATTCGAGGGCTTCGAGAAGGAATCCGAATCTCCGCTTGGCCTCGTCGTCGCTGAAGCCGAGCGCGGCAAAAACTTTGGCCTGGACGTCGCGGCGATGGATACGAATCGAGCCCGAGCCGAGTTCCACGCCGTTCAACACTACGTCGTACGACTTCGCCCGGCAGCGCGCCGGATCGCTGGTCAACTTCTCGATGTCCTCGTCGTGCACCGAAGTAAACGGATGATGCGCGGCGTTCCAACGATTCTCCTCGGCATCCCATTCGAACATCGGGAAATCGACCACCCATAGCATTTTGAAACTCTTGGGATCGAGCAGCTTGTGCCGATCGTTGTACTTTTGGCCCAAATAGAGCCGCAATTGCCCACAAGCCTGGTAGAACGTCTCTTCCGGCCGATGCCCTTGCGGCGGGCCCGCCCAGCCCGCGATCATCAGCAGATCACCCTCGGCCGCATTCGTTAAAGCGCGTGCCTGCTCGACGAGCTTCGGGTCCAGCTTCTTGAGATCGTCGAAAACACGCAAGCCCTTCTCTTTGCCAAAATCCTTCACCTCATTGCGCTCTTTGCTGCTGAGCGTGCCGACTTTCGGAACATGGATCGCGACCGGCGGGAACGTCAATCCCAGTCCGATTTGCCAGCTCTCGTCCAGCACATGAAACGGCGGCAATCGTAGATCCGGCTTGTCGATCCCGTACGACCGCATCGCCTGCGCGTAGGTGATGCGCGGGAACGGCACTGGAACCTCGTATCCTGCGATCTGAAAGGCCCGCTGCAGCATAGGCTCAACAACCTCAAAAACGCGCTCCTGTTGCGGAAACGACATCTCGAGATCGATCTGGGTGAACTCCGGCTGCCGGTCGGCGCGCAAATCCTCGTCGCGAAAACAGCGCACGATCTGAAAATATTTTTCATAGCCGCTCACCATCAGCAGTTGCTTGAAAATCTGCGGCGATTGCGGTAACGCATAAAACGAACCCGGCTGGACGCGGCTGGGGACCAGATAATCGCGCGCGCCCTCGGGCGTCGACCGGGTCATGAATGGCGTCTCGATTTCCAGAAAGCCCTGGCTGTAAAGAAATTCCCGGATCGCGAAGGCCATGCGCGAGCGCAGGATCATGTTGCGCTGCATGTGCGGGCGTCGCAGGTCGACATAGCGATACTTCAGCCGCGCGTCTTCCTTGACGTCGACTTCTTCCTCCATCGGGAACGGCGGCGTGCGCGATTCATTCAGGATCCAAAGTTTTTCGGCCACCAGCTCGACCTCGCCCGTCCCCAAATTGGGATTCACGGTCTCCGGCGTACGCTTGGCCACCGTGCCCTCCACTGCGATCACATACTCCGAGCCGAGCATCTCCGCCTTCTTGTGAACGGTCGAGTCGGCATCGGCGTGAAAGACGATCTGTGTGACGCCATCGCGGTCGCGCAAGTGAATAAAGAAGACGCCTCCGAGATCGCGGCGGCGGTGCACCCAGCCCATCAGCAGCGCGCGCTTGTCAGTGTCGGTGACTCGCAACTGACCACAGGTGTGCGTGCGGCGAAGATCGCCTAAAAAGTCGAGCTGTACTGTTTCCATATATTATTTTATCCGCTGCGTTAATTCTTCTCTGGTGACGGACTGTTGCTCGCCCGATTGCATGTTCTTGAGCGTGTAACGGCCGGCTGCGATTTCGTTTTCTCCGACGATCAAAGCGAACCGCGCGCTCATCTTATTGGCCAGCTCGAGCGAGCGTTTCAGTTTGCTATCCAGACCCAATTCCACAGAACAACCGGCCGCTCGCAAAGTCCGTGCAAGCTGCGCCGAGTGCCGCTCCGCCACCGCGCCCATGGGTGCAATATAAATGTCCAGGGCCGGCTGGTAGCTTTCGGGATGCTCCTGCTCCGCGCTCATCACCAGCCGGTCTTCGCCGATTGAGAATCCGATGCCGGGCGCTGGAACCTTCGAGCCAAGCGCTTCGGCCAGTCCATCGTAGCGGCCGCCCCCGAGCACCGAGTTCTGTGCGCCCAACGCCCCGCGCACGATCTCGAAGGTCGTGCGCATGTAGTAATCGAGGCCGCGCACCATTCGCGGCTTGATTTCGTACGAGATTCCGCGGTCATCCAGATGCGAGCGCACCGCGGTGAAGTGGGTCCGGCAGGCGTCACACAAATGATCCTGGATGGATGGCAGCGCGTTGATGATTTCCTGATCCTCGGGAACCTTGCAATCCAGCACGCGCAGCGGATTCGTCTCCGCGCGGCGCTGACAGTCACCGCACAATTTCGACGCGACGTCGCGAAGCTTTTCCTTCAGCAGCGCGACATACTGTGGCCGGCAATTCTGATCGCCCACCGAGTTCAGATAAAGCTGAAATCCCGTTAGCCCGACGCGTCGCAATAACTCCACCACCATCTCGATCACTTCGGCATCCACGGCCGGCGACTCCGAGCCGATCGCTTCGGCGCCAATCTGATAAAACTGCCGGTAGCGGCCTTTCTGCGGGCGTTCGCGCCGAAACATCGGTCCGATATAGTACAGCTTCTGAAGACCTGGAGTCTGGTCGAGCCGGTGCTCGATGTAGGCGCGCATCACCGACGCCGTCGCCTCCGGACGAAGAGTAAGCGAGCTGCCGTCGCGATCGTCGAAGGTGTACATCTCTTTGCTCACGATGTCGGTCTCTTCGCCGACGCCGCGCGCAAACAGCGCCGTCTCTTCCAGGATGGGCGTGCGAATTTCGTGATAGTTGAATTGTCGAAAGACCTCGCGCGAGATCGCCTCCACCTGGTTCCAGGCGGCGCTGGAAGGGGGAAGAATGTCGCGAGTGCCTTTGACGGCTTTGATCATCGATATTGAATCCTTATTAGAACCGGGACGGTGCCGGCTTCATCCGGCCGCTTCGTCCCTGACGCCAGCGGCATCGTCCGGCCGTTCGTCTTTATAGATGCGGGCGGCCTCGACGTAGTGCCTGGCATTCTCGCGAAAGCGCTGGTGCTCGTCCTCGGTCACCTGCCGCTTGACCTTCGCCGGCACCCCCATCACCATGCTCCCCGGAGGCACGTCCGCCCCTTCCGGCACCACGGCACCGGCGGCGATCGCCGATCCTTTTCCTATCTTGGCGCCATTCAAAACCACGGCGCCGATTCCGATCAGGCAATCGTCACCGATGCTGCAGCCGTGCAGCATGGCCAGATGCCCGATCGTGACACGACTGCCGATCTCGAGCGCGAATACTCCCGGGTCGCAATGCAGCACCGAGTTGTCCTGGACGTTGCTTTCGTCACCGATGCGGATAGAATTGGTATCTCCGCGCGCAGTGACATTGGGCCAGATGCTGGAGCGTTCGCCGACGACCACGTCTCCAATCACCTGGGCACTGGGATCGATGTAAGCTGAAGCGGCAATCTTGGGTACGATGCCGCGATAGGCACGAATCATGTCTAGCGGTCTAGTCTACAATCCTAACACAGACGTGTTTCCTGGCTTATTTTTCCGGGCGCGGAACCTTGGTCGACTGCCAAGCGACCGCCTGCCACTTGCCGCCGCGCTTGAGAAATGTCCCAGTGTTCAGGTAATTGTCCGTCTCAGTAGCCCCGTTCTTTTCCGTTGTCCCGAGCAAGCGAAAGGCGACGATCGCGGTATCGCCGTACTGCTGAATGCGAATATCTTCAGCGCGAAAAACAGTGGTGGGACTTCCCTTCTTCGGCTCCGCCGCCGGGCGCTGGTCGCGCATAATGTCGGCCTTGCCCATGCGCCGCCCGGATGAACTGGTGTAGATCAAATCGTCGGCCCAGAAGCGATCGTGCGCGGCTGCGTCGTTGCGCGAGGCACCGGCCAAAAAATCCTTGAGCAGCTTGGTCAGTTCCGCGGCATCAGGAGCCGTTTGCGCCTGCAGACCGAGCGCCACGATCGCCAGAAATAGAAATCGGCTCATATTAAATCCTCACGGTACAACGACCACTTTTCCAAACTGCTCTTTATTCTCCAGCCGCTCGTGTGCCGCGGCGATCTCCGTCATCGGGTAGACCTGGTCGATCACCGGCTTCAGCTTGCCCTGGAAAACGAACTTCAGCACCCGGTGCAACTCACCCATCGTGCCCATGAACGAGCCGAGCAGCGATTGGTGGCGGCTGAACAGGAATCGGATATCGATCTTCGCATTTCCGCCCGTCGTCGCTCCGCACGTGACTAGCCTGCCGCCAGGCGCCAGACTTTCGACGCTCTTTGACCAGGTGGCCTCGCCGACATGCTCGAAAACTACATCGACACCGCGCTTCTCCGTGATCTTCTTCACCTCGGCCGAAATGTCCTGCTGGTAATGATCAATGACGTGATCGGCGCCCAGAGCTTTCGCTTTGGCGAGCTTGACTTCGCCGCCCGCGGTCGCGATCACGCGGCAGTGGAACAGTTTGGCGATCTGCACCGCGGCCATGCCGACGCCACTCGACGCCGCGAGCACCAGGACATCTTCGCCGGCTTGCAGTTCCGCGCGGCCAAAGAGCATGTGCCAGGCCGTCACGAAGACCAGAGGCGCGGCTGCCGCCTTTTCGAAGCTGAGGCTGTCGGGAATGGGAATGACGGTGTACTCGGGCGCAGGCATGTACTCGCGATTCCCACCGTCCACGCCGGCTCCGAACAAGGTGTAGCGGCGGCATTGATTATCGATTCCCGAAACGCATTGCGTGCACTGGCGGCAGCTTAATCCTGGCGAAAGCAACACGCGTTGGCCGGGCTTGACGCGCTCACACAGGTCGCCTACTCGGACAATTTCACCGGCAATATCGCTACCCAAGATATGCGGCATGGCAAATTTCATGCCAGGGAGCCCGTTGCGGACCCACAAATCGAGGTGATTTAATGAGCAGGCCCGGACCCGTACCAGTACCTCATTCGCCTTCATCGCAGGCTCTGGAACGTCTTCATATTTAAGGACGTCGGGCCCTCCATGCTGATGAATTCTAACCGCTTTCATGACGGACCATCATAACAACGCAGAAACCTTTGTCACGGTACTGGTAATGATAAAGTTCGTTGACACGGGGTCAGGGGCAGGCACATACTCTACTCATGCGGCGAAGTCACAGGACAGCAGCCGCGCTCGGAGGAAAAGTGAAAGCATTCGTTATTGGCTCGCTAACTGCGCTTCTAGCAGCCTCATCCCTGGTCCAGGGCGCGACGATTTCGACGTCGCTTGGCAATACGGCCTCGCTTTTGGTAAATGGCGCTAATCAAACCACGACGCAAGTAAATGCGGCACAGACCGGCCAGCCCGCGCCTTTCACCGGCAACTGCGGCTCCGATGGCAGCGCGAACTGCTCGGCCAATTGGAGCTTCAGCTATACAGTGCCGTCCGGACAAATCATCACGGGGGCGACATTACTTCTTGGCATTTGGGACATCGATTCGGGCGCGTCCCTCAATCAAGTGGCCTCATATGCGCTCACGGGAGGCGACATTCTGACAGCGCTGCTCAACGCAGCAGCGAACGCACCGAATGCCGGCGCCGGCTCCAAGAACAGCGAATACGATATTTTATCGGTCACGATTCCCAGCACCTCATTCGTCGAGTTGGCTAGCGGAACTGCCAACATCGCCCTCGCTCTACAGGGACCCGGGTTGGGCGTCGGGCCCACGAATCCTACCTTCAACGGAGCCAAACTGGTCTTTTCCACCTTGAACATCGACACCGCCGAAGTCACCACCACTCCCGAACCATCCTTTTTCGCACTCGTTCCGATGGCGCTCGGAGCATTCGCCTTCTTCCGCCGCCGTCGCAAGAGCTGCTGACTCCGATCACTGCGATCCATCCTGTAAAGGAGAAAATATGAAAGACAAAACTAAGATTACGTCGCGCCGCGCCATGCTCCATATGGGAGTCCGTTCGCTGGCCGGGGCCGGGCTGTTAGGAACGCTGGAGCAAGCAGGCTCCGCCGCGTCCAACGATCGAGCGCTGGTTTGCATTTACCTTTTTGGCGGCGAGGGCGCTTCGTTCCTGCCCAATGTTGCCGAGTTGAAGGCTTTGCATCGCCAAGAGGTTCTGGCCGTGGTGAAGCATGACGCGCCGCCTTCCAGCGAAGTCCTGGCCCAGCGATACGAGGCATTGCGTTTTCTCCCCAACGGATTTGCCACGTTGGAATGGGCCGCGCAAAAAGCCGGCATCCATCCCCGGACCGGCGCCGGCGCTTTTACTTTTCAGAGCGGAGTGAGCATGGTTGCGCTCGGCGGCAGACAGCCCCAAGGCGATCAATTTGAAAACACCACGCTTCGCCAAGCCATGAACAGCGTTGCGCCCGGGAAGACTTCGTTCCCCGACACCACCATCGGGCGCCAACTGGAAGATGTCATCCGCCTGCTCCAAGCCGGCCGCACCCTGGGTCTGAATCGCCCGGTATTCCTTTGCACGGCTAACGGCTTCACCCGCAGCGCCCAGCAAGCTCGAACCGTGGCCACCTACTATCGCGAGTTGGGCCAAGCCATGGCCGCGTTCCATGCGGCTACCGTCGAGCTGGGGCTGGATCGCCAGGTGACTACTTACACCGACGCCGAATTCTCGGGCGCCGGGCCGTGCATGGCATCGCGCCTGATTCTAGGGGGCGCCGCGATGGAAGGCGACGTACTCAAGTCCGCCGGCATCGCGTACTCAGATTCGCTGGCCCGTTGGCACGGATTAGCTTAGAACATCACTCTGGCAAGCGTTATGATGTTGCAAATGAAATTCGAGATCGCGAATTACACAGCGGACACATGGCTGCCATATGTCGGACAGGTCTTCACGTTCGAATCCACGGACGCCGCGCGGCCTGTGCAGCTCGAACTGCTGGAAGTAAAACGGCATAGCTCGAACGGCCGTCCCGCCGGATTTCGCGAGCCGTTTGCCTTGCTCTTCGCTCTGCGCGGCGAGGACCAGTTGGGAAGAGGTCTGCATCGCATAGCGCACGATGATTTCGAACCGGCCGATTGGTTCCTCACCCGGGTATTGGCCCCAGGCCGAGATCCACGCTTGGCCTATTATGAAGCGGTATTTGGATAGGAGAAATTATGGCGACACCTTATGTCGGAGAAATTCGGATGTTTGCGGGCAACTTTGCGCCGGCAGGCTGGAGTTTATGCCAGGGTCAGCTGCTGGCCATCTCGGAGAATGAGGTCCTCTTCAATCTGATTGGAACTACTTACGGCGGCGACGGCCAGCAAACCTTCAGACTACCCGACTTGCAAGGGCGGGCTCCGATCCATCAGGGACCGGGCTTCGTCATCGGTCAAAACGGCGGATCTGAAAACGTCACACTGACCGCCACACAGTTGCCTTCGCATAACCATCTGGCAGCGGCTTCCGGTAGCGGCGACGTCGTCAGTCCCGATGGCGCTTTCTGGTCGTCGGATCCGGGCGGCAACACGGCCGCATATACCACGCCGCCACAGGGAACTCCCCCGACACTGGCTCCGAATGCCATCGGGAGCAGCACCGGAGAAGCTCTACCGCACGACAACATGCAGCCATTTCTGGCTGTCAACTATATCATTTCTCTGTTCGGTATTTTCCCGTCCCAGAATTGAACCGGAGGATCAAGATTATGAGCGAACCATTCGTTGGACAAATTCAGATATTCGGTTTTAATTTCGCGCCCCAGGGCTGGGCTCTGTGCGCCGGGCAGATACTGCCGATCTCGCAGAACACCGCGCTGTTCTCTATCCTTGGCACTACCTATGGGGGCGACGGGAAGTCGAACTTTGCACTCCCGAATCTGCAGGGCAGGGTTCCGATTCAGCAAGGGCAGGGAGCGGGTCTAAGCCCGCGCGATCTCGGCCAAACAGGCGGAGAAGAATTTGTGACGCTGGCGGCCAACCAAATGCCAGGTCACACACATCCCGCCAACTGCAATAACGCCGTTGGCACCGCTTACGATCCGGCGGGGCAGGTTTGGTCGCAAGATGCCGGCGGCAACCAGGAATATGGCACGGGGGCGGTAGCCGGGCACCATATGTCTCCCAATGCGGTGTTGCAAGCCGGTGGCGGGCAGCCCCATAACAACTTGCAACCATATCTTGTGCTGAATTACTGTATCGCGATGCAAGGCGTTTTCCCGCCCCGATCATAGAAAGGATCTATCATGAGCACGCCATTTCTTGGACAAGTAACGATTTTTTCATTTGCCTTTGCCCCTAAAGGCTGGGCGATGTGCAATGGACAGCTTCTTCCCATTAATCAGAATCAGGCGTTGTTTTCTCTGCTCGGAACTTTCTACGGAGGCGATGGCCGGGTCAACTTCGCCTTACCGAATTTACAAGGCAGAGTGGCGATGAGCTTTGGACAAGGCGCCGGCCTTCAAAATCACAGCCAAGGGGAAGTAGGCGGTGAGCAAGGTCACACGTTGACCATCGGAGAAATGGCCCCGCACTCGCACCAACCGAATTACGCAGCCGCAGCGACCTCACTGACGCCCGGCGGTAACTTGTGGGCGGCTGACCCGAACGGTAATGTTACCTTCGCCGCCTCGGGCGGTGAAACCATGCATCCTGCCGCCATTGGCAATGCGGGCGGGAGCCAGGCGCACCAGAATATGGAGCCATACGAGGTTCTCAATTTCTGTATCGCGCTACAGGGGATTTTCCCCACCCGCAACTAATGACCGCGGCCGTCGACGTAAGCTTTCGGCCGGAATTGCCGGAAGACGAGGCCTTCCTCGAGAAGCTCTACGCCAGCACTCGCGCCGGCGAGATGGCCCTGACCGGCTGGGA
>Ga0070714_100002213_pt1 | contig 14320 bp, 12 predicted proteins | sample LARL83metaG_FD_65450 | JGI IMG/M metagenome (GOLD analysis project Ga0070714, IMG submission 65450) | Corn, switchgrass and miscanthus rhizosphere microbial communities from Kellogg Biological Station, Michigan, USA - LAR L8-3 metaG | ecosystem: Host-associated > Plants > Roots > Rhizosphere ...
CCGCCGAGCCGGGAGTGCTGGCCACCGGCGGGTACTCGGGACTCACGCTGCTGCCCCAGCAGCCGGTGGACAACCCCTACCTGGTCCAGGCCATGGGCCCCAACAAGATCAAGTGGGTAGCGATGGACGCCTCACGCGAGCCGACCATGCGCCCCGTAGGCGCGGCCTTCGGCGTGCCCCGGCACCCCATCGATGTCGGCTACGACGTCTCCACCGTGGCCGAGGAGGTCAACGAGTTCAACTGGTTCAACGACTCCAAGGCCGAGGGGGGCAGCGGGATCTGCGAAGGCAGCAAGGTGACGAGATGCCTCAAGCCGCTTAACCCGAGGACCGGCTGGACCTCGGTCATCGTCCCGGCACAGGTCCAGGCCATCTACCGGGACCTGCTGAACAACGACCCGCGGCCGTTCTTCATGCACCAGTCCAACCTGACCGGTGACCGGCTCGCCTACCCCGTGATGGACGGCGTCCTGTCCGCGTACCGCGCCGTCTACGGGCCCAGCGCCCCGATCGTCAACCTGCCGACGTCCGGGGACGGGATAGCCCTGCGATATCGGCAGTTGTGGGCCCAGGCGCTACGCGCCGGCACGGTCACCGCCTGGGTGCAGGGCCACACGCTCACCATCTCAGGCCCGTCAGGCACCACGGTTCCGGTCACGGTCCCGGCCGGGTCCAGGGTGGGATCGGCGGACGGCCCCACGTTCGGCAGCCCGTACGCGGGCGGGCTCTCGGCGTACACGAAGCTCGGTCCGCGGCCGCTCAAGATCCATCTCCGCGCGGCTTCAAGCCGCTAGCGGCTTGCGCAACGTCAGGTCGAGGAAGAACGGCGTTGATACCCACTCGTAGCCGTCATCCCTGGCGGCATGAAGATCACTCGCCAGATCGTCGATCTGCTGCCCGGTCGCGATCCCCGAGGCGACGGCGCGTTCCTTCGCCGCCAGCAGGGTGCTCGCGTGGAGGCCGAAGCCCAGTTCCGGATTCGTGATTCCGAATCTGCCCTCGGCCGCGACGACGTCAAGGCCCGCTTCACGGGCCGACCCCGCGAGGCCATCGACGGCGCCAGGCGGTACACCCCCGGCCCGTTCCAGCAACTGGTACGTCAGATCCCAGTAAGTGGCCAGTGCGTCGACGTGAGGATGTGACCGCGGGGGCGGGCTGCGCAGCGCCTCTTGCGCCACCACCCAGCCGCCGGGGCGAAGCAGGCGCGCGATCTGCCTGAGGGTCCGTACCGGATCGGGCTGGTGCATCAGGAAAAGCCGCGTATAAGCCACATCGAACGGGCCGCCCACAGCCGCCGTGCCAAGCTCGTGGATGTCACCGGCAACCAAGTCCACGTGGCCCAGATCCAGCGCCGCCACGACCGACCGGGCCCTCTGGATGGCCGGCTCGCTGAAGTCGACGCCAACCACCCGCCCCTCCGGGCCGACCATCTCCGCCATGACGGCCAGCCCGCCAATAGGGCCGCAGCCGCAGTCGATGGCCTGCCAGCCTTTCTGCATACCGACCCGGCGGAAGCCCGAACGGGCCATCTCCCGGGTGGTCTCAGCGATGCTCAGCAACCGCCGAAGATCTTCATCACTGCCATCCAGGATGTAACGCTTGACCCGTTCCGCGATCGCTTCAGCCATGACCGCCCCTTTTGCCGTCGCAAGCCGCGAGGGCTTGCCATGTAAGGCCTGCGCCCTGTAGAGCCTGCTGCCCGCGGGCTTGATACAGCGCCGCCCGGCTCGATGACGGACTCAGGCCCAGGAGGAACGCCGCCGGGCTGACAAGTGGGGCTGTCCCCGCCGAAGCCGGGCCCTCCGGCAGAAGACCAGGACTATCCGCGGCTCCCGCCGTCCTGCGGCCGGTTACCGGCGCGAGCGGCTCGCAGCGACTCGGCCGCCGTCAGGAGGGCGGCGCCGAGGAGCACGGTGTCTTTGAGCAGGGCTTCGCCCAGCACAGACAGCTGCTTTATCCCACCCGGGCCCTCCCTCCACGCTTCCGGCGTTGTGACCAGGAAGCTGAGCGTGCTGAGCATCAGCCCCGCGGCGCCGAAGCTGCCCACCGCCGAGGCCCGGGGCGCGAGCGGCTTGGCCGCGATCAAAGAGCCCAAGGTTATCTGCGTGACCCCGACGAGCCACGCGAGCTTCTGTGCGCCCAGCTTCTTACGAAGCCGCGAGGTCAGCGGGCTCGCGGTGACCAGGACCTCGGCGTTCTGGACCTCGTAGTCGGTGAACTTCAGCGCCCCGATCCACACCAGGGTCGTCACCAGCCCGTAGCGCGTGACCATGGATCCTGCGGCCGCCAGGCCGCTAGCCGGTGCGTGCCGTGTGCCCATATCTTGCTCCCTGATCGCCCGCCAGCAGGCGGGGTGTAACCGGCAGGTCAAGGGTTAGCCAGCCGCGCAAGAGGACGAACAGGTCAGCGTGGACCTTGCCCTGGAGCGTGGCGGTAAAGATCGCCTATGCGGGCTCGTACCGCTCGCCGAGGGCCTGGGCGACCTGAGCCATGAACGGTGGTGAACAGGAGCCCATCTCTTTGACTTCGGAGAAGTTGTCGAAGAACCACAGTGGGCCGGCATCCGTCGTCTCGCCGGGAGACAGCGGCCGGCCGAAGACGGCTATCGCTCCGGCGTCGCTGATCCAGGCCGTCTGACCGCTGTCGTCGGCGACCTGCCAGCCCTCAAGAATCAGCCGGTCCCCGCGGCCGTAGATGCGGATCTCCCGGGCCGTGGCGCCTTCACTGCTGACCACGATGCGCTCGTACTGGTGCTGACCCTTGCTGTCATCGCCCATCCTGGCAACCTTCTTCCCTTGCGGCCGTTCTCTTGCGGACGGCGAGGGTGGCGCGTCCGGCCGCAAATCCACGCGAAGCTCCTGCAAGCATCCTGCCCGGCTCAGCGCGGCCAATCACCCCCGAAATGAAAGAACCCCGGAGGAGGCCCTCAGAAGCGGCCGAAGATCCGTTGCCCGGCGCCCGCTACGGGTACGAGACGGCAGATCAGGGCAATCTAAGAGGGTGGCCGCCATGGAAGTAGCTGAGGAAGAGCGACGTGTCCTCGCTGTTCTCTTCGAGATGCTCGATGCCCAGGAACTGGGCAATGTGGGGCGGGTGCTCGACACGTTCTCCGACCGTCCAGAGGCTGCTCATATGGCCACGGACGGCACTCGGTGGGAGACCAGCCGGGAGGCGGCCCAGGCCGTCACGGCAGTGCCCGGTGACGGTCTTCGTCTGGTGGCCGACCACTTCGACGTTCATCTTCAGGGCGGCGTTGCGTGGGCAGAGGGCCTTGGCCGCCTCATCAATCAGAGCGGTGCTGAGCGCACGGTACGGATGTCCGGTGTCCTTGTCCGCGAACATGGGCAGTGGGTGATCGTGCAGTCGCACGCTTCGCTTCCAGTCCAGGACGCGGAGATCTTCACGCTAGCCACCGGCTGAGGATCCGAACCCTGACCCCCTTGCTTGCCCTGCGTCGGTTTCGTTCCCTGGAGTTGATGCCGTGGCGGACACTTCAGGGGAGGGCATGGAGACACGATGACCACCGCAGTGATCGGCGCTACCGGCCGCGTCGGCAGCGAGATCGTCCGCGGCGTGCTCGCGCGCGGCGATGCGGTCGCGGCGCTCGTTCGCGACCCCGGCAAAGCCCGCCGCGCCTTCGGCGAACCCGACGGGCTGCATATCCGCGCCACCCGCCTGGACGACCCGCGAGACCTTACCGAGGCATTTGACGGTATCCGCACGGTGTTCATCGCGATGGGATCAGTCGGCATCGAGGGCGTCCTGCAGCGGATCGCGATCAACGCTGCCGCCGGGATCTCCTCGATCGAGCAGGTCACCCGCCTGTCGGTGCTCAACACCTCGGCGGACTCCCTGGGGATCAACCAGCGAGCCCACTACAGCATCGACCAGTTCGCCTCCTCGACCGCAGTGCCGTACTCGACGATCCGCCCCGCGATCTTCTCGGCGTCGCTGCTCGCCGCGGCGCGTGAGGTGCGCGCCTCGCGCACCTGGACCGGCCTGGCCGGCAGCGGCCGCATGGCCTTGATCGACCATCGCGACGCGGCCGAGGCTGGTTTGCGCGTGCTCACCGACCCAGCGCTCTGGGGCGCGCACCACGACCTGACAGGGCCGGTTCCCATGTCGTGGCCGGAGGCGCTCGAGCTGCTGTCGGCCGAACTCGGCGAGCCTGTCACCTTCCGGGTCGCGGCCGAACGGCAGTTCCTCGAGCGCCTCACCGGCGCCGGGGTACCGGCGGGAACCGCTGAGCTGCTCATCACGCGCGAGTGGGCGATCATGGCCGGTGAGAACGACCACACCACCGGCACCTTCCAGCAGATCACCGGCCACCCGCCGCGCCCGGTGGCCGAGTTCCTCCACGAGTACCGCGCGGAATTCACCTGATACACCGCGCCTGTCCGGTCGACCAGGCCGGCCTCGTTAGACACTTTCAGGTGGTGGCTGCGGCCTGGAATCGTCGGCCCGGAGTACCTGGCCGGTGAGGCGACGACCAGTGTCGCTGAGCAGGTACGCCACAACACCGGCGACCTGGCTGGGTGCGCATGGCGTGTCGGCCTCGGTGCACACCGCGTTGACGGTGATGTCGCGCTCACGCAGCTCAATAGCGAGCGCCCGGGTGAGCACGTCTGTGAAGGCTCTGGCCGCGGTGTAGAGGCGATGGGCCGTCCGGGCCAGATCACCCGCTGAGCTGGTCACATTGACGATAGCGCCGCCGTTTCGGAGGTGACGGGCTGCCTCGCGATTGACGATGAAGGTAGCCCGCGTGCTGATCCGGACCAGTGCGTCGAACGCGTCGAGGTCGGCCTCGGCCACACGAGCGGTGGCGACCGGGCTGCCCACTGCATGCACCACAACATCGATGCCGCCGAACGCCGCGGTCGTCTCCGCGAAGAGCCTCTGCACGTCCAGATCGTCGGCAACGTCGGCGCGGACAGCCACGGCAACGCCCGCGTCGGCCAGGATTGCTTCGACGGTCGACTCGGCCGCATGCTGGTCGTGGAGGTAGTTGACCACGGCCGCGTAGCCGCTGGCCGTCAGCCGGCAGACCGTCGCTCGGCCCACGCCGCGGGACCCTCCGGTGACGATTGCCACGCGACCGGAGGGCGACCCGTCGAGCGCAAGAGTCATGACACGAGTCTGGATGGCAGCACGCCACCTCGAATCAGGGTGTTCACGGGCCCCGATCACGGGCCTATCGTTACGGCATGGCCGAACTCAGGGCGTCGGCTTTCAGGGGGCGCGCTCGCGAGCGCCAAGCTCTTGATGACCTGCTGGACCGTATTCGGGGCGGCGAGAGCGCGGCGCTGGTCATCCGGGGTGAGGCCGGGATCGGCAAGACCGAGCTGATGCGCTACTGCGCGCGCCAGGCCTCTGGCTGTCGTCTGGTGCAGATCGTCGGCGTCGAATCCGAGATGGAACTGCCGCTCGCGGCGCTGCACCAGCTCTGCGGGCCGCTGCTAGATGGCCTGGCCGTGCTGCCGGAGCCCCAGCAGCGGGCGTTGCGGGTGGCGTTCGGGTTGGCACCGGGGGCTGTTCCGGACCGGTTCATGGTGGGTCTGGCCGTGCTGAGCTTGCTGGCCGATAGCGCCGCCGCGCGGCCGCTGGTCTGCCTGGTCGATGACGCCCAGTGGCTAGATGAAGCCTCGTTCCAGGTGCTCGGGTTCGTCGGACGGCGGCTGCTGGCCGAGTCTGTGCTGCTCCTGTTCGCGGTCCGGGAGACGGCCGACGAGCAGACAATTCCTGACCTGCCGGCGCTGACGGTCGAAGGGCTCACCGAAGAGGACGCGCGGGCGCTGCTCGCGGCCGCGGTCCCGGGTCCTCTGGACGAACGGGTTCGCGACCGGATCGTCGCTGAGACCCGGGGAAACCCGCTGGGGCTGCTGGAGCTGGCCACAGGGATGAGCGAAGCCGAGCTGGCCGGCGGCTTCGCCGACCCACCCAAGGCGAGCCTGTCCGGTCAGCTCCAGGACCACTACGTGCGCCAGGTGCGGGCCCAGCCGGAGCCGACCCGGCAGCTCATGCTGCTGGCGGCGGCCGACCCCACCGGGGACGCCACCTTGCTCTGGCGTGCCGCACAGATGCATGGGCTGGGACGTGATGCGGCGACGCCAGCCGACTCGGAACAGCTGCTGCAGATCGGCTCTCAGGTACGGTTCCGGCACCCCCTGGTGCGCTCCGCTGCCTACACGGCAGGGTCCCCGGAGGATCGCCGCGCCGCCCACCTGAAACTTGCTGCGGCAACGGACGCGCGTGAGGATCCGGAGCGCCGGGTGTGGCACCTGGCTGCTGGGGCCACCGGACCGGACGAAGACCTGGCCAGAGCGCTCGAACAGGCGGCGGCCAAAACCCAGGCGCGCGCTGGGCTCGCTGCCGCTGCGGCTTTCCTCCAGCGATCGGTGAGCCTGACCGCTGAACCTGGACAACGGGCCGACCGAGCCTTGGCCGCGGCCCTTGCGAACCTGCACGCCGGGGCGTTTGACACTGCGCTGGGCCTGCTGGCTCAAGCCGAAGCCGACTCGGTCGACGATCTCCAGCGTGCCCGCGTGGAGCAGCTGCGAGGACAGGTCCAGTGGGCATCCGTGGCCGGGCGCGAGGCGCCGGTTCTGCTGCTGCAGGCGGCCAAGAGACTCGAATCGCTCCATGTCGGGCTGGCCCGGGAGACCTACCTCTACGCCTGGGTGGCATCCTCCATCGCTGGTCCTCTCGCAGGACCCGGCGGGCTGCTGCAGGAGGTTTCTCGTACGGCACGGACGATCCCACCGCCGGCGGGGGTTCCTCGGCCTTGTGACCTCCTCCTCGACGGTCTGGCGACACTGGTTAACCAGAGCCATGCGGCAGCAGAGCCGACCCTGCGGCGAGCGGTGGGTGCGTTCCTCGATGACCAGGTGTCCGGCGAAGAGTGGCTGCAATGGGGGATCCTCGCCCAGATGGCGACCATGGCCGTGTGGGACTTCGACAGCTGGTTCGCGCTGAGCACCCGGCATGTCGAGCTGGCCCGTGCGTCCGGCGCCCTCGCCCAGTTGTCTATCGCGTTGAACGGACGCGGCATGGTGGCCACGCAGTGCGGCGACTTCGAGGCAGCGACGTCGCTCGCCGCAGAGAAAGACGTCGTGAATGAGGTGACCGGGATTCGCCTGGCGACGACGTGTGATCTGGTGCTCGCCGGGTACCGGGGCCGGCCTGCTGAAGCGATACCACTCTTCTCCGCGACCACCGAGGACGCGAGCGCCCGCGGGGAGGGATTCGCTGTCCAGATGGTCAACTGGGCCACAGCGGTGCTGCACAACGGTCTCGGGCGCTACTCAGAGGCGCTGGCCGCGGCGCAGTCGGCGGCCGAAACCTACCAGCCCTTGGCCGTACAGCTCGTTCTGCCCGAACTGATCGAGGCCGCCATGAGGACCGGACAGGAGGAACTTGCCCGGGAAGCGCTGGCGCGGCTGACGGCCATGACGACCATCGAGGGTTCCGACTGGGCGAAGGGCCTGGAGGCGCGCTCGCGAGCACTGCTGAGCGAAGGCACGGAGGCCGAGCACCGCTACGCAGAAGCGGTCGAGAGACTCGGCCGCACCCAGCTGCGGCCTGAGCTCGCCCGGGCCCACCTCCTCTACGGTGAGTGGCTTCGTCGCGAGCTCCGGCGGAGCGACGCACGCCACCAGCTGCGGGCCGCCTACGAACTGTTCACCGTGATGGGTGCTGAGGCCTTCGCCGAGCGCGCCCGCAGCGAGCTGCTCGCCACCGGCGAGAAGGTCCGCAGACGCGAGGTCGACACCCAGGACCAGCTCACCCCGCAGGAGGAGCACATCGCCCGGCTGGCCCGGGACGGACGCACCAATCCCGAGATCGCCGCGGAACTGTTCATCAGCGCCCGCACCGTGGAATGGCATCTCCGCAAGGTGTTCACCAAACTGGGCATCACCTCCCGCAGGGGCCTCCACGAGGCCTTGCCCTCGCGAGGTCAGCACACGCCATCCGGCTCTCGCCCAGCCTGATCGGCACGAGCGGGCATCAGCTCCTGAGCCCACGGGACTGGGCGGACCAGGGGACCAGACCAGGGTGTTCCCTGGTATGGCGCACCGGTTGAGATCGTTAGCGTCGTCCCTGACATACGCCAGGGAGGCGGCATCCCTGACCACTCCAGGGAGGCGGCAATGAGCACTGCCGAGGACAGCGTAAGCAGCGACCTTCGTGAGGGCTACGCCGAGGTCGGCGACCAGCGGTTGCATTACGTCGAGGCGGGCGAGGGGCCGCTGATCGTGCTGCTGCACGGCTTCCCCGAGTTCTGGTACGGCTGGCGGCGGCAGATCGAGCCGCTCGCAGCGGCGGGATTCCGCGTCGTGGCACCCGACACGCGTGGCTACAACCTGTCCTCCAAACCAGATGGCGTCAAGGCCTACGACATCGGGCAGCTGGCTGCCGACATCCGCGATCTGATCCACGAACGGGGTGCCGAGTCCGCGCTGCTGGTCGGCCATGACTGGGGTGGCTCCATCGCCTGGGCGGTCGCGATGAACCATCCCGAGGTGGTCGAACGGCTGGCCATCCTCAACGCCGCCCACCCGCGCAAGCTCTCGCAGGGACTGCACCATCCGGGTCAGCTCCGCAAGTCCTGGTACTTCTTCTTCTTCGACCTGCCAGACCTGCCCGAGGCCGTCGTGCACGCCAACCACTGGCATTTCTTCCGGCACTTCCTGCACGACGCCCACCCGGCGTACACGCCGGAGGAGACCGACCGCTACATCGAGGCGTGGTCGCAGCCGGGGGCGGCCACCGGCATGATCAACTACTACCGGTCTTCGGTGCGGACCCCGCCGAAGCAGGCCGAAGCGGCGCTTCGCCCGATCGAGGCGCCCACGCTGGTCATCTGGGGGCAGCGCGATCGTTACCTCGGCGAAGAACTAGCCGAGCCCGAGCACGATGACGTGCCCAACCTCGACCGCGTCGAGCGCCTGCCCGACGCCTCGCACTGGGTGCACCACGACGAGCATGAGCGTGTCAACCAGCTGCTCATCGACTTCTTCTCTCCCGCCCGGCCAGCCAAGAACTGACCATGGACTTCGGAGCTAGTGATGACTCGGGTGCCGATATGAAGCCGACGATCGTGCTCGTGCATGGCGCCTTCGCCGACGCGTCGAGCTGGAACGGCGTCATCGAGCGGCTACAGCAGCAGGGTTACACGGTCATCGCGTCGGCGAATCCGCTGCGAGGCGTGGCCGCCGATTCCGCCTACACCGCCAGCATGCTCAGCCAGATCGACGGTCCGGTGCTGCTGGCCGGGCACTCTTACGGCGGCGCGGTCATCACCAACGCCGCGACCAGCGCAGCGAACGTCGCCGGCCTGGTCTACGTAGCCGCCTTCGCTCCAGATGAGGGCGAAACCCTGGGAGATGTCGAAAACGGTTCGAAGGACAGTATCCTCAACGCGGCCCTCGTCCAGTACAACTATCCGACCGGACAGGGGGGGCAGACCTCGGTCGAGTTCGCGATCAACCCTCCGCTGCTGCGGGAGGCTTTCGCTGCCGACCTGCCCGCGGAGACCACTGCGCTGATGGCCGCCACCCAGCGCCCCATCGCCGCCTCGGCGTTCAGCGACGCGTGCGGCCCGCCAGCCTGGCGGAAGTTGCCATCCTGGGCGGTGGTCGCCACCGGCGACAAGGCCGCCGGCGCCGACGTCGTCCGGTCACACGCCCGGCGGGCGGGCGCCGACATCGTCGAGATCGAGGGCTCGCACGTGATCATGATCTCGCAGCCGCAGGCGGTGACCGACCACATCCTTAAAGCCGCCCGGGTGGTCGCTGATTCACATCGGTAGGCGATGGTGAGGCCGCCACCAGGATGACTGGCCCTACGACATTCACAGCTTTGCCGAAGTCATGCCGGTGCTGGCCATGTCATCGCGCCGCTCTGGCCGGAGCGCGGCAAGGTCCTGGTCTCGGTGAGTGGGTACCTGATCGGCAGCCAGACCGCCGTGCCCGCGTCATGGCAGGTCCGCGACGCTGAAGGTTTGCAGCTCATGCGAATAGGTCACGGTTACCAGCAGCGTCTTGCCGTCGGGCAAGACCGTCATGCGGCGCGGCACCCTACCAGTCGGTACATAGCCGAGCAGGGCCGGTTTGCGTGCCAGCGCCTTCGCGGTGCTGATCACCGCCAGGTTCGACGCCTGGCCGGTTGGCGCGCCCAGGTTCGAGTCCCCCACCACGAGCTTGGCACCGCGATCGATGAACGCCTCCGCGATGGGTTGCGCCCCCATGGGCACCTTCGCGATCAGCGCATGCCCCGGATCAGACCGCAGCCTGGGCACGCTGAAGGCGAGGAGCGTGTTGCTCAGTCGGCTGGTGACCCACATCACCTTGCCATCGGGCGACACCAGCGCCCGGGCCGGCCCGCAGCCCACCGGTACCGTCGCCACGACCGAGCCTTCCGGGTTCGACTTTGCCTTGTCCAGGTCGACCAGGGTGATGGTGTTGCCAAGCAGATTGGTCACGTACAGCGTGCCGCCATCTGCCGTCAGCCCCACCGGTTGCTTGCCCGTGGGCACGAAGCCGATGAAGTTCCCGGTTCCGGTGGCGCCGACGATCTTGAACACGGCGACGTCGTCGGTCTTCTGCATCGTCACGAACGCGTAACCATCGGCCGTGACCAGGACGGCGTCGGAACCCTGGCCGGTCGGGCTGGTCAGCGTGGCGACAACGGCCTGGCCCGCAACGGCGTCGGAAACGTTGACGACAACGGCGCCGCTGCCCGCGGCGGCGACCGCGAAACGCCCGTCCGGCGTCACCGCGACCTCTCCGTTGGCGCCCGCCGCCGCTATGGTCCGCAGCAGCACTGGCCCGGTCGAACTGTCGTTGCGTAGTACGGCCAGTCCGCTGCCCGTCGAGACGAACGAGTACTGGCCGTCGGGCGTCACGCCCAGGCCGAACGGCTTGCCGCCGATCGCGACGCTCGCGGCGGTGACCGGCTGGCTGGCCGCCGTGGCCGTCGCCGTACTGCACGGCGGCAAGGACAGCGCGGCCGCGGTCCCGCCTGAGGAGCCAGGCGCGCTGCTGTGGCCGCTGGCCTTGTGGCTGCCGGCCGCCTTGTTCCCGCCGCTGGCCAGGACGTAACCGCCGCCGCCCAGCAGCAGTGCCAGTACGGCGATCCCCGCGATGGGCACCGGCCTGCGCCACCACGGCCGCCGCGGCTGCCTCGGCTCGATGCCAGCCCGGTCGGGCCCGGCGGCGTGGTGCGGATCGGTCCGCGCAGCGGCTGACGAGGCCGGCCGCGTCAGGTCATCCCGCTGGCCAGCGGACGGATCGGTGGGCCCGGCGCGGCCCGGATAGTCGGCCGCCTGTGTCGGCCCGGCGGTCGGCCCGGCCGCCGGCGGCTGGCTCGTGGCAGCGGCCCACGGCGGCTGGGCGGCGGCATCCGGGGCCGCAGGCCCGCGCGCGCCGGCGCCCGGCATCGCGATCTCGGTGGCCGACCGGCCGGCCGGAGCGCCGCCCGGCCCGCTGCCTGCGCTGCCCAGCGCCGCACGCAGCGCCGACGCGAACTTCCCGCAGGTGGCATACCGATCCGCGGGCGCCTTGGACAGCGCCTTCGTCAGCACGGCCTCGATGTCATCGGGCAGTTCTGGCCGGCGCAGCCGGATCTGGGGCGGAGGCTCGGACAAGTGCGCGTACAGGACCGAGATGCTCTGCTCGCGACGGAACGGCGGCTCGCCGCAGAGCATTTCGAAGGCGGAGCAGGCCAGCGCGTACTGGTCGCACCGGCCGTCCAGCGGACGGCTTTCGATCTGTTCCGGCGCGACGTACTCCAGGGTGCCCATGAACTGGCCGGTCGCCGTCAGGCCGCTGGCCGCGAGCGAGGTCTTGGTGAGGCCGAAGTCCGAGAGGTAGACGTGGTCAGGCCGGTCCGCTCCCGGGTCGGAGTCCAGCAGCATGTTGGCGGGCTTGACGTCGCGGTGCACCAGGCCGCGGGCGTGCGCGGCGTCGAGCGCCGACGCGACCTGCGCGACGATCTCCGCCGCCCGGGCGGGCGGCAGCGGGCCGTTGCGGTCGATCAGGGACCTGACGTCACCGCCCCGGACCAGGCGCATGGCGAGGAACAGCACGCCATCCGCCTCGCCCGCTTCGAACACCGGGATGACGTGCGGATTGTCGACGGCGGCAGCAGCCCGCGATTCCTGGATGAACCGCTGCCGGAAGGCATCGTCATCAGAGAATCCGGGGGCCATGAGCTTGAGCGCGACCCTGCGGTCCAGCCGGCTGTCGTAGGCGCGGAAGACGACGGCCATGCCGCCCTGGCCAAGCCGGTCCTCCAGCTGATAGCTGGCGATGTGTGAGCCGGGCCGGAATCCGCCGGGAGCGCCCAATTCGCCAGGCGTGCCGGCGCTCTGATCGCTCATCAGTCCTCCTGCCCGGCACGCCGTGGGCCGACAAGCTTCAGCGGAAACGGAACATTGAACGCGTCTGGGGATGAGTTATCCAAGCTTGCCGGATGGTGGCTGTCAACGGGCCATTTTGCCGAACCATGACTGACGATCTTTGGTCGCGAGGTTCTGGACGTTTGTGTCGAGTTTGGGTATGGCCACGCGCCGCGGAAGGCCCAGGAAAATTCCCGCCGCAGGTGAATCTTTTCCGGCCCGGGGACGCGACAGTTAGGTCATGGACAGCCGCCCGGGCGACGAGACGCTGCTTCTGGCCGTCGCCGAACGCGACATGGGCGCTTTCCGCACGCTGTACGAACGTCACGCCGGCTGGCTCGCGATCCGGCTGGCCCGGCGGTGCAACGATCGCGACCTGGTGGCGGACGCGGTTCAGGACACTTTCGTCGCTGTCTGGCAAAGACCGCAGGGCTTTCGCGGCGATGGTGACGTCGCGGCGTGGCTGTGGGGGATCGCGATCCGCCGGCTGGTGAGCCGCATGCGGACCCGCCGCAGCGTCGCCGCCGTGCTCGGGAACGCCGGGACCGCGCCGGCCGCGGAAGACCAGGTGCTGCTGTCGGTCGAGTACGGCGACATCGGCCAGGCGCTGGCCCGGCTGTCGCCAGAGATGCGCGCCGTCATCCAGGCCGTCGTGCTGGACGGCCTGTCCGCCCGGGAAGCGGCGCAACTATTGCACGTCCCGGTGAGCAGCGTGAAGACCAGGCTCTACCGGGCCAAGGCGCACCTGCGGGCCGCCCTAGCGGAGGGATCGTCATGACCGGCTGGCACCTCGACGACGCCACCCTGCGGCGCTACGTCGAACGGACCGATTCGCTGGCTGAAGGAGCGTCGGTCGAGCAGCACCTGCTGTCCTGCGAGCAGTGCCGGGCGCAGGTCAACGCCACGGTCGACGTGATCGACCTGGCCGCGGTGTGGGACCGCACGCGGGACTACATAGAAGTGCCGAGGCCGTCGGTGTTCGAGCGGCTGCTGCGCGTCGCCGGCCTGCCTGCCCACGAGGCGCGGCTGGTCGCGGTGGCCAGCGCCTTCCGCGGCGTGTGGCTGACCGGTGTGGCCACGGTCCTCGCGTTCGCCGCGTTCGCGGCGGCGGCCGGACACGCCCGCGAGCTGTGGGTGTTCCTGGCCGTGGCACCGCTCGTGCCTTGCCTGGTGGTCGCGTCCAGCTACGACCCGTGGATGGACGCTGCGTTCGAACCGGAAATCGTCACGCCCTACCCGGCGCTGCGGCTGATCCTGCTGCGCACGATCGCGGTTCTCGCGCTCGCGTTGCCGGCGGTGCTGCTTTTCGGGCTGTTCATATCCGGGGTGGCGCCGTTCGCCTGGCTGCTGCCGGCGGTCGGCTTCGTCGCGGTGGTCCTGGCCGCGTCGACCTGGGTCAGCCCGCTGCGCGCGGCCATCGCGGTCAGCTTCTTCTGGCTCGGGGCGGTCTGGCTGCTGGCGACGCGGTCCGGTTCGCCGGACGCGGTGCTCCAGGCGCGGGCCCAGGCGGGTTTCCTGGCGCTGGCGGCGGCTTCGTTCGTGATTTTCCTGATGCGCCGGCGCCGGCTGCGCCAGCTCCGAGTGTGGAGGTAGCGATGGTGACCGCTTCGATCAGCCTGCGCGGGGCCGGGCGCAGGTTCGGTGCCACCCAGGCGCTGGCCGGCGTCGACCTGGACCTGGAACCCGGCGTTATCGGGCTGCTCGGCCCCAACGGCGCCGGCAAGACCACGCTGCTGCGCCTGCTGGCCACCGCGCTGCCGCCCACCCAGGGACAGGTGAGCGTGCTGGGCCTGGACCCGGAGGTGCCGGCCGAACGCACCAGCATCCGCCGCCAGCTCGGCTACCAGCCGCAAGAGGTCGGCTTCCCGCGCGGCTTCACCGCCTTCGCGTTCGTGGACTACATCGCGCTGCTCAAGGAGTGGA
>Ga0070714_100002214_pt1 | contig 14319 bp, 17 predicted proteins | sample LARL83metaG_FD_65450 | JGI IMG/M metagenome (GOLD analysis project Ga0070714, IMG submission 65450) | Corn, switchgrass and miscanthus rhizosphere microbial communities from Kellogg Biological Station, Michigan, USA - LAR L8-3 metaG | ecosystem: Host-associated > Plants > Roots > Rhizosphere ...
GCACGCGTGGTCCGGCTGCGGCTACACCAAACGCCGTCCACTACGCGGTCTGCGCGATGTCGAAGTATTGACGCCGCCCTCAACGGTAGCGGTGGTATCTGCCGGGTATCGCCCGATGGTGCATCCCACGGCGCAGTAGCGGCGCCCTACGGCTCGAGAACGCGCCTGTCGTTCGGGTTATCGCCCGGCGTCGCGATGACGTACGCCTTAATCGGCGACTTGCCGTTCGAGACGATTTGAAACGCGGTGTTGCGCGGAATCGAGACCACGGAGCCGGGCTGAATCGCGTACGACGGATAGCCGACGGTCGCCGTACCGTGACCGCTCAGGACGATAAGCAGTTCGTCCTGCTTGGAGTACATCTGGCGCGCGGTACGGCCGATGAAGACGGCGAGCACGTCGCCGGCCGGCGCGTGCATAATCTCTTGCTCTATGGCTCCGTTCGTATCGGCATGCATCTGCGAAAAGACCGCCGACGAGTCGGCAAAGTTGGAGGTGTCCTGGGCGAGCCCTACGGCACAAGCAAGCGCGAGAGCCGATAGAACCGCCGGCACGACAAGCAGTTTCTTCATGTCCCTATATACGACGCACCCGGGGCTATGGTTCCCGCTGCTCGGGGGCTTTCATTACCTATCTCCGCCGCGAACCTAAACGTCCCTTAATCGTGAAGAAGGGCTATCGGCGCTACAGTAAAGCCTCACTCGTTAGAGGTAGCGTTCCTATGTTGCTTCGCGTGCTTGCCTTGGTAATCGCCGTCGTCGTTCCGGCTTCGGTACAAGCTGCGCAATCAGACGACACGCTTCGTTCCGGTCTGCAATCGGATCTTTCGCAGTATCTCTCGTCTCGCGCTCAGCCCGAACACATTTCGGCGATTTCCCTAAGCGTATACGTCCCCGGTTCGTCGAACATCAACGTTGCCGTAGGCAACACGCAATACGGCGGCGCGGGAGGCCCGGTAACGCCCGGCAGCCTCTATCAAATCGGCAGCAATACGAAATCGTTTACGGCGGCGACACTTCTGCAACTCGAGGACGAAGGCAAGCTTTCCATCGACGACACCGTCGGCAAATGGCTGCCGCAATATCCCGCTTGGAAAAACATTACGATTCGCCGTCTGCTGAACATGACGAGCGATATTCCAACCTACGACGACGTCACATCGATGCTCAGCGCGTATGCGCAGAATCCGACGTTGGCTTGGACAAAAGAAAAGCTCGTCGCCGTCGTCTACCCGAAGCTTACGCCGAATGCGGGTTGGCTCTACTCCAACACCGCCTATATTCTTTCCGAGATGATCGTCGAGCGGGCGAGCGGCAATAGGTACACCGACGAGATCCGGCGCCGGTTCATCGACAATCCGGCCATCGGCCTGACCTCGACGTACTACGAAGCAAACCTCTATCCAGCCGATATTACCGGCCGCATGGTGTCAGGCTATTTCTACAGCACTGATGCGGACAACAACGGACTGCAGCCGCTCTACGGAAAGGACGTGCGCGATCTGAGTCTGTCGTGGGCGCAGGGCGCGGGCGGAATCGTTTCGACGCCTGAAGATCTCACGAAGTGGTGCCGCGCGCTCTACGGCGGGACCGTGCTCAAGCCGAAGCAGCAGCAAGAACTCGAAACGCTCGTCTCCCAAGAGAGCGGAAAAGCGATCGAAACGACGACGGAACAGGAGAACCGCGGCTTCGGCCTGGGAGTCGGGCAGATGCTGCTGCCGCACATGGGCCGCATCTGGTTCTACGAAGGCATGACGCTGGGCTACCGCATGCTCTACGCGTATTTTCCGCAAACGCATGCGGTGATCGCCATCGGCCTCAACAGCCAGCCCGACAAGAAGCAAGACCAAGTCGGCAAGCTCATGACCGCGGTGTACAACCGCCTCCATGCGGCGGGCAAGATGTAGTCTACGCCCTGCCGATTGGCGGCGGCACCGCACTTCCTTGGCGATCGTCGCGGTGAGAGTGCGCGCCGCTCCAGGTCTTCGTCTCTTCCTCGCCGCGAAGCATCGGCGGCTTCGATCCCTGCTCGCGCATCATCCGCATCGCGAGCAACCCGCCCGCGACCGCCGCGGCCATAGCAGCCGGAATCGCAATCCACAGCCAGAGCGGCATCGGCTCGCGCTGGCCTTCGAGCAGCACGCGTTCGCGCGCGCAGCCTTCATGCTGCGGATCGCCTTCGACGAAGATGTTCCGGTGCTTGGGGCAGTTGTTGTTCAGGCACGTGTAGTAGACCATCTCGACGGTATCCATATCGGCCTGTTATACCCAATGAGCGATTTGATTCTAGCATTGCGCAGCGCGCGTTCTGTCTTCGTCCTTACCGGCGCCGGAATGAGCGCGGAGAGCGGCCTGCCGACGTTCCGCGGCCCCGACGGCTACTGGGACAAGTACCGCGTCGAAGAGCTGGCATCCCCGCAAGGTTTCGAGCGCGATCCGCCCACGGTGTGGCGCTGGTACAACGAACGCATTCTCGCCTATTGCGCCGCACAGCCGAACGCCGGACACTACGCCTTGGCACAGCTGGAATCGCTGGTGCCGGAGATGACGATCGCCACGCAAAACGTCGACTCGCTGCACGCGCGCGCCGGTTCGAAGAACGTGCTGGAGCTGCACGGACATCTGCGCGAAGCGCGCTGCACTGGCTGCGAAGCAACGCTTTCACTCGATCGCGGCTTGGACGCAGCACGCATCGAGCACGAGTGCGGCGGACGCTTTCGACCGCAGGTGGTGTGGTTCGGCGAGATGGTTCCCGCCGGCGTCTGGGAACGCGCGGTGGACGCGGCATCACGCGCGGACCTCATTCTCGTTGTCGGAACGTCCGCGCAGGTTTATCCGGCGGCGGCGCTCGCGCTGCAGAACGATCGTGCGTTCGTAGCCGAGATCAATCCGGATGCTACGGCTCTGAGCGATCGCTGCGACCTCGCGGTTCGCGAAAGCGCGGCGAGCGCGCTGCCCCGGCTCGTTAGTGCAAGAGCCAGCCTTGCAAGAAAAACGCCGCCCCAACGATAGTGGCGCCGCCGGCAACCCATAGCAGCGTTTTCGCGCGCATCAGTGCGGTGATCGAAACGAGCACGATCGAGACTTCGAACAGCGTGGCGGAAACTTCGAACTTCTCGTACGACCGCATGTAGCGCTCGGCGCTCTCATACTCGTCGTCGGCTTGTTTCGTTAGTTGCTGGGCCTCCGCCGAAGCGTCAGCGGCCTTCTTGCGTTCCTTCGCAACGGCCGCATTCATTAGGCTTAGACCATTCTTATTCGTTACGGCGCCCGAAAGAATAAGCGCGTTGTTCACCTCGAGTTTGATCTGCTTTGCCTGATAGTAGTTCCATTGATCGACGGCTTTTGACTGGACGAGGATCGCCTCGTTCTTCGTTGCAAGGCCCGTGATGGAACTGTGGTTGGCAAAGAGCGTGGCAAGCGCCGCAAAAACGGCGATGACCGCCGCGAGAATGGGGACGAGCTTTTCGCCCTCCGCGAGCTGCTCGTTGCGCTCTCGGGCTTCGTTTATGACATGCGCCGCGTTGAATTCAGGCATGGCGCGCGGCTTCTGGACGCTTGCTTGCGGTCCCTAGCCGCTGTACGAAATCGAAACGATCTTAAGTGGAACGTTGCCTGCTGGGCGCTGCCAAACGACGCGATCGCCTTTGCGATGTTCGAGCAGCGCTTGAGCGAGCGGCGAGAGCCAACTGATGCGGCCTTTGAGCGGCTCGGCTTCGTCTTCTCCGACGATGCGGTACGTCGTGCGCTTCTTGTCGGGCGACTCGACCGTGACGCCGGCACCAAACCGCACTACATCCACCGGCTGCTCCTCCGGCCGCACGACGATCGCGGCATCGATCCGCTCCTGCAGTTGCTCGGCGGCGCGTGCGTCCTCGCCCGCCTGCGCGGCGGCAAGCTGCTCTCCGAGACGTTCGTAGCCTTCCGGCGTCACGTAGTACGGATGCTGGCGTTGCGGGCGCTTCGTGACGACTTCGGTTTCCCGCTCGTCTTCTTTGACAAATGCGCGGCTCACGGTAAGTTAACGTATACCCGCTTTCGCGGCAAACAAGACGGCGGCTCCGTCCACGCGGTCCTCACGCACTGCCTGCAGCGCCTGCGCGCCGTGCTCTAACGGGAAGCCGGTGACGCGCGGGCGCAGGCTGATGTCCGCCGCGAGGCGCAAAAAATCGCGCCCGTCCGCTCGTGTCATATTCGTTACACTTCGAATCTGGCGTTCGCCCCACAGCAGCCGATCGTAGTCGAACTCCGGCATGCGATCGAGGTGAATCGCGTTTATCGCCACAACGCCGCCTTTGCGCAGCGCGCCGAGCGCCGCCACCACGACCTCGCCCGAAGGCGCGAACGTCACCGCGCGGTCCAATCGTGCGGGCGGTGTTTCGGTCGCTTCGCCGACCCACGCCGCGCCGAGTTCGCGCGCAAGCGCGCGGTGCGATTCGCCGCGCGTCGCGACGTATATCTCGCAGTCCCATGCACGCAGCACTTGCAGCGCCAAATGCGCGGACGCGCCGAACCCATACAGCCCGATGCGCTCGCCGCGCTGCACGCCGGCAACGCGCAGTGAACGAAATCCGATGATCCCCGCGCAGAGCAGCGGCGCAGCGTGTTCCGTCGTCATCTGCGCGGGAATGGGAATCGTGAAATCTTCGCGCACCGCGACGTATTCCGCGAAGCCGCCGTCACGATCGTAGCCCGTGAAGACCGGCGCGTCGCAGAGATTTTCGCGGCCGCTGCGACAGTACGCGCAGGTGCCGTCGGTGCCCCCAAGCCACGAAACGCCGGCGCGCCCGCCGCCCGGCAACTCGCCGACGATTTGATGGCCCGGGACGATCGTGTCGGCGCGCGGCGCGAGCTCTTCGTCGACCACGTGCAGATCGGTGCGGCACACGCCGCATGCGAGCACCCGCAAAACGACCTCCCCGGGACGCGCTTGCGGCAACGGGCGATCTTCAAGCGTCAGTTTGCCGCGCGCACCGGCATGGTGCACGAGCGCCTTCACCGTGCCGCGACCACCAGGTACACCGAGTATGCGGCGATTCCGAACACCATGTAGGCAACATAGTCCGTATAGATACCGCTGTGAAGCCCCCGGAGCTGCTTGAGCGGCGGCCCCAGAATCGGGCTGAGCATCTGCGGAATGTGATCGCGGAAGAGCCCCATGAATGCGAAAACGATAGCCGCAACGGTAACGCCGAGATTGATGCCGATGTCCTGTGCGGTGCGCGGTTCCCAGGGTGCCTGCGGCAGCGCGCGCGCAGCGTTGTGCAAGACGGCGCCGACGTAATACTGCCGGTCGACGAAGGCGTGTGCCGCGCGCTCGATGCCGTGCCACAGCGCGCCGCTCATGCCCACCCAAATCGCGATGCCTAGCAGCACGAGCGGCACGGCAAGCATCGTCCAAGGCGTTCGCTCCAGACGCTCGCCGTCGCATTCGGGCTCTTCTTCACGCGGCGAGTAGCCGGTGATCTGCCCCTTGCCGATACCCCACGTCACGTGGATGCCGGCGCGCAGCACGGCGCCCGCGTCGAGCGCCGAGGCGAATGCCATGAACCCCGCGACCGCAAAGAGCGCGTGGTCCTTCATCGCGGCATCGTACAGCACTTTTGCCGCGGAGATCGCGAAAGGCGGCATGCCCGCGAGCGCCAGACCGCCGATGAGAAAGAGCGCGCTGTTCAAAGGCGCTTGCATGCCTTTGCCGCCCAGCACGTTTTCATCGAGCGAGCGGAAGCGGTTCAAATAGTTGCCCGCGCAGACGAAGAGCGCACTTTTGATGAGACCGTGCGCGAGGATGAACAGGGCGGCTGCCGCGGCGGCGCTCGCATCGAACAATCCCATCGCCGCGACGAACATGCCGGAGTGGCTGACGGTAGAAAACGCGAGCAGCCGCTTCAAATGGCGCTGCGCATAGGCCATAATCGCGCCGATCAGCGCCGTTGCGATGCCGACCCCTAGAAACAGCGCCTTGATTTCGTGCGACTGCGGCGGGAGCGCTCCGGAAAAAACCGTCCAATAGATGCGCGCCACCCCGTAGAGCGCCACTTGTACCATGATGCCGGAGAACAAAATGCAGATGGGCGTCGGCGCCACCGCATGCGCGTCGTCCAGCCAGAAGTGGAACGGCGCCACAGCGCCTTTGACGAAATAGCCGCACACGATGAGCGCGAAGGACGCGAGCACCAGCGCGTCAGCCGGGCGCTGCGCAAGCACCACGCCGATCTGCGCGAGATTCAATGCGTCGGTGCGCGCGTAGATGAAGCCGATACCCAACAGTACGACGAATCCCGCGATCGTGTTCGTCACCGCGAGATTGACGGCGCCTTCGATGGCCTCGGCCTCTTCGATTTTGTGCGCGGTAAGCGCGATCGCGGCGGCGCTCATCAATTCGAACCACACGAACATATTGAACAGGTCGCCGGTGAGCGCGTAGCCGCACATCGCAGCCAAGAACGCCATCAGCAGCGAGTGGAACAGCGTGCCGACGAGGTCGAACTTCATCCATGTGTACACCGTTGCGCCGAAGACCAGCAGCGCGATGAACGCCGCCAGGCCCGCGCCCATCGGATCGACCGACAGACTGATGCCGATTGCCAGGTCGTGCCGCGGAGTCCAGCCGCCCATCCAATGAACGACCGGACCGTGCGCCGACGTGTAAAAGACCAGCACGGTCGCCATTGCGAACACCGCGAGCGAAGCAGCGGCGGCAATCGTCGAGCTGAGCCAGCGCGGCATGTGCTTCGTGAACGGCGCGAGCAGCGCTGCGGCGAGCAGCGGCACCGCCAAGCAGAGCGGTGCGAGGATATTTGCGGTGGATGCGGTCATTCGCTCATCGGCCGCAGGCGCTGCGGATCGATCGTGCCGCGCCGCCGGTGGATTTGAATCGTGAGCGCCAGGAGCAGAGCCGTAACCGTAGCGCCGACGACGATATCCGTCAGCGTGAGCGCGTGAAGGATGGGATCGACGGACGGGCTGCCGGGCGGATTCGTCGATCCGAAAATCGGCGCACCGGCCTGCGCGTGAAAGTCGATGGAGAGGAGCAGCATGTACGTCGACGATTGCACGACGGCCAGGCACAACACCGTATGAATGAGATTACGGCTTTGCGTGATGCCGAAGCAGCCGATGACGAATAGCCAGAATGCGACGGCATACGGAAAGAACAGCGTCCACTGGCTCCACGGGCTCATTCTGCCTCCTCCTCCCTGTGCTGAGTCTGTTTGAGAAACACCAGCATGAGCACGGTGAAACCGCACGCAATCTCGACGAATACGGCGCAGCTCAAGAAATAGATCGTGCCGCCCGAAACGGTAGCGCCGGTTTGACCGAGCGGCATGATGTTCTGCAGGAACGAGCCGGCAATAAAAAGCGCAGCGGCACCGAGCGCCGCAAACGAAAAGGCGCCGAGCGCCTCGAGCATGTCGAACGTCTCTTTCTTCGCGCTCTTCACCAGCGTGTTGAGACCCGCGGCAAGATAGATGCACGCCATGGCGCCGCCGAAAACCGCACCGCCCTGAAAGCCGCCGCCCGGCGTGAGCTGACCGTGCGCGCCGAGATCCATACCGAGCGCCGCAAGAAACCCCGTCAAGCCGATTGGAAACCAGCGGATGGCGCCCGTTTGACCGCGCGCGCGTTCGCTCTCCATCGGCTGGGCGTGCTCTTCAGCTTTGGATTTTACGGCGCTGAACAAGAAGAGCACACCGGTAACCGACGTAAAAAAGATGAACTCCTCGCCGAGCGTATCGAAGCCGCGGTAATCAAAATTGACCGCTGTCGGGACGTTGTACACGCTGCGTTCGAGCGTGGAAATCTGCAGCAACATGTCCGTGTAGGGACCGGAGAACGATCCGAACGGCGGCAAGCCGCCGATTGCGTACATCATCGTGCCGAACAGGATGACGGCGCTTATGACGTAGACCCACGCGCGAATCCGTACGCTCACGTTTTGTCGCCCGTCTTCATCAGCGTCACGAGCACCATGATCGGGACCGCCAGCGTGCCGACGGCAATCTCGGAGAGCGCAACGTCAGGAGCGTGCAGCACGAAGAACAGCAGCGCGAGCAGCATTCCGAACGTCGTGAAAATAAAGAGCTGGTTCACGGGGCGCTTGCTGAAAACCACGGCCGCGCCGAAAAACGCGACGAGCAGATAGAGCACGATCTCTATCAGACTCACCGGTGCGGCGTCCTGCGGTGCTCGGTGAGCGCGATGGCGTGCGCGGTAATTGGTCCGCCCAGCAGCAGGATGACGATGAAACTCACGGTCTTGACTGCGGACACCCCCACTCCGGCGTCGACGAGCACGCCGATCAACGTAAGAATCGGCAGCGTGACGCTCGTCACGCCCAGGCAATGAAGCGCCGCAAGATTGTTTTTGCTGCGCACGATGCCGAGCGCGGAAAGCAGCGCGAACATCATCGCGACGAACAAGATAACGGCTGTTGCGATCTGGCGGGCCATCAGAGCCAGCGCTCCAGGAAGTGGCCGTATGCAAGCGTCGCGCCGATGGAGAGCAGCGCCAGCGCGACGCCCAGGTCGGCGAATTCCTCGGTCGCAAAGACGACGGAGAGCAGCACGAGCTGCGTCGAGACGATCATGCCGGCGAGTTGCAGCGCAATGAGCCGCCGCACGGTATCGCCTGAAATAATGACCCAGAGCGCGATCGCGAGCGGAACGAACAACAACTCCGCCCCGAAAAGCAGGCCGTTGAACGTGGCGGAGACGCTCATAGCGGCCACCGCTCCGATTCGAGCGGCGTGTCCTCCGCGATGAGTTGATGGATGAGCAGGCTGCCGCGCAGGTCGACCTCCGCGAGCATCGTGTTCGGCGCCGCGCAGACTCCGAAAACGACCAACGCCTCACGCCCCATGTCCAGAGGATTATTGCGATCTCCGGGATCGTACGGAACCCGTTTGAGCATGCCGACGAGCTGATTGCCGGTGCGCAGCGCCCAAATGATGCGCCCGCTCACGCGCAGCGCATCGCGGAGCATCGCCGTGGGAACCTTCGAGAGATGCTTGAGCCATCGCCAATACACGCGCACGCCGGGCTGCGAGTGTCGCAGGGCCGCGGCGACGATGAGCGTGCAGAGGAACGCGATGATGATCCCGGCAACCACTTCACTCACCGTCTGCGTTACGAACTCGATAACGTATGCGGAAAGGATCGCGAACCACCACAGCACCCAGCGCATCGCCGGTACTATACCCATGAACATCGACGCAGCCGCCGAGTATCACGCCCGGCACAAACCCCAAGCTCTTCTGGTACGGCATGGCGCGACAACGCTGCTCGAACGATACGACGGCGGCTTGCGCGCCGGTGAGCCGCACGCCCTGTACAGCGGCACGAAAAGTTTCTGGGGCGTGACTGCCGTGACGGCAGAGCGCGAGCGGTTGCTTTCGCTGGACGAGAGGGTATGGCGCGGCGCGACCATCCGCGATCTGCTTACGCTGACGGCGGGCGTTCCGTTCGGCGGGCTCGGGTCGGCCGTTCCTGCCTACGAAAAGGCGCTTGCCTCCGAGCAACGCAGCGCGCCCGGGAGCACGTTCACGTACGGCGGCATCCCCCTCCAAATATTTGGAGCGATCTTCGCGGAGCGCCTCAAACCGCTGGGGCTGACGCCGCACGAGTATCTGCACGAGCGCATTTTGAAGCCGGCCGGCGTCGAGGTCGCATCGTGGCGCACGCTCAAGGACGGCACGCATCCGCTTCCCACCGGCGCCTTTCTCACGGCATCGAATTGGGCGCGCTACGGCGCGTTCGTCGCAGCGCGCGCGGCAACGTACGGCGAGTGCTTCAAAGGCACGCACGCCAATCCGCGTTACGGGTTGGGCTGGTGGCTCGCACCCGCGAGCGCTCCGCGCGACGCGTTCTACGCGAGCGGCTCGGGCGGCCAGGCGATGTACGTCGTGCCTTCAGAAAACGTCGTCGCCGTGCGCTTCGCGAACGGCGGCTCGTTCAATCACGAAGCGTTCCTCAAGCGGCTGTTCGGCGCTTAGGCGCCGGCAAGCTCTTCAAGCGCGATACGGTTCGTGCGCATGCCGAACGCGCCGATCGTCACGGCCACCACGAGCATCGCGAGCGCGATCACCGAGAACGCGCCGAGCGTTCCGTACGAGCGCAGCACCGCTGCGATGATAAACCCGACGAAGATCGAGCTGAAGCGGCTCCAAGAATAGACGAAGCCGACGGCTTGCGCGCGAATGCGCGTGGGAAAGAGCTCCGCTTGATATGCGTGGAACGCGCACGAGAACCAGGCGTTCGCGAGCGTCACGATCGCGCCGAGAAGGATCACCGGCACCGGCAGCCGCGCCTGGGAGAATAGCAATCCCGCCACCCCGATGACGATTGCGAGCCAGACGATCTGCCATTTGCGCTGCCAGCGGTCGGCCATCCGCATCGCCACCAGCGGGCCGAACGGATTGAGAACCGCCATGATGAACGAGTACTCGAGCGACTTGGTAAGCGTCACGCCTTCGGATGCCAGAAAGATCGGCACCCACGACGTGAAGCCGTAGAATCCGACCGTCTGCGCGAGATTGAACACGATCATCATCGCGGTACGCCCGCGATACGCAGGACTCCAGATGTCCGCCCACGCGCGCACGATGCTGCGTGAAGCGTTCGCCGCGCGCGCCTCCTGCCAGCGCTCGGACTCGGGCAAACCTGGGCGAACGAACCATACGAGTATGCCGCCGAGCGCGCCCACCATCGCGACGTACCGCCATCCGGAAAGGTGCGCGAACGCGTGCGGCACGAGCAAATAGGCCAAGAGCGCAGCGATCGGAATCGCCAGATAGCCGATGAACTGCGAGAAGGCGATCCAATAGCCGCGCTCTTCCTTCGGCGAAATCTCCGAGATGTACGTATCGATCGTCACGAGTTGCACGCCGATGCCAAGCCCCGCGAGGAAGCGGCAGATATCGATCAACTCCGCGTTCGGCATGAACGCCATCGCGAGCGTCGCTGCGGAATACCACACGAGTGAGTACGTAAACGTCGTCTTGCGCCCGAAGCGGTCGGAGATCCAGCTGAAGATCAACGTTCCGAAGAACATGCCGGCGAAACCCGCCGCCACGAAACTCGCGAAGCCGCGCAGCGCAAACGCAGACGGCGCCGTCGCTACGAACAGCCCTTGTTTAATCATTCCCAGCGCGATGTAGGCCGTCATGAACAGATCGTAGAGCTCGAACCATCCGCCGATGGAGATGCGCAGGACGGCTTTCCGAACGTTCATTGCAGCGCTTTGCGGAAAGCCGATTCGCCTTGCGCTGCCAGCGTTTGGTAGAGCGCGACGGCAGATTTGTTGGCGAGTATTTCGTGGCGGTACCAGAGCGACGGGTTGATGGCGTGAAGGCGCGATACGACCTCGCGCACGGCTGGAATCGTTATCACGAAGTCGTGATCGCTCAGGTTGTTTACGAACGTTTCGATCGGCGGCAGCGCGGCAAGCGCGTAACCGTCGGCGGTCTTCTTCACCAGGCCGTACTCCACCGGATCGAAGCCCGCGATCATCGCGGCTGCGCGGCACCAGGTTACGACCTTCTGCTCGTCGCCGAGCGATGGCGCGGCGTGCGCGCTCAGAAGGACGGTAACGAAACGCGCATCGTGCCCGCGCGCGATCGCTTCGGCGCCGGAGAGGCAGTGGTGGCCGCCCGTATCGCCGATGGAGAGTTCCTCGAGCAGCGTACCGTCATCGTTGAATTGGAAGACTACCGTCTTCATGATGTCGTGGTACAGTGCCGCCGCGATGACGACGTCGCGGTTTACGCGGCGGCCGCCCTCGAAATAGATCGCGTCGTACGTGTGTTCGAAATTCGCGGCCATCGTCGAGTTGAAGAGCTCGTGCACCAGCAGGCCGCCCGGATAACTGTGATGCGAATTGAGATCGCTGCCCGGCGCGCTCCAAAACGGCTGGACGAGGCGGCCGGTCTGCGTGTGCGGCGGAAAGACGCCCGATACGGGCGCATCGGCTTTGACGAAACCTTCTCGCGCGAGCGCGTCGCGCAGCGCCGTACGCGACTCCGGCGTCGGGTATTTACGCGCGTAGTGCGGCGCCGGGTCGTCGATGAGCCGCTGCACGTCTTCGCGCAGCTTCGCATCGCCCATCGATTCGATGAGTTTGAGCAACTGGAAATACTTTGCCGACACAAACGGCGAGCTGCTCGCGATTTTAGCTGCAGCTTCATTAGCAGCACTAAGCCCCTTCGGTACCGGCGGCAGCGCCACTTGCCATGCGAGGGCGTCGGCGGGCCAGAAAATGGGAGCGGCGGCCGTGGTGGCCGCCGCTAGGAATGACGCTCGCGAAAAGAGCGCGCTCCGTTTAGCTTCGGTGCACATCTTAATGCACTTGGCTATCTCCCTTGATGCTCCCCGCACCGGCCGCCTTTACGGCGGACGAGAGCGGCCGGATCGTATCGCGCACGTACGCGTTGTACTTGGCCATCGCGTCGTTGTACGCGGCGTCGAAGCGCTTGGAGTACTCGAGCAGCGCCGGCGTCGGCGGTGCGGCAGCGCCGAAGCCGCCGCGCGGAATGTCTTCCCGCAGTTCGCCGGGCCACTGGATCGAGTCTTCACCGTTCTGGTAGTTCGCGGTGAACGTATGGAAGAGCGCGTCGCGCGCCTTCATCGCCGCGTCGACCTTGGCTTGCAGGGCCGCATTGCCGCTCACCTTCGAACGAAGCTCGGCAAGCGATTTGCCCTGGGCGGTCAGATCGTCGAGGACGACGTTGATCTTGCCGCTCACCACGGAGTACTTCTTCGCAAAGTCGTACGCCGCTTGGAGCTGCGCTTGCGTATAGGTGTTCTCCGGATCGGCCTTGACCTCGAACCATTGCGTGTACGTGTGCCCATTCAGTTTGATGCGGGCACCGTACTTGCCGGGAACGACTTCCGGGCCGACCTTCGCGCCCTGGAACTCCTTGGCGCACGAAGTGCAAAGCGCGGGCGCGTCTTCGTGGAAGTTCCAGACGACGCGGTTGATGCCGGCGAGGTTGGTCACGCCGGGTCCGGCGCTCGGACCGCGGTATTCGTTGTACGCTTCTTTCTTCGCCGGTTTCTTCTGCGGCTTGATGTGCATGATCACGCGACCCTGCGCGTTCAGGATCTCCATCTCCGGCGCGAACGCTTGCGGCGCGCGCTGGTAGAAATCGATCACCGCACCGCTCGGCGGGTTTTGGCCGCTGAAATCGGTGTACTGCCCTTCATCGTTGGCGTGATACGTGTACTCGTAGGCCGTACGCGGCTTGAAGAGCATCGCGCCTTGCTGCTGCGCCTTCGGGAGATTCTGCAGCGAGCCGATGTCGTCGAGAATCCAGAGATCGCGTCCATGCGTAGCGATCGCGAGATCGTTGAACTGCGGCTGCTCGCGAATGTCGCGAACGGAGACGGTGGGCAGGTTGAGTTTGAAGTTCGACCATTGCTTGCCGCCGTCGTAGGAGATCCACATACCGTTTTCCGTGCCCGCGAAGAGCAGGTCGCGGTTATGGCCGTCAGGACGGACGGTGCGAACGTACTGGTTGTCCGGCAAGCCGTTCACCAGCTTCGTCCACGTCTTGCCGAAGTCGTGCGTAACGAACAGATACGGCGCGTAATCGCCGCTGCGATGACGATCGACGTTCGCATAGGCGGTCGCCGCGTCGAACGGTGACGGCGCAATCGTTTCTACGCGGCCATACGGCGGGACGCCCGCGATCGCGTGCTTGGCCCAGTGTTTGCCGCCGTCGGTCGTGACGGAGATAACCCCGTCGTCCGCGCCGGTCCAGATCTCGCCCTTACGAACCGGCGAGCCTTCGATGTCGAGCAGCGTGTCGGAATTCTCCGCGCTGGAAACATCCAGTGCAATCGGCCCGCCCGAGGGCTGTTGATGCGACTTCATGTTCAAGGTGAGGTCCGGACTGATGACCGTCCAATGGACGCCGCGGTCGAGCGACTGAAAGACGACGTTGCCGCCCATCCACAGCACGCGTCCGTTCCACGGCGCGAACGCTATGGGTGAATCCCAGTTGAAGCGGTATTTGCTCTTGTACAGATCGAAGCCGTTGCGCGAGAAGTCGAAAAACGGCATGACGAATCGCGTGGTCTGCGTGGCTTTGTTATAGTCCGCGATGCGCCCAGGCTGCAGATCGGCGAGCACGTGCTTCGGATCGCTGGGATCCGGAACCGCCCACATGCCGTCGCCGCCGATGACGTTCTGCCAGTAGCTGTTCAGAATGCCTTCCGGGTTTTTCGAGTTCTCCGGTCCGCAGAAGCCGTTGTTGTCTTGCAGCGGAGCGCACACCCAGTACGGATTCTCGTTGGAGAGCCCGACGTGATAGACTTCGCCG
>Ga0070714_100002215_pt1 | contig 14317 bp, 11 predicted proteins | sample LARL83metaG_FD_65450 | JGI IMG/M metagenome (GOLD analysis project Ga0070714, IMG submission 65450) | Corn, switchgrass and miscanthus rhizosphere microbial communities from Kellogg Biological Station, Michigan, USA - LAR L8-3 metaG | ecosystem: Host-associated > Plants > Roots > Rhizosphere ...
GGGCCAGCTCAGCACCGAGGCCACCCAGTCGCTGTACGTCCTGTTCGGCCTCGACAAGAACAAGAGCGTCTGGCAGGAGTACCTGGACTACTGGAGCCAGCTGTTCCACGGCGACCTCGGCCTGTCGTTCACGTTCTTCCCGACCCCGGTGTCGCAGGTGCTCGCGCAGAGCCTGCCGTGGACCATCGCGCTCGTCGGCCTCACCACGCTGATCAGCTTCGCGCTGGGCACGGGCCTGGGCGTCGTGGCCGGGTGGCGGCGCGGCTCGTGGGCGGACGCGCTGCTGCCGGTGACGACGTTCTTCTCGTCGGTCCCGTACTTCTGGCTCGGCCTGATCGCGATCACGCTGCTGGCCGGCCCCGGCAGTTTCTTCCCGGCCTCGGGCGGTTTCGATCCCGGTGTGGTGCCCGGGTTCACCGGCGGGTTCATCGGCAGCGCGATCCAGCACAGCCTGCTGCCGGCCGCGACGATCCTCGTGGCGTCGATGAGCGGCTGGATCCTGTCGATGCGCAACATGATGGTGACCGTCGCGTCCGAGGACTACATCACCGTGGCGCACGCGAAGGGCCTGTCCGAACGCCGCGTGATGCTCAGCTACGCGGCGCGCAACGCGTTGCTGCCCAATGTGTCCGGCTTCGCGCTCTCGCTCGGGTTCATCGTCGGCGGGACGCTGCTGGTGGAGATCGTCTTCTCCTACCCCGGCGTCGGATACGAACTGTTCCAGGCGGTCGGATCGCAGGACTACCCGTTGATGCAGGGCATCTTCCTGATCATCACGTTGTCCGTGCTGGCCGCGAACTTCCTGGCGGACGTCGCCTACCTGCTGCTCGACCCGCGTACCCGCAAGGAGGGCTGAGAGCATGGCAACGCCCACCACCACCGAAACCGTCGTCCCGGCCGGCCCAGGCGAACTGCCGACCCGGCGGCGGCGCTTCCGTTTCGTGGCGAATCCGAAGGCCGCGATCGGCATGGCCATCATCGGCTTCTTCGTGCTGATCGCGATCATCGGGCCGTGGATCGCCCCGTTCGACCCGTCCGAACGTGGCCCGGACCTGTTGCAGGCGCCGTCGGCCAAGCACTGGTTCGGCACCACCCACATCGGGCAGGACATCTTCAGCCAGGTGCTGGTCGGCGCGCGCAGCGTCGTCTACGTCGGGTTCCTGGCCGCCGTGATCGCGACCGTGCTCTCGGTGCTGATCGGCGTGACTGCCGGCTATCTCGGCGGCACGGCCGACGACGGGTTGTCGGCGCTCTCCAACGTGTTCCTGGTGATCCCGGCGTTGCCGCTGATCATCATCATCACGTCCACCATCCAGGACGCGGGCGACACGCTGGTCGCGGTCGTGATCGGCTGCACGTCGTGGGCGTGGGGCGCGCGGGTGCTGCGGGCGCAGACGTTGTCGTTGCGCCGCAGGGACTACGTGGAGGCGGCCCGCGCGACGGGTGAGAAAACGTGGCGGATCATCGGGTTCGAGGTGATGCCGAACCTCACGGCGGTCATCGCGTCGAACTTCGTCGGCACGGTCGTGTTCGCGGTGCTGAGCGAGATCACGCTGGCGTTCATCGGGATCTCCGGCACGGCGGACTGGAACTGGGGCACGATCCTGTTCTGGGCGCAGAGCCAGCAGGCGCTGGACCAGGGCGCATGGTGGTGGTTCGTGCCGGCCGGCCTGGCGATCGCCATTCTGGGCACCGCGTTGTCGCTGGTGAACTTCGGTATCGACGAGTTCGTGAATCCCCGGTTGCGCGCGATGGGGAGTGGACGCCGGGCGCGCACCGCGTCCGGCCGCGTGGTGCGGATGCGCGTCGGCTTCACGCCGGTGCTCGGCCTCGAGGACGATGACGCATGATCAACGAACCGGTGTTGGAGATAAAGCGGCTCTCCGTGGACTACGGCCTGGGCGACTCGGCCGTGCACGCGGTCAGCGACGTCAGCCTGACGCTGCACCGCGGCGAGGTGCTCGGCCTGGCCGGCGAGAGCGGCAGCGGCAAGTCGACGCTCGCGTACGGCCTGACGCGGCTGTTGCCGCCGCCCGGCGTGATCCGGAACGGCTCGGTTATCTACCACCCGGCCGACGGCCCGGCGATCGACATCATGACGCTGACACCCGCGCAACTGCGCGAGTTCCGCTGGGCCGAGACGTCGATCGTGTTCCAGGGCGCGATGAACTCGCTCAACCCGGTGCACAAGGTGTCGACGCAGCTGACCGACGTGCTGAAGGCGCACGAGCCGCGGATGAGTCCGGTCGCCCGGCGGAAAAGGGCCGTGGAACTGCTGAAACTCGTCGGCATCTCGGCCGACCGGATGGAGAGCTACCCGCACCAGCTCTCCGGCGGCATGCGGCAGCGCGTGATGATCGGCATGGCGCTCGCGCTGGAACCCAAGATCGTGATCATGGACGAGCCCACGACCGCGCTGGACGTCGTGATGCAGCGGCAGATTCTCGGCCAGTTGATCGACCTGCGGGAACGGCTCGGCTTCTCCGTGCTGTTCATCACGCACGACCTGTCGCTGTTGGTGGAGTTCTCCGACCGCATCGCGATCATGTACGGCGGGCGGATCGTGGAGCAGGCGCCGGCGGCCGCGTTGTACCGGGACTCGCTGCACCCGTACAGCGACGGCCTGCTGCACTCGTTCCCCGCCCTGCGCGGGCCGCGGCGGGAACTGTCCGGCATTCCCGGCTCGCCGCCGGACCTGCGTGCCATGCCCACCGGCTGCGCCTTCCACCCGCGCTGCCCGCACCGGTTCGAGCCGTGCGCGGACGAGATACCGGTGCTCGGCGTGCCGGAGGACGGCGACCACACCGAGCGCACCGTGGCGTGCTGGCTCCATCCGACCCGGATGGCCGGCGCCCACTGATCCCCATTTCACCCAACTTGGGAGCGACATTGGACACGACTGTGCCCCATTCCCCCGCCGCCCCTCCCAGGGCGATCGACACCGCCATCGACCTCATCGACACACTGCCCACCTCGTTCCGCTGGGGCCTGGCGACCTCGGCGTACCAGATCGAGGGGGCCGTGGCCGAGGACGGGCGTACCGCGTCGATCTGGGACACCTACTGCCGTGTTCCCGGTGCTGTGCACAACGCCGAGAACGGCGACGTCGCGTGCGACCACTACCACCGGATGCCCGAGGACGTGGCGCTGATCCACGCGCTCGGCGTTGACACGTACCGGTTCTCGGTGGCGTGGCCGCGCGTGCAGCCGGGCGGGCGCGGGCCGGTGAACAAGGCCGGGATCGCGTTCTACGACCGGCTGGTGGACGAGCTGCTCGGTCGTGGCATCGACCCGTGGGTCACGCTCTACCACTGGGACCTGCCGCAGGAGCTCGAGGACGCGGGCGGCTGGCCGGCGCGGGACACGGCGTACCACTTCGCCGACTACGCCGAGATCGTGTTCGACCATCTCGGTGACCGGGTGCGCACGTGGACCACGCTGAACGAGCCGTGGTGCTCGGCGATGCTGGGCTACTACGAGGGCCGGCAGGCACCCGGTCGCCGGGACTTCCCGGCCGCGATCGCGGCGGTGCACCACCTGCTGCTCGGCCACGGCCTGGCCGCCGCCCGGCTGCGCGCCGGGACCACCCCGATCGACCTGGGCATCACGCTCAACATGGGCTACGGCGAGCCGGCGTCGGACAGCGACGCCGACCGGGACGCCTACCGTCGGGCCGACGGTCTCGGCACCCGGATCTACCTGGATCCGTTGGTACACGGGCGGTATCCGGCCGACGTGATCACGGATCTGGCCGCGCGCGGCATCGCGCTGCCGGTGCGCGACGGTGACCTCGCCGCGATCGCGGCGCCGCTGGACGTGCTGGGCGTGAACTACTACTCGGCGCACCGTTTCGCCGGTACCGACGAGCACGGCAACACCATGGACACCAACGGAATCCCGGTCGTCCGGACCGTGCCGCACGGCCGGCCGGTGACGTCGATGGGGTGGGAGATCGTGCCCAGCGGCATGACGAACATGCTGTTGCGGCTGACCCGCGACTACGCCGGACTGCCGTTGATGATCACCGAGAACGGCGCCGCGTTCGAGGACCAGCCGGACGAGCACGGTTTCGTCGCCGACGACGACCGCACGACGTACCTGGCCGAGCACCTGCGCGCGGTCGCGGCGGCCGTGCAGCAGGGCGCGGACGTGCGCGGGTACTTCGCGTGGTCGCTGCTGGACAACTTCGAGTGGGCCTACGGGTACGACAAGCGGTTCGGCATCGTGCGCGTGGACTACGAGACGCTGGAACGCGTGCCGAAGCAGAGCGCGCTGTGGTACCGCGACACGATCCGCCGGGTCCGCGGGCAAGTGTAAACAGCATCGTTCGGATGACAAAACAAGACATGAACGAAGTGCGGGTCCATACCCAACTAGGCGGCGTCGGTGCGCTCCCTGGGATTGCGCGGCGGTTTCGTCGCGCTCTCCCGGGGATCGCCGCCACGCGCGAGCAGCGTGGCCACCGGGAGGGTGGCGGCGCCGAAGGCGACGGCGTCCGGCCCGAGCTGGCACAGCTCGATGGACGTCTGGCCGTACGCGTGGTGCAACGCGTGTTCCGCGGCGGCGACCCGGATGTCGGGCAGCAGCTTCGCGCCCAGCGCCAGCCCGGCCCAGCCGCCGAGCACGATCCGCTCCGGGTTGAACAGGTTGATCAGGTTCGCGATCCCGGCGCCGAGATATCCGGCGGTGTCGGCCAGTACGCGGGCCGCGGTCTTGGACCGGCCGGCCGCCGCGAGGAGCGCCTCCAGATCCGCGTGCTCGTCCGCGCCGGCCGCCGCGCGACCGCCGCGCGCCTGACGGTAACGATCAAGAATGCTCTCCGCACCGACGTACGCCTCGAGGCAGCCCTTCGCGCCGCACCGGCACACCCGGCCGCCGTACGCGATCGTCGTGTGCCCCCACTCGCCCGCGCTGCTCGTGGCGCCGCGATACGTGTTGCCGTCGGTGATCACGGCCGCCCCGACGCCGGAGCCGATCAGCGCGATCACCGCGTGCCCGCAGCCCCGGCCGGCGCCGAACCACATCTCGGCCTGCCCCTGCGTCTTCGCGCCGTTCTCGAAATACAGCGGCAGCGTGATGCCGGCGTCGCGCAGCAGTTGGCCGAACGGCACCGCGTCCCAGCCGATGGTCTGCGCGTGCACCCGCACGGCGTCGGCCCGCTCCGGTGCCTCGGCCGGGTCCTGCTCGACCGCGCCGGGCACGCCGATGCCGACACCGATCACGCTGGCCTCGTCGATCTCGGTCTGCGCGATCACCTCACGCAGTCCGGACACGATCTGGCCGACCACGGTGGCCGGATCCGGCCGTACCGATGGCAGCGGGTGCTCGACCGTGGCCAGCGCGGTCATCGACAGGTCGAACAGCTCTACTTTCACGCCTGTTTCACCGACGTCGATGCCGATCACGTGGCCGTAGTGCGGGTCGACGCGCAGCAGCACGCGCGGCCGGCCGCCGTCGGAGTCGATCAGGCCGGCCTCGACGATCAGGCGTTCCTCGATCAACTCGCCGGTGACGTTGCTGACGGTCGCGGCGCTCAGCCCCGTCAGCGCGGACAGTTCGTGACGGGACAGCGGACCGTCGAAGAACAGCTTGGACAGCAACGCGGAGCGGTTGTGCCGTCGCAGATCACGAACCGTCGTGCGCTTCGATTCCATCGGACCCCACCCGTCCAGCGTCTGACCTTGACTACAGCATGCAGCACGAGTCTAATAGACATCATAATTTAAAGACTGAATTAACTCTCCGCCGACGTCAGAGCGCGTGTCGCGGGGGTTGGGAAGGGGTGGATCGGGCGAGTCTTGCCGCCGTGCGGTAACCGCTTACATAGTTGAAACACGATAACAGGGACAGCACGCCGATCACGTAGCGACCCTCGCGGGTACACCCCCGATCACGGCAGCTCGCGTCCGGGTTTTCTCGGAGGCGATCCGGAACGAGCACACCATTTCGGAGTTGGGCCCACGACTCGCACACCGGCGTGCCGCCAGTACACGCACGCCAAGGAGCACTATGAACGACCTATCACAGTTCGAACCCAGTTTCGTTTGGGGGGCGGCGACTTCCGCCTACCAGACCGAGGGCGCGGTCGACGAGGACGGCCGCGCACCGTCCATCTGGGACACATTCTGCCGGGTCCCCGGCGCGATCGACAACGACGACACCGGTGACGTCGCGTGCGACCACTATCACCGATGGCAGCAGGACATCGGCCTGATGCGCGAGCTGAACCTGGAGGCCTACCGGTTCTCGATCGCGTGGCCACGCGTCCTGCCGGAGGGCACCCGCCGGGTCAACCAGGCCGGGCTGGACTTCTACGACAAGCTGGTCGACGGCCTGCTGGCCGCCGGCATCCGCCCGTACGCCACGCTCTACCACTGGGATCTGCCGCAGGCGTTGCAGGATCGCGGCGGGTGGCCCTCCCGGGACACGGCGTACGCGTTCGCCGAGTTCGCGTCGGTCGTCGCCGCCCGGCTCGGCGACCGGGTGAACGACTGGTTCACGATCAACGAACCGCTGTGCTCGGCGTGGATCGGACACCTGGAGGGCACCATGGCGCCGGGATTCCAGGACATCGAGCTGGCCGTGCCGGCCGCGCACCACCTGCTGCTGGGCCACGGTCTGGCCGCGTCGGCGCTGCGCAACATCGCGCGCGGCCCGGTTCGGGTCGGCGCGGTACTCAACCTGAGCCCGTGCGAACCGGCCAGCCAGGACGAACGGGACGTGGCGGCGGCGGCACGCGCGGACGGGCACACCAACCGGTGGTGGCTCGATCCGTTGCACGGCCGCGGCTACCCGGCGGACATGATCGAGGTGTACGGGGTCGAGCCGCCGGTCCGGCCGGGCGATCTGGAGGCGATCGCGGCGCCGATGGACCACTTCGGGCTGAACTACTACTTCCGCCAGGTGGTCACCGACGACGCCGACGGCCCGATCCCGCACGCCCGGATGATCAGCGTCCCGGACTGGACGATGACCGCGATGGGCTGGGAGGTCTACGCGGACGGCCTGGAGCAACTGCTGGTGCGGGTGCACGAGGAGTACGGCGTGCCGCGCATCTACGTGACCGAGAACGGATCGGCGTGGCCGGACGAGATCCAACCGGACGGCCAGGTCCAGGACAAGGAACGGATCGAGTACCTGGAGCAGCACCTGGACGCGTGCATCCGCGCCGCGCTCACCGGCGCACCGTTGGCCGGGTACTTCGCGTGGTCGCTCCTGGACAACTTCGAGTGGGCCTACGGCTACGCCAAGCGATTCGGGCTGGTGCACGTCGACTACCCGACCCAGCGTCGCACGATCAAGGCCAGTGGCTACCGGTACGGCGAGATCATCCGCGCCTACCGCCAGCTACATGTGCCCCAGGTCGGCCTACCCGCGGCCGACGCCGGCACGCGCTGACCGGTTGGACCTGGTGCCCCGGAACTCGAGATGAGTTCCGGGGCACCGGTGCGGGATCTCGTGTAATCCGGTTACGGAACCGAGTCCGCAATGGAATAGTGGCGCCGGTGACAAAACCGGTCACCATGGTCGACATCAATACCCTGATACTGACCGATTCACCACGTTTATCCGGCGAGAATCCGGAACACACGCGGCGGCTGGCGGAATGCACCGATCCGTTGCCGCCCATTCTGGTGCACCGACCCACGCACCGGGTGATCGACGGCACGCACCGGGTGCGCGCCGCGTTGTCGCTCGGCCGGACGCGAATCGCGGCCCACTATTTCGACGGGTCCGTCGAGGCCGCGTTCGTGCTCGCGGTGCACGGCAACATCGCGCACGGCCTGCCGCTGTCCGCCGCCGACCGGCGCGCCGCAGCTGCCCGGATCATCGCAGCTCATCCGGGGTGGTCGGACCGCTCGATCGCGGCCGTGACTGGCCTGTCGGACAAGACGATCCGCACCGTCCGGCGCCGTTCGACCGCGGAATCGCCGCATTCGAACGGCGGTACCGGGTGGAACACGCGGATCGGGCGGGACGGTCGGGTGCGGCCCCTGTCCAGCGCCCACGGTCGCCGGCGCGCCGCCGAACTGCTGGCCGAACGGCCGGAGGCCGGCCTGCGCGAGATCGCCCGTGCCGCCGGGATCTCCCTGTCCACCGCGCACGACGTGCGGACACGGCTGCGGCGGGACGAGGATCCGGTGCCGGCCCGGTTGCGGGAGCCCGCCGATGTCGTCGAGCCGGCCCGATTGGCCGTGCTGGCCGGCCTGCAACAGGATCCGTCGTTGAAGTTCAGCGAGACGGGCCGGGCGGCGCTGCGCTGGCTCTACCAGCACACGATCGAACCGGACGACGGCACCAAGTACTTGGACTCGATCCCGCCGCACTGCGCCGCCGTCGTCGCCGACCTGGCCAGGGACAGCGCGCTGGCGTGGCAGGAGCTGGCCCGTGCCCTGGAACGACGAGGGCGCGCGGCCGGCTGAGCGCGATCGGGCGCAGCCGGCCGCGGGAGTGCCGGAATGTCACTCCCGCGGCCGGCCGATTATTCTTCACCGTGTTTCGGTGTGATTCACTTGATGAGTTCCCGCTTCAGCTGCTCCCGCTTGATGAGCTCGCGCATGACACCTCCCTTCCCGCACAAAGGTGTCGGCGGCACGACGGATATTGTCCGTCCGCCCAGCGAGCCCGAGTAAACCATTCGGCGGGTGGGGTGACCAGATACGCGAACGTGGTGGCCACCGACACATTCCGTGAAAAACCGTCGGTCAGTCGAAAATCGGGTCGCGGTCGCGGCTGCGCTTCAACTCGAAGAAACCGTCCGTTCCGGACACCAGCAGCACGCCGTCCCACAGCCGGCCGGCCGCCTCGCCCTTGGGTGCCGGAGACAGCACGGGGCCGAAGAACGCGATCGGCGTGCCGTCCGGGCCGGGCGTGTGGATCACCGGGGTGCCGACCTCGTCGCCGACCGGGTCCATGCCGGTGTGGTGGCTGGCGCGCAGCGCGTCGTCCCACTCGGTGCTCTCGGCCGCGTTGGCCAGTTCCGCCGGCAGCCCGACCTCGGCCAACGCCTCCTCGTACAATGCGCGGCCCCACTCCCGATCCTGGTTGTGGATCCGGGTACCCAGCGCGGTGTAGAAGTCGCGCAGCAGGTCACCTCCGGCCTTGGCCTCGACCGCGATCGCGACCCGGACGGGGCCCCAGCCGGTGCGCAGGAACCGTTCGTAGCGCTCGGGCAGTCCTTCGCGACCGTGGTTGAGCACGGCGAGGCTCATCACGTGGAAGCGCACCCGCACGTCGCGGACCTGTTCGACCTGGAGCAACCACCGTGACGTCATCCAGGCGAACGGGCAGATCGGGTCGAACCACATGTCGACGGTCGTCTTGTTCATGCCATCACGCTACGAAGCCGATTGGCACCTCGCCAGATCCAATATCGGCCAGTTTGATTGGGCCAATGTAGGCTCGGCGGGTGGACTTCCATGTCAGCCTGGCTGGTCGTGGCGACCTGTCCGCCCGGATCTACCGGCAGCTGCTGGACGCGATCCTGGACGGCCGGCTCCGTCCCGGCGAGCGCCTGCCGCCCACGCGGGAGCTCGCGGGCCGGCTCGCCGTGTCGCGCAACACGGTGGCCGTGGCGTACGACCGGCTGACCGCGGACGGCTTCCTGGTCGGCCAGGTCGGCGCCGGCACGTTCGTGTCCGACCAACCGCCGCGTCCGTCCCGCGACCGCGCCGCGCCCGGCGGCGCGATCCGGCCCCGGCCGATCTGGTCGGAACTGCACAGCACACCCGTCACCGGAACCGCGCCGCCGCCGTTCGACTTCCGGGTCGGCGTGCCGGATGGCGGCCTGTTCCCCGTCGCGGCGTGGCGCCGGCTCGTCGCGGCCGAACTGCGCTCGCCGGACGTCTACGCCGCCCGCTACCGCGAACCGGCCGGCCATCCCGGCCTGCGCGCCGCGATCGCCCGGCACGTCGGCGTGTCCCGGTCGGTCCACGCAGGCGCCGACGACGTGCTCGTCACGCAGGGCGCGCAACAGGCACTGGACCTGATCTGCCGGGTCCTGGTCGAGCCCGGGACGGTCGTGGCGATGGAGGAGCCCGGGTATCCGCAGGCCCGCATGCTGTTCGCGTCGCACGGCGCCCGGATCGCCCCGGTACCCGTGGACGACGAGGGCCTGGACGTGGCCGCGCTGCCGTCCGACGCCGCGCTCGTCTACACGACGCCGTCGCACCAGTACCCGTTGGGCACGCCGATGTCGCTGGCCCGGCGGACCGCACTGCTGACGTGGGCGCGCGACCATGACGCGGTGATCGTGGAGGACGACTACGACAGCGAGTACCGGTTCTCCGAACGGCCGCTGGAACCCTTGCAGAGCCTGGATCGCGGCGGCCGCGTGCTCTACGTCGGTTCGTTCTCCAAGACGCTGTTGCCCATACTGCGCCTGGGTTTCCTGGTGCCACCGGTATCGCTGCGCGACGCGCTGCACACCGCGAAACAGCTCGCCGACTGGCACGGCGATCTCGTCACGCAGGGCGCGCTGGCGCGGTTCCTGGACGAGGGCCTGCTCGCCCGGCACCTGCGCCGCGCCACCCGCGAGTACGCCGCACGCCACGAGCGGATCACCGAGGCGCTCGCGCGGGATTTGGCTGACTGGTTGACGATCGTGCCATCGGCGGCCGGGCTGCACCTGTGCGCGCGGCTCGCCGCGCCCGTCGATCTGGCTGCCGTACGGGAGATAGCGGCCCGGTCCGGTGTCGAACTGGGCTGGCTGGCCGACAGTTGCCACACCACGCCGGCACAGGAAGGTGTCGTCATCGGCTACGGCGTGGTCGATCCGGCGCGAATATCCGACGGAATGCGACATCTCGCCGACGCTTTCGGCGTTGCATCGAACGGTGCCGTTCGGATTCATTGACACACAAGCGGTAATCACCAAACAATGCCGGGCATGGTGGACCGGATTCTCGTGCCGTTCGAAGGAGCGGGCAGTGGCGTCGAGGATCTGACGTGGGGGCAGATCGGATTGTGGCAGTCGACGTTGGCCGACGGCCGGTCACGCACCACCGGTGGCAGCGCACCGCTGCCACCCGGCGCGACAGTCGAATCGATCGTCGAGACGCTGGGGTACCTGGTCGGCCGGCACCAGGCGCTGCGCACCCGGCTCGTGTTCGATGCCGACGGCAATGCGCGCCAGTCGTGCTCGACGTCCGGCGAGATGCCGCTGGAGATCTACGATGCCGACGGGCGGGATCCGGCCGAACTCGCGGCCGAGATCGAGGAGCGGTACGAATCGACGAATTTCGACTACGAGAACGAATGGCCGGTCCGCATGGCCGGCATCCGTATCGGCGACGAGATCGTCCACATGATCGCGACGTACCACCATATCGTGATCGACGCGGACGGCATGAAAGCACTCTTGGCCGACATGTTCGCGAATGAGCGGAAACCCGGCCCGCCGACCGGGATTCCACCGCTGGAACAGGCCAGGCACCAACGCACGCCGGCCGCACGCCGCCAGTCCGACGCGGCCATGCGCCACCTGGAACGCGTGTTCCGCACGATGTCGATCAGCCGGTTCGGCGACCCCCGTAAGGACGGCGGCCCGGACTGCCGGCAACTGCGCTACCGCTCCCCCGCGACCCTGCTCGCCGTCCGCGCCACGTCGGCCGCGCTCGGCGCGAACACGTCCGCGATCCTGCTCGCCACGTTCGCCGTCGGCCTGGCCCGGTTCACCGGTCGCAACCCGGTTTTCGCGTGGTTGCTGGTGAACAACCGATTCCGGACCGGGTACGCGGAGTCGGTCAGCGCGCTGGTGCAGATGAGCCCATTCCTGATCGACGTCGCCGACACGACGCTCGCCGAGGCGGTCATACGGGCGCAGGGCGGCGCGATGAGCGCGTACAAGAACGCCTATTACGACCCGTACCAGCAGGACGAGACGATCGCACGGCTCGTCGCCGAACGCGGCGGCACGATCGACCGCTCGTGCTACTACAACGACCGGCGCCTGTCCGAACGCGATTTCACCGACGAACCGGTCGCCGGCCCGGACGAGATCACCGCTGCCGTGGCGCGCGCCGAACTGTCGTGGCCCAACGAACCGGCCATGCCGCAACAGAAGATGTACTGCCACGTCGACGACACCCCGACCACCATCGACTTCACCATCTCGTCGGACCTGCGGTACTTCACGGAGGACGAGATGGTGGCCGTGGCACGCGGCATCGAGGCGGTCGCCGTCGAGATGGCACTCGACCCGACCGCCCCGACCGACGTGGCACTCGGCGTGCGCTCCTAGAAGATCACCACGGAGCGCAGCACGTCGCCGTCGTGCATCTTGGTGAACGCCGCTTCGACGTCACCGATCCCGATCCGCTCGGACACGAACGCGTCCAGATCGAGTCGGCCCTGCTGGTAAAGGTCGACCAGGTAAGGGAAGTCGCGGCTGGGCAGGCAGTCGCCGTACCACGACGACTTCAGCGAGCCGCCGCGCGAGAAGAAGTCGATCAGCGGCATCTCGATCGTCATGTCCGGCGTCGGCACGCCGACGAGCACCAGCGTGCCGGCGAGATCGCGCGCGTAGAACCCCTGGCGCCACGTCTCCGGCCGACCGACCGCGTCGATGACGACGTCCGCGCCGAAGCCGCCGGTCAGTTCGCGCACCGCCTCGACGACGTCGGCGTTCGTCGCGTTCACGGCGTGCGTAGCGCCGATGTTCCTGGCCCAGCCCAGCTTCCGCTCGTCGACGTCGACGGCGATGATCGTCGTGGCGCCGGCCAGTTTCGCGCCCGCGATCGCCGCGTCGCCCACGCCGCCGCAGCCGATCACGGCCACGCTGTCGCCGCGCGACACGGCGCCGGTGTTCAGCGCGGCGCCCAGCCCCGCCATCACACCGCACCCGAGCAGCCCGACCGCGGCCGGCGCCGCGGTCGGGTCGACCTTCGTGCATTGTCCACTGTGGACGAGCGTTTTGTCGACGAACGCGCCGATCCCCAACGCGGGAGCCAAAGGTGTCCCATCCTCCAGCGTCATCGGCTGGCTGGCGTTGTGCGTGGCGAAGCAGTACCAGGGCTTGCCCTTGCGGCACGCACGGCAGCGGCCGCAGACCGCGCGCCAGTTGAGGATGACGAAGTCACCGGGCGCGACGTCGGTGACGCCCTCGCCGACGGACTCGACGATGCCGGAGGCCTCGTGGCCGAGCAGGAACGGGAAGTCGTCGTTGATGCCACCCTCGCGGTAGTGCAGGTCTGTATGGCAGACACCGCAGGCCTGAATCCGGACGACGGCGTCGCCGGGCCCCGGATCGGGCACGATGATCGTGCGGAGTTCGACCGGTGCACCCTTGCTCGGGGCGATGACGCCTCGTACCTGCGCGGGCATAGGAGCTCCTCTCGTCGTCGGAGATCACTCTGCCAGCAGCGGCTCCCCATTGAAAATGCCCAGTGTTTCTTCGTAGAACTCGATGCCGACGCCGTTCGGGTCGCGGATGTAGAGGCTGTCCTCGACACCCCGGTCCGGCCCGACGTAAGGGATGCCCGCTTCGTCCAGTTTCTGCTTGATGGCGGCGAAGTGCTCGGCGCTCACCGACAGCGCGAGGTGCTGTACGGCACCGATCGTCTCGATGTAGTCCTGGTGGTCGTGGCCGGGGAAGTCGAAGAACCCGAGCAGGTTGCGGTTCCCGATGTCGAAGAAGAAGTGGCTGGAGCCCCGGTAGTCGCGGTTCTCCACGAGCTCGACCAGCGGGAAGCCGAGAAACTCCTGGTAGAAGCGGATGGTCTCCTCGACGTCCTTGCAGACCAGTGCGAGATGGTGGATCCCCCGGACGGGCGTGGCCGGCCGCTCGGCGATGGGCTTGAGGTAGTTGGCACGCAGTTTGTCCCGCCGGTCACGGATCTCGGCCAACTCGGCACCCTCGGGCTGCGGCATCACGCACTCCTTCCATCGGTTGACCTCTCAACAATCCCACGTTTCGGTCCGGGCCGCGAGTGGGGTGTCGACTACGCTGCGTGGTTGTCCCGGGTTTACGGTCCTGCTTCGCCCCGATCTCCTCATTGTCGTAACGGTCGACGCGGAGCAGGAAAGACTGGACACCCACTGCTGCCACGGGGGTTGGGGCTCGGTCCCGGTCCGGCCTTACCGGCCCAGTCGGCTCAACTCCAGTTGCGCTGAGCCCGTTGCGCTGCGGGGCGGCGGTCGAGTGAGGGCTGAGGTGGGCGGTCCCTTCCCGACCCGACTCGACAACAGGCAGGGACAGCCTGGCCGACCCGCTGCTGGCTGCCTCCCCGCAGCGCACCGGGCTCAAGGCAACCCGACCCAGCGCCCAACCGGGCCAATAGAAGCCGATCCGGGACCACCGAAGGTCCCGGGCATCAGT
>Ga0070714_100002216_pt1 | contig 14317 bp, 10 predicted proteins | sample LARL83metaG_FD_65450 | JGI IMG/M metagenome (GOLD analysis project Ga0070714, IMG submission 65450) | Corn, switchgrass and miscanthus rhizosphere microbial communities from Kellogg Biological Station, Michigan, USA - LAR L8-3 metaG | ecosystem: Host-associated > Plants > Roots > Rhizosphere ...
GTGAACTCGGTCACGTACGGCGCGCCTCCCCAGCCGACGAAGACGCCGCCGTCTCCCAGTAGCTGCACGTTGCCGAGAAAGTGGGAGAGCACGGGCTGCGGGCTGTGCGTGAACGCGCGCCGGAGGGTCACGTGCATGCGCTTCGTGTCGAGCTCGAGCAGGAGCGCGCGCGACTGCGGCTCCTCCTGCGGCGCGGCAGCGTTGTCGAAGACGCTGACGAGCCCGCCCGCGTGCTCCCGCACGTCGTGTTGCCACTCGAAATGCGCGCCTGGGCCGAATGTGAAGTCGCTGTGCTTGCCGCCGAGACGCCAGCGCACGCGTCCCGTTCGGCGATCGACCTTGTACGCCGCCCAGGTGTTGCGCCCCGAGATGATCAGGTGCCCGTCGGGCGCGACGTCGATCGAGTTGATGTGGAAGTAGTCGAACCTCGGACCGGGCACGGCCTTGATCTCGGTCTCGCTGACCGGGACGTGCTCGAGGCTTCGCCACTCCCAGAGCAGCCGGCCGCCCGGGAGCGAAAGCTCCTGCACGACGCCTCCGACGACGTGTCCGCCGGGACTGCCGCCGACGCTGCTCAGATCGTGGCCGACGACCTCATTGCTCAGGACGAGGGCCGTGTTCTGCGCCGTGATGACGAACTCGTGCAGGTCGCCGTGGAGACCGCGCGCGGCCGAGAAGCGCGCGAGCTCGCGATACGACGCGTCGACGACGACCCACTCGCCGTCGCCGAGCCCGTCCGCGTCCTTGCCCTCCCACCACGTCAGCACGGGCTTGTTCTTCCACTGCTGCACCTTGAAGTCGGTCACGACCTTGTGCGTGACCGGATGGAACCAGACGAGGTCGCCGCGGTTGTCGGCGATCATCGCGCCGCGCTGGCCCGGGCCGGAGGACGGCGCGAGGAAGACGTAACCCGGCGCCGTCGCGTGCGCCTGCTGCACCGTCAGCACAGCCGGCTTCAGATCCGGGCGAGACACGAATCGCTGGACCTTCTCGTCCGCAAGACGAAGCTGCGGCAACTTGAGGGCGGGGCCGGCAAGGAGGAGCGCCCCGCCCCGCCGGAGCAGCTCGCCGCGCGTCACGCAGGCGGGGTGGGACTCGCGACCGTTTCCGCTGAGGACGGGCGGCCGGGCGCGCCCGCGAGGTCGAGCGCCTCGTCGATGCCGAGCCTGCGCCCGCTCGTCCGCTCTGCCTCCAGGCCCCGGACGGCTGCGAGGAAACGCTCGACGATCAGGAGCTCCGCGGGCGACTGCGCCGCTCCGGTCGACTCGCGCAGCGCATCGGCGGCGCCGGCGAGGCGGGCGGCATCGGCCTCGCGGCCTTCGCGCACCATCACGGCGGCGAGCGCCTGCACGAGCTCGGCGGCGACGCGCCGGTCGTTGCGGTCGCGTGCGAGCCGGAGCCCGTCGGCGAGGAACAGGCGCGCGCCGGCCGGATCGTCGCGCAGGAGCTTTACCCGGCCGAGATTCGCGAGCACGACAGAGACGCTCCAGGTGTCCTTGACGGCGCGCGCGTGCGCGAGGCCTTCTTCGAGCAAAGCCGTCGCGCCGTCGTAGTCGCCCTGCAGCAGCGCCATCCGCCCGAGTGCGAGCAACGAGTTCGCGATGAGCCGGCGGTCGCCGCGCGCGCGCCGCAACTCGAGCCCGCGCTCGTAGAGCTGCACCGCCTCCGCATAGTCGCCGGTGCGGGCGGCAAGCTCCCCGAGCGTTCCGAGGGCTCCGGACTCCGTCAGCGTGTCTCCTGCCGCCTGCGCGAGCGAGAGGCTCTGCTCGGCGAGGCCGCGCGCCTCCTCGTCCTCGCCTCCCGCCATCGCGAGCCACGCGAGCTGCGCGAGCGCAGCACCGCGTGCGTGCTCGCCTGCGGCCTCGTGGCTGCGCTCGAACGCCTGCTTGGCCTCACCGAAGTCGCCTTCGCCGAGCGCGGTGTAGCCGGCGGCGAAATGGGCGACCGCGAGCGTCTCGGGCGTGACGTCGCCGGCCGCCGCGAACGCCTCCTGGAGGCGCCGCCGCCCCTCTGCCATCAGGCCGCGCGTGCTCCAGAAGCGCACGAGCCGCCCAGCGAGCAGAAGCGCCGCCTCGGCTTCACCCGCGTCGATCGCCCACGTGATCGCGGCGCGGATATTGTCCGCCTCCTCGTCGAGCCGCTCGAGCCAGATCGCCTGGTTCGCGCGCGTCAACTCCGGCTCGGCGGTCTGAACGAGCGCGAGATAGCGCTCCGCGTGACGGCGCCGGAACTGGTCGAGCTCGCCGGCCGCCTCCAGCCGCTCACGGGCGAACTCGCGGATCGATTCGAGCTGGCCGAACCGCGGCTCGCCGTCGGCGCCGTCCCATTGGCGCACGAGGCTCTTGTCGACGAGCGAGGCGAGCGCGTCCAGCACCGAGCCGATGCTCGCCTCGTCGGTGCAGACGGCGTCCGCGACCTCGAGGGAGCAGCCGCCTGCGAAGACGCCGAGCCGCGCAAAGAGTCTCTGCTCCGGCGGGTCGAGCAGGTTGTAGCTCCACTCGATCGCGCGCCGCAGCGTGCGCTGCCGCTCCGGCAGGTCGCCGGCGCCGCCTGTGAGGAGGTCGAGGCTCCCGCCCAGGCGCGAGAGGATGTTCGCGGGAGTCAGCAGCTTCACGCGCGCCGCCGCGAGCTCGAGCGCGAGCGGCAGCCCGTCGAGTCGCGTGCAGATCGCTTCGACGGCCTCGCGGTTGTCGTCGCCGAGCTCGAAGCTCGGCTTCACGGCCTGCGCGCGGTCGACGAAGAGCTCGACCGCGGATGCCGGCTCGAGCGGCGGCACCGGATAGGTCCGCTCTTCGCGGAGGTTGAGCGGCGCCTGGCTCGTCACGAGCACGGTAAGTCCGGGCGCGGCGGCGAGCAGATCGTGCACGAACGACGCCGCGGGGAGGACCTGCTCGAAGTTGTCGAGCACGGCGAGCGCCGGCGCGTCGCCGAGGGACGCGCCGATCGCCTGCACGAGCGAGGTGTCGGCGGATTCCTCGACGCCGAACCCGCGCGCGATGGTCGATCCGACGAGTGCCGGATCCGACGTCGGCGCGAGGTCGACAAACGCGGCGCGCTGCACCTCCATCGCGAGCTGGCTCGCGGCGGCGATCGCCAGGCGCGTCTTGCCGGTGCCGCCGAGACCGGTGAGCGTCAGGAGCCGCACGTCAGGGTTGTGCGCCAGCTCGAGCACCGACGCGAGCTCGGCGGCGCGGCCGATGAGCGGCGTCGGGGCGACGGGCAGCCCGAGCACGATCGTCGCCGTGCGAGCGCGCACCGTGAGCGGCCGCGGGGCTGCGTCGACCGCGCCGCCGCCGAGTGCGGTGCGCACGGCCTCGATCAGCTCGCGGCAGCCTTGGTAGCGGTCCGCTTTGTCCTTCGCGAGCGCGCGGTCGACGACGCCGTTGATTGCGTCCGGCAGATCGGGGCGGAAGTCGGTCACAGGTGGTGCCGGATCGTGCAGCTGCGCGTGCATCACGGCGACGTCGGTCTCGCGGTCGAACGGCTTCTTGCCGGTCAGCGACTCGAAGAGGAGGCAGCCGAACGCATAAACGTCGGCGGGCGGCCCGACTGCTTCGCCGCGGATCTGCTCCGGCGCCGCGTAGTCGAGCGTGCCGACGAAGAACCCGGTGCGCGTGAGGCCGCGCGTGCCGGCGCGCTTCGCGATCCCGAAGTCGGTGAGGTAGACGCGGCCGCCGTCGGCCTCGATCAGCACGTTCGCCGGCTTCACGTCGCGGTGCACGAGCTCGCTCGCGTGGGCGGCGTCGAGCGCGCCCGCAACCTGCTCGAGGATGCTGATCGCCCGCTCAGGCTCGAGCTGCCCATCTTCGATCAGCCCGCTGAGGTCGCCGCCCGACACGTAGCGCATCGCGATGTAGACGACGCCGTCGACCTCGCCCGCGTCGTAGATCGGGATGATGCTCGGGTGGTCGAGCGCGGCGACCATCTGCGACTCGGCGATGAAGCGCTCCCGGAAGTCGCCGTCGCCCGAGAGCGCCGGCAGCAGGGTCTTCAGCGCTGCCCTGCGCCCGAGGATCGCGTGCTCGGCCGCGTAGACCGTGCCCATCCCGCCCTGGCCGAGCGCCCCGGTGATCCGGTAGCCGGCGAGTTGCGATCCAGGTCCTAGCGTTTCGGCCACGTTCGCTTATGCTAGAGGCGCAGATGGCGGAGTACGTGCTCGAGATCATCGAGGGGCCCGAGGCCGGGCGCCAGATCCCGCTCGCGGGTGAGACCGTGATCGGCCGGGATCCGGCCGCGGGGGTCGCGCTCCTCCAGGACGAGCTGCTCTCCCGCCGCCACGTGAAGCTGACCCCGGAGGCCGACGGCGTGCGCGTCGAGGACCTCGAGTCGCGGAACGGCACTTTTGTCGACGGCGACCAGATCTACTCCCCGGCGCACCTCGCCCCGGGCGGGCAGCTCCTGCTCGGCGTCACGGTGCTCCAGCTTGAGCTCGCCCCCGAGCTGGCGCGCGGCGCGACATCGGTGCGCCAGATCCCGGCCAGCCTGACGACCTTCCGGCCGCTGCCGAGCGACGGCGCGGCGCCGGCCCTGACCGGCGAGCGCCGGGTGCCGACGCTCGCGACGGAGGAGGCAGAGCCCGACTACGTGCCGGCTGCGGTCTTCCAGAGCGACGCCGTCGCGGGCCTCCTGCCGCTGCTCGATGCCCATACGAAGAGCAAGGCGCGCGGTGCGCCGATCGGCCTCTTCGTGCTGGTCATCTTCGCGGTGGTTCTGTATCTGGCCCTGCGTTAGCCGGCTAGTGGTGCGCCGCGAAGTAGACGACCAGCGCGGCCGCGACCGCGACGACTGCTCCCCACGAGAGCAGCATCGGCAGGAGCTGACGGCTCGCGATCCCGCCTCGCTGCCGCCGCCCGGTCGGCGGGGCGAGCGAACCGAACGGGTCTGACGGCACCCCGCTCGCCGCGGAGACCGACGGCACGGCGGTCGCCGGCGCTACCGGCGACGCGACCGTCTCGGCCGAGCGAGCGGCCACCTCGATCGCGAAGACGCTTCGCCCGAGCCTGAGCGAGTCGCCGCCGCCGAGCTTCGTGACTCCGTCGATCCGGCGGCCGTTCACGAACGTGCCGTTCCGCGAGCCGAGATCCTCGATCTCGACCCCGCCGCCGACGACGCGGACGACGGCATGCCGGCGCGAGAGCTCTTCGTCCTCGATCGTCAGGCCGGCGTCCTCACGGCCGATCACGAGCTCGCCGTCGAGGTCGATGCGCCGGCCTGCGAGCGGGCCCTGGGTGATGACGAGCACGCTCACGTCGCGGCCTCCACGGAGCCGAGCAGCCCGGCGAACGCGGCCGCTCCGGCGGGACGGCTCTCCGGATCCTTCTCGAGCGTCGCGAGAATCGCGGCGGCGAGGTCGGCCGGCACCTCTGCGCGCTTCTCGCGCGGATCGACCGGGGCCTCGTCGAGATGCGCGAGCCCGATCTCGAAGAACGATTTCTCGGCGAACGGCGGCTTCCCGGTCGCGCATTCGTATGCGACGCAGCCGAGCGCGTACAGGTCGCTCTGCGGCGTGGCAGGCTCGCCGCGGATCAGCTCGGGCGCGAGGTAGTCGAGCGTCCCGATCACCTGCCCGGGCTTCGTCAGCACCGTGTAGGCGCGCCCCTTCGCGAGGCCGAAGTCGGTGAGCTTCGCCGAGCCGTCGGCCGCGAAGAGAACGTTGCCGGGCTTCACGTCGCGGTGGACGATACCCGCCCCGTGCAGCGCTTCCAAGCCGAGCGCGACGTCGGTCAGCACGCGCGCGGTGTCCGCAGTGTCGAGCGCTCCGTCGGCCGAGATCCGGTCCGCGAGCGAGCCGCCCGGGAGGTACGCGACGGCGAGGTACTGATGCCCGTCCGCCACGCCCGCTTCGAGGATCGGGACGAGATGCTCGTTGTGCACCTCCGCGGCCGCACGGGCCTCCTGGTTGAAGCGCTGCTGGAAGATGTAGTCGCCCGCGAGCTCGTGCTTCAAGACCTTGAGCGCCACCTCGGAGCCGTCGTCCTCGCGGCGCGCGCCGAAGACGCGGCCCATGCCGCCCTCGCCGAGCACCGACTCGATGCGATAGCCGCCCAGCGTGTCGCCGGGCTGGAGGTCCCCGGAAGCCGCCATCGGAAGGAGCATAAGCTCATACGGCACGTCGTGCCTCCTCTGCGGCCTTCCAGGCCGCGACGCCGATCCCGCACCCGAGCTCGCCGTACGAGATGCCGATGCACTTGTCCTCCATGTAGGAGAGGCCGGCAGCCTCGGCGATCGCGCGGGCCTCCGGCGAGACGATGCCGGTCTGCAGCCAGAGGCAGCGGGCGCCGAGCTCGACCGCGGCGCGCGCGATCGTGAGCGCCTCGACCGCGGGGCGGAAGACGTTGACGATGTCGACCGGCTCGCCGATCTCGTCGAGCGAGGCGACGCACGGCTCGCCGAGCAGCTCGGTCTCGTTCGGGTTGACCGGGATGATGCGGTAGCCCTCGCTCTGCATGTACGCCGGGACGACGGCCGAGGGCTTCGCCCAGTTGAGCGAGCAGCCGACGACCGCGATCGTCGACGCCTCGCGATAGAGCTCGATCTGCTCGGCCTCGGTCACGCCACCGGCTCCCGGACGAGGCCGTCGAGCACGCTTGCGAGCGCGGAGCGCAGCTCAGGCGTGCGGAAGTCGTGCAGGTGCGCCGGCGGCAGCAGGTTCTCCGTCACGCGGCCGTTCCGGCGCACGTAGACGGCGGGCTGCATCGTCCCCTCGGGATCGGTCTCGACCGAGACGGCGACCGCAGGCGGCCCGCTCGAGTCGAGGAACGGCGCGAGCGGGAGGATCCCCTCGTCGACGATCCCGTTGGCAGGGTCGAGGCTGATGACGCGCGCCAGATGCGCCTGCTGGCGCCACAGGGCGCCCTCGAACGTCGCCTGGTCGAGGAGATACGGGACGACCTCGTCCTCGTCGAGCCGGGGTCGCGCGGGTGCGGCGCCGAGCCGGCGTGCGAGCTCCTCCGCCTGCACGCGCGCGTTGTAGCGGAACCCGCCGACGGAGGCCGAGCCCGTCGGAAAGCCGTACTTGCGGAGGCCCGCCTGCCCCTGTGTCGCCGCGCCGGCGAAGAAGATCCCCGGCACGGTCGTGCTCTCCCAGAACGCGGTCTGCGTCGGCAGCCGGTCCTTGTAGAAGGTCTCGACCCCGAGCGCCCGCAGGTCCCCGAGCGGCGTGCCGAATCCGGTCGTCGCGATCACCTCGTCGACGTCGTAGACGAGCGGGCCGGGCACCGTCGTCCCCTCTGCGTGGACGCGCCAGCCGTCGGCCGTGCGCTCGATGCGCTCGAGTGCGCAGTCGACGACGAAGCTGCCGCCGCCGAAGCAGTGGTCCTCGAGCACCTCGAGGTAGCGCGCGCGCGGAGGCGTCGGCACGCCCGTGACGATCGACGGGCGCACGTGGTGCGGCGAGCCGAGAATGAGCTGCGCCGCCCACGGCAGCAGCGAGTCGGCGATCTCGAACGCCGAGTTGCGCTTGCCGATCACGAAGATGCGCTGCCCGGTAAACGATTCCGGCGTCCGCCCCGGCAGGTCGTCGTAGTGGGGGACGAGGTCGAGGCCGGGGTAGTTCGGCGGCCGCCACGGCTCCGACATGCCGACTGCGAACACGGCGTACGTGCAACGGTATTCGCCGTCTGAGGTGCCGAGCACGAAGCCGTCGTCGGTGCGTGCCGTCGACTCCCAGCGGCAGTTGTAGCGCCCGCGCACGTTCGCGCGCTCCGCGAACGCCGTGAGCGCATCCGCCATCTCGACGCGTCGCGGGAAGTAGTGCTCGCCGTCCATGAACTCGGGCACGAGCGCACGCTGCTCCGGGTCCGCTGCGTAGAGGCTGTTCCAGTCGTAGCGGTAGAACGCGTCCGACTCGCGCGCGACGACTGCGAAGCGGCGCGACGACGTGTTCAGCCGGTGGAAGAGCGGGAAGCGGCGGAACATCCCGCCCGGCCCCTCGTCCTGCGAGATCAGCGCATGGCGGACCCCGAGACGCGTGAGGTCGTACGACATCTGGAGGCCGCCTGGGCCCGTGCCGACGACCACGACCGGGTAGTCACCCGGCGGGCAGGGTCGCGTGTCCGTCAACGCCAGCGTTGCGGATCGCGGAGACGGCGCGCCTCGCCGAGCAGCAGCCGGTACATGACCGCGGGGTAGGCGAGGAGGAACGACTCCAGCTCCTGCGCCGGGAGGACGAGGCACTGCAGCGGCACCCTCGCGACGACGTCGGAGATCGACGGCTCGCCGAAGAGGATCGCGAGCTCGCCGAACCAGTCGCCGCGCTTGAGCAGAAGCGGCTTCGTCGTGGCGAGCCGCGTCGCGGTGCGGTCCGCGATCTGGCCGTCGACGCGCCATTCCGCTTCGCCCGACACGATCACGTGGAAGCCGCTCCCGGCGAAGCCCTGGCGCTGGGCGCGCTCGCCGGGCTGGAACCATTGCTCCTCGAAGGCCTGGCCGGCCTGCTCGAGCTGGGCGGGCGTCAGGTCGGCGAAGAGGGTCAGCCCTGCGAGCTCGGATTCGACGTCGAGCTGGCTCACGGCCTTCGAGCCTAGCGGGGCGTCAGCGGGGATTCAATCGCGGCCGTCGATCAGCAGGTGATCGGCGGCGGACGACCTGCGCAGGTCGGGTGGGCGCACCGCCTGCGGGACGCGCTGGAGGCGCGTCTCGGCGAACGAGCGGTGCCCTGCGGCTGCCTCCGCGATCCGGTCTTCGCCGCGGATCCGCTCCGCGATCGGCGGCAGCTCGACGTCCGGCGTCCGCGAGATGCAGGCCGCGAGCATGATCGAGCGGATGCCGGGCGCGAGCGGGGGCCCGTCACCCGGGTTGGAGCGCGCGAACGCCTCCTGCGCCTCGAGGAGCGCGAGCACGTTCCGGCACACGGGCGACTCCGGCGCGTCGTCGGCGCCGACGTCGCAGGCGAGCCGCGAGAGCGCGAGGGGCTCGTAGCCGGTTCGCCCCATCAGCATGCGGCCGACGGCAAGGACCAGGAACGACGTGAGGCGTTCGAGCAGGACGCTGTAGCCGAGGCGGGACGGCCCCGGCGCCGGGCCGAGGTCGAGCGGGTCCTCGCCCGCAAGCAGTCGGCGAGCCTGGCCGCCGAGAACGCCGGCGAGCTGCTCGGACGAAAGGCCGGCCTGCAGACCGAAGCGCACTGCCATCGTCGCCGACATGAACGGCGTGAAGTACGGCAGGTCGCTGCCGAAGAGCAGCTGGCCGGGCGGGATGAGCGCGAAGAGCGCGGCGAGGTCATCGGGATGCCACCACGCCGTGTCGATGAAGAGGTTCGGGTACGCCGGTGCGACGCGCCAGAGCCAGTTGAGGTCGCAGATCGCGCCGTGGGCCAGGATGATGCGGGCCTGCGGATAGCGCTCCGCGTGCACGACTGCGTCGCGCGCGAGCGTGGGGATGCCGCGACCGGCGTGGATGAGGACGGGCAGCCGCCGCGCGTGCGCGAACGCCATGATCGCGTCGACCTCGGGATCGGACATCGCGAACGACTCGGCGCGCGGATGGAGCTTGATCCCGCGCGCGCCGGCGTCGACGCACCGCTCGGCCTCCGCGACTGCGTCGAGCTTCGGGTCGAGGCGGCAAAAGGGGACGAGCACGCCGTCCGACGCAGCGGCCTCCGCGAGCACGCGGTCGTTCGCCTGCGGATAGCCCGCCGGCTCGTGCATCGACATCACGACGCCGCGCGCGCCTGCGGCCGTGAGCGTCGCGATCAGCTGTTGCGCGGAGAACGTGAAGCCGTCCGGATCGTTGAAGCCTGTGTGCCCGTGCACGTCGAAGATCTCCGCGCCGCCCGCGAGGCTCGTCACCGCATGCTCGTACCAGGGCCGGATCAGATCGTCGTCGTAGAGATGGCTGACCGGCGCGTGGCGCACGAGCTCGAAGGTCGTCGCGCCTGCCTTGATGCGGTCGCCGTGCGCGAGCAGGCGCTCCTCGACGCGCTCGCCGTTGACCCAGGTGCCGTTCCGCGACGTCAGGTCACGGAGCAGGAGGCCGCCGTCCGGCCGCCGCACGATCTCGGCGTGCTCGCGCGAGAGCTCTTCGTCGGCGCCGAGCAGCTCGCTGCCCGTCGACGTGCGGCCGAGCACGACCGCTGCGCCGATCTCGATCTCGAGGCCCGTCGCCGGGCCGTCCACTGCGCGGAGAAAGTCGGTGGAGGCCCGCATCGGCGAGCCTCCACCCTATAACCGCCTTCCGCTACGACGCGGCCGAGCCGATGGCCGAGCCTTCGAACGAGGACGACGAGCCGATGTGCGTGATCGTGCCGTCCAAGTTGACCGTGTACTCCTCGATCGTGTCCGACGCGAACGGGCCGGCGCTGACGAGGACGTAGAGGTACTTGCTGTTACCGCTCAACGACTCGTCGAGCGCTGCGCCGGGTGTCGACGCGACGACCGAGGTGCCGTTGACCGGGTTCAGCTTGCCGGTCTTCCCGTCGATGCCGAAGCTGCTGATGTTCGCCGTGAACGGGCTCGTCACGAACACGAACTTGCCGTCGTTCGTGATCACGGTCCAGCAGGCGCCGCCGGCGTGTGCCAACTCGGTGTCCTCCGCAGTCACCGTGCCGTCCTTCGACAAGCGGTAGGACGAGGCCGAGCTGAGCGGAGCCGGCGGGAACACGGCCGGGAAGTGCTCGTTCGCGATGATCATGGTGTCGTCGTTCGTGAACGCGATCGCGTACGGGGTGTCGTCGGACGACGGGTGACCGACCGGCGCCGCTGCGGCGCCGTCCTTGCCGATCGCGTACGTGTCGATCACGCCGTGTGCGCCCGCGAACCGCTCGGTGACGACGACGAAGTTGCCGCCCGCGTCGAACTGCACCTGCGCGGGTATGCTTCCGACCGGCTGTGTCGTCGGCTGGTGCGAGCCCGGGATCGCCGTGAGGCCGCCGTCACTTGCGACGCGATAGCCGGTGATGCTGGCATCGTTCGGCATCGAGTTCAGGACGTAGACCAGGTGGTCGTGGCTCGTCACGCTCACCGGACGCGTACCGAGGGTCGGCTCGACGTCCGCGAGCTCGAGCCCGTGCGGCCCGACGCGGAACGATGAGACCGTGTTGCTGCCTGCGTTGACCGCGAACAGGAACTGCCCGTTGTCGCTCAGCGTGAGCGAGCCCGAGCTGTCGGTGTGCGGGATCCCGAGCGGCGGGTTGCCTGCCGGATTCCCGGCGCCGCCGGTCGCATACCGCACCGGGTTACTGAGGGTGCCGTCGTGCGCGCGGTCGAACGCGATCACGTAGTTGACAGGGGCGGTGTTCGTCTGCACGTACACGGCCCCTTCGGTGTCCGATGCGGCCGGACCGCTCGGCGCGAGCCACAGGACGCCTAGGACGGCGGCCGCAGCGACGACGACGAGCCTCCGGCGATGCCGAAGCATCCTTCCGAAGCTTCTACCCATCTCTGACCTACCCCTCTCTGGTTTGCACTCTCCCGCACAAGTTCTGGCACGGGCGTTGGTGCCTGTCAACCGTTGCGGGGCCCCGCATACGACCAGGAGAAACGGGTCACGTCGGCGTTTCGCGGCGCCAGTGCGCCCGGGCGCGTACCTCGCCGAACGAACAGGATCGGCGCCGGCGCCGCTTTCGCGATCGCCGCGCGCAGCTCGCCGAGGCCTTCCTCGCGCCAGCGGTCGGAGAGGCCGACCACGAGGAGCCCGGCGCCCTGGGTCGCCTGCAAGAGGCCGCCGTTGCCGAGCTGGACGAGAACGGGCTCGGTGGTGATGCCCGCGAACTGCTGCACGACGAGCGAGGCCGAGCTGAGCACCTTGCTCGCATCCCGTCCATCGTCGCCCGCTGCGCCGAGCAGCTTGAGCGGCACGTGTTGCGCTGCCGCGATCCACGCGGCCAGCTCGAGCGCAGCCCAGTCGTGGTCGCCGCCGCCGAACGGCGTCATCACCGCGTGGTCGGCGTCGATGGGCGGCGCATCGTGTCGCTCCACGAGGACTGCGACGTCGCAGGGGGCCTCCTGCAGCACGTGACCGACCGCCCCGCGCGGTACGCCGTCGCCGAGGAGCGGCCGGCGACCGTCCAGCATGATCAGGTCGACCTCCTCCTCCGAGGCGAGCCGCACGTAGTCGTTGCCCGGGAGGATCGAGTTGAAGGCGACCGCGCGCGCCGCGACGCCGCGCGAGATGAGCATGTCGCGACGTTCGTTCAGCGCCGCGGTCGTCGCGGTCACATCGTCGGCGTCGCGCAGCACGCCGGTGACGAACCGCTCGGGCACGATGACCTGCGCGATGATGATCTCGCGCGGCGGCTCGGCGCGCGCAAGCGGCTCGGCGAGCGCGAGCAGTGCGTCGAGGTTCGCCGGGTCCTGCGGCGCGACGAGGATCGCCTTCGTCGGGACGAAGACCACGCCGGCCCGAGGCGCCGCGCGGAGCTCGTCTTCGACGGGCTCGGAGAGCTCGTCGCGCGGGTCGATCAGCTTGAGGATCGGCCCTGCCATGAACGTCGTGACGAGGGCCATCACGACGAGCATCGTGAAGAGCTGCGACGAGATGACGCCGAGGTCGAGGCCGATGTTGAGCACGATCAGCTCGGTCAGGCCGCGCGTGTTCATGAGCGTCCCGATGGCGGTCGAGTCCCGCCACGAGAAGCGGCCGTACTTCGCGGCGAACGTCGCGCCGAGGAACTTGCCGACGATTGCGACGCCGATCAAGAGCAGGGTGAGCAGCCAGAGCTCCGGCCGGTTGAGCGCGTTCACCTGCGTCTTCAGGCCGGTCACGACGAAGAAGAGCGGCAGCAGGACGAGCACGACGAAGTTCTCGAACTTCGAGCTGACATCGGTCGTGAGCCCGGCGCGCCGCGGCATGATCAGGCCGATCAGGAATGCGCCGAAGATGGCGGCGATCCCGATCGATTGCGCCGTGTACGCCGAGAGCAGGACGGCGACGAAGATGATCCCCAACCAGAACGTCGGTACCTGGCCGACCTCGTCATAGGCCTTCGAGAGGCGACCGAGCAGCCGCGAGCCGATCAGCAAGATTGCCGCCGAGAAGACCGCAGCGAGGACGACGACCTGGATCGCGTGCGTGGCGTGGCCCGTCCCCGCGACGGCGGTCGCGAGCGCCAGCAGGCCCCACGCGGTGACGTCGTCGATCGCCGCGCTCGCGAGCGAGAGCGCGCCGACCGGTTTCTTCAGCATGCGCCGCTCGATCAGGATCCGCGCCAGTACCGGAAACGCCGTGATCGACATCGAGACGCCCATGAAGAGGGCGAACGGCAGGTAGCGAACGTTCGGTGAGAGAAGCCGGTAGATCGGCAGCGCGATCAGGAAGCCGAGGCCCATGGGGAAGGCGACGCTCGTGTTCGAGATGAACGCCGCCTGGCCCGCGCGGCCCCGAAGCGCGCGCGGATCGAGCTCCATCCCGACGAGGAAAAGGTAGAACGCGAGCCCGATCTGCGCGGCCGCCGATAACAGAGGCACGATGTCGGCCGGGAAGAAATACCCCTTCGCCGCCGGCCAGACCACGCCGAGCAGGGTGGGGCCGAGGAGGATGCCCGCGAGCACCTCACCCATCACCCGCGGCTGGCCGAGGCGCCCGGTGACGGCGCCGACGACGCGAGCGGCCAGAAGCACCGCGGCGATCGCCAGCATCAGGCGCCCGAAGGTCTGCTCGCTCGTCCGCTTGGGCGGCGGCTTCGCGGAGGAGCCCGGGGCGGGCAGCGGCGCCGTGAACTTCGCGGACGCGGCCGACCCGCCGATCGTGCCGCTGAGCGTCTGGCCGGCGATCGTGAGGTCGAGAGCTGCTGCGCCGCCGCCGAGGCAGTGCGCGGTGCCGGTCAGACGGTCGCCGTGGATCCGGAGCTTGCCGGAAGGGCCGCCGTGGAGATCCACGAACTCGCCCGACTGCACGAGACTGAAGTCCTTGCCGAGACATGCGGCGGCGGAGGTGTAGAAGCCCGCGACGGGCGGCGCCGGATGCCGGGAATGACCGATCGAGAGGGACACGGCCACCGCGGCGGCCAGGAATGCGAGGACCGAGATGTAGCCCGCCACGAGGCGGGGTCCACCTAGCGATTGGGCTTGATCACGAGGCCCGGTCGCCGTCGTGGTGGCCATGGCGGCGACGTTACCCTGGAAACTCGCGCGATTCAACAGTAGGTTTTGCGCCATGCCACTTACTGCGCCTCGCGATTCGAAGATCGCCGTTGTCGGCGACGGCTTCGGCTCGATCATCATCTATGCCACCGCGGTGTATCTCGGCTTCCGCCCGGAGGAGATCACGATCTACGGGCCTGCCGAGCACCCGATGCAGACGTACCAGCAGTTCGCCTACAACCTCGGCCAGACCGTGCTGCGCTCCGAGTCGGAGTCGCACTTCCTGCCGGCCGACTGGC
>Ga0070714_100002217_pt1 | contig 14316 bp, 12 predicted proteins | sample LARL83metaG_FD_65450 | JGI IMG/M metagenome (GOLD analysis project Ga0070714, IMG submission 65450) | Corn, switchgrass and miscanthus rhizosphere microbial communities from Kellogg Biological Station, Michigan, USA - LAR L8-3 metaG | ecosystem: Host-associated > Plants > Roots > Rhizosphere ...
GGGGGGGGGGGGGGGGGGGGGGGGGGGGGGGGGGGGGGGCTAGGCGGGGGCGTCGCGGAGGCGGCGGAGGGCGGCGCGGGTCAGGGCCGGGTCGGTGGTGGTCCAGAACGGCGGCAGGGACTTGCGCAGGAAGTCCCCGTAGCGGGCGGTGACCAGGCGGGGGTCGAGCACGGCGACCACGCCGCGGTCGGTCATCGTGCGCAGCAGCCGCCCGGCGCCCTGGGCGAGCAGCAGCGCGGCCTGGGATGCGGCGACGGTCATGAAGCCGTTGCCGCCGTGCGCGGCGACCGCGCGCTGGCGGGCGGAGGCCAGCGGGTCGTCCGGGCGCGGGAACGGGATCCGGTCGATAACGACGAGCTGGAGCGAGCTGCCCGGCACGTCCACCCCCTGCCACAGCGACAGGGTGCCGAACAGGCACGTCTCCGTGGACGCGGCGAACTGGCTGACGAGCTGGGCGGTGACGTCGTCGCCCTGGCACAGCAGGGGCACGCCGATCCGGTCCCGCAGCGCTTCGGCGGCCTGGACCGCGGCGCGCATCGACGAGAACAGCCCGAGCGTGCGGCCGCCGGCCGCGTCGATCAGCTCGGCGATCTCGGTCAGGTACGCCTCCGGAAGCCCGTCCCGGCCGGGTGGCGGCAGGTGCTTGGCGATGTACAGGATGCCGCTGCGCGGATGGTCGAACGGCGAGCCCACGTCCAGTCCGGTCCATGGCAGGTCGGGGTCCTTGCCGTCGCCAGGCAGGCCCCACTGGATGGCCAGCGGGGTGAACGAGCCGCCGAGCACCAGCGTCGCCGAGGTGAGCGCCACGGTGCGCTCGCCGAAAAGCCGGTCCCGCAGCAGCCCGCCGACCTCGAGCGGCGCCACCCGCAGCGTCACGGGCCGGCGCGTATCGTCGCCCGGCGGCCGGTCCAGCCAGACCACGTCACGCCGCTCCGAGAGCGGCTCGCCGAACGTCTCCAGGATCCGCGCGGCGGTGGCGCTCATGTCCTCCAGCGTCGCCTGAGCCAAGCGGCACGCGGCGAGCTGGCGCGGGTCGTCGTCCAGCCGTTTGGCCACCGCGCGGACCGCCTCGGCGCACTTGCCGGCCGACTCGCCGACCGCGTGCAGTGAGGCGGCGAGCGTTTCCGGCAACTGGTCCATCCGGCCTTCGGGCGCGGTCTCCAGGTCCACGCCCAGCGAGTTCGCCGCCTTGCGAAGCTGGTCCACGGAGGTGCTCGGGTCGTCCGTGGTGTCGATCAGCCGGCCCGCCCGCCGGGCCGCCGCGTCGGCCGCGAGCCCGGACAGCTCCCCGGTCACCGCCGACGTGACGCGGTCGACCAGGTCGTGCGCCTCGTCGACGATCACCACGTCGTGCTCGGGCAGCACCTCGATCTCCGAGGTGGCGTCGATCGCCAGCAGCGCGTGGTTGGTCACCACCACGTGCGCCAGGCCCGCCTCTTCCCGCGCCTTCTCCGCGAAACATTCTTTGCCGAACGAGCATCGCTGCGCCCCGACGCACTCCTGCGAGCTTACCGAGACCTGGCGCCACGCGGCCTCCGGCACGCCGGGCACCAGCTCGTCCCGGTCGCCGGTGGAGGTCTCCTCCGCCCACTCGTGCAGCCGCTTCACCTGCCGGCCGAGCGGCGAGATGGTGTCCGCGGGGTCGAACAGGCCGTCCGGCTCGTCGTCGGCGATGCCGCCCCGCTGCCGGTTCAGGCACAGGTAGTTCCGCCGGCCCTTGAGGATGGCGAACCGCGGCTCGCGGCCGAGCGCCGAGGACAGCGCCTGCGTCAGGCGCGGCAGATCCCGGTCGATCAGCTGGCGTTGCAGCGCGATCGTGGCCGTGGCGACCACGACCGTCGTTTCCGTCTCCATCGCGTGGCGCACCGCGGGCACCAGGTACGCGAGCGACTTGCCGGTGCCGGTTCCCGCCTGCACGGCCAGGTGCTCGCCGGACTCGATCGCGTCGCGCACGGCCAGCGCCATCGTCACCTGGCCGGGGCGCTCCGCGCCGCCGATGCCGGCGACCGCCGCCGCCAGCAGCTCCGGAACGTCTGGAACAGGGGACACGAGCGGAACGCTACCCTGCGCAACGTCATGCCGCGTCCAGCCAGGACGGGACGCAGGTGGCCGGGCGTGTCACCGCATGTCGTTCTGATAATGTCCTGGTCTTATGGGAAGCGCTGACTTGCTGGTTGACGCGTTCGGGCGCGTTCAGGAGGAAGTGCACGCCGCGGTCGAGGGACTGACCGAGGAACAGCTGGCGGTCCGGCTGGACGCCGACGCCAACTCGATCGCATGGCTCATCTGGCACCTGACCAGGGTGCAGGACGACCACGCGTCCGACGCGTTCGGTGTCGAGCAGGTGTGGCCGCGCTGGCGCGACCGGTTCGGGTTGCCCGGCGACCATGTCGGGTACGGGCACAGCTCGGCGCAGGTGGCCGCCGTCCGGGGCGGGTCCGAGCTGCTGACTGGTTATCATGACGCGGTACACGAGCAGACGGTCAAGCTGGTCAGTACCGTGACGGACGCCGACCTGACACGGATCGTCGACGAGCACTGGGACCCGCCGGTGACGCTGGGTGTGCGGCTGATCAGCGTGGTCTCGGACACCCTGCAGCACGTCGGGCAGGCCGCTTTCGTCCGCGGCATTCTGCTGCGGCGCTAGCGAGAGCCGGCCCGGAACACCGCGGCCAGCACGCGCAGCGCGAGCAGATCACCAGCAGGCAGTAGCCGAGGAACTGGTACAGGCTGACCGTCCGGGTCAGCACCGGCCCGCCCTTGACGGCCAGCAGCACGACCGCCATCAGGCTCGCGGTCGCGGCCAGCACGGTGATCACGAGCTGCTGGATCCAGCCACGCTCCCGCTCGTCGGCGAACAGCCGCACGCCGGGCAAGTCAAGCACGCATATGACTGGCCTGCTTGCGTGGCACATCTTGGCGCTGAATAATTGCTTGACGGTGCCAGCCTGGGGTGCCGATGTCAGGGTCCTGAGATGCGGCCCGCCCTTTCCTAGGAACATGGACGGATGGTGCCGCGAGGTGGAAGCTTCTACCCCCGAATCCAGAGTGCGGTGGGACGGCTCGGTGGCTGTGGCGACGCTGCCCGAGGAAATCGACGTTACCAATGCCGACGAGGTCCGCGAGCAGCTGCTGACGATCATCAACCTGGGCGCGACCGTGCTGGTCGCGGACATGTCCAGGAGCACATTCCTCGATTCCGCGGGCATCACCGCGCTGGTGCGTGCGTTCCGCCGGGCCAACGAGGGCGGCACCAAATTCCGTCTGGTCGCCACTGGCCCCGCGGTGCTGCGCGTGCTGGAGGTCACCGGTGTGGACCGGCTGATCGACGTGTTCGGGTCGCTGTCCGAGGCGCTGGGCTCAAGCTGTCCCAGTTAGGAGACCACATCTCGCGGGTCCTCGAACGGCGGAGCCTGAACCGGCTCACCGGTAACGCTGGAGACGATCGCCCGCGCCAGGTCCTGGAGCTTGGTGTTCGTGTTCTGCGAGGCGGCCCGCAGCAGCTCGAAGGCGCGGGCCTGGGTGCAGCGCCGGTCGGCCCCGCCGGGCCCGGCCTGCTCCCTGCCCATGATGATGCCGAGCGCCTGGTCGATAGCCGAGCGGGATGTCAGGGACGCGCGCAGCTGATCGTTGAGGTCGGCGTACCTGGCGAACCGGCGGGCCAGCGCCAGCGCGCCGGAGGCGGTTTCCGCGAAGCTCTTCGCGCGGTCGATCTGGGTCGCGCCGAACGCCTTCTTGGTCCGCGCGTACAGGTTCAGCGCACCGACCGGCCGACGCTCCTCGGAATCCTTGGCCGGGGTCGTGAGCGGCACGGCCAGGCACGACTTGACGCCCGCGGCCTCGGCCTCCGCCTCGAACTCGGGCCACCGGTCGCGGTCAGCCGTGTCGGGGATGGTGACTACCTCGCCATTGCGCATCGCGTGCAGGCAGGGCCCGCTGTCGAGCCGGTACTGGATGTCGTCCACCTGGGCGGCCATGCGGTCACTGCACGCGACCGTCAACGAGCGGCCGTTCGGACGCATCGTCATCCCGCAGGTCACGCCCTCGCCGACGTGACGGGCGGCGATTCGAGCCACCTCGCGGAGGAAGTCGTCGATGCCGCGCGTGTTCAGCAATGCGTTCTGCAATTCGAGACACGCTTCCATTCCCTGTGATCTACCCGAGGTGCGGGTTCGAAACAGGGAAGGCGATCTGGCAGACCGGGTCGCCGGGCGCCGCCGCGCCGACGTCGATGCCACGCGGGTAGATCTCGCGTGGCGGTCCCGCCTGGCACAGGCCGGCGGGTACGATCCAGTCGGCGACCGCATCGTAGGCGGACAAGATCTGCGGGAACTCCAGCTGAGCGCGGGTGATCGTGACGTAGGCCACCCGGTGCTCCGGCTCGGTGCGGATCGCGGGGCGTTCCGGACCGTCCGGACCGTCCGGGCGTTCCCGGTCTTCCGGGCCTTTCCGGTCTTCCGGGCCTTCCGGCGATGGGACGCATACCGGGACACACGCCTCGACCGGGCCGTCGCTGTCCTCGTTCACCTCACCGTGGTAGATCGCGTACGGATCGCCGGCCAGGCCGCCGTACTGGTCTGCCAGCGTGACCAGCCGGCACATCACGTCCGGCAGCCACTTCTTCAGCTCGGTGACCCGCTGGCTGCGCTTCTCGGCCAGCACGACCTGTTCGGGCACGTCGCGCTGCTTGACGTCCCATTCGCGGCCGACGCCACTGCTCACGCCGGACAGCAGGCTGGCGCGGAGCCGGTGCACGAGCTCACGCTGGACCGCGAACCGGCTCTCCGCGTCGGCCCAGTACGCGGTCAGCAGGTCGGCGGCGGCCGCACCGGGTGCCGCTATGAGCTCGGCGACCTGGGCGAGCGGGATACCGGCACGCCGCATCATGACGATGAGCCTCGCGCGGGTCAGCTGGCTTTCCCGGTAGCGCCGGTAGCCACTCGCCGGATTCACCTCGGCCGGCACGAGCAGCCCCGACGCCTCGTACAGCCGCAGCGCCTTCACCGACAGCCGGGACCGCCGCGAGAACATGCCAATGCTCAGCAGCGGGTCCCGCGACTCACTCACCCACCAGACGTTACGCCACCCGGCCGGGCGAGGGCATTGACGGCCGCTGCCCCCAGACGCTGGACGGGTTCCCGCCCGCCCGGCGTTTCACACGCCGTGCCGCGTAACGGGAATTTACCCCCCCGATCCGGATCCTGGTCCGTAAATAGGTACGGGACGATGCTCCTGGGGCAGATGCGGTGCTATTTACACGCCGCACGGCGCCCATACGGCCACCCGAGACTGCTGGCGAATTGGCGCGTGGCCGCGCTGCCGGCCCGCCGCCGCGGCTTGGCCGCCGGGTGTGCATTCTGTGTCTGGAGTGCAGTGCGCGGCTGCCGGGACAGGAGCGCACCGGCACGCCTGTCAACGACGTGGAAGATTACCGCCTCGTGGTGGATTGACCCCCGTAAACAAAGGTTCCGCTACCACGAAGCGGGAAACTGCCACGTTATCGCGGGCCCATCGAGCCGGTCGAGCCCGAACGCCGGCCGCTGACCTTACCGCGGCGGCCAGCGATCCGGGCAAGCCCTCGAAATAAGCCAGCAGTCTCGGGTGGCCGTACGGGCGCCGTGCGGCGTGTAAATAGCACCGCATCTGCCCCAGGAGCCTCGTCCCGTACCTATTTACGGACCAGGATCCAGTTTGGGGGGTAATACCCACAATGGTCTGGCACGCCTGGCGATGCCCCTGAAATATCGCCATTTATCCGATTTGGGGGGCGAGCGGCCGGCGAGCGCGGGCGGGCTGTACTGCGCTGCGCGGCGGCGCGCGTCCACTGGGCGTTTGAGACCCGTTAGGAAAGGATTAATCAGCGAGGCGGAACGAGAGTTCTGTTTCCCACTTGGTCATGTCGGGCTGGACCGCGGGGTCGGTCAGGTAGATCTCCAGGCGGCAGCCCCAGCGAGTGCCGTCGGTGTCGAAGCGCAGGTCCCGCGCCTCTGCCCAGGACAGCAGCCGCCCGGTCGCGTCTGCCAGGGATTCGGGTGCCCCCACGTGACGCACCGTGACGTAGCGACCCGCGGGGAGGACGCCAGCCAGCACCCGGCCGTCGTCGCCAGCCACCGGCGAGGCCACTGCGACACCGGCCTCCACCTCGAGGCTGTGCGCCATGTCGACCACGGTGTACCGCCAAAACGGCGGGCCGACGGGCGCGATGCCGCGGGTCGCGAGCCAGGCGAACACCTCTCCGTTGAGTGGCGGCACGACGCTGCCGAGGGTCGCCATGGTGACGCTCGCCGCGATGGCCACATAGGGCTGCGCACCGCGCTCAGTGATTTCCGGTTCTTCGCTCATGGCCCCTTAGCGTGGACCCTGCCCCAAGGGACGAGTCAAGCCAGTTCGTTTCGCCACGGCGGCTCGGCCCCGACACGGGTGCAGGTCAGCGCCGCGACCTCCACCGCCAGCTGGAGCGCCGCCCGGACCGGTGTGACCCGGCCCAGGTCGGACGCGCCAAGCCCGGCGCCCGCGAATGAGCCGAGGAACGCCCCGCCGAACGCGTCGCCCGCGCCGATGGTGTCGGCCACTTCTACGGCGGGGACTTCCACCGAAACCGACTCCCCCGACGGCAGCACCGCGCGGGCGGGCCGTGGCCCGTCGGTCACCAGGACCAGCGACGGAGCGGACCGGGATGCGACTTCCAGGATGCCCGCCGCCAGCGACAGCCCGGGAAACAAGTACGCCAGGTCTTCCGCGCTGACCTTGACGATGTCTGCCCGCCGCAGGATCGCGAAGATCCGCTCCCGGTAGGCGGCCGCGTCGGCGACGGCGGCTGGCCGGCAGTTCGGGTCGATCATCACCAGCACGTCCGGCGGCAGGTCCCGCGTGATCAGCGCCTCCAGTGCGGACGCGATCGGCTCCACGATCAGCGCCAGGGTGCCGGCATGCAAGGCGCTCACGTCAGCGGGCAGCGCGGCCACCAGTGCCGCATGATCAAGCCCGGGCACCGACGTGCCGTCCAGGTAGAACCGGAACCGCGGCGACCCCGCGTCGTCGACGTCCACCATCGCCAGCGTGGTCGGGTCAGCCGTCAATTCGCCGACCCCCAGCCGCACCCCATCCCGCGACAGGCTGTCCCGCAACATCGCACCGAACCGGTCGTCCGCCAGCCGGCCGACATAGGTCACCGGCCACCCGAGCCGCCCCAGCGTGCGCGCCGTGTTGAACCCCGCTCCGCCTGGCCGCGCGAGCAGCACGTCCGCCGGCCGCGCGACGAGGTCGATCAGCGCCTCGGCCGCAACGGCGATCATCGACGCGATCCCGTCACGCCCGGATGTACCATTTGATCCCTTTGCCGCCGCGTGCCCGGTCTACCGCCTCCACCATTGTTCCAGCGGCAGCGGCTCGGTGAGCAGCGGACCGGTTCCGGCGAGGCGGCGGCCGCTAGGCGTCCCAACGACATGATGCCGATGGCGCCATCGGCACGCGGTGACCCCGACCCGCTGGCGCCATCGGCACGCGAGACAAGGGCGCGTTGGCGCCATCGGCACGTGCGGGAGCGGGCGCAGAGCGGAGCGGGTTGCCGACCGCCAGGTTGAGCAGCGGTCTTGCCCACGCCGTTCGGCCCGACCAGCGCGGCCACGTGTCGGGCGGGGATCGCCAGCGTGCACGCGCGCAGCGCCCACGTGCTGCCGTACCGCTTGCCCAGGCCGCTTGCTTCGACCACGATCACGTTCACGTTCACGTTCATGCTCATGCTCATGCGGCGCCCTCCGTCCCGCCCCTCACCCCGCCGCCGCGGGCCGACGACCCACCGCGGCGCTCGTAGAAATCCCGCAGCGTGCTGGTGAACAGCGCGACGACCCCGTCCTCGTCAAGTCCCGTCCCGTCCGCCGCGGTCAGCCAGGCCGACAGGGACCGGCGCAGCGCGGTCAGCTCCGGGAGCGCGACCTGGCTAAGCGTGGCCTGGACGAACGTGCCCTGGCCCGGCCGCCCGGACGCCAGGCCCTTCATCTCCAGCTCCTTGTATGCCTTCAGCACCGTGTTCGGGTTGATGGCCAGCGAACCGACCACGTCCCTGACCCTGGGCAGCTGGTCGCCCGGCTTGAGGTACCCCAGCCGCAACGCGTGCTCCACCTGGTGCACGAGCTGCAAGTACGTCGGCACGCCCGACGCGGGCTCAAGCCGGAACTCAATGGGCGACGACGATCCGCTCGCGCCCGCCGCCCTGGCCGCGCCGGGCGAACTGCCCGCGCCCGCCGTCCTGGCCGCGCCGGGCGAACTGCCCGCGCCCGCCGCCCTGGCCGCGCCCGGTGAACTGGCCGCGCCGACGGCGCCCGGCGAGCTAACCCCCTTATCTATAGTCATAGAGCAAGATTACAGCCGAGGCTGGCGACGTCAACCCGCCCGGGGTACGGCGCCAGGTGCTGTAGACGCGGAGTCCGGAGAGCTGGCCGACGGGCCAGGCGGTGCAGGCGGTGCAGGCGGTGCTGGCGGTGCTGGCGTGTCCACATTCCCCATGTGGCGCCGGCGTTGCCGCTCTCGGCACGCTGGGGTTCCTGACAGTCGGCGCCTTCAGCTGACTGCTGGCCCGACGGTGGTGTCGATGGCGCCAACGGGCTGGGCACGCACCGTGCCGATGGCGCCAGCGGGCCGGCCCGAGCCGTGCCGATGGCACCATCGGCACGCTGTCGCCAAGGCCGCCAGGCCGGACGCCGCCGCTTCAACAACAGAGGCCGGCTCCGAGATCGGAACCGGCCCCTTGAACCTAGTGGGCGATACTGGGATCGAACCAGTGACCTCCTCGGTGTGAACGAGGCGCTCTCCCGCTGAGCCAATCGCCCGTCGCCGGATCGGGCAAGCCCATCCCCGGCGCTCAAATAGCGTAGCGCATCCCCGGCCGTGCCTGGCCCCACCACCGCGCCACTCGGATCGCCGCGGTCCCGACGCCGGCTCGCTCACCCGGCTCGCCCACACCCGGGCGCACTCCGGGTCCAGCCACCGCGCCAACCGGCGCCCCCGCACCGACGCCCGCAGAACCCGAGAATCGACTACGTTAAGTATCTGCACGACCACGATAAGTGCGAATTTAGTCTTTCCGCAGGCCGCCGCCAGAAATTTTTAGGAATTTTTTAGGCGGCGCAAAGGCCTCTAGACCCCTAAAATCTGCCCGATACATCCTGGTATGTCGCAATCAAGCCACCCATGGTAGGGCTCGACAGGTTCGCCCAAGCTTCATCCCGCTGAAACTACACTCCGTAATCGCCAATTCATGCAAACGTGAGCATCGGGCACGCTTTCATTACACCAGGTAGTGATGCCAGAACCCTTTGTAGATATAGCTCCGGAGCATCGCCACGGGCTATGCAATCGACGTGCAGGAACATTACACTGGCGCAACGTCGTTACTTGGATTGGACGCCATCTGAGCAGGTCAGAGGCCATGGTCAGAGAGCGTTCAGGCCGGGACTAAAGATGCGAAACGGAAAAACTCGACGTTCGTGAAAGCTTCACCCTCCGTACGCGTCATCGTTCCCGGTTAGCGCCGTCAGAGTGGAAGAGCCCGGATATATCCGGGATCCTGGTTAGGTAGGGGTTGGCTTGCGATGAACAGTAGCAGCAGCACTACGGTCTCGGCCGAGCTCGGGCTCCGGCTGGTCGTCCCGCAGCAAACGATTGTTCCGCTGGTGGCCAGCCTGTACTACAGCGGCTCGGACCCGTACGCCATCCGCATGGCGTTCCATGTGGGAACCGACGAGCCGGTCGAGTGGATCTTTGCCCGGGACCTGCTCTCGGCGGGCATCGAGTCCCGCCAGGGTGAGGGTGACGTCCAGGTGTGGCCGTCGGAACCGGCCGACGCCGAAGAAGGCGGCAGCGAAGACATCGTCCTGAACATCGAGCTGTCCTCGCCGTTCGGCCAAGCCCACTTCGAGGCCCCGGCCGAGGCGATGGCCGCATTCCTCAAGCGGACGTACTCGGTTGTCCCGGCCGGCAAGGAAAGCGGCTTCGTGGACATCGAGTCCGAGCTCAACGACCTGCTCCGCCAGGCCTAGCCTCAAGCACCGCCAACCCCCGAACCCCCTCGCAGCTCCGGCCCGCTCCCCCGTGGTGGGCCGGAGCTTTGCGTATCCGGCGGCTACTGCAGCGCCGGGCAGCTGGCCGCCGCCGCCGCACAGATCTCCGGCATCATCAGGTCCACCGCGGCGATCTGTGCCGCCACCTCCCGGTCCACGTCCATCCGGGGTACCGACGAACGCACAACCCCGTGCACCGCCCGCATCGGCACGCTGGCCAGCGCCACGGTGTCCGCGCGGATGTCCAGCCCCTGCGACGCGCACAAGATCTCGACGGCCAAGCACGCACGCACGTTGGCCACGACCTCCCCCAGCTTGCGCACCGAAGTCCATCCCATCGACACGTGGTCTTCCTGCTTCCCGGACGTGGGGATGGTGTCCACCGAGGCCGGGTGGGCCAGCACCTTGTTCTCCGAGACGAGCGACGCCGCGGTGTACTGGGCCAGCATGTACCCGGAGTTCGTCCCGGCGTTAACGGCAAGGAATGGCGGCAGACCGCGGGAGAACGCCGGGTCGAGCATCCGGTCCACCCGCCGCTCGCTGATCGAGGCCAGCTCGGCCAGGGCCATCGCCAGCATGTCCGCGGCGAACGCCAGCGGCTCGCCGTGGAAGTTCCCGGTGGTCATCACCTCGCCATCGGGCACGATGACCGGGTTGTCCACCACCGACCCGAGCTCGATGTCGATGACCGAGCGCGCGTATGACAGGACGTCGCGCACCGCCCCGTGCACCTGGGGCGCGCAGCGCAGGCAGTAGGCGTCCTGCACCGCGTGCCTCGAATGCCGGTGGGATGCCAGCAGCGGCGACCCCGCCAGCAGCGCCCGCAGGTTCCGCGCCGAGGCGAGTTGTCCGGGATGCGGGCGGATGACCTGTACCCGCTCGTCATAGGGCCGGTCCGTGCCGAGCAGGGCCTCCACGGACAGCGCGCACGCCACGTCCGCGGCCCTGACCAGCATTGTGGCGTCGTGCACGGAGAACGCGAGCAGCGCCTGCATCGGCTCGGTGCCGTTGACCAGCGACAGTCCCTCCTTGGGCGCGAGGGTCAGCGGCGCGAGCCCGGCTTCCGCCAGCACTTCGGCAGCCGGCCGGCCGTGCAGCGGATCGCCAGGACCGCGCAGTCGCCCCTCCCCGATCAGCGGCTGCGCCAGATGCGCCAGTTGCGCCAGGTCACCGGAGGCGCCGACCGACCCCTTGCCCGGAATGACCGGGAGCAGCCCGGCATTGAGCAACTCGAGCAGCCGGGCAGGCAGATCGGCCCGAACGCCCGAATATCCGGCGGCCAGTGTCCGCGCCCGCAGAAACAGCAGTGCCCGGACGACCTCGTCGCCCAGCGGCTCGCCCGTCCCGGCCGCGTGCGAGCGGACGATCGCGCCCTGGAGCGTGGCCAGGTCCCGCTCGCCGACTGGCGTGTCGGCCAGCGCACCGAAACCGGTGTTGACTCCGTAAACCGGTGCGCCACCCCTGAGCGCCTTGAGCACGACCGAACGGCTGGCCTCCATCCGCTCAGGAACCCCGTCCCCGAGCCGTGCCCCAGCCCCGTCGCGCGCCACCGCCACGACATCCTCAACGGTCAGCGCGCCGCCATCGATCACCACGTCAGTCATGATCAACAGAGTGTCATGCCGCTGAGCCGCGGCGCAGCCCCGGGCGCCCACAGCCTTCGTTTCGATCCCGGTCGAAGTATCGCGGACTTAACGTCTGGAACATGATTACCTGCGTTATTCAGTACACGCTTGACCCGCATCAGATTGACGACTTCGAGAAGTACGCCACCACCTGGCCGTCCATCATCGAGCGCTGCGGCGGCCAGCTGACCGGTTACTACCTGCCGAAGGAGGGCGCGAACGATTACGCGCTGGCGCTTATCGACTTCGGCTCGCTCGCGGATTACGAGCGGTACCGGGCCCGGCTGGCGGACGACCCGGACGCCAGGGCCAATCGCCAGCATGCCGTTGCAACCCGTTGCATCCTCGCCGAGCGCCGTTCGTTCCTGCGCAAGGTCTGACTGTAAGTGAGCTGCCGCTAGCGCGGCCATCTCAGGACTCGGGGGCGCCGCGCTAGCAGCCCACCCGAACGTGGCCGCGAGCCCGTCGGCCCCGCTCGCTGTCACGACGACGCTTCGCCGCCGGCGGCCGTGCTCGATCCAGCCGAGCGCGAACAGCCGCGCCGTGATTGCCGCCGCCAGCGCCCCGTTCAGGTGACCGCGACGCTGCGTCCAGTCCAGGCACTCCCCCGCGAAGTGACGTCGCGTCCTCCCTACTTCTTCGATATTTACGCCAAACGACATTAGTTTCTCCCGTCCGGTCCCGGAAACCTCGTAACGGGCGGGAGACGTCCCGGCGCGGGTGAGGAATCCGCCGCGGCGCAGAGCGTCCAGCAGCTCGACGCCGGCCCGGCCGGCCAGGTGGTCATAGCAGGTGCGTGCCTCCGCCAGCGCCTCCGCCTCCCGCGACTGGCGCAGCGAACGGGCCGGGATACCGGGGCTGATCAGCCCGAGAGCCTCCAGCGCGGTGGCGACCTCGTGGCCGGGGAGCTGGTAGTAGCGATGCCGGCCCTGCTGGGTCACCGCGACCATCCCGCCATCGAGCAGCTTGGTGAGATGGAAACTCGCGGTCCCCGCGCTGACCCCGGCCAGGCGGGCCAGTTCCCCCGCCGCCAGCGGGCGGCCAGGGGTGAGCGCATGGAGGATGGCGGCCCTGGTCGGGTCCGCGATCAGCGAGGCGGCCAGCGCGATGTCGGTGTCGTATACCTGCGTCGGCCGATCAGTCTGGTTTGGTGCGGCCATATTTTCATCGTATGGCAGCGATCTTCTGATGCTCGTCGAAGCATGCCGAACCGATCCGGCGACAGGAATCCTGGCTGCCCTGGGACCGGCCGCCCGTAGCAGCGAGTCCGGCAATCCGCGGAGCGTCGTACGAATACGCCTCCTATTTTCCAGCGCTGCCTGGATCTCCCGCGTTAGCGGGTACGCCGCGATGCAGGAAACAGTTGCGCCGGGCACAGGCGGCGTCCTACCCGCGCCGACTCAAGTACGCCCCGAGTTTGCGTGTGGCCCAGGATCGGCTACTCTTCTGAAGGCACCCCCCAAGGGTGCGCGCGGACGTGGCTCAGTTGGTAGAGCATCACCTTGCCAAGGTGAGGGTCGCGGGTTCGAATCCCGTCGTCCGCTCGGCGATACCATTAGCGCCCTTGCGGCGGAGTGGCCGAGTGGCTTAGGCAAGGGCCTGCAAAGCCCTGTACACGGGTTCGATTCCCGTCTCCGCCTCTCATTATGGTTCTGAGCTGGGGAAACTAAGTGTAACAGGTTCCAGTTCCTGGGTGCTGTGCCTAGCAACCCGGTGTTGTGCACATAGCTTCAGAGCCTGAAAGTGTGTACAGCGCTCCCCCAGGAGGGAACCTGACACGATGCCGAACGCTTCTGCTTCTCGTCCCCGTAAGAGCCCGCTGCGGGCTCCCTCGGGCTGCGAACCCGGACCAACAAGAACAAGCTCCCGTTCCGGGAAGAGACGATCACCGCCTACAAGATCGCGGCGCGCGCCCTGCACGCGCGGATGACCGCGCAGGAGATCGAGGGGACTTCACAGCCTGCGACACGGACATGCTCAACCGGTTCTTCGCGGACTACCTCTCCTCCCACGGCCAGACCGGCACGAACACGAAGCAGCGCAACCTCCGGCACCTGTTCACCTGGCTAGAGCAGCGGTACGGGCACCGCACCCGTACACCGACGCTCGGCGGCCGGCGACGTCACCGACCGGCGGGGCTGGCGGCGGGCCGCTGCGTTCGAACTCCGCGGCGAGGACCGCGGCCACCTGGGGATCTGGCGTGAAGGTCGTCTCGGCATCCGTCCGCTATTTCGCGCCGGGCGGCGGAAGCAGGTCCGTCTTGTACTCGGGCGCGAGCGCCGTCGCCTTGGCGATGAAGGCCGCCTGCGCGCCGGCGTCGAGCGGCGGCGGCGCCTGCGTCCGGGTGGCGACGGGCTGGCCGACCAGGGTGAAGAACTCCTCCTGCCCGGCCGGCGCGCACAGGCACAGCAGCCGCGACGGCTTGTCCCCGGCGTTGGTGAACGCGTGCGGGGCGTTGGCCGGCACGTTGATGGTCTCCCCGGCCCGGGCGGTGAGCGTCTGGCCGCGGAAGGTCACCTGGACCTCGCCGTCAAGCACGGTGAACATCTCCTCGAAGTCGTGCCGGTGCGGCGGCGGCCCGCCGCCCGGCGGCACGTGCATGTCGATCAGCGTGTACTTCCCGGCGGTGTCCT
>Ga0070714_100002218_pt1 | contig 14307 bp, 14 predicted proteins | sample LARL83metaG_FD_65450 | JGI IMG/M metagenome (GOLD analysis project Ga0070714, IMG submission 65450) | Corn, switchgrass and miscanthus rhizosphere microbial communities from Kellogg Biological Station, Michigan, USA - LAR L8-3 metaG | ecosystem: Host-associated > Plants > Roots > Rhizosphere ...
CGAATGCATAACGCAGGATCCGCTCGATGCCGTATCGCGTGAACACGCCGGTCTGCTGCGCGACCTCGAGCGGCGTGCCGACATGAATGCGGCCCCCGACCCCGGCGTATTCGCCTTCGGAGTTCTCGCGGACGCAGATCATGTCGATATCGGCGACCGATCGATTGGCCAGCGGCGACGAGAGGCCGGAGAGCAGCCGCATCGGGCGCAGGTTGACGTACTGATCGAAGCGCTGGCGGATGTCGAGCAGGACGGCGGCCGACAACCGGTCCGGCACGGCCGGCGCGCCGATCGCGCCGAGGTAGATCGCGTCGAACCGATCGAGGCGCTCGAAGGCGTCGGCCGGCATCATGCGCCCGTGGCGGAGATAGTGGTCGCAGCCCCAGTCGAGCTCGGTGAACGACAGCGCGGCACCGCTGCCGCGCGTCGCGGCTTCGAGCGCGGCGATGCCCGCCGGCACGACCTCGCGGCCGATGCCGTCGCCGGGAATCACGGCAATTTTGAGTGTCGTCTCGGTCATGTCAGCTGTGTGTCGAGAGCGCCGTGCAGCCACGGCCGCCCGAAGCGGCGACCACGCGCCTTCGAGCTATTGTAAGTGTACCCATCCCCGCAACCGGCCGCCGCTCGACGCGCGGGGGCGAGAGCGGGATAATCACCCTCACCATGAAACGAGTCGCTTATCTCCTGACCGCGCTCTTCGTGTCGGCCTGCGGCAATAGCGCGCCGCCGACCCGCGCCGAGGTCGCACCGCCGCCGCCCGGCCCGGAGCAGAAGATCCCCATCGGACAACTGCCGGCGCTCGACATGGCCGCCTTGCTCGTCCACACGAAGGTGCTGTCGTCGGACGAGTTTCAGGGCCGCGCTCCGGGCACGGTCGGCGAGGAGAAGTCGGTCGCGTATCTCGTCGATCAGTTCAAGAAAGCCGGGGCGAAGCCTGGGAACACCGATGGGACGTACGTGCAGAAGGTGCCGCTCGTCGGCATCACGCCGACTCCGGCGCCGCTCGTCGTCAAGAAAGGCGGCAAGCAGGAAACGCTCAAGTGGAAGGACGACATCGTGGCGTGGACCAAGCACGTCGCGCCGTCGGCGAGCATCGCCGACTCCGAGCTCGTCTTCGTCGGGTACGGCGTCGTCGCGCCCGAATTCAATTGGGACGATTACAAGGGCGTCGACCTGAAAGGGAAGACGCTGCTCATGCTCGTGAACGATCCACCGGTGCCCGATCCCAACAAGCCGACCGAGCTGGATCCCAAGACCTTCGGCGGCAAGGCGATGACCTATTACGGCCGCTGGACGTACAAGTACGAGATGGCGAAGCAGAAGGGTGCCGCCGGCGCGCTCATCATCCACGAGACAGGTCCGGCGGGGTACGGCTTCAACGTCGTGCAGGGGAAGTTGGGCGAGCAGTTCGACCTGGTCACGCCGGACAAGAACATGAACCGTGCGGCCGTCGAAGGCTGGATCACGCTCGACAAAGCCAAAACGCTGCTGCAGATGGCGGGGCAGGACTTCGACACGCTGAAGGCACAGGCGGCGACGCGCGATTTCAAGCCGGTGCCGCTCGGCATCACCGCCTCGATGACGATTCACAACAAGCTCCGGACGATCAACTCGCACAACGTTCTGGCGAAGCTCGACGGCTCCGATCCCGCCCTCAAGGACCAGTACGTCGTCTACACCGCGCACTGGGATCACTTCGGCAAGACGCCCGAAGGCATTTTCCACGGCGCCGAGGACGATGCGCTCGGCTGTGCCGCGCTCGTCGAGATGGCGCGCGCGTTCACGAAACTGCCGGCGCCGCCGCGGCGGTCGATTCTGTTTCTCGCGGTCACCGCGGAAGAACAGGGCCTGCTCGGATCGGAGTACTACTCGGTGATGCCTGTATATCCGCTGGCGAAGACGGTCGCCGACATCAATATGGACAGCTGGAACACGCACGGGCGGACGAAGGACCTCACGATCGTGGGTTATGGCGCGTCCGATCTCGACGACTATGCGGCCGCCGCGGCGGCCGAACAGGGCCGGACCGTGCATGGCGACGCCGAGCCGGAGAAGGGGTTCTACTATCGTTCCGATCATTTCAACTTCGCAAAGGAAGGCGTCCCGGCGCTCGACCCGGACGGCGGCGTCGACTACATCGGCAAGCCGGCCGACTACGGGCAGAAGCAGCGCGACGACTGGACCGAGCACCGCTACCACACGCCGAAGGACGTCGTCCTGCCGGACTGGGACCTCTCGGGCGTCCGCGAGGACTTGAAGGTGTTCTTCGCGGTCGGCTATCGCGTCGCCGAGGCGGACAAGATTCCTGAGTGGAAGGCGGGGAACGAGTTCAAGGCCAAGAGAGAAGCGGTGTTGAAGAAATAACTGAGAACTGAGAACTGAGAACTGAGAACTAGGAAGTAGGAGACTTGCCATGGCGACCGAGACACTGAAGACGATGACCGGAGCGGAGATGGTGGCCTTGTCGAAGAAGCACACGCTCTTCGAGTGGTCGGCGCAATCCAAGGTCGATCCGATTCCGGTGTCGCGCGCCAAGGGGATCTATTTCTGGACTCCCGAAGGCAAGCGCTTCATCGACTTCAACAGCCAGTTGATGTGCGTGAACATCGGCCATGGCGACGAGCGGGTGATCCGCGCGATTCAGGATCAGGCCGCGGTGCTCGCGTACGCGAACCCGTACATGGCAACCGAGCCGCGCGCGCGGCTCGGCGCGAAGTTGGCCGAGATCGCGCCCGGCGACATCGACGTCTTCTTCTTCACGAACGGCGGCGCGGAGGCGAATGAAAACGCCGTCAGGCTCGCGCGCCTCGCGACTGGCCGGCACAAGATCCTCGCGCGGTACCGCTCGTACCATGGCGGCACCGCCGGCAGCATCACACTCACCGGCGATCCGCGCCGATGGGCATCCGAGCCCGGCATGCCGGGCGTCGTCCACGTCCTCGATCCGTATCACGGCATCGCGCGTGGCTGGGACTCGGCCGAAGAGTCGCTGGCGATGCTCGAGGAAGTCATCCAGCTCGAGGGCGCCGGCACCATCGCCGCCTTCATCCTCGAAAGCGTGACGGGCACCAACGGCGTCCTCGTGCCGCCCGACGGTTACATGCAGGGCGTGCGAGCGCTGTGCGACAAGTACGGCATCCTGATGATCTGCGACGAAGTGATGGCCGGGTTCGGCCGGACGGGCGAATGGTTCGCCATCAACCACTGGAATGTCGTGCCGGACATGATCACGATGGCGAAGGGGCTGACGAGCGCGTATGTCCAGCTTGGCGCGGTCGGCATGCGGCGCGGCATCGCCGACACGTTCAAGGACAAGGTGTTCTCGAGCGGTCTCACCTACAACAGCCACCCGCTTGCCTGCGCCGCGGCGCTGGCCACGATTCAGGTGTACGAGGACGACAAGCTCATGGACAACGCGCGCGTCGTCGGCGGGCTCATGAAGAATCTCCTCGCCGATCTCGCGCGGAAGCACCCCTCGGTGGGCGCCACGCGATCGATCGGGCTGTTCGGGCTGGTCGAGCTCGTCCGCGATCGCGCGAAGAAGACACCGCTTGCGCCCTTCAACGGCACGTCGGACGAGATGGCGGCGCTCGGAAAATTCTTCCGCGAGGAAGGGCTCTACACGTTCGTGCGCTGGAACACCTTCTTTACCAATCCGCCGCTGTGCATCAGGGAAGACGAGATGCGCGAAGCCTTCGCGATCATCGATCGCGGCCTCGAGATCACCGACCGGGCCGTGCGCTGAGCGTTCGAGGCGACCATCACCGGCGCCACGGCCGGTTCACGGTGTAGACCGGAACGGCAGTGATGCTGGCACGTTCCACAGAGATCAGCGCGCGTTTCGAGAGCCAGCTGATCGCGCTCTGCACGGACCGCTTCGAGAGGCCCGTCGCTTCCGCGATGTCCTGCAGCGCGACCTGCGCTCGCGACGCGCGCCGGCCGTGCGTCGTCCGCCACAGAAAGAGGTACACGAGATAGGCGGAGGGCTGGCGATCGTGCCCGATCAGGTCGACCATGAGCGTGTCGATGATGTAGTCGTCCAGCTGTAGCAACGGCTGCCATAGTAGCCGATGCGCGCCTTGCGCACAACGCGCGGACGCTGCACGATCGCGCAGCCCCAAAGGAGGCGACGCATGATCAAGTCGATCAAGTTCGTGAACGTCCCGGTGAGAGACCAGGATCGCTCGCTCGAGTTCTACACGACGAAGCTCGGATTCCGTGTGATGACCGACGCGCCGTTCGACGGCACGCAGCGTTGGATCGAGCTCGGGATTCCGCGCGCCGAGACGCGGCTCGTGCTCTTCACCGCCCAGGGACAGCAGGCCATGATCGGCGGCTTCATGAACCTCAGTTTCGTCGCCGACGATGTCGAGGAGACCGCGAGAGAGCTGAAAGCCAAGGGCGTGGAGTTCGTCCAGGAGCCGCAGAAGGCAGACTGGGGCACCGCCGCGATCTTCAAGGATCCCGACGGCAACCAGTTCGTGTTGTCATCCGTCTAGAAGGCCGCGCGATCGAGAAAAATCTCGCGGACGCGGCGCGATCGATACAGATAGGCGAGCCACGCGCCGTACCACAGAACGGTGGCCGCTTCGTAGATCGGTGTTTCGCCCGGGGTCCGGTTGTTCGGAGCGTATGGCGTTGCATAAACGAACAGCGCCACTGCTGCCGAGGCCGTCAGCGACAGCTTCGCCATCGCGACCGCAGCCGGCCGGCGCGCGGCCAGCGCGAGTCCGGCGGCGATCCCGAACGCTGTGACGACGAACTGCAGCGCCAGGAGGAGGGCGAGCGGCACCCCGCGGACGACGAGCGCGTCCAACCAGCTGGAGGCCACGAGGCCGAAGCTGATCGGCTGCCAGATGAGCAGGACGCCGCACAGCACCAGCAGCCAGCCGGCGACGCCCGATTTGACGGTAGCCATGGTGGCGACTAGGATGCGGAATTCACACGAGGATCGATGATGTCACGAACTGCATTCGCCTGGATGGCCGCGGCGGCCCTCGTCGTGCCGATGCTCGCGTGCGGCTCCGGCGCCTCGGACGTCAAGGAAGTCGAGGCGTTCCGCGCCAAGCATGAAGCCGACTATCGCAAGGAGTATGTGCCGCTCGCCGGCCTCTTCTCGCTGTCGCCCGGCGCCAATTCAGCCGGCAGCGCAGAGGGAAGCGACATCAGGCTGCCCGCGCGGGCGCCCGCCTCGATCGGTGCCTTCGTGCTCGACGGCAAGACCATTCGATTCGAGCCGGCGCCGGGCGCGGCCGTCACCATCAAAGATCGGCCGGTGACGGGACCGACCCCGCTCGTCGACGACGAGCATCTGAACGCGGAGGGCAAGCGCGACGGTCCGGACGAGTTGATGGTGGGCACCATCGCCTTGTGGGTGCATCGAAGCGGCGAGCGGCCGACCATCCGCATGCGCGACCCAGAGGGCGAGGTCGCCACGCATTTCGAAGGCTTCCACTGGTTCCCGATCGACAGCCACTACCGCGTCACGGCGCGGTTCATCAAGGATCCGGCGCCGCACGATTTCCACACGCCGAACCAGACGGGCGACGATCAGGTGTACAAGACCGAAGGTGTCGTCGAATTCACGCTCAACGGAGAGACCGTGCGCCTGCGTCCAGCGACGACACGGCCGAAGCGCCTGTATTTCATTTTCCGCGACGGCACGAGCGGAAAGGAAACGTACGACACCGCGCGCTTCCTGTATTCCGATCTGAAGGACGACGGGACGACCGTGCTCGACTTCAACGAGGCGTACAACCCTCCGTGCGCGTTCAATCCCTATACGACGTGCCCGCTCCCGCTGCCCGAGAATCGCAAGACGGTCCGCATTCTCGCGGGAGAAAAAGCCTATCCCCACCCGCCCAATCACACGGCGACGCCCTAGTCGCGTGGAGCTGTTCCTCGTGCATCACGGGGATGCGGTGGGCCCGGACGTGGATCCCCAGCGTCCGCTCTCGACGCGCGGCCGCGAGGCGGTCGAGCGGCTGGCGGCCGAAGCGGCGCGCCGCGGCGCGCGGCCCGACGTCGTCTGGCACAGCGGAAAGCTGAGAGCGCGCGAAACCGCTCAGGCATTCTGGCGCGCCTGCAACGCGCTCGCGGAATTTTCGGCGACACGCGACTTGCAGCCGGACGATCCGCCGGAATGGATCCGCGATCGACTTCGCGGCGAATCGCGGAATGTCATGGTGGCGGGGCATTACCCGCATCTGCCGAGACTGCTCGCGTTGTTGTGCGGACGAGGGAGCGGGTTGTCGGACTTCCCGCAGCATGGAGTTGTCGCCCTCGCCACCGACGACGAGGGCGACACGTGGACCGAATTGTGGCGAATCCGCGCCTAGCGGATCACGACGCCGAAGCCGAGCCGCCAGAAGTGCAGCGAGCCTTCATCCAGCGTCCCGTTGATGAGATTGCCCGTGAAATCCCGGAAGTAACGGAGATCGCCGCGCAGGCCGACGTGGTCGTTGAAGAACCCCATCGCGCCCACGCCAAGATCCCAGCCCCAGTTGTTGTCTGACACGGCCGGCCGGAAGAACGACGTGTTGCCGTCGATCTGCGTGCGGATGAGGCCGAGGCCGCCGGTAACGAACGGGCGGAAGCCCTTGCCGTACGTACCACCCATCGGGATGCCGACGATCACGTTCCCCATCAGGTTGATGATGCTGTTGTTGCCGAAATCGGTCTGGGTGCCGAAGGCGCTCGGGCTGTACCCGAAATCGACCTCGCCCCCGATGATGCCAGCGCCCATCGCGCCGGCCTGCACGCCAAACGCGCCGCGGCCGTTGTCGAGATTGCCGCCCGCGAAGTTCACGCCCGCCCACGGACTCACATAGCCGTCGGCACGCGCGTCGACCGGCGCGTAGATCAACGCCGCCGTTGCGATTGCCAGGACAGTCTTCATTGCACGTCGCATTTCATCACGCTCCTTGATGAGCCGAGCCGCTGTGCTCGGGCTTCCCCACGTGGCGTTGGTGCAAGCGATGTGCCCCGACCTATTTTGTCGGAGTGAACTAGTTCGATGCGCTCGATGGGCTCTTACGGCTGACGTCCGCTGCCTCGACGGCGGAGGCGTGCTGCTGCAGGAGCGACCAGACACGCCGTACATGGACCTCGGTGGTCCGCAGATGTCCGATCGCGACGCGAAGCGCGAGACGTCCGTTGAGGCGGGTATGCGAGAGAAAAACTTCGCCCGTCTGGTTCACGCATTCAATGATCCGTTCGTTCGCCGCATCCAAGAGCTCATCGGACATCGTCGTGTGGTTCGGCTTCCACCTGAAGCAGACGACGCTGAACGGGACCGGCGCGAGGCGCTCGAAATCCGGGTGCGCGTCGATCCACGACGCGAGCGCTCCGGCGAGCCGAATGTGCTCGGCGAGGTGGGCGCGAAGCTGCCTGGCGCCGAACGATCGCAGAATCATCCAGAGCTTCAACGATCGGAAGCGGCGCCCGAGCTGCACGCCGGTGTCCATCAGGTTCTTCACTTCCGGCGCGTCGCTCGTCCGGAGGTATTCGGGCGTGAGCGCGAACGCCGCGCGGACGACATCCATCCGGCGGCAATAGAACGCCGAGAGATCGAACGGCGTGAACAACCATTTGTGCGGGTTGACGACGAGGGAATCGGCGCGTGCCGCGCCGTCCAGCACGTGCGCGTGCGAGGGCAGCATCGCGGCGACGCCGCCGTATGCGGCGTCTACGTGCATCCACAGCCCCTCGCGCGCGCATACATCGGCCACTTCCCGCACGGGATCGATGCTCGTCGTCGACGTCGTTCCGACGGTGGCCACGACGGCGATCGGAAGCACACCGTCGGCGCGGTCGGCGGCGATCGCGCCGGCGAGCGAATCCGTCCGCATGCGAAATTCGGCGTCCGTCGGAATTTTCCGCAGCGACTCGTGCCCGAGGCCGATCGCGATGACCGCCTTGTCGATCGACGAATGCGTCTGGTCGGAGCAGTAGACGCGCACCCTCGGAACATCCGTACGGCCGGCCAGTCCCTTCCGCCGCACGTCCGCGATCGCGGATTCCCGGGCGGCGACCATGGCCGTCATCGTGGCGATCGACGCGGTGTCGTAGATGACGCCATCGAACGTGTCCGGCAGGCCGATCAGTTTCCGAAGCCATCCGAGCGACACGGCTTCGAGCTCGGTCGCCGCCGGCGACGTGCGCCACAGCATCGCCTGCTGGTTGAGCGCCGCCGACAGGAAATCCGCGAGCACGCCGGGCGCGCTGCCGGTGATCGCGAAATACGCGAAGAAGCCGGGATGGTTCCAGTGCGTCAGGCCGGGAACGATCACGCGCTCGAAGTCCGCCATGATCGAGTCGAACGATTCGGGTTCCTCCGGCGCCGAGGCGGGCAGGGCGGCGGCGATGTCGCCCGGTTTCACGCGCGAGAGCACCGGGTACCGATCCGAGTGCTCGAGGTAATCGGCGATCCAGTCGACCAGCTCGTGACCGTGCTTGCGGAAATCGTCCGGCTTCATGATCAGTCGAACACCACGCGCCCGAGCGGCGCGATGATCCGGAAGCGCCCCGCAGACATCGCGCCGGGAGCGAAGCGGCCCCACGGCGCCGACGAATCGGTCCCGAGGCCGGCCGGCGTCAGCGCGGGTCTGGTGACGTCGATGTCGTCCACGGCCCGATCACGGTTTGTGGGCGTTGATGTAGTCGAGCACGAACTGCTTCATCGGCGCGCTCGAGAGGCCCAGGCCTTCGGCTTCCTTCTGCGCCTTGTCGACGTCCCACTTGTCGAGGAGCACGCGCTTGATCATCCAGAAACCAGCCGCGCGATTGCCTCCGCTGCAGTGGATGAACGCAGGCTGGTTCTCGGGCCTGGCGACTTCCTCGAGGAACGTGTCGACCGAATGCGTGTCGGGATGCGCCGGCGTGAAGGGCACGTGCACGAAATGGACGCCGGCCGCCTTCGCCGCCGCGGCTTCGTCGTCCACGTGGGCGTTCGCTTCGTCGCGCAGCTGGAGGTCGAACACAGAGTTGTAGCCGCGCTCGTGCAGATCGGCGATGGCGGCGGACGTGATCACGCCGCCGCACGCCACCGTCGTCTCGACGCGCGCGAAGTTCGTGACGCCTGGTACCGTGTCCTTGGTGACCTGGGCGCTGGCAGAGGCGGCGAGCGCGGTCGCGGCGACGAGCGATGCGGCAAGAAGGGTGTTGCTCATGGCAGAACTCCTCTGAAGGCTCAATCATAGTGGCTCGCGCGCCGCGCGCGCCACCGCGCGAGAAACGCCCGCGCGCCACGGTGCGTGCCGACCAGAATGCCCAGGCCGCAGATCGCCGCGAAGGGCATCACCCAGTAGCCGCCCCGGAGTTCGGAGCCGGGAGGCGGGCCGGGAAAGTGCACGCCGAGGCCGATGGGCATGCCATGGATGAACTGTATCCCGACGTTGTCCGGGAAGATCGGTTTCAGCGCGGCGATCGCGAAGAACGCGAAGGCGCTGGCGTATCCCGTGAAGAACACGATGGCCATGCCGAAGCCGCTGAGCGTGGTGACCGCCAGCTGCCAGATTGCCCGGAGCATCGCGATGAATCGTCCCGTCGTGACCGCTTCTTCGACCGTGCGCTCCGCGGAATAGGCCTGGGCCACGCGCAGCGGCGGTCCGAGCTCGCTCAGGATCTTCTCGAGCACGACGCGCTCGTTGGGCGCCATGTCGGCCGCCGCGATCCGCTCGCGCAGGTGCGACTCGATTTCGCGGACGGCGTCGCGCACGGTGTCGCGCGGCAGAAACGCCGCGAGCGATCGCTCGAGGACGTAGAGGTACCCGTTGACGCGCGACTCGCCGCTTTCGCTCAGAGTCATGGCTCGGCGCTCTCCGCGGCTCTGATGAGCCGCTCGATCTTGTCCGTGAACGCGCGCCAGTCGCTCTTCATGCGATCGAGCCGGCGCTGGCCGGCGCGCGTCAACCGGTAGTACTTGCGTGGGTGCGGCGCCTCGCCCTCGACCCACGTGGCGTCGAGGAGCCCGTCTCGCGTGAGGCGGCCGAGAATCGGATAGATCGTGCCCTCGGTGACGACCAGGTCGGTGAACGCTTCGAGGTGCTGGATGATGGCGAGCCCGTAGCGCGCGCCGTGCGACAGGCTGAGCAGGATGGCCAGGTCGAGCGAGCCGCGCCGAAGCTGTTCCTGCCAGGTGTCCGTCGTCATGCCTTGTGTCACAAGGTATGACGGGGACAGCCCGGCAAATGTTCGGAGGGGCGGGGCGTGCGGCTAGTTCTTCTCGAGGGTGATGGTCACCGGCGAGATCACGCGCACGGTGAGCGCCGACCCCGGCGGCAGCGTCGCCGCGTTGCGGTCGCCGGCCATCTGAACGGCCGCGCCGCCGCCTGCGCCAGCCGCCGCGCCAACCGCGGCGCCTTTGGCGCCGCCGAGGATCGCGCCGAGGATCGCGCCGCCGACGGCGCCCACGCCGACCTTCTGCGCCGCTTCCGGCTGCGCGCCCTCGCGGATGATCGTTTCCGTGTTGATCGGCAGGCGCGTGCCGTCGGCGAGCACGAGCGTGTGGAACCGGATGCCGAGCCGCGAGCGCTCCTTGAATTTGCCGCCGCGCTCGACCTGCGTCACCGATCCGATCGCCTTGGACCCGGCGGGAATCGCGATCTGGCCGTTCACGCGGACGTCTCTCGTGACGTGCGCTTCCACACGATCTTCGACGCGCGCCCGTTCGCTCGACAGCGAGGTTTCAGTCTGTAAACCGATCACCGATTCCGACGGTACGACGAGCTCCTCGAACATTTTCTGCGGAGGCTCGGGCGCACGCGGCGGTTCGGGCGCCACGCGCTCGTCGGGTGGCGGAGGCGGAGGTTGCACCGGCGCTTGTGCCGGGGCGGAGGCCGGCCACGAGCGATCCAGCGGCGGCGGATCCTGCACGGCCGCCTTTGCAGACCGCGAGGGTGCGGCGCGCGGCGGCTCGGCCTTCGCGCGGATCTCGCGCGGCTTTGGCGCGTTGGCTTCTTGCGTCGCCTTCGCCGTGTCGCCGACTACCGCTTCGGTTTCCTGCACCGGGCGATCGCTTGCGGCGGCCGGGGCCGCTGGGGCCGCAGCCGGCGCTTGCGCTTGCGCGGGCGGCGCCTGGCTGACTGCCGCAGACGCGGGGGTCGGCACGGCGTTCTGGCGTGTCGCCAGATAGCCACCGCCCGCCGCCGCTCCGATGCAGGCCACCGCCAGCGCCAGGAAAGCCAATCGATTCGAAATCATGACCGGATTGCTCCTTGAACTCTCGAGCCGGAGAACGCAAGCCTCGTACCCGGTACTACTCTGAAACCCACACCGCAAATCTTTGAAAAACGGCCGCTTACGTCACAGCCCGACCGGCGCAGTGTCCCCTTCGCGTGAATCTGTCCTGGTCGGAGCACAGGCACACCCGAGCGGCGCGCAAAAATCCTTACGAATTTTAGGGGCCTCTCGACTGGCCAGCCGGTTGCACAATATGGTTATCGTCATGAAGGTGCTCGCCTTCACAGTTCTGCTGGCCCTTGCGCCGATGTCCGCGTCGGCCGTCACGCTGCAGCAGGTCGTCGCGCTCTCGAAGGCCGGCGTGTCCGAATCGGTCATCCTCGCGCTCATCGATCGCGACAAGACGATCATCACGATCGACCCCGACCAACTCGTGGCGCTGAAGGCCGAGGGCGTCAGCGAGAGAGTCGTCCTCGCGATGTTGAAGAGCGGTCGTGACGAAGCCGCCGCCGCCGATCGCGCCGACGCCGAGAGGAACGCCGCGAGCTTCTTTGCCGCCGCCAGCACCGTTCCCGACGCCATCGTCATCGGCCACGGACCGGAACGGCCGAACACTGGATATTACGACAGCTTCGACGCGCTTCCGCCACCGATCTACGACAGCGACTTCAATCCTGTGCCGTATGCGATTCCGTACGCTGTGCCGTACGCCGCGCCGTACCATTCGAGGCCGCGGCTTGCCAATCGCCCGCGACGACCGGCGCTCCCCGCGACGCACGAGTTGTGCCTCAGCCAGGTGACCGCGGGCAGCCGCGCACTGCCGTCGATCGGCTTCACCACGGTCTGTCCGGCCCGATAGCCCTCCTCGACAACGCCCCGGCTGCCGGCTGAACCGGACCGCATTTCGAAGCCCCCAATTTTCCGCGTTCAGATTAGGATGGCTCGATCTGCCGGTCGACTGCCGGCGGTTCGCTGTCCCGTCTCTTGCCGAAAGCAGGTTCTCATGAAGTATCAGTTTGCCGCGGCCGCCATCGTCGCGACGGCTCTTCTGACCGGACCGATCGCCGCGCAGAATTCAACGCCCGGCGAGAAGACGTCCGCCAGCCGCGCAACCGTCCAGAAGCAGGACGAGGAATACACGAAGCTGATCAAGCAGTACCTGCAGGATCCGCGGATCACGACCGAGCTCGTGGATCACATGCCGGCGTCGGCGACGGTCCCGTCGCCGCTCAAGTTCCTGGGTCGCATTCCCGGGACGCCCGGCGAGCTCACCTACGCGAAGGACATCTATCGCTACTACCAGGCGCTCGCGAAGGCGTCGCCGCGCGTGAAGTACTGGAAGGTCGGCACGACCGAAGAAGGGCGCGACATCGTGCTGCTTGCCGTGGCCGACGAAGCGACGATCGCGTCGATCGACAAGTACCGCGACATGCTCGGGGCGCTCACCGATCCGCGCAAGACGACCGAGGCGCAGGCGCAGCAACTGCTGCACACCGCCAAGCCGATCTACTACGCCATCAGCGGGATGCATTCGCCAGAGACCGGCGGCCCCGAGATGTTGATCGAGCTGGCGTACCGGCTGGCGGTCGAGGAGACGCCGTTCATCCGGAACATTCGCAACAACGTCATCACGCTCATCACGCCGGTGATCGAAGTCGACGGCCGCGAGGCGGAGGTCGATACGTACTACTTCAACAAGAAGCGGCAGCCCGGCGACGCGCGCCTTCCGCTGATGTATTGGGGCAAGTACGTGCAGCACGACAACAACCGCGACGGCATGGGCCAGTTCCTGAAATTGACGCAGACGGTGACGAAGGAAACTCTCGAGTGGCATCCCACCGTCGTGCACGACCTGCACGAAGCGCAAACGTATCTCTATTCGTCGACCGGGACCGGTCCCTACAACGATGACATCGACCCGATCGTCGTCAGCGAGTGGTGGATGCTCGCGGAGAACGATGTCATGGAGATGACCAAGCGCGGCGTGCCCGGCGTGTGGACCTATGGCTTCTACGACGGCTGGGTGCCGAACTACATGTTCTTCATCGCGCACAGCCACAACTCCATCGGCCGCTTCTACGAGGTGCAGAGCTACGGTCCCGATCCCTACGAAGTGCGGCCGGGTCCGACCGTGACGAGCAAGGAATGGTTCCGGCCGAATCCGCCGCTCGCGCAAATCAAGTGGGGGCCGCGCAACAACACCAACATTCAGGAGTCCGCGCTGCTCCTTTCGCTGAGCCACGTCGCGAAGAACAAGGAGCTGTACCTCGAGAACTACTGGCTGAAGAACAAGCGGGCGGTCGACAAGGGGAAGAACGGTCCCACCTACGCCTGGGTCATTCCTGCGGCGCAGCGCCGCAAGGCCGACGCGGCCGACGCCGTGAACGAGCTGCGGGATCAGGGGCTCGAGGTCTCGCGCGCCGCCGGCGCGTTCAAGGCCGGAGCCGTCGAGGTGAAGCCGGGCGACTACATCGTCCGCGGCGACCAGCCGTTCCGGACGCTTGCCGACATGTACTTCTCGATTCAGAACTACGCGCCGCAGAATCCGTCGCCGTACGACGACACAGGCTGGACGTTCCAGTACATGCGCGACATCCAGGTGCTGCCAATCGCCGACAAGAACATCCTCACGCAGCAGATGGCCGTCATGACGACGGCGGCCAGGGCGCCGGGCGGCGTCGAGGGCTCGGGCAGCGTGCTGATCGTCGAGGACACGGCGGACAACAACCTGGTCACCTTCCGCTTCAAGAACAGCGACGTGAAGATGATGGCGGCAGAAGACGACTTCGAGGCCGCCGGCCACAAGTTCCGCGCGGGCGCGATCGTCGTGCCGAACGCCGACCGCGCGAAGCTGGAGCCGATGCTGAAGGATCTCGGTCTGTCGGCGTGGGCTGTTTCCGCGGCGCCGGGCGTGAAGACGCACGACCTCGACGTGCCGCGCATCGGCTACATCCACAGCTGGACGCGGACACAGGACGAGGGCTGGTGGCGCGCGGCGCTCGATACCTTCGGAGTGCCTTACACGTATTTCGCGGACCAGAAGCTGGCCGAGGGCAACCTGCGCGCGAAGTACGACGTGCTGATCTTCCCGCACGTCGGCGGCACGGCGGTGTCGCAGGTGAACGG
>Ga0070714_100002220_pt1 | contig 14301 bp, 11 predicted proteins | sample LARL83metaG_FD_65450 | JGI IMG/M metagenome (GOLD analysis project Ga0070714, IMG submission 65450) | Corn, switchgrass and miscanthus rhizosphere microbial communities from Kellogg Biological Station, Michigan, USA - LAR L8-3 metaG | ecosystem: Host-associated > Plants > Roots > Rhizosphere ...
GCGCCGCAGACGAAGGGCACCTTGAACTGCCACTTGTCGATGTGGTTCTCCTCGTCGGCGGGGGTGAGCACCTCCGACTCGTCGACGTAGTCGACGCCCAGCGCCTCGAGCACCTGGGCCTCGACGAAGTGGCCGATGCGGGCCTTGGCCATCACCGGGATGGTCACCGCGGCCATGATCTCCTTGATCAGGCCGACGTCGCTCATGCGGGCCACGCCGCCGTCGCGGCGGATGTCGGCGGGGACGCGTTCCAGGGCCATCACCGCGACGGCGCCGGCGTCCTCGGCGACCTTGGCCTGCTCGGGCGTGACCACGTCCATGATCACGCCGCCCTTGAGCATCTCGGCGAGACCGCGCTTGACGCGCGTGCCTCCGGTCGACGTTCCGTTGCGCGACGCGCCTGCGCCGTTCTCGCTCATGGCTGCCACCTCGTTGAGCCGCCCTCCGACTGAAGAACGGAGGCCCGGCTTGCGACCCATTCTAGGGGCGCACAGCCGGGGGGCGACCTCAGTGGGCCGGCAGGCTCGTCTGGATGTTCGAGTAGAGGTTGTTGGTGGCGTGCCCCAGCACCTGCAGGGCGATCAGGGCGCCGACGGCCACCAGCACGATGATCAGCGCGTACTCGACCATGCCCTGTCCCGACTCGGACTCGGCAGCCTCGTCGGGGGTGATCAGCTCGTTGGGGGCGTCGATGGAGCGCATCGTGCGCGCGGCCGCCGCGCCGCGGACCGCCCGTCAGCGTTTGTTGACAGAACGGGAACGGCTTCGTCCGGAGGACGGCCACCGCGTCGCCACGATGACATGCTCGGCCCCGCGATGATCCCTGCAGTGCGCGCCGTCCCGGCGCGGCGGTGGTGGGCGCTCGGCGCCCTGCTGGCCGGCGGGCTGGCCGTGGCCGTGCTCCTCGTCCAGCTCGGCTGGGCGCTCGACGAGCCGCCGCGCACCGACTTCCTCCCCTTCGCCACCGGCGCCCGCCTGCTCCAGGCCGACCCGCGCTGCCTCTACTGCGACGGCGCCCAGGCGGCGCAGCAGGCGGCGATCCTCGGCTACGTGCCCGCGGCCGGCTTCCCCAAGCCCTTCGTCAACCCGCCGCTGGTGGCCTGGGCGCTCCAGCCGCTGTCCGGGCTGCCCCTGCGCGACGGCCTGGTGGCGCTGCTCGGCGTGCTGCTCGCCGCCCTCGGCATCGCCGTGCTGGCCGGCGACCGGCTGCTGCCCGCGACCTGGCCGGGCTCGCGGCGCCTCGTCCTGCTGCTCAGCGCCCTGGCCTCCCTGCCCGCTGCGACGGCGGTGGGGCTGGCCCAGTGGGCTCCGCTCATGACCCTCGCCGGCCTCGGCGCCCTGCTGGCGCTGCGACGCGGGCGGCCGGTGCTCGCCGGGGTCCTGCTCAGCGTGCTGCTGGTCAAGCCGCAGGCGATCTGGCTGGTGCTGCCCGCGCTGGCGGTGGCCGGGTCGTGGCGGGTCCTGCTCGGCGCCGGCGCGGGCGCCCTGGGCTGGCTGGCCAGCGGCGTCCTGCTCGTGGGCCCGGCGCAGATGCTGCAGCTTCCCCGGCTCATCTTCGAGCGCCACGTCGGCGAGGCCTTCCGCACCGCGGGGCTGCCCGGGCTGGTCACCGACGCCACCGGCAACGGCGGCGCGGCCTTCGTCGCCGCCTGCGTGCTCGGCGGCGCCGCGGTGATCGCCGCGCTGCGCTGGCGGTCGCTGCTCCGCGGGCGGCCCGAGCTGGCCGTCGGGCTGGGCATCGCCGCCTCGCTGGCCTGCGCCCCGCACGTCTTCCCCGACGACCTGATGCTGCTGGCGGTGAGCGCCGTGGCCTGGGCGCCGCTGGCGCCGTGGGGAGCCCTGGCCTCGATGCTCTCGCTGAGCGCCGCGTACGTGCTCGACGGCTGGCTGCCCTCGCCGCTCGACCACCTCACCCCGCTGGCGGTGCTCTCCGTGGTCGTCGGGCTGGGCGCCGCCGCCGCCCGTCAGCGCGTGGCCGAGGCCTGCAGCGACGGGGCGACGGCGAAGACGGTGGCGGTGCGGCCGCCGGCGGTGGCCCGCACCACCTGACGGACGCCGGGCAGGGCGGCGATGCAGGCGGCGTCCCACCGGGTGCCGGCGGCAGCGCTCTGCCGCGAGCCGACGTAGACGGCGCCGATGCCGGTGAGCGCCTGCCGGGCCCGCTCCGGGTCGGTGCAGGCGGCGGCGAGGGCGGCGACGCGCGGGTCGGTGGCGGGCTGGATGCTGCCGGCGCGGACGTAGCCGCGCAGGAAGGCGATCGGCGCCCACTCGACGTCGCGGGTGAGCACGTCGATCCACTGGCCGCCGTCGGCGCCGGTGTCGGCCAGCACCACCGTCCCCGGCGGGAGCTGCGCGTCCATGGCCTGCAGGGCGGCGACGTCGGCGTCGCCAGTTGTGCTCTGGGCCACCGAGCCGCGCATGTCGTCGACGGTGTGCCAGGTGGAGACGGCGACGCCGGCCACCACCAGGGCGGCGCAGGCGGCGGCCAGCCGCGGCGCGCTGATTCTGGCCAGCAGCGGCCGGAACACCTGGGCCACGTTGACCACGCCCCAGGCCATCAGCAGCGGCACCACGAACCACTGGATGCTGACCACCCGGTCGGCGCCCGACCAGGGGAACACCGACGACCAGACGCGCATCAGGATGCCGCCGTAGCCGACGTCGGCGAGGATGAGCAGCAGGGCGACATGGGCGACCAGCGCCCAGCGCACGCCGCGCACCAGCAGCGACGCGGCCAGGCCGAGCACGTAGAGCACCACGACGGGCGCGACCAGCTCGCTGTGCACGAAGTCGGCGAGGGCGTGGAGCATCTGCGAGCGCGAGCCCATGCGGGCCAGCATCTGCACCGACTGGCTGCTGGCGGCGACGCCGTCGGGGGGCACGGCGGCGGGCAGCGCCGGGTGCGGGGTGAGCACGGTGACCAGCGCCGCGCCGGCGACCACCGCGGCGGCGACGCCGAGCGCGCCCGCGGCCAGGTGGCGCACGCGCCGGTTGCGCAGCGACGCAAGCGCGAAGGGCACGCCGACGCACAGCGCGGTGAGGAACTCGAGGCCGTGGGTGACCCACATGGCGGCGACGAGGACGCCGACGAGCAGGAGGTTGCGGGTGCGCTCGCTGCCCAGCAGGGCGCGGCGCGCGGCCAGGGCGAGCGGCACGACCATGGTGGCGTCGGCCACGTAGGGCAGCTCGCCGAACTCCAGGGCCCAGGTGATCATGGTGAAGCCGACGCCGAGCAGCGGAGCCAGGGCGGCGACCTTCCAGCTCTGCGTCGCCTCGTAGGCGAGCATGGCCAGGGAGAGCGGCAGCAGCAGGACGCAGAGCAGGACCAGGGGCAGCATGGCCGCCTCGGGGCGCATGCCGGTGAGCGTCGCCACCTCCGCGGCGGTGGCCTCGAAGGCGACCCGCTCGCGCAGGCTGGAGGTGGCCACGTCGGGCATGGGCTGGGCGACGACGGTGTCGTGCCCGGTGGCGATGGCCCGGGTGACGTAGGCGTGGATGGGGCTGTCGGTGTCGGGCGGCAGCGGCTGGCCGTGGAACGCGGAGACGGCGGCGCCGGCGGAGAGCAGCCCGGCGAGCAGCGCGGCGGCGACCACGACGCGGCCGTGGCTGCCGCGCAGGGTGGCCGGGTCGTCGGCGGCGCGCGAGCGGCGGCCGCGGCGCCGATGGGCGATCGCGGCCACGCCGGCCAGCACCGCGAACGGCGGCAGCACGGTGGAGAGCTCGAAGGGGACGTGGGCGCGGTGGAGCACCAGGCCGAGCACGCCGACCAGCCCGATCGACACCCCCGGGGCCGCGGCCAGGCGCCACCAGCGGGGCATGGCGGGGCGGACGAGGAGGAGCAGCGCCCAGCCGGGGACGAGGCCGAGCAGGACCAGGCCGGGCAGGGCGCGGAGCAGGTCGAGGAGGTCCATGCGCCGAGCGACGCTAGCACCCACTCGCGCGCGCGCTGAGCGTGGATGCCGGGCGGTGACGAAGCTGTGGTCGGGGCTTCACGGGACCTATTCCGGACAGTCACGTGGTGCTGACGGGGCGTTGGTAGCGTCGGCTGCGTGATCGACACGAGCGCGCGCGCCGGCTCGTCCGCGGCCGCCCTCCCGCTGCACCGGCGGCGGGGGCTGCTGGTGTCCGAGCGCCGCCTGCTGCTCGTCGTCTGCGACGTGGTCGCCGTGGCCCTGGCCTACGTGGCCGCCTTCAACGTCCGCACCGCCTCGGTGCGCGACGTCGGCTTCTACGTGCCCCGCTCGGGCACGGTGATCGCGGTGGCCGTGTGGCTGGCCATGGCCCAGCTCAGCGACGCCTACAACCTGCGCACCGCGGCGCGCATCCGCAGCACGCTGCGCGCCGTGGGCACCACGCTGATGTTCTCCACGGCGGGGCTGCTGGTCGTCTTCTTCGCCATGCCCTACCGGATCACCCGCCCCACCATCCTGCTCTGGGTGCCCATCGCCGCCGTGCTGGTGATGGCGGCGCGGCTCGTGTATCGGCAGAGCCTGACCACAACCCGGCTGGCCCAGCCCATCGCCCTGGTGGCCACGTCGGAGGTGCTGGAGCGCATCTGGCCCGACGTGCGCGCCCAGTCGGCGAGCTTCTACCGGGTGCAGAAGGTGGTCAACCCGCTGTCCGCGGGCGCGGGCGCGCAGCTCGACGCCCTGGCCGGAGCCGGCGGCGTCGGCGAGGTCATCCTGGGCATGCGCGACGACATCCCACGCGACCTCTTCGCCTCACTGCTGCGCTGCTACGACAGCGGCATCCGGGTGCGCTCGCTCGCCGACCTCTACGAGGAGCTGACCGGGCGGCTGCTGCTCGACCAGCTCGGCCACTCCTGGCTGATGTCGCTGCCCATGCGCAGCGAGACCTCGCGCGTCTACGCGGTGTGCAAGCGCGGCGTCGACCTGCTCGCCGGGCTGGCCGGCACGGTGTTGCTCGCCCTGGTGCTTCCCGTCGCCGCCGCACTGATCAAGCTCGACGACCGCGGGCCGGTGTTCCACCGCCAGCCGCGCGTCGGCAAGTACGGCCGCGTCTTCCAGCTCACCAAGCTGCGCACCATGACCCACGTCCCCTCCGGCGACACGCAGTGGACCGAGCGGCGCGATCCGCGGGTCACCCGCGTCGGCCGCGTGCTGCGCAAGCTGCACCTCGACGAGCTGCCCCAGATGTGGAGCATCGTGCGCGGTGAGATGAGCCTGATCGGACCGCGCCCGGAGCAGCCGCAGTACGTCGAGACCCTGCAGCGCGACATCGACTTCTACCGCACCCGCCTCACCGTGCGCCCCGGGCTCACCGGCTGGGCGCAGGTGAACTACGGCTACGGGGCCGGCGTCGACGGCGCGCGGGTCAAGCTGTCCTACGACCTGTTCTACATCAAGCGCCAGTCGGTGAGCCTCGACCTGCTCATCGCCGCACGCACGGTCATGGCGGTGCTGGCCCTGGGAGGCCGCTGATGGGCGGCTCCGGCGGGGGCACGAAGCTGCGCATCCTGCACGCCGGCGACGACGTCTGCGGCATCCCCAGCCTGCTCGCCGAGCAGCAGCGCAGGCTCGGGCACGACGCGCGCGCGCTGCGCTTCAGCAGGAACGCGTACGGCTTCGACGGCGACATCGACGTGGCCTACGACCGCTCGTGGTCGAAGGCGCGGCGGCTGGCGGTGCGGCTGGGGGCGCTGGCGCGCCAGGCGCCCCGCTTCGACGTCGTCCACCTCCACGGCTACGACAACATCCTCCCCCACGTGCTGGGCACGCCGTTGCTGCGCGCACTCGGCAAGACCGTGGTGATGCACTTCCACGGCTGCGAGGTGCGCCAGGCGGCGCTGGCGGGAGACGGGGAGGGCCTGTACTGCCGCGAATGCGCGCTGCGCGCCGACTGCGACCTGACGGCGCAGTTGCGGCGGCGGCGCGTCGCCGAGCGCTGGGCGGACGCCATCCTCTGCTCCACGCCCGACCTGCTCAGCGCCGTGCCCACGGCCCGCTACATCCCCAACCCGGTGGACATGGAGCGCTGGCCCGCCGCCCCGGCGAGCCCGCGCAACGGCACGCTGCGCGTCGTGCACATCCCGTCCAGCCCGGCGCTGAAGGGAACCGCGCACGTCGAGTCCGCGGTGGCGGAGCTGCAGGGCCGGGGCTACCCGGTCGAGCTGGTGATGGCCACCGGCGTACCCCACCGCGACGTTCCCGCCCTCTGGGCGAGCGCCGACGTCGTCGTCGACCAGCTCAACGTCGGCTGGTACGGCGTCGCCGCCATCGAGGCCATGGCCATAGGCAGGCCCGCCGCCGCCTACCTGCTGCCCGCGCTGGCGGCGCAGCACGGTGAGCCGCCGCTGATCCGCATCACGCGCGACGACGCCGCGGCGGTGCTGGCGCGGGCCGTCGACGAGCCGGACTGGCGCGAGGAGATGGCGAGGCGCGGCCGCGAGTACGCGCACACCGTGCACGACGCGCGGCGCGTCGCCGAGCAGGTGGTCGGCGTCTACCGCGAGGCGCTGCATGCCTGAGCAGCGCCAGCGGCGCGGCCTGGGCCGGCTGCTGCGCGACACTCTCTCGTACGGCATGGGCTCGGTCGCGGTGCGCGCCGGACAGGTTCTGCTCATCCCGGTGCTGACGCGCGCGCTCTCGCCGACGGGCTACGGCCTGCTCGACCTCGACACCTCGACCATGCTCTTCGTCGCCATGGCGCTCGCCCTCGGCCTCGACGCGGCGACGTGGCGCTTCTACTTCGAGGTCGACGACGACCGGCAGCGGCGCAGCATCCTGGTGTCGGCGCTGTACACGCAGCTCGCCGTGTCGCTGCTGGTCACCGGGCTGCTGGCGCTCACCGCGCCGCTCTGGGTGCAGCCGCTCATCGGCCAGCCGGGGCAGGCGGACAACGTGCGCATCATCCTCTGCGCGGTTCCCTGCTCGGTGGCGCTGGGCACCTTCACCACGGTGCTGCGGGCGCGGTTCATGGTGGCGCGGGCCAACGTGCTCGCCGTGCTGCAGCTCGGCTGCGTCGCCGGTGCCAACGTCGCCGCCATCGCCCTGCACCACGGCGACCTGCACGGCGTCGTCGCCAGCACCGCCGCGGGCTACGCGGTGGCCACGGCGGCCGGCGTTGCGCTGCTCGGCCGCGACCTGCTGGGCAGGTGGTCGTGGGGTTGGACGCGCACCCTGCTGGGCTACGGGCTGCCCCTGGTGCCGGCGAGCATCGCCCTGTGGAGCCTTCCCGTGGCCGGCCGCTTCATCATGTCCCACCTCGGCGGCGCCGGGGACGTGGCCCTGCTCGCCCTGGCGGGCAAGCTCGTCGCCCTGATCGGGCTGGCGATGAGCGCCTTCCAGTTCGCCTGGGGGCCGTTCGCCATGTCGATCGCGCGGCAGGCGGACGCGCGCGCCGTGTACGCGCGAGCCCTCGCCTACGTCGTCGCCGGCGGCGTCTGCCTCACCGCGGCGCTGTCGGTTGTCGCCGACCCGCTGCTCCGCGTGGTCAGCACCGGCGCCTACGCGGGCGCGGCGCGGCTGATTCCCTGGCTGGGACTGGGCGCGGTGGCCACCGGCGCCTACTACGTCACCCAGATCGGCGCCTCGATCGCCAAGAAGCCCGGCCTCATCGCCTGGTCGCTGCTCGCCGGAGCCGGCGTCAACCTGGCCCTGGCCGCGGCCCTGGCGCCGCTGTTCGGCGCCGAGGGCGTCGCGGCGGCGAGCTTCGCCGGCCTCGCCGTCGCCGCGTGGCTGCCCGCGGTGCTCGGCCGCCGCCACGTCGCCGTCGACTACACCCTCCGCGGCGTGCTGCCACTGCTCGCCGTGGCCACCGCCATCGCCTTCGCCGGCGGGCGCATCCTGGTCACGCCGCGGGCGGCCGACGTGCTGCTGCGCCTGGCCATGCTCGGCGCGCTGGCGGTGTGCGCGCTGGTCGCGGCGCGCCGCGCCGGGCTCGTCGCCGTGCTGCAGCGCAGGTTGCGGCGGTCGATGGCAAGTACACTGTCGCCTGTGTCGGTGGCGACCACCACGGGAGCCGAGTAGATGTGCGGCATCGCCGGCGTCCTCGATCTCGGCGGCCGTCCCGTCGACCGCGCCGTGCTGCAGCGCATGAGCGACGTCATCGAACATCGCGGCCCCGACGACGCGGGCATCCACGTCGACGGCAACCTCGGCTTCGCCCATCGCCGCCTGTCGATCATCGACCTCAGCGCCGACGCCCACCAGCCCATGCTCAGCGAGGACGGGCGCACCTGCGTCATCTTCAACGGCGAGATCTACAACTACCTGGAGCTGGCCGACGAGCTGCGCCGCCAGGGCTGCGTCTTCCGCTCGCGGTCGGACACCGAGGTCATCCTCCACGCCTACCGCACCTGGGGTCCGGCGTGCGTGCACCGCTTCAACGGCATGTTCGCCATCGCCCTCTGGGATCGCGATCAGCGCTCGCTGTGGCTGGTGCGCGACCGCCTCGGCGTGAAGCCGCTCTACTACGCGCTCGACGGCGGACGCCTGGTGTTCGGCTCGGAGATCAAGGCGCTGCGCGAGGCCGGCGCCGGCCGGCGCGCCAACCCGATGGCGATGGCGCAGTACCTGGAGCGCAGCTTCCCCGTCGACGACAGCACCTGGTTCGAGGGCGTGCACGCCCTGCTTCCCGGGAACATGGCCCACGTCGACCGCCAGGGCCTGCGCATCGAGCAGTACTGGGACCCGGCGCCGATCTACCGCCGCGCCGAGCACCGCGAGAACGCCGCCGAGGAGATTCGCGGGCTGTTCGAGGACTCGGTGCGCCTTCGCCTGCGCAGCGACGTGCCGGTGGGCGCGTTCCTCAGCGGCGGGCTCGACTCGAGCAGCGTGGTGGCCCTGATGTCGCAGCTCTGCGAGGCGCCGGTACACACCTTCTCCGGCTCCTTTCCCGACGGTCCCGTGTACGACGAGCGCGAGTTCATCCAGGTCGTCACCGAGCGCTTCCGCAGCGATCACCACGAAGTCGTGCCCAGCCCCGACCTGGCCCCCGAGCTGCTCCCGCGGCTGATCTGGCACATGGACGAGCCCTCGGCGGGGCCGGGCCTGGTGCCGCAGTACGTCGTCTGCCGGCTCGCCGCCGAGCAGGGCGTGAAGGTGGTCAACGGCGGCCAGGGCGGCGACGAGCTGTTCGGCGGCTACCCCAAGTACCTGCATCACCGCAGCGCCGCGGCCCGGGCCGGCGCCGAGCTGCGACGCCTGCGCCGGCGCGTGCTGGGTCGCACTCATCCAGCCTTCCCGCGCGGCGACGTGCCCGCGCTGCCCCGCGTGTCCGACGACCCGCTGACCAACGAGATGTACGTCGACGTGCGGCGCTACCTCGCCGCGCTGCTGCACGTCGACGACCGCACCAGCATGGCGGTGTCGATCGAGTCGCGCACGCCGCTGCTCGACTACCGCCTCGTCGAGCTGGCGGCGTCGATCCCCGCCGCCGACAAGATGGCGGGCGGCGTGCTCAAGTCACTGCTGCGCGACGCCATGCGCGACCTGCTGCCCCCGGTGATCGTCGACCGCCGCGACAAGCGCGGCTTCCCCACGCCGATCGGGCTGTGGATGCGCGGACCGCTGTACGGCTGGACGCGCTCGGTCCTCCTCGACGCCGACTTCCTGGCGCGGCGGGTGTACACCCGGCGGCACCTGGACCTGCTGCTCACCGCCCACCACCGCGGCGTCGTCGACGCCACGCACGCGCTGTGGCAGGCGCTCAGCATCGCCCTGTGGTTCCAGCAGTTCGACGCGCAGACCGCATGGTGATGCCGCAGCCGCTCAGCGGCCGCAGCATCCTGATGCTCCTCGACAACCCCTGCAACCCCGACTGGCGCGTCACCAAGGAGGCCGCCGCGCTGGTCGCGGCGGGCGCGACGGTCACCATCCTCGCCTGGGATCGCGCCGGCGGGCTGCCGGCGCACGAGGTGAAGGACGGCGCCGCGATCGAGCGCATCCACGTCGACCGCCCGGACTCGGTGCCCGGCAAGGTGATCAGCGCGGGCAGGGTGTGGCGCGCCTTCTGGCGGCGCGCCGCTGCGCTGCGGTTCGACGCCGTCCACGCCCACGACTTCAGCACCCTGCCCATCGCCGCCGCGATCAGCGCGCGCCGGCGCGTGCCCCTGGTGTACGACGCGCACGAGATCTACTGGCTCATGGTGCGCAACTCGACGCCGCGGGCGCTGCAGGCCGTGATGCGGCGCAGCGAGATCGCCTTGCTCCGGCGCGTCGACCGGCTGGTCACCGTCAGCGGGTATCTCGCCGACTACTTCGCGCCGCACCACCGCAGGGTCACCGTGGTCGGCAACTGGTACGACCCGGTTGCGCCCGACGCCCACGCCGGCGCGGTGCTGCGGGCGGAGCTGGGCATCGCCCCGGAGATGTTCTGCATCGCCTGCATCGGCTCGCTCGGGCCTGAGCGCATGCACGGGCTGCTCGTCGACTACGCGGCCGCCGACCCGTCGACGGCGATCCTCATCGCCGGCCGCGGCGCCGGAGAGGCCGCGGTGCGCGACGCGGCGAGGCGGCTGCCCAACGTGCACTTCGCCGGCTGGCGCAGCGACCCCGACCCGCTGTACGCCGCCGCCGACGCGCTGTTCTACGGCCTCGACGGCGACGACCCCTACAGCCGCATCAGCTCACCGAACACGCTCTTCCTCTCCATCGCCCGGCAGATCCCGCTGATCTGCACCGACACCGGCGAGGCCGGCGCGGTGATCGCGCAGAGCGGCGCCGGCGAGGTGCTGCGGCCGCCCAGCGTTGCGGCGATGCGCGACGCGGTTGCGGCTCTGCGCGACCCGCATCGCCGTGAGCAGGTGCGCGACGCGCTCGCCGGGCTGCAGCAGACGTACACGTGGCAGCGCGCCGCCGAGCGGCTGGTCGGCGTCTACACGTCGCTGGACTGAGCCTCGCGGCGGCGGCGCAAGCCCCTGGCCAGCCCGGCCCAGATTCCGGCACCCCAGCAGACGTGCATGGTGACCAGTGCGGCGGGAATCAGTGCGCGCTCACGTGGCGTGCTGCCGCGACCCGCCTGCACCGTCGCCGCGCCGACCACCGCGCCGTAGGCGGCGAGCGTCACGCCGAGCGCACGCCGTGCCGCCGGGCTGAACGGTGACGCCAGCGCGCCGGTGGTCACCGCGGCGACGAACAGCGGCGGCACGTAGTGGTACGGGCGCATGACGCCGCGGCCGTGGCGCAGCGCCACCGTCGCCTTGCCCACGCCGTAGCGGAACTGCTGCACCGCCAGCGCGCGCAGCGAGCCGCGCACCACGTACTCGGTGGACACCCCCGCCGTGTAGCGCACCCGCCCGCCCGCGGCGCGGATGCGCCAGTTCAGCTCGTAGTCCTCGTGGACCGGCAGCGACTCGTCGAACATGCCGACGCGGTCGAAGACGGAGCGGCGGAAGAAGCCGGGGAAGGCGGTGGCGGCGTCCATGTCCTGCGTCGCGTAGTGATGCGCCGCGCCGCCCACAGCGGCGCGTGACGACCACGCCGCGGCGATGGCGCGACCCGCGGTGGTGCGGCCCACTCCGGCCATGCGACCGCCGACGTTGTCGGCGCCGCTGCTCTCCAGCGCGGCGACGCAGCGCGCGACGTAGTCGGGCTGGATCGCGCTGTGCGCCGAGACCAGGGCGAGGTACTCGCCGCGGCCTTCGCGGATGGCCATGTTGAAGGCGACGGTCTGGATGCGGCGCGGGTTGTGCAGGAGTCGCACGCGTGCGTCCGCGGCGGCGACGGCGCGCACCATGTCCGGTCCGCGGTCGCGCGAGCCGCCGTCGACGACCAGCACCTCGATGCGGTCGGGCGGGTAGTCCTGGCCCAGCACCGACGCCAGGCAGGCCTCGATGTGCGCCTCCTCGTCGAGCATGGGCACCACCACGGTGACCAGCGGTCGCGCCGCCGCGCCGTGCTCAGGCAAGCTGCAGCGTGCTCGCCGCCATCGCCGCGCTGAGGCGCTCCAGGGTGCGCACCACCTCCAGCCCGAAGCGTCCGTCCGACACCGGCGTCGCGCCCTCGGCGACGCAGCGCGCGAACTCCTCGACCTCGACGCCGAGCGGCTCGGGGAAGTCGACGCGCGGCAGCCAGACGTCGCCGGCGCGGACGATGAGCTGGTACTGCGAGAAGCTCTCGAACTCACCCAGCGACTCGTCGATGCTGCCGACGTCAATGCCCTTGTCGAGCACGGCGATGCGGGCGTCGGCGGACATGTCGTCGTAGACCAGCATCTTGCGGCTGCCGACCACGGTGATCTGGCGAACCTTGGCCGGATCCAGCCAGCTCACCTGGACGTGTCCTGCGATGTTGCCCCGGTAGGTGAGGTGGGCGAAGGCCACCTCGGCGATGCCCGGCTGCAGGAAGGAGTTGCCCACCGCGGCGACGCTCTCGACGGGTCGATCGAACCAGTGGGCGAGGATGGAGATGTCGTGCGAGCCGAGGTCCCAGAGCACGTCGACGTCGTGGCGGACGATGCCCAGGTTGAGCCGGCGGCAGAACGCGTAGCGGATGTCGCCGAGGTCTCCGGAGTCGATCGCGCGCTTGATCCAGCGCACGGCGGAGTTGTAGAGGAAGGTGTGGCCGACCATGAGCACCAGCCCGTGCTCCTCGGCGAACGCGCACATCTCCGCGCCCTCTGCGGAGGTGCGCGCCAGCGGCTTCTCGACGAGCACGTGCTTGCCGGCGCGCATCGCCGCCATCGCCAGCGCATGGTGTGAGGCCACCGGCGTCGCGATGACCACGGCGCTGACGTCGCCGTCACCGAGAACGTCGTCGTACTCCGCCGTCGTCTGCGCCATGGGCGCAAGCCGGGCCGCGCGCTGCAGGTTGCCGGCGTCGCTGTCGCAGATCCAGCGCAGCCGGATCGACGGGCTCTGCGCCAGCACCCGGCAGAGGTTCGCGCCCCAGTAACCCGAGCCGACCAGCGCGACCTCGATGGTGCGGGCACTCACGCTTGCATTCGCCTCGCGGGTGGGAGAAACGGTTGCAGGATGGTCACACCAGGCGTCGACGGCCGGACCGGCGCCATGGTATCACCGTCCCGTCATGGTCGAAGCCCACCGTCCCCCCACGGGCACGCAGCCGTTCGTGCACACATCCGCCGACGTCGAGGACGGCGTCGACATCGGCGAGGGCACCCACGTCTGGGCCCGCACGCATGTTCGCCACGGTGCTCGCATCGGGCGCGACTGCACCATCGGCGAGAACGTCCTCGTCGACGTCGACGTCCACGTCGGTGACCGCTGCAAGGTGCAGTCCGGAGCCCTCCTCTACCACGGCGCCGAGATCGAGGACGAGGTCTTCATCGGTCCCGCGGCCTGCCTCACCAACGATCGCTTCCCCCGCGCCGCGACTCCCGACGGCGCGCTGAAGACGCTCGACGACTGGACGGTGAGCGGCGTGCGCCTGGAGAAGGGCTGCGCCATCGGCGCGCACGCCGTGGTCGTCGCCGGCGTCACCGTGCACCGCTGGGCGATGGTCGGCGCCGGCGCGGTGGTGACGCGCGACGTGCCCGCGCACGCGCTGGTGGTGGGCAACCCGTCGCGACGCATCGGCTGGGTCTGCCGTTGCGGCAACCGCCTCGACGACGACCTGCGCTGCAGTTGCGGACGCGCCCACCGGCAGGACGGCGACGGCCTGCGCGAGGTGAGCGCATGATCCCGCTCTCTCGGCCGCTGATCGGCGAGGAGGAGAAGCGCGCCGTCTGCGCCGTGCTCGACAGCGGCATGCTCGCCCAGGGCCCCGAGGTGGCCGCGTTCGAGAACGAGTTCGCCGCCTGGCTCGACGCCGGCGGCAACGCCGGCCTGCACGCCGTTGCCGTGGCCAACGGGACCGTCGCCCTGCAGCTCGCCCTCATGGCGCTGGGCATCGGCGCCGGTGACGAGGTCATCCTGCCCTCGTTCACCTTCATCGCCACCGCCAACGCTGTGCACGCCTGCGGCGCCGTCCCGGTCTTCGCCGACATCGAGTCCGACGTGTTCACCCTCGACCCGCGCGCCGTCGCCGCGGCGATCACACCCCGCACCGCGGCGATCATGCCGGTGCACATCTACGGCCATCCCGCGGACATGGATGCCATCAACGCGCTCGCCGAGCGGCACAGCCTCGCCGTCATTGAGGACGCGGCGCAGGCGCACGGCGCGTCGCTGCACGGCCGCCGCGCCGGCACCATGGGCACCGCCGCCTGCTTCAGCTTCTACCCCACCAAGAACATGACCTCGGGCGAAGGCGGGATGGTCGTCTGCGCCGACGAGGCCGTCGCGCGCACCGTGCGCCTCCTCCGCAACCAGGGGATGGAGCGGCGCTACGAGAACGAGATCGTCGGCTACAACCTGCGGATGACCGATCTGCACGCCGC
>Ga0070714_100002221_pt1 | contig 14300 bp, 12 predicted proteins | sample LARL83metaG_FD_65450 | JGI IMG/M metagenome (GOLD analysis project Ga0070714, IMG submission 65450) | Corn, switchgrass and miscanthus rhizosphere microbial communities from Kellogg Biological Station, Michigan, USA - LAR L8-3 metaG | ecosystem: Host-associated > Plants > Roots > Rhizosphere ...
GGATCGCGCGCGGCGAGGAGCGCCCTCTCCTGCTGGAGGACGTCGAGGCGCTGCTCGCGTCAAAGGCGCTTGTCATCGACGCCTGTCGCAATCTCGTCCGCGAACGGACCATGCTCGTGCCGCTCGCCAGACGTCCGGTGCTGTTCGCGCTTGCGCGCACGCTCGGCGAGGCATGGCCCGGGGACGTGCCGCGGGACGTGCTGCTCGCCCGCACGTTCGGCGCGAAGCACGCCGACGAATCCCATCGCGCGCGGTTGCGGGTCGAGATCGGGCGGCTCCGCAGGCTGCTGCGGCCGGTCGCCCGCGTGAGCGCGACGAAACAGGGTTTCGCGCTCTCGCCGCGCGGCGCGCGCGAAGTCGTCGTGCTGGCGCGGCCGGTCGAGGAGGAACATGCCGCCGTGCTCGCCTTCCTCGCCGACGGCGAATCGTGGTCGAGCGCGGCACTTGCGCTCGCACTCGGCACAAGCCAGCGCACGGTGCAGCGGGCGCTCGACTCGCTTGCCGAGTCGGGCAAAGTGCAGTCGTTCGGCCGCGGCCGGGCGCGGCGCTGGGTGACTCCGCCGCTCCCGGGATTCGCGACGACGTTGTTACTCCCCGCGCCTCTCCCGAGCGGCTAGGATGGACGAATGAAAACATCGAAGGCAGAGGTCATCCGCGAATACGGGCCCTTCCCCGAGGCCGAACAGGTCCACGGAGTCTCGTTTGACGGCAAGCGTGTCTGGTTCGCGTCCGGCAACCGGCTGAACACGTTCGATCCGGAGAGCGGCAAGAAGCTGCGGTCGATCGATGTCGCCGCACATGCCGGAACGGCTTTCGACGGAAAGCATCTCTTTCAGATCTCGGAGAGTCGCATCCAGAAGATCGACCCGGAAACCGGCCGCGTGCTCGCCACGATTCCGGCGCCCGGCGGCGGCGGCGACTCGGGGCTCGCCTGGGCCGAAGGCACGCTCTGGGTGGGCCAGTATCAGGAGCGGAAGATCCACCAGATCGACCCGGAGACCGGAGCGATCCTTCGCACCATCGAATCCAACCGCTTCGTCACCGGCGTCACCTGGGTCGATGGAGAGCTCTGGCACGGCACATGGGAAGGCGACGAGAGCGACTTGAGGCGAGTCGATCCGCGAACGGGAGAGGTTCTGGAGCGGATCGAAATGCCGCCCCAAACGAGAGTATCGGGGCTCGAGGCCGACGGCGGCGATCGGTTCTTCTGCGGAGGCGGAAGCAGCGGCAAGGTGAGAGCCGTCCGCCGGCCCAGGCGAGGGTCCTAAGTGGCGTGAGGACTATCGACCACTATTGCTTGGGACATCATCGCATCTAACGCGCTGCTCCATCCCACTGTAGCCCAGTACTCCCCCTACTCCCACTCGATCGTGCCCGGCGGCTTGCTGGTGACGTCGTAGACGACGCGGTTGACGCCGCGCACCTCGTTGATGATCCGGTTGGCGACGCGGCCGAGGAAGCCGTGATCGAACGGGTAGTAGTCGGCGGTCATGCCGTCGGTCGAGGTGACAGCGCGGAGAGCCAGCGCGTAGTCGTAGGAACGCTCGTCGCCCATGACGCCGACGGTGCGCACCGGGAGCAGCACGGCGAACGCCTGCCAGATCGCATCGTAGAGGCCGGCGAGGCGGATCTCCTCGAGATAGATCGTGTCGGCCTTGCGCAGGATCGCGAGCTTCTCGGCCGTCACCTCGCCGGGCACGCGGATGGCGAGGCCGGGCCCCGGGAACGGGTGCCGCCCGACCATCGTGTCGGGGAGGCCGAGTTCCTTGCCCAGAAGCCGCACCTCATCCTTGAACAGCTCGCGCAGCGGCTCGACCAGCTTCATGCGCATGCGCGCCGGCAGGCCGCCGACGTTGTGGTGCGACTTGATGGTGGCCGACGGGCCGCCGGCGAACGAGACGGACTCGATGACGTCCGGGTAGAGCGTGCCCTGGGCCAGGAAGTCGGCGCCGCCGACCTTCTTGGCCTCCTCCTCGAACACGTCGATGAAGGTGGCGCCGATGGCCTTCCTCTTCTGCTCGGGGTCGGTGACGCCGGCGAGTTTGTCGAGGAACAGGCGGGAGGCGTCGCGGGCGACCAGCGGAATGTTGTACTTGCCGCGGAACAGCGCCACGACCTCGTCGACCTCGCCCTCGCGCAGGAGCCCGGTGTCGACGAACACGCAGGTGAGCTGCCGGCCGATCGCCTCGTGTAGCAGCACGGCGGCGACCGACGAATCGACGCCGCCGGACAGCCCGCAGATGACGCGGCCGGTGCCGACCTGGGCGCGGATGCGCTCGATCGCCTGATCGCGGAACGCCTTCATCGTCCAGTCGCCCTTAAGGCCAGCGACGCGGTGGACGAAGTTGGCGAGCAGCTTGGCGCCGTCCGGCGTGTGGACGACCTCGGGATGGAACTGGACGGCGTAGAACCGGTGCGCGTCGTCGGCGATGGCGGCGAACGGCGCCCCCTCGCTGGTGGCGACGGCGGAGAACCCCGGCGGCAGGGCGATGACGCGGTCGCCGTGGCTCATCCACACCTCATGGCGGCCGCCCTTCTCCCACACGCCCCTGAACAGCGCGCAATCCTCGCGGATGTCGACGAAGGCGCGGCCGAACTCGCGGGTGTCGCCGGCTTCGACCTTGCCGCCGCGCTGGGCGACCATGGTCTGCTCGCCGTAGCAGATGCCGAGCACCGGCACACCGAGCGTGAAGACGATCTCCGGCGCCCTCGGCGTTCCCATCTTCGTCACCGAGGCCGGCCCGCCCGACAGGACGATGGCCTTGGGATGGAGGCGGCGGATGGCGTCGTCGCCCTTATCGAACGGCACGATCTCGCAATAGACGCCGGTCTCGCGCACGCGGCGCGCGATCAGTTGCGTCACCTGCGAGCCGAAGTCGAGGATGAGGACGGTGTCGGTTTTGCCGGGTTCGGCCTGCGGCGAGGCGGCGGACGGTGTCACGGAAGCGTTCACGAATCCATGCGGTAGTTGGGACTCTCGCGGGTGATGGCGATGTCGTGGACATGGCTCTCGCGCAAGCCCGCCGCGGTGATGCGGACGAATTTGCAATTGGTCTGCATCGCCGCGACGGTCGCATTGCCGGTGTAGCCCATCGCCGAACGCAGGCCGCCGACGAGCTGATGGATGACCTGCCGCGCCGGGCCCTTGTAGGGCACGCGGCCTTCGACGCCCTCGGGAACGAGCTTGAGCGTCTCGGAGACCTCTTCCTGGAAGTAGCGGTCGGCCGAGCCGCGCGCCATCGCCGCGACCGAGCCCATGCCGCGGTAGTCCTTATAGGACCGGCCCTGGACGAGATAGATCTCGCCGGGGCTCTCGTCGGTGCCGGCCAGCAGCGAGCCGATCATGGCGCAATCGGCGCCGGCGGCGATCGCCTTGGCGAGATCGCCCGAGAACTTGACGCCGCCGTCGGCGACGACAGTCACGTCGGCCTTGCGCGCCACCGCGGCGACGTCCGACACGGCGGTCAACTGCGGCACGCCGACGCCGGCGACGATGCGCGTGGTGCAGATCGAGCCCGGGCCGATGCCGACCTTGAGGACGTCGGCGCCGGCGTCGATCAGGGCGCGCGCGGCGTCGCCGGTGGCGATGTTGCCGGCCATGACCTGGGCGCGGTTGGAGAGCTTCTTGATCGCTCGCACCGCCTCGATCACGCCGTCGGAGTGACCATGGGCGGTGTCGACGACGACGATGTCGACCTCGGCGCCGATCAGGGCCTCGGCACGGGCGATGCCCTTGGCGCCGACTCCGGTGGCGGCGGCGACGCGGAGCCGCCCCTTCTCGTCCTTGCAGGCGTTGGGGAACTGCTGCGCCTTCTCGATGTCCTTGACGGTGACGAGGCCGACGCAGCGGAAGGCGCCGTCGACCACCAGGAGCTTCTCGATGCGGTGCTTGTGCAGGAGCCGCTTGGCCTCGCCCATGTCGACGCCCTCGCGAACCGTGATCAGGCCCTCATGGGTCATCAGCTCGGAGATCTTCTGGCGCGGGTCGGAGGCGAAGCGCACGTCGCGGTTGGTGAGGATGCCAACCAGCTTGCGGCTCGACGTCTCGACCACCGGCACGCCGGAGATGCGGTGATCCGCCATCAGCTTGAGCGCGTCGGCCAGCGTCGCGCCGGGATCGATGGTGACCGGATTGACGATCATGCCGGATTCGAACTTCTTGACCTTGCGCACCTCGGCCGCCTGCATCTCGGCGTCCATGTTCTTGTGGAGCACGCCGAGACCGCCGGCCTGGGCCATGGCGATCGCCATGCGGCTCTCGGTGACGGTGTCCATCGCCGAGGAGATGAGCGGGATGCCGAGCTCGATGGTGCGGGTGAGGCGGGTGCGGACGTCGACCTGGGCAGGCAGAACCCTCGACGCAGCCGGTTCCAGCAATACGTCGTCGAAGGTGAGCGCGTCCCGGATTTGCATGCCAAGCCTCGGAGAAGGTTGGCGGCACATCATACAGATAGCGGCCGCTTTTCCAAGCGGATAGCAACTTTGGGGCATTGCCCGGCGGCGATTGACCCTGCGCGCCGCGCCATGATGAGATCGAGCCGAGTCCACAGCGTTTTCAGGGTGTTGCCATGCTGATGAAGAAGGCCGTCACTTGGATCGTCGTCGCCGACGGGGCTCGGGCACACATCGTCCGCCAGATCGGCACGGGAACGCCGCTCCAGGCGGTTCCCGGTCAGGACTTCATCAACCCCGAACCGCAGAGGACGCGCGCACTCGGCACCGACCGCCCCGGCCGCGCCTTCGATTCGACCGGCGTCGGCCACCGCCACGGCATGCAGCAGGTCGACTGGCACCGCTTCGAAAAAAAGAAATTCGCCCGGTCGATCGCCGAGCATCTCGAGCATGCGGCTGAAGCGAGGGCGTTCGACAAGCTGGTGCTGGTGGCGCCGCCCGAGACCCTGGGCGAAATCCGCGCCAACCTCGGCAAGCATGGCAACGCCAAGGTCGGCGGGGCGGTGGCCAAGGATCTGACCCAGGTCCCGGTGCCGGATCTCGCAGGCCACCTCGGCAACGCCGTGCGCGTCGCCGAGCGCCGGAGCGGCGAGTAAACGACCCCCATATGCGCAGCTACTTCGCGCCGCGGAATCCCGTCGCGACGACGTAGACCTCGGCCGACTCGGGCCGGCTCGCCGGCGGCTTGGCGTGACGCACGCTGGCGTAGTCGCGCTTGAGCCGCGCGAGCAACCCGGCCTCGGTGCCGCCCTGCCAGACCTTGGCCAAGAACGCGCCGCCCGGCTTCAGCACCTCGGCGGCGAACTCGGCGGCAGCCTCGGCCAGGCCCATGATGCGCAGGTGATCGGTCTCGCGCAGGCCCGTGGCGGGCGGTGCCATGTCCGACAGCACCGCGTCGGCACCGCCGCCGAGCGCCCGGCGAATCGCCGCCGGCGCGCCGGCGTCGAGGAAATCCAGATGCAGCGCCTCGGCGCCCGGCACCGGGTCCATCGCCAGGATGTCGAGGGCGACCACCTTGCCGCGCGCGCCCTCGCTCGCCGCCGCGCGCACGCGGCGCGCGGCGATCTGCGTCCAGCCGCCAGGGGCAGCGCCGAGATCGACCACCGCCATGCCGGGCTTCAGGATGTGAAAGCGCTCTTCGAGCTCGATCAGCTTGTAGGCGGCGCGCGAGCGATAGCCCTCGCGCTTGGCCTTGGCGACGTACGGATCGTTGAGCTGGCGCTCGAGCCAGCGCGCCGACGAGACGCTGCGCTTCTTCGCCGTCTTGACGCGCACCTTGAGGCCCCGGCCATCGCCGGAGCCCTTCTTGCCGGCGCCGCCGCTCACGAGAGGCGCCTCACGGGGAGAGCCCCGACTGGAGCGCCGCCGAGGCGATCGCCATCAGTTGGTAGAGGATGCCTTCGCGCACGCCGCGGTCGGCGACGCGGACGCGCCGCACCGGCCAGGCGCGCAGCACCGCCTCGAGGATGGCGATGCCGGGCAGGACGAAGTGCGCCCGCGCGCGGCCGATGCGCGGGTCCTGCATCAGCGCATCGGCGGGCATCGCGAGAATGCGGGTGGTGACCGTGCGGATCTCGTCGACGGTCATCTCGAGGCCGTCGACCCGCGAGCGGTCGTAGGAGGCGAGGCCGAGGTGGAGCGCCGCCACCGTCGTCACGGTGCCCGACGTCCCGACCAGGCCGACCTCGCCCTCCGCCGCCCGGGCGGCGATGCCGTTGCGGGCCTCGAACGCGCCGAGCTTCTCCGAGGCGACGGCGACCATCGCCTCAAACGAATCGGCGCTGCTGCCGAACGCCTCGGCGAGGCCGACCACGCCCACCGGCAGCGAGACGAAATCGATCAGGCGGGGATTGCCGTCGCGTGCCTCGACCCACATCAGCTCGCTGGAGCCACCGCCGACGTCGAAGACCAGCGCATGGCTCGGGCCGTTCGCCAGCAGCGGTGCGCAACCGGCCAGCGCCAGCGCGGCTTCCTCAGCGGCCGAGATCACGTCGAACGCGAGGCCGGTATCGCGGGCGATGCGGGCGAGGAACTGCTCGCGGTTGGCGGCGCGGCGGCAGGCGTCGGTCGCGACCGCACGCAGCGCCACCACCGGATGGCGGCGGATCTTGTCCTTGCAGACGCCGAGCGCCACCAGCGCCCGATCCATCGCCGCGGGGGCCAGCGCGCCAGCCGGGGCGTCGTTGCGGTTGCCGAGCCCCTCGCCCAGGCGGATGACGCGCGAGAACGAGTCGATCACGGCGAAGCCCTGGCCGCCGCCCTCGACCGCCGCACGGGCGATCAGGAGCCGGCAGTTGTTGCTGCCGAGATCGAGGGCGGCGTAGCACGCGGGCGCGGCACCCTGGCCGAGCGCATCCGTGCCCGCCGACGATGGGGCGAGATGAACCATGGCGCCACTGTAGCCGAGCCCCGGGCGGCCGCGAAGGACCGCGGCCGGCGATATTTTCGCCGGCGGGGAGCGCGCCGCCCCGCTCTACACAAGCGCGGAGCGATGTGTTAGAAAGCGGGCCTTCCGGCCGGCCCCTGCCCTCCAACCGAGCGGTCCTTTTACCGAACCGCAACGCCTCGAAGGGTAGGAGGTGCTCTCGGCGCCACCATTGCGTGGCGCGGTCCCGTTGGGGGATCGTCTAACGGTAGGACAGCAGACTCTGACTCTGCTTATCGTGGTTCGAATCCACGTCCCCCAGCCAACCTTTCTGAATCGAAATCACGCTCTGCAAACGCGGTAAAAATACCGCCGATGTTTTCGTGGCTTCGGCGGGACGGTCGCTTATGTCCTGGCGGCTGGTTCGACGACGGTCGACAATGGTTGGTTCAGTTTTTTCTAATGGAAGCCCGGCGACGGCAGGAGCACCCATGCGCCGTCGCCCAGGAGAAAGAGCACGAACAACGCGGCGGCCCAAAATGCCGGGAATTCCCAGCCGCCGTCCGGGTTGCTGAACAGCCATCCCTTCTTTCCGTGCACCGTGACGATGGTGCCGAGCATGTGGGGGATCAGCAGCAACGCGACGTAGCGCGGCAGAACGCCGAGAACGAGACAGGCGGCGGCGCCGAATTCGATCACGAGCGTGAGGTACGCAAACCACCCCGGCAAGCCGAGCGAGCTGAAATACCTGACGGTGCCGGGAATCGTGAACACGCGCACCTTGAGCATCGCATGCGCGAGGTAGAGAGTACCGAGGCACAAGCGGAGAACGACGGCGGCGTAAGGCGCCAGCACGAGATCAATCATGGTCGCATCTCCCTTCGAGAAACCACCACGGTTGGGGGCTACCGCCGACGCCGCTTACCTGAGCCGAAGCGAGGCGCCTCAGCGCGCTCACGCGCGCCCGCTCCGGCCTGGGCAATTTGGTCAATATTCAGACCTGAGGCAACTTTATTTGCCACCGCACCCGGTATTAGCCTAGGCGCGTGGATTGGACCGCCAAGTATTCACCCGTGAGGTATGCCATGGTTTCTTCCGAGATCCATGGCGATTCCCTCTGAACAGTTCAAGAAACGGCTTCTTAATTAACCGCGTTTAGGCCGTTTTGCGACCGGGAGGTGCCAACCATGGTAAATGGCCATGAGACGCAGTCCAAAGCAAAGGAGCGCGCCGACGATTGTTGTAGCGGTCGGAGGAATGTGCAGCAGATTGCCGATCACCACCACGGCTGCGCCGGCCAGTGCGGCGATGGCGTAGAGGTCGGCACGCAAGACCGTGGGAATATCGGCCAAGAGGATGTCGCGCATCATGCCGCCACCGACGCCGGTCAGCATCCCGAGCAGTGCCGCCATGATGGGGTTCAACCCGAACGCGAGCGCCTTCTGTGCGCCTGAGACGGCGAAGAGCGCCAGCCCTGCCGCATCAAACACGAGCACGGGGCTGCGCAGTCGGTCGACGGCAGAATACCAGTAAAAAGTGATCACGCCGGCAAGCAGCGAGACCGCCAAATATCGCCAATCGTTGATGGCGGCAGGTGGAATCGACCCAATCAGAACATCACGGGTAATACCGCCGAAATTTCCGGCGACAAAAGAAAGCGCCAGAATGCCGAACAGATCGAGACGACGCTTTACCCCGGCGCTCGCTCCGCTGATCGCGAATACGAAGGTACCCACGAGATCGAGCACGAGCAGAAGCGACATCGCAGAATCCTTTTCCCGACCGAGACAACCAACCTACTCTGTCGAGCCCGCTCGGCTAATCACTAATCAACGGGAGTCCCCCGTGCCGAAAACCAAGCCTGCGCCGCGACAACCAGGGTCTCGACGCCCGTCTGCAGCGTCGGATGAATGACTGGCGCGAACAGCGGGCTGTGGTTGACCGGGAGTTCAGTGAGCCGACCGGCTTCCTTGGCCTTCGCGTAGACATCGGGATCGGTGCCGCCCACGAACCAAAACACGGAAGGAACTTGCCACTCGGTTCCGAACGATCCGAAGTCCTCGCTCGCCGGCGCTGCCCCGGTTTGCCGGACGCGCTCGGCGGGGAAGTGCCGGTGAAACGCGTCGACTACGCGCCCGGTTGCCTCTGCGTCATTCATATTGAGAGGGTAGCGGTCCAACGGGGTGATCTCTGGCGGCCGAGGTGCGCCTGACGCGGCGGCCTCGGCATTCACGATCCGCACGATTGCAGCAAGCACGCGTTTGCGTACGCCTTCATCGAACGTCCGAATGTTCAACTTGATGATGGCTTCGTCAGGAATGACATTCTCTTTGGTACCTGCCTGTAACATGCCGACTGTAACAACGGCCGCCTCGGCGGCGGCGACTTCGCGGGAAACAACGGTTTGCAGCCGCATCACCGTCGCGGCTGCCATTACCACAGGATCGATGCTGGATTGCGGCATCGAGCCGTGCGCGCCTCGGCCAAACAAGCGGATTTGCAAACTGTCCGCAGCCGAAGTGATAGCTCCGATGCGCCCGGCGACGACTCCGGCTGGGCCAACCATGACATGCTGTCCGAGCACAACGGCCGGTTTGGGGAAACGATTGAAGAGGCCATCGTCGATCATGGCCTGCGCACCTTCCGCCGTTTCTTCGCCCGGTTGGAATACTGCCATCAGCGTTCCCCGCCACGCCTCGCGCACCTGCGCGAACAGCGCGGTCGCTCCTACGAGCCAAGCCACGTGCATGTCGTGACCGCACATATGCCCTACCGGCACCGTGTTCCCTTCGCGGTCCTTCATCTTGGTCTTGCTGGCATAGAGAAGACCGGTCGCTTCCTCGACGGGCAGGCCATCCATGTCGGCGCGCAGCATCACGGTCGAACCATCGCCGTTGCGGAGCAGACCGACGACGCCGGTCTTTCCAACCCCCTTCGTCACCTCATAACCGGCGGCGCGAAGCCGATCCGCGGCCAAGCCGGCCGTCCGAGTCTCCTGCATGGACAGCTCGGGATGCGCATGTATGTCTTTGTACAGCGCTTCAAGATCGGGAATCAGCCGATCGAGATTCTTCAGGACAGGCTCCGTGGAAATCGCTTTCGCCGTGTTCATAGCTATCATCCTCCCGCAACATTGGTGGACAAAGCACAGTCGGCGGTCGCCGACTCAACTAAAGGTCAACTGGCCTCCCGCATATCGCTGTAGATCGCTATCTGACGCGCAATAAACTTCGCGGTATCCGAAGCAAAGGACGAATGGGTCGCTTCCGGATCGAGGAATTGAGATTGGCGGTAATTCAACCAAGAAAAAATATGCATGAAATCTTACAGGAATTTGCGCGGGTCGCGTTGACTAGCTTGCCGTCCGCGTCGAATAGCTCATGGCACCGTCGATATGCACTAGGCTGCTAGCCTGTCGGCAGATTTCAGAAATACGCAGTAATTTCCGCAAGTGATGGTGCGGGCCGAACCAGCCAATTGCACGGGGTTGTGCGCTAACCACGGCCGCTCCAAAGACTTGGGCCATACAGGCATTCTTATAGTGGCGGGTGAGCGATTGTACTTAGGTACGCAGCGGAGCTAGACTTTCCGCGAATCGCCTCCGATCCAGCTTGCTTCGAACGCCTTCTATAACGGAAGCTTGGACGCTGTCACCCGGCACACGCGAGCGTACCGACAGGGACATGGCGACATGAGCGCACCCAGCCACTCACACGCCTTCTCGCGCCGAAGCTTCCTAATGACGGTTGCACTTGGATACCTGACTGGAGTGGCGCCTCGAGTCTCGGCTCAGACCTTTGCGAACGCCAACCTTGACGACTTTATCCAAATATCGAGGCTGATCACCGGACGTGGGACACTTCCGGCGTCACAGGCTTCGCGCCTGTTCAATGCGATGATGCAAGACGACGCGCAGCTCTCGTCGAAGGTACAGGCGCTACTGCGCCTCATCGAGGAAAGGAAGCTTGGCATCGAGCGTCTGCAACAATCGCTCGACGAGGACGGGAACGCACTCTCCGAAGTACCACAGAAGATCGCCACGGCGTGGTTCCTCGGCGTCGTCGGCGAGGCGGAGACAGCGCGCTGCCTGGAATATGAGCGCGCGCTGAACGCGGTCATCGTTGCGGACGTTCTGATGCCACCAACCTATGCCTACGGGCCATACGGAAGCTGGGCCAGGAAGCCAACGTAAGGAGATAGCTATGGCCGTCCCCAGGTCCGCCGATTTCGTCGTTATCGGATCCGGCATTGTAGGCTCCCTCGTCGCGCGCAAGCTGGCTCAGGCCGGTGCAGAGGTCCTAATTCTCGAGGCTGGCCCGCGCGTAACTCGCGGCGAGATCGTGGCCCGCTTCCGCAACTCCCCGCGCCGCAGTGACTGGATGTCCGCTTATCCTCCCGCTCCCTGGGCGCCTCACCCGATCTATAAGCCGACCGACAACAACTATCTTCTACAAGCCGGCCCGTACGCGTACGCTGCCGAGTACATTCGCCAAGTCGGCGGCACGAGCTGGCACTGGGCCGCGCATGCATGGCGCAACGTCCCGAACGATTTCAAGATCCGGACGCTTTATGGAGTCGGGGTGGATTGGCCGATCGACTACGAAGACTTGGAGCCGTTCTATCAGGAGGCGGAAGAGATCATGGGCGTTTCGGGCGCGCCCAATACCGGCTCGCCACGCAAAAAGCCCTTCCCGATGGATCCGGTCGCCGAGCCGTACGCGATGCGGCGCATCCGCGAACGGCTTGCATCCGCGTACACAGTCGTCACCAACACGACGGCGCGCAACAGCCGGAGCTACGACGGACGACCTGCCTGCTGCGGCAACAACAGTTGCCAACCGATCTGCCCAATTGATGCGCAATATCACGGTGGATTGGCTGCGCAAGCTGCGGAAGCTGCAGGAGCCGACCTCTTTCCAAATGCGAACGTCTACAAGCTTGAGCACGATGAGCGAGGCCGGATCGCGGCCGCACTCTACTATGATCCGGACAAGAACTCCCATCGCGTCACGGGCAACACCTTTATCGTTGCAGCGAATGGCATCGAGAGCCCTCGGCTGCTTCTGCTATCGGCCAGCGACACGTTTCCTCGTGGGTTAGCGAATAGCAGCGACATGGTTGGTCGCAATCTGATGGATCACCCGAGCACGTCGCTTACCTTTGACGCAGACGAGGACATGTGGCTCGGCCGCGGCCCCCAAAGTCCCAGCTCCATTAACAGCATGCGCGACGGCCCTTTCCGCTCCGAGCACGCCCCATATCGGCTAGACTTCACCAACATTTCCCGCATTGACGGTACGACGCGCGAACTCATTTCTCAGGGAATCTATGGCTCGGAATTCGAAAAGCGTCTTCGCCACAGCGCCGCACGCGAGTTGAACGTCAAGAATGTCCTTGAGGTGCTCCCAGATCCAAACCACCGCATAGCGCTCGGCGACGAGAAGGACGCTATGGGCATTCCTAAGCCGCAAACGCACTATTCGATCGACGGCTACACCAGAAAGGGTCACGAGAGGTCGAAGGAGGACTTCAGACGCATCGCAGAGCTGCTGGGCGGATCGAACCTGCGCTTTAGCCGCGAGGGCGATTTCGCGAACAATCAGCATATCTGTGGGACTCTCAGCATGGGACACGACCCGAGGGCTTCGGTTTGCGACCAGTGGGCACGCACCCACGACCACGAAAACCTGTACCTGGCCGGCACCGGCGTCCTGCCGACCTGTGGCACCTGCAACTCGACCGAGAACGCGGTTGCCGTGGCGCTGCGAACGGCCGAGCACATTCTGTCCGAATACGGCGTTCGGGGCATGCGTCCTTCGGGCCGAGATGGGACCTAAGCATGGGGCGGCATCGGCCATACCTGCCACTTTGCTTCCTGGCCGCTGGGCTATGGCTCGCCGATGGCGGCGGACGCACGCTCGCGGCCGATATCCCCGATGCCGGTCTGATCGAGAGAGGGCGCTATCTCGCCATCGCAGGCGATTGCGTCGCCTGCCACATGGCACCTGGCGGCAAGCCGTTCGCCGGGGGCGGTGCGCTTCAGACTCCCTTCGGGACTATTCTCGCCACCAACATCACGCCCTCGAAGACGCACGGCATCGGCAGCTACACGCTCGCCCAATTTACGGATGCGGTACGCAAGGGAATACGAGCGGACGGTAAATATCTCTATCCGGCGATGCCCTACACCGCATATGCGCTTGTCTCGGACGACGATATTGGCGCTCTCTACGCGTATTTCATGCGCGGCGTCGAGCCGGTGGACGAACCGTCCCCGAACACAAGCCTGCCGTTTCCGTTCAATATCCGGCTACTGATGGCCGCGTGGAATCTATTGTTTCTCGACGACACCCGATTCCATCCTGAGTCCGATAAGAGCGAGGCCTGGAACCGAGGCGCCTACCTCGTTCGCGGACTCGCTCATTGCGGCGTGTGCCATACGCCGCGCAACCTTCTAATGGGCGAGAAGGCTTCGCGGGCGCTGGGCGGCACAACTCTTAACACCTGGTTCGCCCCGAATATTACGTCCGACCCAAACAGCGGTCTCGGCAGTTGGAGCGATCAGGAGGTGGTGGACTATCTTCACCTCGGGCATGCGGGTGGCAAGTCCCAAGCCGCGGGCCCGATGGCCGAAGCCATCGATAACAGCCTGCGCCACCTCAACGAAACGGATCTGAATGCGATCGCCGTTTATCTGAAGACCGTTCGCCCGATCCGCAACGATGGCGATGACAAGCCGCCATTCGCATGGGGGCAAGCGTCGGACGAGCTTGACGCGGTTCGGGGCGCGCCCCTGCCCTCCGATCCCAACCAGATGTCGGGCGCGCAGATCTACGACGCATATTGCGCGACCTGTCATCAGGAGCGCGGACAGGGCAGCTTCGACGGCGGTCTCCCACCGCTCTTCCATAACACATCGCTCGGAAGACAAAACACAGACAACGTTGTCATGGTGATCCTCGACGGCGTGCACAGGACGCTGGATCGGCCGGAGATCCTGATGCCGGGCTTTGCGCGCGAATTGTCTGATCAGCAGATTGCGACGCTTGGGATCTATCTCATCGAACACTATGGCAATCCCAACGCACGGATCACGATCGATCAAGTAAGCCAGTTGCGGAAAGGTGGTGTCTCGTCGCCGATGCTGAAGCTTTTCCGCATTGGGGTCGCTGCCGGGATAGCTTTGATCGCAGTCGCAGCCGCATATTATCTGTTTAGGTGGCGACGCCGTCGTGCGTAACCTCGGGCATGAGCAAGACTCGGCTTTGCCCAAACGGTCGGCATTGCGCAGGTCAAGCCGATCGCCGACGTAACGCCTGAGGAAGTGGACAAAATACTGAAAGTCAACGTCCAAGTCGTTTTATGGGGCCTGTTCCTAGCAGGCCCAGATTCCGACTATATGACGGGTCAGGCTCCGCTCATTGATGGCGCCCTCGTGTACCGGTGAACCCTGAAACACCTACTTAGCATCCAATGCCTCCCA
>Ga0070714_100002223_pt1 | contig 14299 bp, 24 predicted proteins | sample LARL83metaG_FD_65450 | JGI IMG/M metagenome (GOLD analysis project Ga0070714, IMG submission 65450) | Corn, switchgrass and miscanthus rhizosphere microbial communities from Kellogg Biological Station, Michigan, USA - LAR L8-3 metaG | ecosystem: Host-associated > Plants > Roots > Rhizosphere ...
CGCGTCAGGTCTGTGTCCGTGCCTGGGGGGTTGCCGTGGCGCGAGAGGCCTGCACAGCGCGTCCTTTGGCCCCTCTGCGCGGCACAGCTTCGCCGCCGTGCGCGCCGTAGTCGCGCGGCTCGCTGGTCCTCGCTGTCGGCCAGCCGTCGTTACTCAGCAGCCGCCGCGTTGCCAGAACCGACTACACGCACACGCGGCGAGCGCGCCGCTTGCCTACCCGACCTCAGGGATTCGCGGCTACGTCGTCCCGCGAGCTCGTGGCAGGCTGAGTCCCGCGAGGTCCGCTCGCGTCTTTCCGCCGTGCCCTGCCGTATAGCAGGCTCGCTATGTGTGACGCGCCGTTCGGTGCTAGACTCGCGCTCGTTACGCATGTGCTATGCACGGGGGCGACCCTAGACCTCTGGCGGGCAACCGTCAAGGGTCGCCCTCCTAACTGCGGGGCGCGGGCGGTAGCATGTGCGCGGGCCGATGGTGTAAGCACCCGTGTAACCTCAGCGGGGGAACGCACACGACGGGAGGTCGCGGAGGGCTGGTGTTGCGGCCAGCAAAGCCCATCACTAGCCCCGTGTGCTCACCAGCTGTTACGGCTCGCGCTCCCGCGCGTTAGCGTCAGCGCACTCATGCTCGCGCCCGTCCCACGACGCTCGCCCCGGTATGCGGCGTTTCGGTCCCTTCCAGCCGCACTCGCACTCTGCGCGGTAGCCGACGACGCGCCGCACCGTTGTCCACAGCGGAGCGTCCCAGGCGTACACGCGCACGGGCACGACGCGGACACGCTTCACACAAGGTGCAGTAACCATCCGAGGGTAACCAGCCCTTCGCCCAACAGGACGACGAGCAGGACGCCCTCAGCTACGTCGGCAAGCACGGCGCGCACAGCACTACCAAGCGCCCATGAGTGCCGCTGCCACCTTGTACGCGATCACAGCGCCCAGGCCCGCAGCTGCGAGCACGATTCCCCACGCAACCATGCTGATAAGTAGCCGCTCAGACACTCGCTACACCCACCCTTTCACCCTCGTCCGCCGCATCGGATTGAGGGTGGTCGCAGCTAGGGGAGAAGTCCACAAGCCTGCGGCTAGCTGCGGTAGCTGCGACCACCGTATGCGCGCATCCTGTCACCATCCGGGCGGGATCGCAAGTCCTAGCGCCTGCGATACGTCCCGTACCTCCGCGTCCGCTGACAGCTGGCCGCGTTCGTATTCCTGGGTCAGCGCGTAGACCTCCGCGCGCAGCGCGGCGGACGCCTGCCCCCACGCCTTCATAAACGGCCCGAAATAGCCGAGTCCGGGGTCAGGTGGCGCGGGTGTGCTGAACTTCGCCACGTCGTGTTTAGCCGTTGCCCCTGTTGAGAAGGACGCCCGTGGGCGACACCTGCTCAAAGAACACCTGTTTCTGTGCGAGCAGTTCGACCACCTTTACTAGCAGGTGCTCATGGTCGAGTATCGACATGCCTTCCGCTTCGATGATTGCTCGCGCCTCGCGTACATACCCCTCGACCTTGGCGCGCGGGTGGAAGTAGTGCTCAGACGCCTTGTGCATCTACACGCCTACCGCGCTCGGAGGGATGCCGTAGTGCGGGTGACCGGGCGGGCGCTGCCATGCGTCTAGCCCCTGCTGCGACTGGAAGGCAGGGGGCGGAACGTGGGGCGGTGGCGATGACGGCTGGAACTGCACCACCTGGGGCATCGGCTGTTGCTTTGCCTTGTGCCCCGTGCCCGCGCAGGCGGGACAGTTGAGTAGGTCCTGCCCGACGACGTGCGAACCCGTCGCCAGCTTTCCCCACCCCGCGCACTGTTCACACAGTTCCTCGGTCGGGTGCTCGCGGTAGGCGGGCGGCACATTCTCGCCTAGCGCGCTCATAATGAACTGCCTGCGCTGAGTGTGGAACGGCTCGGGCAGGGTCGCGTAGTAGAGGCCGTGCCCTTGGCACAGGATGCAGGCTTCCGATTCTTTGTACCGCTCGGGCCAGCGTTTCTCTAGCTCGCGCATGTGGCGGTCACGTTCGCGGTCCCACGCTTTTGAGCGCGCCTCAACCTGCGCCTCTGTAAGCTGCTCGGGCGCAGGCGTGGCATGCCCTTCAGCTTCCCCGCCTGCGCTTTCCTCCCGCTCCTGATCTTCGTCGGCTAGGTCGTCGCTGCCCTCGCCCGGACCGCCGCCGTTCTCCTGCTCGTCCTCGCCCTGCTCGGCGCGCGTGGCTTCCTCGCGCGCTAACTCTGCTGCTTTGCCCACTTGTACCTACCTCCCGTGCTCGTAGTAGTCGGGGGCGAACGATGCCGATGCGCCCGCCCCCGGCGACTGTAGACGCTGCGGGATGCTGCGTCTAGCGTGGTGTATGCGCGCCCGCTTCCGCCGTGCTCGGGGCGGGCGCGCTACGCGGGTTGTCCGGGTTCGGACTCAGTGACGATCACCCCCCCTCTGTTGACACAGCTTGTGGATACGCTAAGAGTGAGGCACGGAGTACCCGTAGGCGGGGTGGGCTATTCGGCTGTAACGGGCGCTGCCTAACCACCACTGTTGTTCCAGGTGAACCCGTGCCCCGCCTATATCTCTAAGAAGGTGCGCGCGTCGTCGCCGCTGTACCCAAGCTCAATCAGGTATGCGAGTGCTTCGTCCTGCGTCCACGGGTGGTTCGTCGCGGGATTCGTGACGCCTTCGCGGTATGCCTTCTTCACGGTCGCCGCCGTCAGCGTTGAGCGGGTAAGCGCGCGCTCGTCCCGCCACAGCGTAAGCACCGTGCGAATCGCGGCTGTCGGCACTCCGATAGTGCTTAGTGTCGCCCGCGCCTGCTGGTCGGTTGCCTGCGACTTGACGTATGCCGTGTGCAGCGCGTTCCACAGCTGCGTTTGCGCCTTCGTAACGTGCGCGTCCGTCGTCGTGCCCGCCGTGCCCCCGAACCAAAACGCTATGAAGGCGTCAATGTCCTGAGGCTCATACCGCTGGTAGCCGAGAATCGTCCGCACCCGCTCAGGTGTGAGCGCCCGCGCCTGCGCGAGTCGCCCTAGCTGGAACAGCGACGGGTACGCGAAGCGGTTATGCCAGAGGATCGGCGCGTACCACGTCTGAATGTCGGACCGCCTGATCGCTTCGTCAAAGTCCGTCTCGTCAAACGTGCCGCCCCGATGCGGCTCGCCCGGAATGTCGGGATGCGGTGCCTGACGTGCCCATGCGTTGTAGGCCTGCGTAGGCGAGAGCGGACGCCCCCGGTTCCGATACATGAGTTCCATCTGCTCGGGCGTGTGCCCCGTGAGCGCGCCACCGCGCAGCATTTCGTCGTGAGTGATCCACGCGCGTATGTAGGCGTTCGCGTACTCGGACGCTGACAGCACGGCCCAACGCATCCGCTTGAACGCCTGCGCCCACTTCGTTTTCATGTGCCCTTCGCGTATGCCAGCGTCTACCGCTTCCTCCGTGATTTCGTTGCGGTTCCACATCTGCAACAGGTCGTGAGGACCCGGAGGAAGCCCCGACAGGTTCGCGCGCACCTTTAGGCGCGACAGGTCGTAACCGTCCGCTGCCGCTTCGTCTATCGGGTCGATAGCGATGGTCGTCAGCGGCACGTCTGACGGGGGGAACCCGTCCGGGGCGGGCGGCTGAATGTAGCCCGTGGGCGTCCCTATGTCGGGCTGAATGTCGGGAAGGATTCCCTCGTTCGGTAGGTGGCCCTGCTGGACGGCTGCGGCCACGTCCGCAACGCTGAGTCGGTCGTTCGTCAGGTCATAGAGCGCGTCCCAATACTGCGGCTCTATTTGATGCTTCGCTAGCGCATGATTGAACTGCGCGCGGTTGATCGTCTTGCGGTTCAGCATGTGATCTAGCTCGGCCACTCCGGGCGTGGTGAGGAGCATCTGCACTAGCGCGTTTAGACGGTTCGGCCCGATACCGTTGCGGCTCGCTTCGTCGTGCGCTGCAGCGTCGTCTATGAGTCCCTGCGCCCGCAGCTGCGCGGCCACGGACGGTTCAAGTACGCGGACCTGATTGCGGGTCCAGGCATGTTGTCGGACAGGCTCTAGGACGGGCCTAACGCCATCGCTCGCGGCGGTCGCTACCGCACCCCCGAAGATGAATCCCTGAATCCGTGACCAAATCGCCACGGGCTTACCCTACGCGGCTAGCGGGAGCGGGTCGAGTGCGGGCGGGACCGCGACAGCGGCCACGGTCAGCGCGGGCGGGGCTGTCGCGCCGTGGCATCCCACTAGCGCGTTCTCCACGTCTACCAGCGTCGTGAACAGCGGGACGAGTTCCTGCGCGACGGCTTGCGCGCCGATGGCGAAATCGCATATGTCAGTGACAGCGAAGGCGAGAAACGCAGACGCGAGCAGTTCATCCAACAGCCCTAGCGGGATGCCGCACACACGACGGCCTAGCGTCCGCCAGTTAGCGCAGCGAATCCACGACCCACCCAAGCGCGCGAGCGCCAGCGACACGACGCCCGTAAGGACGCCCGCGCCGATCACCTTGTCAAGCGCCCTGACGCGATGCCACACACGCGCCATTTCCTCGGTCACGGCGCGCGACCGTTCGCGCAACGTCTGAATGTCCGGCTCTAGCACCGTGTCTATCTGGCGCTCCAACCGACCAAGGCGCGGGACCGTCTGCGGGATCGCCTGCGCCCGCGTCACGCGCGCCGTGCGCCCGTGGTGGACGTGCATAGCCTTCGTGTAGTCGAGAGTTGCGCCCGTGCGATGCGTCAGGAAGTCCCACAGCTTGCGCCATTGGTCGGGCTGCATGAGCGTGAGCAGCGCCGCTATCGCTATCCACGAAAACTCGGCTAGGCCGTATAGCTCGCGCCCGATGTGATCGACCAGCCGCGCGGTTTGATGCCAGCTGTAGCCGATGCTGGACTCAATACCTGTGATCGCGCTACCAAGCGCGGAGGTAATCGCCTGCTCTGCGGCGTGTTGTCCGGGCACCGAGTCGAGTAGCCCAAACGTCACGCCCTGGACGAACTTCTTAACGATCCAGAATATGCCCGTGACGAGGCCGCGAACCGCGAAGATGATGCCGAGGACAGCGACAAGCCCGCACAGCTTTGCCAGCACGGGCAACAGTTCCGCTATCTCTATGTCCTGCGGGCCGATAAGCGGTTCCATGCGCTACAAACCAGCTGTCGCAACCAGCGCGTCATACGCGGCGCGCAGCTGATCGGCTGGCGACGTGCCTAGAAACGTGCCGAACTGCGTGTCAAGCGTCAGCGCGTTCACGGGAACGCGAACGAAAGTGGACATAGGCAGGCCGAGTCCGTCAGTGGGCGTGTACGTGACGACAAACTCCACGTAGTCAGTGAGAAGCCCGCTGTCGTCCACGTCCTGCACGAACGATGCGCTCGTCGCTAGCCCGCCGCTGATTAGTCCCTCAATCGCGGTAGCTAGCGGTCCGATCCACGCTGCCGCGCCCTCAGCCGACCACGCGGCCAGCGGTACTTCCCGCTGCGCGTACACGCCTGACGGCTTCGTGATAAAGCCGACTTCCTCCACGTCGATGACTTCCTGCGGCGACAGCACTTGAACGGTGCGGCGCTGCGATACCACCGTGTAGTTGTCTGCCATCGCTACCGCACCCTAGCCCGCTTGCCTAGCTCGCGCATAGCCGCCCGCCTGAGGATCAGCGCGCGGTGGAGCTGCGTCGGTAGGTGGCGATTCATGCTGTTGCGTAGATCGGCCCACCCGCTGTGAGCGTGTGGCGCGGTGGCGACACCTTCCGCTTCGCTCAGGGTGCCCGTCGTCGTCCCGCCTGTCGGACCGGGAATCGTGGGGATGAAGTCCGTTTGCAGGAACGCGAGGTACGCGCCATCGCGGTACGTCGTCCAGGGCGTCCAGTTCGTGCCGTTACTACTGATCGCCACAGCCGCCTTAGCGTTCTCTAGCTGGTCGAAGATGGACGGGGCGCTGTACGACGGATGCGCCATGAGGTTGATCTGCCAGAATCCGCAGCTGTTCTCCTGCGTCGTGTGCGTGTAGCTGCACACCTTCACAGGGCGAATGTCCACGGGGCCAGCTAGCGCGTACTGACAGCCGTTCGACTCTGCCATCGCCACAGCCGCCGCGATAGCGGACGCGGACCCTGAGCCGCCAGCTTCAATCCACAGCCCCGCCAGTTCCGCGTAGGCAAGCGTAACAGCCATCTACTGCGCCTCCTGCTGCGGCATCTGTTGCGCGGCGGTCGATTGCGAGTAGTCGAGCGGTGGCGCTGGAATGACGGGCTTTGTGTGCTTCGCGTTCGCGTGGGATGCGTGACCGATCAACACAAGCGCGGCGTTGGTCGCCGCGAGAATCGTTCCCTGTTCCTTGGGCGTGAGCGACACGCCAAACGCGGTCACACAATCGAGGATCGCGTTAACGAGTCCGAACACATAGAGCACAAGCACACCATTCATCGAACTGATAGTGGCTGACAATCCCCTCATGGAGTTAGGCTCCTGGTCCTGGTACGAACATGAACGGCCCTGAGTCCAGGGTGGACGCCACGCCTAAGTCGATACCCGCTTGGATGCTGGCGTTGCTAATGACGACGCCCGCGACTGTCCCGCCCGTGGACGGGTCTATCGCTGTGAAGCGAATGGTGTAGCCACCCGGAACGGCCATATCGGGCGGCATCGACACGTCTACAGGCTGGCCCGCCATTACGGAGTACCCCACTTCGCCTTAAGCTGCGCCTCCACTCCGACCAGCTGATTTGCCGTCAGCTGGCCGATGTAATACTGCGCCTCGCACAGCACCCCGTTAAGCGCATCGTCCTCTGCTGGAAGCGTGTTCGTTCCAGTGTGTCCAAGCCGGATGCCGTTAATGCCCTGACTCGCAATCGTGCCGAGTGACTGTGCGCCGTTTACGCGAATGTACGAGCTAGCGGCGCTGTGAAACGACACTGTGAGAATCTGCGAAAAGGGCGCTACCGTGGGCGTGTCAATGTGCCCGTTACCGTTCGCGCCACAGACGACGTTGTTGGCTGGCCCGTTCACCCACACTTGGCATCCCTGACCGCCTAGCAACCGTCCGCACGGACCGGGGTAGTAGCTCCCCCCACCTACGACTGTCTGCGACCACACAGCCGCGATTGTGAGCGGCTGGTTCACGACAGACGAGAATGTGGCTGAGTCCAACCACGTCTGATTCGCGTGGGAGAACAGGCCCGCGTTTAGACCGTTCACAGTCGTTTGCGACGGGCGCTGCGATGCTGTGGCTTGGCTCAGGTCGTGGTGGTTGGAAGTCTTGTCGCGTATTACCTGAATCTTCCCTGAGCCGTCCAGCGCAATAGTGGACGTGTCCGAGAAGTCGTACCACGCGAACAGCGTTCCGAGTGGGCCAGCGTTGCCGCCCTGCTGAACGGTTACCCCGCGCCGCCAGGGAAACCAGGACACATCGGCAGTACCCCCAGCTGCCACGGAGCTAGACGGGACGGCGATAGTGACCGTGTGCCCTGAGTCGGAAATGATTTCGAGCGCGGGCAGGTACGCGCCCGCCGAACCTGAACCGTCGTAGTGAGCGAAACAGGCTTTCGGCGTGATCGCGTTGGCCGCAGGTACGTCGTAATCAAGCGGCGCTGCGCTGACGCCCGTAGCGAGAATCTGCACGTCCGCCATCGGCGGACCGCTAGCCCTGCTGCTGTTCGGACGCGAACTGCCCGGAGTCCTGCGCGACAGTCGCTAGGTCGTCCTCGAAGCCGCCCGTGGGCATGTAGTGGAACGGCAGGAACGCATCCCCGACGACGACGCCGAAGGCGACCATGCCGCCATCGTGAGTTGAGCGGACAGACACGGGTACGTTGTCGTACCGATGTTCTGTCATTGGCTATGCCTGGGGCGGCTGCTGCGGCTGCTGCGGCTGCTCGGTGGGCTGCTGCTGCGCTTCGCGCTCCTGCCCGCGCGACAGCCACTTGTCGAAGCCGCCTAGCTTGCGCTCCGCGAACGGGATGAACACCCCGTGCAGGATGACGCCAAACTTGACCGTGCCGTTCGGCTCGTCGCGGTGGACCGCTACCTGAACGTCCGGGTGGCTGACCTGTTCGGCGTCCACGTTAGAACGGCGCTCCCGTCAGTTCGTAGCAGAACACATCGACCTTGGGCTGAGTGGACGCTTCGCCATCCGCGACCATCATAAACGTGTTGGCCTTGTTGTTGGCCTGGAAGCACGGAATCATCGCCTTATTCCACTTGACCGCCTGATCCACGAACCAAGTGGACGAGCGCAAGTCGAGCGAACCCGCAGGGCAACCGATGCGCTGACCGCCCCAATCGGGACCGATGAAGCCGACCGTGGTTACCTGCGTCTGCACGGTGATGCCCAGGATGGCGTACCAGCTGCCAGCGTGGAAGCGGTCATCGTCAGCGTTGAGCGCGCGGTTCGTCCCGTAAGCGCCAGGAGTGCCGCTCGCGGTCGGGCCGACGAAGAAGCCGAATGTGGACTTGTGCAGGTTCTGGACCTGCTGCCACGTAGCGAAGTTGCCCTGGACGCCAGGGAGGTTGTCGTACTCCGTGATCCACGAAACGAGCACGTCGTCTGCCGCCGTGGACGTGACGCCGAAGGTGGGCGTGTCCGATGGCGAAAGCGGAATCTGCCCGTACCCAGGAAGCATGTTGAAGGCTGCGTTCGTCGCCGCGCCTCCGAGTGCCACAGACGGAATCTCAAAGCGGATGCCGTGCTGCTGGTCGTGGGACGAGTCGGGGCGGGTGTAGATGACTTGAAGCTCGGCTACCGAGTCCGAGTCGATGCCCCACATTTCAAGGATGCGCGCACTCCCACTCGGGAAGTTCGCAACCGTGAGCGAGTCGCCACTGTTCGCGGAGAGGTTATCCGCGAAGGTGCCGCCCGTCGTGTTCGCCTTCGACGCTGAGTTGAGGACGATTGCGTGACCCATTAGGGTTGCCTGTCCTCTCCGTTACGGCTTCTGATACGCCGCAGCGTTCTGAATGAAGAAGGTGGCGCGGGCGATGCTGTCAGCGAGGGTCGTCTTTGGCATCGCGTACAGCTGGTTCAGGTACGGACTCATGTAGTTCCAGAAGGACGTATAGCCCTGCTCATAAGCCGTCTGTCCAGCCTGATAGCCCGTGGAGTAGTTGCCCTGCTTTGCGAGGGTGTTCTGCTTCCACTTCGTGATCCCCGCATCCGCGAGCCTGCGCGCCCACTCGCCGCTGTTGATTACAGCGGAGTAGTTGAGCAGCGCCTTTTGCGCCTGCGCCGCAGCGAGTGCGGTCGGATCGACAGTCGTTCCCTGGACGCCCGCGACGTATGCCTGCGTTGCGGACGGGGCTGCATTGAGCCACGCCTGTCCCGCCTGCTGTGCCGACTTGAGCGCCATCTAGTGAGCGACCGTAGCCGCGCTGTTGGACGTATGCAACTTTTCGGAGGGGGGGAACCCTCCTCTCCCCCTCCGAACACTTAGGAAAGCGAAGTAGAGTCCGGGCGACGTTGGGGCGAGCGGATTACAAGACGTGCCGCGAGTGCGGCGGGCACACGTCCCAAGTTGGGCCGTTAAGCCATACGCGGCTGTGCGCTCCGTGTGGCGAACAGCGGATGACCGCCGCGATTATCGAGCAGGCGACACATAGCGGCCCGACGTTTCAGCTGTGGCGGGCGCGCATCGCGGCGAGCGTCGGGGCTTCGCTACTTGACGACACCCGCGCCCGCGCCTAACGTCGGCCCATGCCGCCCAACCCGATCACGCTCGGTAGCTACGGCATCGACCTGTCGCAGCGGTTTGCCGTGTCCGTGGCTGTAGTGGCATCGCCCACCGCCGCAGCCGAGACAATCATCGCTCAGGTCACGATTCCGAACTTCGGCGGGCTTGCCATTAACTCGGGCGTCCTGCTGTACGGATGGGCTGCGTACACGGTCGGGACGAACGGAACAGCTGTCCAGTTGAAGCTACGCCAAACGAATGTGTCGGGTTCAACGGTCGCGGCAACGGGCGCGCTAACAGGCTCGCAGCACGGCGCTGCGATCCTCTCCGCTGACGACATAAACGGCTTCGACTCTGGCGCGGGCGTGGCTACCTACGTTATGACCATGCAGGTAACGGCAGGCTCGGCTACTAGCACCGTGTCGGCTGTGTTCCTTCAAGCCACAGCGGTTTAGCCCGTGTCATCGAAGGAGCAATACGCGGATTACATCGCGGCCAACAGCTTTCGCGCGGTCACGCTCGGACTCGGCTACCCGATCAACAGCCGTTCGGTTGCGCTGGAATCCTCGCGCATCGCCCTATCGGGCGCGGGGCGGCTGTTCGGATTTAGCGGCTACTCGAATAAGGGCGCAACGCAGTTCATTCAGGTATTCGACGCTGTAGGCGTTCCCGCCGATGGCGCTATACCGGAACTGATTATCAACGTGGCGTCGTCGCCCTGGAACTTCGGCGCGTACTTCGGCTCTGTCGGGCGCTGGTTTCAACGCGGGATCGTGCTGTGCAACAGTTCCACCGCCGCTACCAAGACCATCGGTTCAGCCGACTGTTGGTTTGACGTTCAGGTGATGTAGCCGTGCCGTTCATCGTTCCGGGGAGCGGTGGCGGTGGCGGCGGTCGTGAACTTGGATACGACCAGATCACCGCGAACGTCACGGTCGTATCGACAACCGAGGCAACGCCCACCACGATCATTTCGTGTGCCGCTCACACGTTCGACGGGACGGTGGTAATGGTGGACGTGTTCTTTCCCACATGCACGATTACGAACGGCAACGTGGTTATCGCGCTATGGGAAGGCGCATCGGAGCTAACCCGACTGTGGTTCGCTCAGAACGGTAACGCCGCTGTAGTCGCTACCGGAGTGCGCGCGTCGTATCGCTTCACGCCTACGGCGGCGTCCCACACCTACACCATCGCCGCGTCGGGGTCTAACTCGCCCGTGCTGTTCGCTGGCCCCGGCAACGGCGCGACCGCGTACCCGCCTGCCTACGCGCGTTTCAGCGCCGTTACGTGACGCTCGTTCTGGACGTATCGAATAACCGCACGATCAGCGCGTGGTCGCTTAAACGTTCGGGCGCTGTCGGGCTGATCGCTAAGGCGACCGAGGGAACCTCGTTCGTGGATACGACCTACCCGCAGCATCGTGTCGTGGCACACAGCGTCCGGGTGCCGTTCGGCGGCTACCTATTCCTGCACTCCGACAGCGGCGGGAACGAGGCTGAGTATTTCCTCACACACGCTCGCCCGGTTCGCGGCGACATACAGCCCGTTGTGGACGCGGAGCGCGGGCTAGCGAAGCCTGAGGCGGACCGGGCGCTGTCCTGCCTGCGCGACCTAGAAGAAGCCGGGTATGCACCGATCCTCTACGGGTCAGCGTCGTACCTCATGGCGATGCTGCTGACGCGCCCTGAGCTTCACAGATACCGCATATGGGAAGCGGACTACGCGCCACGCCGCGAACCGCTGCAGCGGCACACGTCTGTAGTGCTGTGGCAGTTCACGGACAGCTACCGCGTCCTGCTGCGGCGGTATGACGCTAGCCGCGTATTCGTCCCGATCAGCACACTCACGATTCCGTAGATGACCCACGGCGGCGGTCCGCGCCGTGATTGGGCACTTACTAGCAGGGAGCTAGAGATTCTGCGCTGCCTCGCGGCTGGTCTGACGCGGAGCGAAACCGCAGAACTGCTCGGCTTGTCAGTGGACTACATACACCACCGCATGCGGCTCATGCGGATGCGGCTCGCTGCCAAGACCGACACTCACGCGGTGGCGCTGGTAATCGCTGCGGGCTTATTGTATCCCAAGTCTTGACAGACTGTTGCCGATGGGGGATACTGTAGGCACGGTTCCCCAAGCGTGAAAGGTGGAGTGGTGGACGGATTCTTCTACGGCGTGGACGAGGACAGGACGCGCGAGCAGTTCACGGCGCGCGTTACGCGGCATCCCGCAGGCAAGCCGGGGCATGTGTACGTCGCGCAGGACGTGGCGTACCTGCGCGCTAACTCACTGGCTGAGTTGGAGGCGCTGTTCATGGACTGGCACACAGTGCATATCAGCAACAGCGCCGCATGAGCGTCGTCGCGCTGGACTCGAAGCGCCCGCTACGGCTAGGCGGCTCTACGCTGCCAGCTGCGGCGGGCATCGACCCGTACTGCTCGCCAGTGCGACTGTGGCTTGAACTGACGGGGCGAGTGGCGCGCGAGGAAACCGAACCGATGCGCTTGGGACGCGCGCTCGAACCCGTCATCGTCGCGCAGGCGGAAGCGGCGGGCTACGTCCCGCTGGACATTCCGCCAATGGAGTACGAGGACGAGTCGCGCCCGTGGCTCGTCGGGCACCCTGACCGCATCGTTGCGTTTCCCGAGTCAGAGGATGGCGTCGTGGTGAGCGCGGCACCGTTGGAAGCGAAGGCGACCCACGCCTATGAGCCGCAGAACCATCACCTAGCGCAGTTGCAGACGTACATGCACCTGACGGGCGCGGAGAAGGGCGTCCTAGCGATCCTCGCGTGGCCGCACTTCCGCATCGTGGAAGTGGAGCGCAACCAATACGCGATAGACCGCCTGCTCGCGCTAGGAGAGCGGTTCATGGGCTACCTACGCAGGGACGAGCCGCCCCCCGTGCAGGGACACGACGACGATAGGAAGTCGCTGCTACTCGCCTACCCGACCGCTGCGGCGGGGCAGGTAATCCGCGAGTCGCGCGACGTACTACAGGCGCGGGTGGAGTTGAAGAAGCTGCTAGAGCGCGAGAAGGTGCAGAAAGCGCGCATGGAGCATCTGCGCGCGGTCATTTCCGAACACATGGGCGAGGCGGACACGCTGCTGTCCGCGAAGGACGAGATAGTGGCGACGTGGCGCAACGTGACGACGCGCCGCGTGGACACAAAGCGGTTGAAGGTGGAACAGCCGGACGTGTGGGAGGCGTTCGCTGTTGAGAACACGACAAGGACGCTGAGGTTGCCATGAGCGACACACTCACGCAGGCGCTAGAGACAACAGCCGTACCGAAAGAGTCGCGCACGGTGCGCGACACGCTCGAAATGTTGAAGCCTGAGCTAGTCCGTTCGCTGCAACGCGAGGACGCGGCGGAAATGATGCTGAGGCACTACCTGAACGCGGTGCGGTTCAACCCGCTTCTCATGCAGGCGTCTGCGGAATCGCTGGTAGCGGCGCTGCTGCTGTCGGCCCAGGTGCGGCTAGAGCCGGGACCGCTTGGGCACGTCTATCTCGTCCCGTTCAAGACGCAGGGCGTCTATCAAGTCGTGTGGGTACTCGGATACACGGGCATCATGGAACTTGCCCGTCGCGGGGGGGCGACGGGCTTACGCTCGTCCATCGTGTACGACGCAGACGAGTACCAACGCCCGTGGGAGGACGAGCGCGGCATCCACTACCGCCTTGTGCCTGCGCCCGCAGAGAATCGCGGGGAGAAGGTGGGCCTGTTAGTGACGTGGAGCGACGGGAAGGTGCGGCAGGCGCTAGACGTGCCCGCGTCCCGTGTTGAGCGCGCTAAGAAGGCGTCAGCCGCGTACAAGGCGAAGTCGGGACCGTGGTTCACGGACGAAGATGCGATGTGGAGAAAGACGGGTATCCGCGCGGCGCGGGCGTTCCTGCCGCTTACCGCCGATCTTGCGCGGGCGTCGGAGGCGGACGGGTCGCTCGTCCGTGGCGTCGATCTTGCGGAAGGTGAGATAGTCCCGGCGCTGGAAGCGGGGGCGGAATAGTGGACACGAAGCGGACCCTCGTTATCGAGTACGTCGATGACGTGTGGCGCGTGTGGGCTGAGATAGAACAGCGCGTGTACGGCGAGTTATGGACGCACGACGAGAGCGTGGCGGTAGAACATGCTGTGAGTCTCGCGCGGCGGTGGCGTCCTACGCACTTGCGGGGCGTGGCGTGAACACGCGGGCGAAGGGCGTCCGCTTCGAGCGCGAGGTAGCCGACGTGTTCACAGCTGCGGGCTTTGCCGTTCGCGGGCTGGAAGCGATAGGCGACCACCTGATACTGCGCCGCGACGGGCTAGTGCTGTCGTCCGAGTGTAAGCGGCGCGAGAAGCTGTCCATCGGCGCGTGGTGGAAACAGACTGTCGCGGACGCACCGGATGGCGCGGTTCCGCTGCTGACGTTCCGGCAGGCGCGCGGCGAAATGCTGTCGCTCGTCCGTACTGAGGACTTGGTACGGCTGATCGCTAGGGCGTCGTCGTGACTACCGCGAAGCGACGAGGTAAGACACTCCACTTGCTTGCGGTCACACGCGCACATGGCCGCGCGCCACAACTGCGGTCGGGCATGTGTGGTGCTTCTCCTGTGAACGTGTCGTCAAGATCGCGGACGTGCGATGAGGCGGGCGTCGTGAATGGTTTACACGGGCCAACTGATCGGCACGTCGGCTCTGCCGCT
>Ga0070714_100002228_pt1 | contig 14285 bp, 12 predicted proteins | sample LARL83metaG_FD_65450 | JGI IMG/M metagenome (GOLD analysis project Ga0070714, IMG submission 65450) | Corn, switchgrass and miscanthus rhizosphere microbial communities from Kellogg Biological Station, Michigan, USA - LAR L8-3 metaG | ecosystem: Host-associated > Plants > Roots > Rhizosphere ...
AGCCCGACCAATAGGCGGTGAGGGCGGGCGTCGCCGGCTTGGGTGCCCCGCCGACGGCGAACGGGTGCACGCCTCCGTACCCATCCAGCGTGACGCCGCCCGCCCCGCCGCCCAGCTCCGCGATGCCGCGCGCGAGATCCGAGCCGGGCCAGTAGCCGTAGCCGGACGCCACCGGCGCGGCACCGTCCGCATGCACGCCGCCGAAGCCATCCAGCGTGTAGAGGCTGTTCGCGTTGCCCACGTTCCCCGCCGTCGACGCGTTGAACACGACCAGCGTGGAGACGGCCGGCACGAAGATCTGATCGCCGACCGCAGCCGGCGTCCCGAAATGAGTCGACGACGCGCCCAGGGCGAGCTGGAAGGCCACGCGGCCACTGCCGGGATAGAGCCCATAGAGGTTGCCGTTGGCGTCCACCCACACGTATCCGCCGGCCACGATGGGCGGGTCGTAGATGCCGGACGCCTGCCACGCGAACCCGAAGTGGTGGGTGGACTGGTCATAGGTCAGTGCCACCACGCCGTTGGTGCAGGGCACGTAGATCTGCAGCCCGTCGAAGGCATCACCGCCGAAGGTGGCGTCTGACGTCTGGTTGGGGCAGACGTGGCCGGTGAAGGCGGCCGTCTGCATCGGACCGCTGTTCAGCGCGGCCTCCGAGATCACGTAGCCGTCGCCCGCCTTCCCCACCTGGAAGACGTATCCGCCCGGCAGCTGGAGCGGCCCGGTCGACCCGACGTCCTGGTCGGACGCGTCCAAAGAGGCCCAGTTGGTCGGGTAGAACGAGCCGAGGATCGCCAGCGCCGGCGAGAACTTGATCACCGACTCGCCGTAGTCGTACGTGGTCGTGTTGCAGCAGGTGTTGCCGGAGGCGTAGTAGAGGTTCCCGGAGCCGTCGGTTGAGCCGCCGGCGGGCTGCCAGAACCCGCCCTCATGGTCCGCACCTTCCGGCAGCGGCTTCGAGGTCAGCGACCCGGTTCCCGAAGCGGGGTACGACATCACCCAGCCGAGGTAGTTGCCGCAGTCGCCGGCGCGGCCGCCGAAGGGGACGTAGACGTTGCCGTTGGCGAGCGTGAGCGCGCCGCGCTGGTTCTCGATCCTGGGATCGAAGCTGTTGGCGCCGTCTGAGAGCGTCACGGACCAGATCACGGCTCCCGTGCCCAGGTCCAGCTCGGCCAGCTCGTAGTGAATGGCCGGCGTGTCGACGAAAGCGACCACGTACACGTGGTTGTTGGTGGGATCCGCCACCGGCGTCGAGGTGATGCCCACGGGGTCGACGTTGCCGCAGGGGAGGCTGGACGCGGGCACCGGCGTCCCGAGGTTGGTCCGCCAGAGCTGGGTCCCGCCGGTCGTGTAGGCGTACACGCTGTTGTTCTCGGTGGCGGCGATGACGGTGGTCCCGACGACGAGCGGCTCCGCGTACTGGGCGCCGTCCAGGACCGCCGACCAGGCCTTGGTCACGGCCGTGTAGGTCGCGTCCGCGGCGTCGTAGCCGGAGCGGTTGTTGTCCGCGTGGTAGGTGGGCCAGCTGGGGCCGGCCGCCACGCCGGTCACGGCCGGCGCGAACAGGAGCAGCGAGGCCGCGGCGATCCTAAGCCAGCGCCACAAGGTCCAGCAGACCCTCCTCCCAGAACTCGAGCTGACCCTCCGGCATCAGCAGCGCCCGCTGCGGTCGCAACCGTTCGACGAACTCGGGGTCATGGCTCACCACAATCATCGTCCCCGGCCAGGCGGCGAGCGCCTCGCCAACTCCGGCTCGCGACGGCGGGTCGAGGTTGTTGGTCGGCTCGTCGAGGAGAAGCAGGTTGTGCCGCCCCGCCACCAGCTGCGTCAGAGCGAGCTTGGTCTTCTCGCCGCCGGAGAGATGACGCGCCTCCCTCGAGGCCACGTCGCCGGTCAGCCCGAACATCCCGAGCAGCGCCCGCAGCCGCGGCTCGATCTCGGTGGACGCCTCCAGCATGTGCTCCAGGACCGTGCGGTCCGGCGTCAGGCCTTCGTGCTCCTGGGCGTAGTAGCCCATGCTGACGCCGGTTCCCGAGCGGTGAGTGCCGGAGTCGGCGGCCGTCTGCCCGGCCAGGATTCGCAGCAGGCTCGTCTTGCCGGCGCCGTTGAATCCCATCACCAGCAGGCGCTCGCCCTTCTCCACACGGAATGAGATGTCCTGGAACACGGGCGGCCCGCCGTAGCCCTTGGTCAGCGCCTGCGCCTCGAGCGCGAGCTTGCCGGAATGCGGCGGATCGGGGAACTTGATCGCGTACTTCTTCTCGCGTTTCGGCGCGGCCACCTGCTCCGTGCGCAGGCGGGCGACCCGCTTGTCCAGGCTCTTGGCGGTCTTCGCCCGCTTCGCGGTCTGGCGCCGCATGACGTCGGCGAGGGTCGTCAGCCGGCGGATCTCCGCCTCCTGCCGAACCGCCGTCTTCGCCATCCGCGCCTCTTCCAGCTGCCTCGCCTTGCGGTACTGGGAGTAGGTGCCGCGGTACTCCCGCAGCCTGCCGCGGTCGATATGGAGGACGCGCGTGATCGCCGAGTCGAGCAGCTCCAGGTCGTGGCTGACGACCAGCAGCGCGCCGCGATAGGTGCGCAGAAAGGCCATCAGCCAGGCTTTGGCGTCTTTGTCAAGGTGGTTCGTGGGCTCGTCCAGCAGCAGCACGTCGGAGCCGCCGAAGAGCACCCGCGCCATCTCGACACGGCGTCGCTCGCCGCCGCTGAGAGCTGACAAAGGCAGGTCGGCGCGGTCGAGCGCCAGGCCCAGGCCGGCGAGCAGCCGGCGCGACTCGGAGTCGGCCGAGTAGCCGCCCGCGGCTCGGAAGGACTCCTCGGCTTCGGCAAAGGCATGGACCGCCGCGTCGTCGTGTTGGCTCTCGAGCCGGTCGCGAAGCCGATCCAGTTCCTGGGCCGCGTGGTCGAGCCCCTTCGCCGAGAGCACGTGGGCGACGGCATGCGTGGCGAGATCCACGCCTCGCGGCCGCGGATCCTGCGGCACGTGGCCGACGGCGCCCTTCACGGCGACGAGGCCGCGCACCGGGTCGGCCTGGCCGGCGAGCACCTTCAGCAGCGTCGACTTGCCCGCCCCGTTCGGCCCCACGAGGCCCGCCTTCTCGCCGGCGGGGATCGTGAAAGAGGCGCCGGTGAGGAGGCGCTTGCCGGGGACTTCGAGCTCGAGCTCGCGAACCTGGATCACGTGCCGATTATCCCCGGCGCATAATCAGCCGAAGCCATGGGTGGACTGATCGTTCTGATCGTCATCGTCGTCCTGCTGGTCATCTGGTTCGTCGCCAGCTACAACCGGCTGATCACCTCGCGCAACCGCGCCCAGGAGTCCTGGTCGCAGATCGATGTCGAGCTGAAGCGGCGCCACGACCTCATCCCGAACCTCGTCGAGACCGCCAAGGGCTACATGGCCCACGAGCGCGGAACGCTGGAGGCGGTCACGCAGGCCCGCAACAACGCGGTCTCGCAGTCCTCCACCGGCGACCCGGCCAAGGTGGCCGCGGCCGAGAACATGCTGACCCAGAGCCTGCGCTCGCTGTTCGCGGTGGCCGAGGCCTACCCGGACCTCAAGGCGATCGCCGCCTTCACCCAGGTCCAGGAGCAGCTGACCGCGACCGAGGACAAGATCGAGTTCGCCCGCCGCTACTACAACGGCGCCGTGCGCGACTTCAACACCTCGATCCAGCGCCTTCCGACCTCCGTCATCGCGGGGATGTTCAACTTCCAGGCGATGCAGTACTTCGAGGCCGGCACCGAGGACCGCGAGGCACCGAAGGTGAGCTTCGACCAGACCCCCGCCGGGCCTGCCCCTGCGGCGCCTGCCGAACCGCCCGCGACCGAGCCTTCGCAGCCGCCTCCGAGCGAACCCGGCTCCTAGGTCTCCTTCACCTCGAGCATCCGCTCGAGGGTCGCGATCCGCTCCTCGATCGGCGGGTGCGTGTCGAACAGCCCGTGGAACCAGTGCTTGTGATGCTCCAGAGGGTTGTCGATATACATCGGCGCCGTCGCGTGGTTGAACTTCTGCAGCGGCTTGTCCCGCACCTGGAGCTTCTTCAGGGCTGAGAGCAGCCCGGCCGGGTTCCGCGTCAGCTCCACCCCGCTGGCGTCGGCCAGCGATTCCCGCTGTCGCGAGATCGCGAGCTGCATCAACGGCCCTACCACGGTGCCCACGATCGTGAGCAGGATGGCCAGCGCGAGCAGGATGAGCATCGCCTGGCCGCTGTCGCGGCCGCCGCGGACGCGCCACATGCTGCTCCAGAGGAAGCTCGCCAGCATCGCCGCGAAGCCGACCATCGTCGCCACGATCAGCAGCAGCCGCGTGTCGTGGTTGTGAACGTGGCTGAGCTCGTGCGAGATCACGCCCTCGAGCTCCTCGCGATTCATCATCTGGAGCAGCCCGGTCGTGGCGGTGACCGCGGCCCGGTCGGGGCTGAAGCCGGTCGCGAAGGCGTTCGGCGAGGGATCGTCGACGACGTAGACCGTGGGCTTCGGGATGCCATCGCCGATGGCGAGCGCCTCGACGATGTGATGCAGCTCCGGGTACTGCTGCGGATCCGCCGGCACGGCGCCGGCCAGGCTCAGCACGGTCTGGCGGCCGAAGGTGAACGACCAGCCCATCACCAGCAGCGCGACGATCACCGCGATCACGACTCCGCTCGCCGCGCCGGAGCCCTGCCCGGCGAGCAGCCCGATGAGAGCGCCCACGGCGGCCCAGACGAGGAAGAACGCGAAGACGAGGGCTACCGAACGCCGCCGGTTCCGCGCGATCTGATGCTCCACCGCGGGCTATTGTGCGCCCCCTCCGGCTCCCTACTCCAGCAGTTCGGAGGCGTGAGCGCGGTAGACATCGGGATGACGATCGGCCGGCGTGACCTGCAGTTCGGCGATCAGCTTCCGCAGGCGCGGTGTGAGCACGATCAGGTAGCGGGCGTCGGAACCGGCTGCGTAGGTGTGCGCCGTACCCGCCGGCACGAATACTGTCCCGCCGGCGCTCACCACCTCGGTGCGGTCGGCGAACCGGAACTCGAGCTCACCCTCCAGCACATGCCAGGCCTCGTCGTCCTCGTGGTGGACGTGGAGCGCCGCGGGGCCGCTGCCTCGCCAGGCGTGCAGGCTGAGCGACTCGCCGGCGAATTCGACCACATCTCCCGGCCTGGAGATCATCCCGCCGATCGTAGGCCGCCTCCCCCCTCCGTCGCGCTGCGCGCGCCACCTCCCCGTCAAGCGGGGAGGAGATTTGTTGAAGGCACTCGTCTCGGTGCCTTGGCGGAGAGGGCGAGATTCGAACTCGCGAGGAGCTGTTAACCCCTACTCGTTTTCGAGACGAGCGCCTTCAACCACTCGGCCACCTCTCCAAAAGCCCCACGAAATCTACTTTTTTCGCGCGGACCCCGTGCCGATGGGGGTGAAATGGCGGTCCCGACGGGACTCGAACCCGCGACCTCGGCCTTGACAGGGCCGCGAGCACTCCAGCTGCTCCACGGGACCGGACCGGAGGGTGAAGTCTAGCAGCAGGCTGAATTCGTAACCGGTACGTTGAAAATCCGTTTAGCATGATGGTGCCTTTCCTCTCATCAATGCTGTCAACTAGATGAGCCGCCGCCCACCTTCCCAGCCTGTTCGCGCGCGCGCTTCCAAGGGCCGTTCCGGACCTCTCGGCTGGCTTCGCGCACACCTCGGGGCGATCCTGGCGGCGTTCCTCGCGATCGTCGTACTGGGAGTCGCCTATGTGACGTTCACGCTGCGGTCGGCGCCGGACCTGGCACACGAAACTCTGCTGGGCCAGACGATCGTCGTATACGACATCAAGAATCGGGTCATCGAGCAGCGCAACCCGAAGGGTCAGTTCTTCGTCGTGCTCAACCTGCAGCAGATGGGCAAGTACGCGCCGGCGGCGACGCTGGCCTCCGAGGACCGCCACTTCTACAGTGAGGGCGCCCTCGACTACGGCGCGATCGTGCGGTCCTTCTTCACGGACCTGAGCTGCCGCTGCTACAGCCAGGGCGGCTCGACCATCACTCAGCAGCTGGTGAAGATCGAGGTGCTGACCCCCCAGAAGTCGATCTTCAGGAAGATCCAGGAGGCCATCCTCGCCGAGGGCCTGGCGCACCAGTACTCGAAGGACCGCATCCTCGAGCTCTACCTCAACCGGATCTACTATGGCCACGGAGCCTACGGCCTGGGCGCCGCCACCAAGACCTACTTCGGGAAGGACAAGAATCCGAGCCAGCTCACGCCAGGGCAGGCGGCTTTTTTGGCCGGCCTCGTGCAGGCGCCGTTCTACTACGACCCCCAGCTCCATTACGACCGGGCGCGCGCGAGAGAGATGTACGTGCTCAACGGCATGGTGGCCACCGGCGCCCTCACCCAGGCGCAGGCGGACCAGGCAGCGCAGGAGGACATCCAGAAGGAGCTGAAGTTCGACGTCAGCTTCCGCGCCAGCAAGGCGCCCCAGTTCGTCGACTACGTGCTGACGAAGGTCGAGCAGCAGATCGGCCCCTCCGCCCTCCAGCAGGGCGGCTTCGCGATTCACACGACCCTGGACCTGGACCTCCAGGCTCTGGCGGCGAAGTCGGTGAAGAGCGGTGTCAGCCAGCTCGGCTGGGGCAACGTCAACAACGGCGACCTGCTGGCGGCAGACCCCAAGACCGGCGCCATCCTGGCCTGGGTGGGATCCGCCGACTACAACAACGACAAGATCGGCGGGCAGTTCGACGTGATCCTCTCGCCCCGGCAGCCGGGTTCGAGCTACAAGCCTTACACCTATGAAGCCGGGTTGAAGGACCATGCGATCACGCTTGCCGACGTCCTGAAGGACAAGGCCACCGACTTCAACGGGTACAAGCCGCTCGACTTCGACGACCGCTACATGGGCCCGATCAGCACGCGCAAGGCACTGGTCGAGTCACGCAACATCCCGGCCGTCGAGGTGGGTCAGAAGGAGGGCATGGACAAGGTCAACGCCCTCGCGCACCAGATGGGCATCAACACGCCTCTGCACGACGACCTGGCCACGGCGATCGGCTCCAGCGACGTGACGATGTTCGACCACCTGCAGGGGTACCAGGTCTTCGCGAACCAGGGCAAGAAGATGCCGCTGATCGCCATCACCAAGATCGAGGACCGCGACGGCAACACGCTCTTCGAGCAGACGCCAGGACAGCAGGACGGTCAGACCGAGGTGCTTTCGGCGGCTGAGGCCTACCTGATGACGAGCGTCCTGAAGAACTACCAGGACGTCTGGCAGTTGGGCTGGGACCGGCAGATGGCCAGCAAGTCCGGTACGACCGGCGGCAGCCAGACCGGGGTCCACCGCGACGCCTGGATGATGGCCTACAACCCCAACATCGTCGTCGGCGCCTGGGGCGGCAACACCGCGGCCAACGGCGGCGGGCAGAGCATCAGCGCCTTCGGCGTCAACGTCGGCTCGACCGTGCTGGGCGAGTTCATCAACGGTCTGCCTTCCAGCTACCGCGGCTGGTACTCGCAGCCCGAAGGGCTTGTCACCGGCCCCGGCTGCCCCGGCATGGACAACTCGAAGCACGAGCTCTTCCTGCCCGGCACGAAGCCCGACTGCGCCGGCGCGCCGACACCCTCGCCGTCGCCCGCCGCGAGCCCGAGCCCGACCTCACCGCCGAGTCCGGTCATCGTGCCGACCGCTGCTCCGTCCCCCTCACCCATCCTCCACGGACCGCCCAGCCCCAGCCCACAACCCTCAGCCTCGCCCTGACGCGAGGAGCGACCGAAGTTGGAGTCGGAATTGGCCGACCCTATAATTCCGGTCGCGTGAGCCAGACTGCCCCCGGCGCGGGCGCGGAACCGACTGCCGAGGAGCTGAGGCAGCGACTTAGGGTCCTCGAGCGCGTGGCCGTCCTGTTCTCGGTGCGCGACACGGAGCTGCGCGCTCTGGCTCGCCGCGTCCATACGGCCTTCGCGGCAAAAGGGTCGTATGCGGTGCGTCAAGGCGACGCCGGCGATTCCCTCTTCATCGTCTTCGACGGGCACTGCGAGGCCATCGTCGAAGACGAGCCCGGCCACCAGATCACGATCGCGTTCTACCAGCAGGGCGACTTCTTCGGCGAGACCTCGCTGATGTCGAACGCCCCACGCGTCGCCTCCGTGCGGGCGCTGGAGGACACGAAGCTCCTGGTGCTGGACCGCCGCACCCTGTTCGACGTCCTGCCTCCCGAGTCGGACGCCCTGCTCGACATCCAGAAGCTCGTCGAGCAGCGCGAAGGCACGCTCCGCGCGATGATCGCCCGAGCCCGGATGGTCGCCCCCGAGCAGGCGGCGACGGTCATCGCCGTCTACTCGCCGAAAGGCGGCGCCGGCCGGACCACCATCGCGGTGAACCTGGCGGCCCAGCTCGCGAAGCGGTACCCCGGCGACGTGTTGCTGTTCGATCTCTCGCTGCCCTACAACCACGCCGCCCTGATCGCCGGGCTCGTCCCCACCTCGTGCCTGGCGCTCGCCGGACAGCAGCCGCCGGCCGGCTTCGAGGAGGCGGTGCTCGGCGCCATCGTCCACCACCCCGGCGGCATGATGCTGCTGCCGGGCGTCCTCCGGCCCGAGCAGGCCGACCTGGTCACGCCGCAACTGATCACGGCGGCCATGTCGCACCTCCAGAGCGCTTTCCGCTACATCGTGGTCGACCTCGGCGTGGCCATGACCGAGAACGTTCTGACGATGCTGGAGAACGCCCACCGCATCGTGCTGCTGGCGACTCCGGAGCTCTCGACCCTGAAGGACGTCAACGACCTGCTCCGCCTCTTTGAGAACGTCCTCCACATCGCGCCGAGCCGGGTGCTGATCGTGATGAACTCGAAGTCGCCGCGGCCGGTGGTGGGTCGGGATGACGTGGAGCGCACGCTCAACCAGAAGATCCCGGTCGAGTTCCAGTTCGACGGCTCCAAGCCTGACGAGGCGGCCGTGCAGGGGGCGGTTCTGGCCCTCACCGACCCCAAGAGCGCCATCACGCGGGGCACTCAGGCCCTCGCCGACGCCCTGGTCGGGGCCGCCGAGAACGACGCTTCGGAGTCGGGCCGGCGCCGGGCCCTCGGGTTCAAGCTTCCGGGTTAGCTTTCGTTATTCAGTTTGGGGCCCGCAATACCGATGGTAGGATTTACAAACAGATGATCGAACAGGCAACCGTCACGCTCACCGACCAGGCCGTAACCCAGCTCAAGACGCTGCTTTCGCGGGAGGAAAACCCTCAGCTCGGACTCCGCATCTTCGTGAGCGGGGGTGGCTGCTCGGGTCTCCAGTACGGGATGGCTTTCGACGACGCGGTGCGGCCAGACGACGACGTCGTCGAGCAGGATGGCGTGCGGATTCTGATCGACGAGTTCAGCGCCCAGCACGTGCGCGGCTCTGAGGTCGACTACGTCGACAGCCTGATGGGCGCCGGATTCACCGTCCACAACCCCAACGCCGTGAGGTCGTGCTCCTGTGGCCACTCCTTTGACACCGGGGACGACGCCGGCGAGGCCCGCGCCTGCGGCTGCGGGCACTGACGGCAAGCCCCACCCCAGGCCTCGACGACTAGCTAGACCTCGGGCGTCGGCGCCCGCCCTGGCGCGCGCGGCGCGCCGGCGCGAGCTGATCCTGCTGATCGTCGGCGTCACCACGCCGGTCGCCATCATCGGAGTCAACGTCGCCGCCTTCGTTATGGGCCACCTCGACGCGTTCCGGCTGGCCATCGCCGCCTGCGCTCTGGTCAGCTCGCTCCTTCTCAACGGGCTCACCGCACTCTGGATTCTCCGCGCCGTCGCGGCGCGGGCCTCCGCCATCTACGCCGAATACCGGAACTGGCTGATCGGCGCGGCCGGGGTCGTTGTGATCGCGTCCGCGGCCGGGGCAGCCTACTTCACCTACTTGGGGATGGCCGACCCGCGGCAGCTGCCCAACCGGGTCGCGATGATCACCGCGGTCCTGGCCCTGGGCGTCCCCTTCGGCCTGACCTGGATAGGCAGGCGGATCTCCCAGCGAAAGGGCTGAGAACGAAGCCAGACTCCTCCCCGCTCGGCGGGGAGGTGGCGCGCAGCGCCGGAGGGGCCTCGACGGGTCTTGTCCTGATCGCACTGGCAGCGATCACCTGGGGAACGACGGGCACGGTGCTCAAGCTCGCCGGCGCGGGAGCGGGTGCCGCGCCGCTGGTCCTGGGGGCGTCTCGCCTGGCCGTGGCGGCGCCGCTGCTGCTGGGCGCCGCGGTGGTCACCCGAGCTCCCCTGCGCCGCCCAGGTTGGGCATTCCTGCCGGCCGGGCTCTGCATCGCCGCCTACCAGCTCACCTACTTCGCCGCGGTACCTCGCGCGGGCGTCGCCGCCACCGCCCTGCTGGCGATCTGCTCCGCCCCGCTCTTCGTGGCGGCGCTCGCCTGGATGCTGCTCGGCGAACGTCCGGGCCGCGCCGGCCTCGGGGCGCTCGGCCTCGGCGCGGCCGGCGGTGCTCTCCTGGTGGCCGGGTCCGGGCACCCAGGACCAACCTTCGCCGCCGGAGCGGCGCTCGCGCTCGCTGCGGGCTTCGTCTACTCCCTCTATGTCGTCGCCAGCAAGCGCGGCCTCGCCGGCGCCGATCCGCGCGCCCTCGCAGCTCTGACGTTCGCCACGGCGGCGATCGCGCTGGCGCCGGTGCTGATCGCCAACGCCTCCGGCACCGCCGCGCTCTGGCGCGGCGCCTGGCCGCTGGTGCTCTACCTCGGCGCGGTGCCCACGGCGATCGCCTACTGGCTCTACACGGCCGGCCTGCGCCGCGTGCCGGCCGCCTCGGCGACCATCGCCGGCCTGCTGGAACCGCTGACTGCCACCGTCCTGGGGCTCAGCCTCTTCGCCGAGCGGCTGGCGCCGGCCGGCTGGTTCGGAGCTGTCCTGCTGCTCGCGGCGGTGGCATTGCTGGCCGAAAGAAAAAGGGCCCCGCTCCGAGGAGCGAGGCCCTAAAAAGGAATCCCTACATCATGTCCGGCGGCATGCCCGCCGGAGCCGACTGCTTGGCCTCCGGGATCTCCGTGACCACCGCCTCGGTCGTCAGCACCATCGCGGCAATGGAAGCCGCGTTCTGCAGCGCCGAGCGGGTGACCTTGGCCGGGTCCACGATGCCGAACTCGAACATGTCGCCGAAGCGGTCGTTCAGGGCGTCGTAGCCGAAAGCCGGCTTGCCCTTGCGGACCTCCTCGACGATGACCGAGCCCTCGCGGCCGGCGTTGTGCGCGATCTGGCGCAGCGGCTCCTCGAGCGAGCGGCGGACGATCGCCACGCCGGTGGCCTGGTCGCCCTTCAAGTCGAGACCGCCGTCCAGCTTCGTCTGGGCCTTCAGGAGCGCCGAGCCGCCGCCGGCGACCATGCCCTCCTCGACACCGGCCTTGGTCGCGCTGAGCGCGTCCTCGATGCGGTGCTTCTTCTCCTTCTGCTCGACCTCGGTGGCCGCCCCGACCTTGATCACCGCGACGCCGCCGGCCAGCTTGGCCAGCCGCTCCTGCAGCTTCTCGCGGTCGAAGTCGGAGGTGGTGTCCTCGACCTGGGCCTTGATGGCCTTGATCCGGCCCTGGATCTCGTCCGCCTTGCCCGCGCCTTCGACGATCGTGGTGTCGTCCTTGGTCACGGTCACGCGGCGCGCACGGCCGAGCTGGTCGATGCGCGTCTGGTCCAGCTTGAGACCGAGCTCCTCGCTGATGACCTGGCCGCCCGTCAGGATGGCCATGTCCTTCAGCATCTCCTTGCGGCGGTCACCGAAGCCCGGCGCCTTGACGGCGACGGCGGTGAAGGTGCCGCGGAGCTTGTTCACGACCAGGGTGGCGAGGGCCTCGCCCTCGACGTCCTCGGCCACGATCAGGAGCGGCCGGCCCTGCTGCACCACGCGCTCGAGCACGGGAAGCAGGTCCTGGACCGCCGAGACCTTGCGGTCGGTGATGAGGACGAACGGGTCCTCCAGCACGGCCTCCATGCGGTCGGGGTTGGTCACGAAGTACGCCGAGGTGTAGCCCCGGTCGAACTGCATGCCCTCGACGACCTCGAGCTCGGTGCCGACGGCGTTGTTGTCCTCGACTGTGATCACGCCGTCCTTGCCGACCTTGTCCATCGCGTCGGCGATGAGCTGGCCGATCTGCTCGTCCTGGGACGAGATCGCGGCGATGTGCGCCACGTCCTCGTGACCCTTCACGGGGTGCGAGATTTTCTTGATGTCCTCGACCACGGCGGCCACGGCCTTCTCGATCCCGAGCTTCAGCTGCATCGGGTTGGCGCCCGCGGCGACGTTGCGGAAGCCCTCGGTGATCATGGTCTGCGCCAGCAGGGTGGCAGTGGTGGTGCCGTCACCGGCCACGTCGTTGGTCTTCGTCGCCACCTCGCGCAGCAGCTGCGCACCGGTGTTCTCCGAGGGGTCCTTGAGCTCGATCTCGCGGACGATGGTGACTCCGTCGTTCGTCACGGTGGGGGCCCCGAACTTCTTCTCCAGGACCACGTTGCGCCCCTTGGGCCCAAGGGTGATGCGAACCGCCTCGGCGACGGTGTCGATGCCCCTCTTGAGCGCCTGGCGCGCTTCTACGTCAAAGGCGACTGCCTTCGGCATGTATTAGCTCCTCCTCGCTTATTTCTTCGACTTGCCGTTGGTGGCAAGAACCCCGAGAACGTCCTTCTCGGAGATGACCAGGTACTCGATGTCGTCGACCTTGAACTCGTTGCCGGCGTACTTCGCGTAGAGAACGCGGTCCCCGACCTTGAGCTCCATCGGAACCTTGGTGCCGTTGTCCAGGACCCGCCCTGACCCGACCGCCTCGACGATGCCCTCCTGGGGCTTCTCCTTGGCGGTTTCCGGCAGCACGATCCCGCTTTTGGTGACCTCTTCGCGCTCGACCGGCTTGAGCACTACCCGGTCGCCGAGCGGCTTTACGTTCATAGATTTCCCCTCCTGAGCTGGGATTTTGGTTGGCACTTGACCACGCCGAGTGCTTAGCACTCATGGCGGGCGAGTGCTAATTGTAGTACCCGGCCGTGGCGGGTTTCAATCCCCCCGCCTCTTCCCTCCCACTCCGGGGAGTGCCGGGGAGGGACTGTGGCCTCGCTACCAGCTGAGACTGGGGTCGGCGCTCGGCCGCGCGCCCTGGCCGGCTGCCTGCCGGTGGAAGCCGGCGGCCGCGATCATCGCCGCGTTGTCCGTACAGAGATCCGGCGGTGGGACGGTGAGGCGCGCCCGGCCCGCGAGCGATTCCGCGGCGCGGGCACGCAGCAGGCTGTTGGCGGCGACCCCGCCGCAGATCACCACCTCCGCCGCCGGCCGTACCGCCAGCGCTGCGTGGAGCTTCTCCAGCAGGTGGTCGACCACCGAGCGCTGGAAGGCGGCGGCGAGGTCGGCTCGATCGGCGTCGGCCGGCTCACCGAGATCGCGCAGCTTGTAAAGAAGGGCCGTCTTCAGGCCGCTGAAGCTGAACTCGAGCCCCGGCAAGCTGGGCACCGGCAGCGGGAGGCGCCGCGGGTCGCCCGTCTGCGCCAGACGGTCCAGGCCGGGACCGCCCGGATAGCCGAGGCCCAGGAGGCGTGCCGCCTTGTCGAACGCCTCTCCGGCCGCGTCGTCGCGGGTCCGCCCGAGCACCTCGAACTCCGCATGCCGCGGCATCCAAACGAGGTCGGAGTGCGCGCCGCTGACGACCAGCGCCAGCAGCGGAGGTTCCAGCTCCGGGCGCGTCAGCATCGCGGCGTAGACGTGGCCCCAGAGGTGGTTGACCCCGGTCAGCGGCTTGCGCCAGGCGGCGGCGAGGCCCTGCGCAACGCCAACCCCCACCAGCAGGCAGCCGACCAACCCGGGGCCTTCGGTGACGGCGATCAGATCGAGGTCTCGCTCCGATGCGTCCGCGCGCTCCAGCGCGAGCGGGATCAGCCGCGGCAGCCGCTCGAGGTGATCGCGCGCGGCGAGCTCGGGTACCACGCCGCCGTACTCGGCGTGCAGCTTCTCCTGCGTGTGGGTTACGGAGCTGAGCACCGTGCGGCCGTCCACGACGACAGCGGCGGAGGTCTCGTCACAGGAGGACTCGATCCCAAGGGTCAACATCGCTTCTAAGTCTCCCCTGGGCGCTGCGCAAACCGCACTTTGCCGGCGAACGCTGGCTTTGCGAGCACCAAGATGCGCACTTTGCCGGCAAAGTGCGAAATCGGGCGGCTGTTAAGCGGTTTGGCACCTGCTGGGCGCCGCCGCTACGCTGCGCGCCGCACCCCCCGGGTGGGTGGCTTCGGTGGCGGGTATCAGCGGCGAAGGGCTTCGGTCGGCGGGTATCAGCGGCGGAAGGCTTCGGTCGGTGGGTAGCAGCGGCCTC
>Ga0070714_100002229_pt1 | contig 14285 bp, 14 predicted proteins | sample LARL83metaG_FD_65450 | JGI IMG/M metagenome (GOLD analysis project Ga0070714, IMG submission 65450) | Corn, switchgrass and miscanthus rhizosphere microbial communities from Kellogg Biological Station, Michigan, USA - LAR L8-3 metaG | ecosystem: Host-associated > Plants > Roots > Rhizosphere ...
CACGACCAGCACATGCGAGCCGGCGTCCCGCTTGAGCAAGCAGAAGCGAGCAAGACGCCCAGACGTGAAATCAAAGGGACCGAGCGCCGAGGCCCGGGCGCGAGCCTGGATGACATCCTCCACCTCATCGGCCGGGACTGCGCTGAGGTCCTCGAACTCCAGCAGGTCGTCCGCGGCCGGCATGACGACCTGCCACGGCGCGCCGTCGGCGTAGACGTACGCGGTGCGCAAGATCTCGTGACGGCGGACAACATCGGTAATGGCACGCGCCAGGAGGTCCACGTCCAGCTCTCCGGTCAGCCGGAGAGCCCGGGGGATGTGGTAAGCGGGGGAACCGGGGATGAGCTGGTCCAGAAACCACATCTGCATCTGGACACCCGACAGCGGGATCCGCTCCATCCCCGGCGGGCGCCTGGGGATACGCGACACCGCCCGGAGCGATTTTCCCTCTTTCCCGGCCGGTTTCATAGCAAACTACCTCTCTCGGCAATGGCGAATTCGGGCATGCGCAAACAGCTAATCGTCCTGCCCGCAAAAACAGATAACGCTAAGTCAGCCTCGTGTTGAAGCAGTTAAACGTGTGTCGATCGCGAAAGAAAGCTACTTGTCGTCCTCCCCGCTCCCCAGGTGCTAGTTAAATTTCTCTCTACGCGCCGCTTTCGATCTTGTCAATCCTGTCCCGGCATGTTCGACTTTTGTATCAACCGCTCGTCACACGAATGCAGGAAGTGTTCCGCGGGACCAGCGCGGAACATGCTACGCGCGTGCCTCAGGGTGCACAGTTACCTCACGGCAGCCACGTAAGACCCCGCAAGACCCAGCAGTACCGGTCGATACGCCAGGTCATCCTGAGGACGGGAACGATGGACTACCCGCTAGGGCACGGCTCCATTCCGATGGAGGTCTTTATCGAACATAAGCTGCGCGCCGAGCGCTTCCTGGTGGAGGGAAACGGCATTCGCATCCGCGATGAGAGCGGCCGCTGGTATATCGATGCCAGATCATCATGCTGGAATCTCGGCCTATGACCGCCCGGCGCAAGTAACCATCGATTACGCCAGGGCGCTGCGGGATGCGATCGGATCGCCAACGCTGAGATATGTCCGGCTCGGAAAAACCGGATCGCAGATGACGGAGACCGCCATCATGCTGGACCGAGAACATAAAGAACGCCCTCGATGAGCTTTCGGCGGAACGCGTCACCGCGGTTATCTTCGAGCCAATGCCGTAAGGGCACTGTACGTCAACACCGGCTGCATGCTGAAGGGCATCTCACCTGACCGGATTGACCCTGTTTCCGACCGCTGACCATAATCAGTCATGCCCGACGGGATCGACAGGGACAAGACGCTCGTCCAGTTCGGCGGCGCGGAGTCGGGTGCCGAGCCCCTGACCTGGGGCCAGAAGGCGATCTTCGACGACATGATGGAAAGCGGCGGCCAGTTCAGCATGCGCGGGAAGATCGACCTTCCCGCGGCGGGCACCGTGGCGGACGCGGCGGCGCGAGTGCACGGGCTCCTGGTCAGGCATGCCTCGTTGCGGATGCGTCTCAGTGTCGGCCAGGCGGCCCGCCCGTGCCAGGAAGTCGCCGGGTCGGGGCAGTTCAGCCTGGACATCCTGACATTCCCCGATGACGCAGACCGGGCCGACGTCACGCGATACCGAGATCACCTTTATGTCACCTGGCCGCTTGAGCGGTTCGATTTCCAACACGACTGGCCGCTGCGTGCCGCTGTGCTCAGGCATCGCGGCGCCTGCTTGCACCTGGTCTTCGCGCTGTCGCATCTGGCGGCCGACGGCGGCGGCATCCTGCTGCTGCTTGCCGACCTGCTGGCGGACGGGACGGGCACGGTCAAGGACCCTCGGCACCCGGATGTGCTCGACATCGCCAGGAATGAGCAGACGCCGCAGCTCCGGCAGCTCAGCGGCCGGACGATGCGCTTCTGGGAGTCACGGCTCATGAATATCCCGCCGCAGACGTTCGGTGAGTCCTCCGGGCGCAGCAGCGAGTACCGCCAGGCCCGGTTCAGCTCGGCCGCGGCCCATCTAGCCGTGCTGGCCATCTCCAATCGCACGGGCACCGATCCGTCCCGGGTGACGCTCGCCATCATCGCGACGGCGATCAGCCGGGCTACGGGCGTGCCCGTGCTGACGCTGAAGGTCATGGTGAATAACCGGTTCAGACCGGGCATGGCCGACGTAATCGCTCCGGTCGCGCAGAACTCGGTGATCACTCTCGACGTGGCCGGTGCCTCGGTCGACGAGGTGGTAGCCCGGACCCGTGCCGCCACCGTGACCGCGGGCATGCGCGCGTATTACGACCCTGACGACCTGAATGAGGTCACCGCCCGCCTGGACGCCGAACGCGGTTATCCGGCTCGAGTTACGTGCCGGATCAATGATCAGCGTGCGATGATCATGCGGCCGAATGCGGAATCGGGCCCGCGATCCTCACCTGAGCAGATCCAGCGCAAACTGGAAGAGACCGCGCTGACCTGGCTCGGTCCCAGGGAGAACATGCACGAGCAGGTGCTCATCCTGATCGAGAACCGCCAGGACGTGGTGTCACTGCACATGATGTGGGATGTGTCATGCCTGACCGATGGGCAGGTCGAGGCCCTGCTGCGCGGTGTAGAGGTCGTCGCCGTGGCCGCGGCATTCGACCATGAAGCGCCGACCGAGGTTTTACCGCTGAAGGGATCCTGTGCTGGCGGAAACGCGGTTTCGTGTTTGACCCGGGGCACTGATCAGGCGATGCGGAGGACCTCTGGTCTTCGCGATGGATCTGGACTGTCCGCCGAGGCGCGGGGCCGTCGCGGCCGGGCTAGCTCCGGATGAAGGCGAGCAGGCCGCTTGTCGCGAGCGCGTGGATCTATGCGCACGACCCGGAGCAGACCGTAAGCCCGAGCGACTGAGATGCACGCCGGTTTTCGGAGGTGTTCGGCGCTGTACGGAATCCGCAACCACCGTCGCGACAGCCGACCACTATGGATCGCACGGCAGCAAAGGCGGTGCCGATCACTGATCCCATAGGAAAGGAGACCGTGTATCCATGATCAAGAAAGGCGCGCGCAAGAAGGCCATCGCGATCGGGTCAGCAGTGGCCGCCAGTCTGCTGTTGACGCTGGCCACCTCGTCGGCCGCCTCGGCCGACACGATGCGCACGCTCAACCTGTACATCACGTGTGGCACGGGCGAGGCGTACGGCCTGCAAGTCGCCACCAACGTGAGCTCCGGCTGGTATCAACCCAGTGGTTACAGCTACGGGAACAAGACCTTCGTCGTTTCCATCCCCGCCAGCGCCACCACGCTCCAGGTCGCACCCCTCAGCTGCGCCGGTCAGCCGACGGGCACCTACGGCTCCACCTCGACGTGGAGGCCCTACAGCATCACCGCGGGCACCTCGACCATCAATGCGAGCGCGTACTGCAATGACTACAGCTTCTACGGAGAGTTGATATTCGACTGTCCGCTCAGCTCAGTGACTTACAGCTGATTGCTGCCGGGCATTAGGAAGCCCCCGGTTCAACTACCAGGGGCTTCCGTTGCCTTCATGAAAATTTCTTAGCCGAACCGATCTCCGCCCAGCACGGGCCCTGAGCGGAGTCAGCACCCATGGTGTCCGGCCAGTCCGGTGCATATCATCAATTCCGGTCATTTGCCGACCGTCGGCGAAGCTGGTGATGATGCGCCATTCGGACGAACAGGCCCCAGATACCCTCGTAGCCGACGCCGCCACGGTGCAGACCCCCGATGAACTCGCCGTACTGCTGCGGGCGCTGCGCCGCCGCCATGCCCGCCGCGGCCAGGAGAGCGAGCTGACCTACCGCACGATGGCATCCCGCACCGGCTTTTCGCAGACCGCGATCGCCGAGTACTTCACCGCCAGGACCATCCCGCCGACCGACCGCTTTGATTCCCTGGTGAGGCTGCTCGGCGCGACCCGGGCCGAGCAGAGCGCCCTGGCCACCGCCCGTGACCGGGTTGACGAATGTCGCCGGAACGTGCATCAGCGGGCACCGGCCACCGCGCGACCCGCCCGGGGCACGCCGCGGCAGCTACCGACCGCGATGCGCCACTTCAGCGGGCGCCAGCAAGAGCTAGCGGAACTGGATTTCCTCCTGGACCAGGCCCTCGACGCCGGGACAGTGCTGGTCATGGCCATCAGCGGCACCGCAGGCATCGGTAAGACCACCCTCGCCGTCTTCTGGGCGCACCGGGTAGCCCACCGGTTCCCGGACGGGCAAATGTACGTCAACCTACGCGGGTTCGAGGCGAACGACCCGGCAGTGGATCCGGCGGAAGCGGTGCGCCGGTTCCTGAACGCGCTGAACGTTCCGCCGGAGCGGATACCGGCAGAGGCGGACGCCCAGGCCGCGCTGTACCGAAGCCACCTCGCCGGACGGCGGATGCTGCTGGTGCTGGACAACGCCCGTAACTCCGCTCAGGTCCGGCCGCTGCTGCCCGGCGCGCCCGGGTGCCTCGTGCTGGTCACCAGTCGCAGCCAGCTCACCGGTCTGATCGCTGCCGACGGCGCCCACCCCTTGACGTTGAACCTGCTCACGGTCGAGGATGCGCGGCTGCTGCTGAGCCGCCGGCTGGGTGCGGAGCGGGTGGCAGCTGAGCCTACGGCGGTCACCGACATCATCGCTCGCTGCGCCGGGCTGCCCCTGGCGCTGGCCCTCATGGCCGCCCGTTGCGCCGTCCGGCCCACGGTCCCGCTGTGGCTGCTGGCCACGGAGCTGCGCGACACGCAGCAACGATGGCAGACGCTCACCGACGATGACCCGGCCAGCGACGTGCGCACCGTATTGTCCTGGTCCTATCAGGCCCTCACCCCGTCGGCAGCGCGGCTGTTTCGGCTGCTCGGCCTGCACCCCGGCCAGGACACGGACGCGCTGGCCGCGGCCAGCCTGGCCGGGCTGACAGCCGGCGCGGCGCGCACGCTACTAGCCGAGCTGACCCAGGGCAGCCTGCTCGTGGAGCATGTTCCCGGCCGGTACGCCTTTCACGACCTGCTGCGCGCCTACGCCGCACAACTCACCCACAGCATCGATCCCGATGATCAGCGCCGCGCCGCGACCGGCCGTGTCCTAGACCATTACCTGTATAGCGCGTACTCAGCCGCGTTGCTGCTCGCCACGCCCGCTGGCCCGCTGACGCTCGGATCGGCACCGGCCGGGGTCATGCCGGGACAGCTCGCCGACGACGAACAGGCCATGCACTGGTTCACCGTCGAATACCGGGTCATACTGGCCGCGATCGGTTACGCCGCGGGAGCGGGATGGGACACCCATGTCTGGCAGCTCACCTGGACGGTGTCGACCTTCCTCGACCGGCAGGGGCACTGGCACGACTGGGCCGCCGCATGCTGCGCCGCGGTAGCCGCCGCCGACCGGCTCGCCGACCCGGCCATTCAGGCATGGGCACATCGCACCCTCGCCCGCTCGTACACACGGCTAGGCCGCTTCGACGATGCGGACACCCAGCTACGCGACGCCCTCAGGCTGTACCACCAGTCCGCCGACCAGGCCGGGCAGGCCGATACCCACTATTACCTCGTCATCTTGTGGCTGCGGCGCAATCGCCTCAAGTGCGCACTCGACCACGCCTTGCAGTCCCTTGATCTGTCCAGGGCTGCGGGCCACCAGCACAGGCAGGCCCTCGCCCTGAACGCGGTGGGCTTCTGCCAGGCACGGCTCGGCAACTACGTGTCCTCCCTCACCTCATGCGAGCAGGCTCTCGTCCTCCATCAGGAACTCAGTGACCGGCATGGAGAGGCCCACACCTGGGACAGCCTCGGCTACGCTCACCACCATCTCGGACACCACATTCAAGCCATCGACTGCTACCAGAACGCCCTCACCATGGTCCGGCACCTTGGTGACCGCTACCAGGAGGCCGACACCCTCGGCAACTTCGGTGACACCCACCTCGCCATGGGCAGACCGCACGCCGCCCATGGCGCCTGGCAACAGGCCCTGACGATCCTCGACGAGCTCAACCACCCTGAAGCCGAACAGGTCCGCGCCAAGCTCGCCAGGCTAACACGCAGACAGTAGGCGTTTAGCTAGGGGAAGAACCACTGCCGTTATGATGAAAAGATCTTTAAACCTTGAGCGGCTGAGTGCCCGGCGTGGTGCAGCGCCATGACGGCTGTGACGGCATCAAAGGTGCCCAGGCCCCGGGCATGCTCGGCTGGCTCCCGGATAAGGCGCGGGTGAGCAGGGGCGGCCGACGTCGAGGACTCGGGAGCCGGTTATGGGCCAAGACCGTACCCCGTGCCTCCTGGCTGGGTCTGGGGGCGCGGTGGCGAGGCAATCTCGCCACCGCGCCTTGTCCTGAGGCTTAAGAAGATTCGGCCCATGTCCGGCCGCCCGATTCGCCGCGATGCAGGGTTCCGCGTTCGTCCGAGCTGGGGCTGTTGTGTTAGTTCCCGCAGGCGGCCGGGGCTACCGGCAGGTTGACCGCGCCGTCCACTACCTCGCCGTTCTGCTTGTTGACCGCGTGCGCGGTCATGTGCGACGTGCCGCCGTGGTACAGGTTCATCTCGACCACCCGGACCCCGGCCGTGGTGGAGGTCACGTTACCGCTGAAGAACGCCGTCCCGTTGTCGGTGAACGTCACCGCCCATACCTGCCCGGCCACCTGGGTGTTGATCTCGAATTCCTCCCCGACGACTACCGCCCCGGCCGTGTTGTCGTCATACATCGACTTGAGCGTCCACGGGGTACCCAGAGTCCCGGTCCCGCTGGCCGACTGGGCTGGCCCGCACGGCCGGCCACCGCCACCGCCTCCCCCTCCGCCGCCCTGGGCCATGGCCGGGGCGGCCGACAATGAGCCGGCGATCAGCGCTGTCGCCGCTGTGGCGAATACGGATGCGAAGATACGCTTGCGCATGCGTGAGGTCCCTTTCCTTTCGTGCTGAAGACGCCAGCCGTAGCGGGCGCCAGCTTCCACCCTGTAGATAGCCACCGGGGTTACGGACGACATTGACCGGAGGGCCGGGTGCCCTGGCCCCTGGCCGGGAAACCGCGGCGACTGGTGAACCGCCACGGGAGACGTGATTACAGGTCAGGCGTGGCAAAGGAGCATGGCGTGGGACCGACCGCATCTGGCATCCGGCCGACTCGGTACCCGCCGACACCGTTGCCCAGTTCTGGAGCGGGCCCGTAATGCCGCAGCTCGTTCGGAAATTCGTCGTTCTTATTTATCCCGGACGAACGGTGGCCCACCGAACTGAAAATCCTGCCCCGGCATCACCAGCAGCCGTTGCGGCCCATTCATGTTCTCATCCCGTGCCGGTTCGTAACCTGCCTTGCTATCTATCAGTGAAACCTGGCGCCCGCTATGGGCGGGCGTCTTCGGCACGTGGGGAAGGAAACCCGGCATGCACAGGCGTTTGTTCGCGTCCGCACTGGCCACGGCGGCGACAGTGCTGATCTTCGGCGCACTATCGGTCGTCCCGGCCATGGCACAAAGCGGAAACGGCGGCGGCGGCCAGTCGTGCCTGCCATCCCAAATGGCTACCGGAACCGGCACCCACGGCACCGCATGGGCGCTCAAGGCGATGTATGTCCACAACCCCGCCGGCGCGGTGGTGATCGGCGAGGCATTCGAGATCAGCACCCCAGTGGCCGGGCAGGTGTGGACGGTGACGCTCGCCGATAACGGCACGGCCTTCTCCAGCGCCAACCTGACCTCCACCGCGACCGGCGTCCGGGAAGTCCAGATGACCCCTTACCCCGGCGGCACATCGCATGTGACCGCGCACGCGGTCAACCAGCAGACCAGCGAGGTCATAGACGGCGCGGTCACCCTGCCGCCAGCCCCGGCCTGCGGAGGGCACTGACACGACAAGCCATAATCGGCACTCGCCGAACCGGGTATCACGGGAGGCCTGGGCGCGTCGCAAACCGGGTGAACTTGCCCCCCCGCGTTCTTGAACCAGGTGCGGGGGCACCGGCTGCATACGCTGTTTCACCTGGTCGCGCTGCGCGACTTGCGCCGTGCGGAGGCTGCCGGGCTGACCTGGGCAGCAGGCCGAACGCGCCGCCGCCGGGGACAGGTGGCTGGAGAGCGGGTATGTGTTCACCACCCGGGCCGGGAAACCGGTCGGGCCGAACCGGCTGACCCGCCTGTTCCGCCGCCTGGTCGCCGAGTCCGGGCTGCCGCCGGTCACCTTGCACGGGCTGCGGCACGGTGCTGCCACCTTGGCAGTTGCGCCGGAGGCGTCCCGTTCAAGGAGATCACCGCGCTGCTCGGGCAGTCCAGCCGCTCGCTTGGCGACCGGGCTGCCTCGCGCCAGCGGGCCGACCACTCCTCCACGTCGACGCCGCATGCGCGCACGAACGCTTGCGTGACCGCCAGCGATGGCAGGGCACGGCCTGCGGCGGCTTGGGACAGCGCGGTGTGCGAATAGTGGGTGAGCTGGGCAAGGCGGCGGTAAGACGGTCGTCCGGCGCGTTCCCGCAGCTCGCGCAGCTGCGCCGCGAAACCGGCCACCGACATGGCCGCCGCGTCGCCGACTGCGCCGTGGGCCGGGGGCGCCTCGGCAGGCGCAGCATCGCGTCCGTCCAGTAATCCGTGAGTGGGCATGCTGCGCTCGCCTGCCGCGCTGTCAGCAAGCCGATCAGCGGGACCGGCGCCAGCCGGCCGCTCGGGGTTCGTCATGACAACTCATCATCCTGGATACATCCGGCTATAACAACCGATACATGCCACGTGGGCAGCACGCGAGACCGCCGGCGCGGGCGCCGGGACAGCGTGTAAAGACGCGGTGTAAGGCGGTTGGAAAGTGGTTCGCGCCCGGTTATGACGTTGCCTGCCATCGGCGTGGTGTGTCTCCATGGACGGCGAGGGGCACGTCAGACGCCCGTACATATCAGCCAAGAGAACTTGGCTAAGGCGCTGTCCCGTCAATGGTCACGCCGCCCGGGCTGACCCCAACCGCCGGAGCCAGAACAGGCACCCAGAAAGGAGCATCATGTCAAACCTGCGCAAAGTCCTGATCGCCGAGCGCTTAACGGATACGCCGTTCGCTCTGCTCCCGGACGCGCGAAACCGACCCGGACTGACCGAGGACCGGAAATCGCGCGCGATGAACAAGGGCCTCTATCCATGATGATCAAATGTTATAGGCGTGATGACGCCGCCTGCCGGCTTCGGCGCATGCACAGGCTTTGCGCCGTCGCGGCAGTGATAGCAGCCGGGATAGTCCTTGCGAGCTGCTCCACGCCAGCCGGGCACGGCGATCCGCACGGACCGGCTGCTGGCGGCAGCGGCCGGACTCCGCCGCTCAGGAGCGAGGCAGGGTCGCAATTCAGCTACACGCTGGACGATCTCCGGTCGTGCGAGGTCGGGGATGCGCTCGCAGTTGCCACTAATCAGGCGCCGGAACCGCTGCGCGTTACCGGCATGACAGCGACCGTAACCGGCCACGGCAGCGACCAGCGCTCTTATCAGATCGCGACAGTAGGTCCCGGCTTCCCCGGGGAAGTAGCGCCGGGTTCCCGCCTTTACACGCTGGCGGGCTACCGCCTGGGGCCGGCGCTCGGCGCGCTGCTGCTCCCCGTCTCCGCCGGCGGCCAAGGTTACGTGTTCGTGGCCTGGCTACACGTCCTGGGAGAACACCCGCAACCGTGGGCGATCACCGGATTGACTGTCCGCTACCAACTCCGCCAAAAGGAATATGCCGAATTTTTCCCGCAGGAAATCAAACTGCCGCCGGTAAGTTGTCCGCAGCACTGAAAGCAGCCTGACACAGAGGAGCATCTTTCATGACAGCCGCACGATTCTTCACGATGACCCGCAAGTCGACGGTAACGCCAGTGGCCGTCATCAATCATGCTTTTCACCTCTTGGACCGCCGTAGCCCAGGCAAGCCCGTCGTCAGCCGGATCGCCTCACAACCAGGTGTGCCACCCTCAGGCCGGAACGATCATGACATCGAAGGCCACATCGAGAGCATCGGCCTGGAGCCCGACGAACCTGTCCAGCGGCTTCCTCCCGGGACCGGGGAAGATCACCTGGAGCGAGACCGGAACCTCGGAATCCTCACAATCGATTTCCGCGTCGTTCAGCGTCGATGAAGGGCTGCTTTTCGTCTCCGCGCATGAGCAGTATGGCCTGAACCTCGAGCGCAGCCACAGCCAGAGCGGGTCCTGGTCTTACGCAAAGGACGTCCCGAAAGGTGAAACGGAGAGACTTCAGCAATATCACCAGAGCTGGGAGCTCGGCGTGAAGCAGACTTACATGGGGCACACGAGGGCGGGTCTATGCCATGTCTACACAGAGATCAGCAGGTCTGGTAACTTCTTCCCCTCCGCTTCCCGCTCAGGTGCGGCATTCTGTTACGGCCTGACGCCGCGCAAGCACTCATCGGTCCAGGTCGCGAGAAAATGCAAAGACCTTTAAGCGCCTCTAAGGTGAAACTAATGAAATGCATTCCCCTGATTATCGCGGCGGCGTCAGCTGCCCTGTTTACGGTGATTCCCTCATCGGCTAACGCTGCGGCGCCTGACGCGTCCGGCAAGCCCTTCAATTCCTGGGCCGGCTGGGGGGTCGTGGCCAGTCAAGGCGTCCAGATCTACAGCGTGGCGGCGAGATTCACCGTCCCGAAGACGGCCTGCACCGCGAAGGACGCCGAAGCGGGCTTCTGGGTGGGCCTCGACGGATGGACCGACGCCACCGTCGAGCAGGCCGGCGCGATCGCGTTCTGCGGCATTCGCACAAGGTCCGGCTACAAGCCGGAATACTTTGTCTTCTACGAGATGTTTCCGAAGTTCCCGGTGTTGAAGCATCACGTTTCCGCAGGTGATGTAATCGTCGCATCGGTCTCGTACAACTCCTCCAGCGGCAAATACTTCCTCGAGGTAGACGACAAGACTCATCCGGGGGACAGCTTCAGCGCATCCGCATCCTGCCCGAGCGGGCATACGTGCCGCAGGAACTCGGCCGAGGTAATCGCGGAAGACCCGGGCAGCGGCGTCCCTGCAAAACATCATTTCCTGCCGAATTTCGGCACGGTGCATTTCAGCCAGGTCGAGGTGATCAGCCGCAGCGGCGCGATCGGCTCTCTCAAGGGCAACTCACTGTGGAGCGCCAAGGAGAGCATCATGGAGTACCCCGGCAAGACCGTAATGGCCAGGCCCTCCAGAAGGACCAGCGGGTACACAGCGTTCAACGTCACCTACCACAGCAAAGGCTGACTCCCGGCTGGATAGTGTTACAGAACGACGATGACGCAGGGTGCCGCGCCCGGAGTGGCTGGAGTATGTCCCAGCCCTCACCATATAAGTGCGTCACAGTCCCGCGAAGGGATGCAGGAATGGCGAGGACGGCCGCAGAGCGGCCGTCCTCGTTTACCGTGCAGACAGGATCCGCCGGGTCTGAGCCGCTCGACCCGCTTGCGGTTCACCTCGACGCCCAGGCCGAGCCGCAATTCGGCAGCGACACGCGGGGACCCGTAACTGCCACGGGAATCGGCGCGGATCTGCCCGATCAGAAGCAGCTCCCTGTCCCTGGTTTCCCGAGCCGATTCGGGCCGTCCATTCCACTCGTAATATCCTGACCTCGACACGCCGAGCAGCCGGCAGGCCACCGCGACATCCATCCCGTCAGCGGCAATTTCACGGACCAGCGGAACGCTATTTCGGGAGTACATTCTCCCGGGCGAAATAAGCAGCAGCGCAGCGGAGAATCTCGTTCTCCTGCTCCAGTACCCGGTTACGGCGCTTCAGCTCCGCGAGCTCTTTCTTCTCGTCACTGGTCAGCCGCGGCCCGCCGCCATTCTCATCGGCATCGGCCTGGGCATCCAGTTCCGCAGGCATGACACGCTGATACCGAGGTCCTTCGCGATCCTGGCGACCGGTGTGGTGCCCTCGCGGGCGAGCTCGACTGCGCGCTGCCGGAGCTCCGCAGGATGAAGTGCAGGCATGACGGACATCCTTCCCGGTGGCGCTGGCCACCTGAGGTCAGGTGTCCGGGGAACGGGGGGAAAGCTCAGGGGAGCTTCGACGTCGTTTCGTTGAGTAGAGTATCGGTTTTTGTATCTGTTGCCGTGTCAATGACTGACCTATTTGGCCACCTCGGCCGTTCCTACGCTGGGCCCGAGACAACTGGCCGCCCACGGTCTGCATGTGGGCCGGCCGATCAGGTCGACATCGTACCGGGCTCCGAAGGCCCAGGGAGGAACCAGTCACAATGCGACGAAGGCATCTCAGAAGAATCGTCATGGCCGGCGTCTCGGTGCTGACGATCGGCTCGATGGGCTTCATCACAGCGGGAATTTCCCACGCGGCACCCGACGATACGACATTTACCCAGACCGAGGCCCGCCAGGGCGGTGCCACCCCGGCCTACAGCGGTGCCGGGGCGAACGCCAATGACGTCACCATGGACGCCGACCGGTTGACGACAAGCACTCCGGCCGACGCGAACCAGGGCAGCTTCCTCAATGCGGCCATTCCGGGTGCGGCGCTGACCGCCGTTGGCGGCCGGTACCGAACCATGACCAACTTCTGGAACACCGACATGAGCTGGAGCTGCCCGCAGCTACGCACCCAGTTCGGTGCCACGTCCGCTGCCGCCGCCAACTGCACAAACCTCGCGGGCGACGCGGACCTCACCACCAAGACCCTCGGCATGACCCTGGACAGCCAGGCTCCCGAGTTCAAGATCACCAACTTCACCGGGAACACCTACTTCGCGGCCGGTCGTACCGGCGTGACGAACGCCCAGGACCAGGGCGGTACCTGCCTGAACGCGGCGGTCGTCGACCGGTGCCACTGGACGCCGAACAACGCACACTTCCCGTCGTCGTACCCGGCCAGCTACAAGGGCTGTAACTTCGGTCAGTGCTCGTTCGAGCTGACCAACGCCGGCGGCGTGGCCGCCAGTGCAGGTCTGCCCACGCCGGTGGCCTCGCTCGTCAGCATGCCGTCCAGCTGGAACTACACCCTGCCAGGCGGCGCCATCGGCGGAGCCGGCGGCATCTTCGACGTCGCCTACGACATCTGGCTGGCCAGGAACGACAATAACGCACTGCCCGCCGGGGCCAACGTGTTGAATCAGAACGACGGCGCCGAGATCATGATCTGGGCGAACGCGCACGGCTACAGCGCCGACGGCACCCTGAACGCCGGCGCCGGGCACTTCATTACCCCGGCCGGCCTGAAGGTCGAGAGCCAAGTCGCCATTCCCGGCGCGCCCGCGGGCACGACGTGGGATGTCTGGATCAACCGGCAGAACACGGACGTCACGAACGGCACGCAGTGGAACATCGTGACGTTCGTGGCCAACCCGGCGCTGCCGTCCTTCCAGGCGGACACCCGGGCATTCATCGACCGGGCCATGACCTACAACGCGGGCGACCGCCCGGACGTCGTGGCCAAGCTCGACGCCGACTCGCGCGCGTCGGTCAAGGCGGCCTGCCCGACCATTCCCGGCGCGGCCGGGATGGTCAACGGTGTCGCCATTCCGCGTGCGTGTGTCATGCCAAGCTGGTGGCTGACCTCGGTGCAGGCCGGCTTCGAGATCTGGCAGCTGCCGACCACCGGCGGCCTCGGCAGTACCTCGTTCTCGGTGAACCCGTTGACAATCGACGGCGACCCCGCCTTCGCCTCGACGAACACCGGCATCACCGGAAACACGCTGTTCCACAACGGTGATGGCACTACCAAGCCGATCCTGCACTGGAACGACAACGCCCGACTGTCCTACTCCGGCTGCGCGGTCGGAGCTGTCGGGAGCGGCACGACAACGGCTACCGCGACAATCGCGTTCGGCAACACCGGCAGCGAGACAGTCACCCTGAGCCAGGCCAATGGAACGGGTATCTGGGACGGCCCGATCACGCCGACCCAGCCGGGACACGACGCCTCGGGCATATCGTTCACCCTGCCATGCGGCGACACGGTGACCAACTCGCCGATATTCATCGACCCTAGCGGAAAGGTAACCAACCAGGACGGCATGCCTATCAACGGTGCCACGGTGACCCTGGGTCTGTGCACCAACGGCGCGGCCTCCACGGCGCCGTGCCCCGCGGTTGACGCCAACTCGTCGCTGATCACGCCGAACCGCAACGCGGAGACGACACCGGACGCCGCCGCCGTCGGATCGGGAGCCGGCACATTCCGATGGGATGTGACAGGTAACAACTTCTGGACCGTGACCGCATCGGCACCGGGCTGCACGACGCTGACCCTGGGCCCCCTCCAGGTACCGCCGCCGCGCGTGGATCTCCTGCTGAAACTGACCTGCGCGAGCAACGCACCGGGCAT
>Ga0070714_100002230_pt1 | contig 14279 bp, 11 predicted proteins | sample LARL83metaG_FD_65450 | JGI IMG/M metagenome (GOLD analysis project Ga0070714, IMG submission 65450) | Corn, switchgrass and miscanthus rhizosphere microbial communities from Kellogg Biological Station, Michigan, USA - LAR L8-3 metaG | ecosystem: Host-associated > Plants > Roots > Rhizosphere ...
TCGTCGTGACGACGTTGTCGCCGTCCCGGAACTCGGTGAGCAGCGAGTACATGACCGCGTTGATGGCCTCGGTGGTGTTCCGGTACAGCGCGATGCTGGCCCGGCCCGGGGCGCCGATGAATTGCGCGATCGTGTCGTATGACTCCTCGAACAGTGCGGTCATCCGCTGCGAGGCGGTGGACTGCCCGCGGTGGACGTTCTCGTACCCGGGCGCGAGCGACTGGTAGAGCGCCAGCAGTTCCCGCGGCGGCTGGGTGCTGGCCGCGTTGTTGGTCGCTATCCGGCCATGGCCGGGGAAGGTGAAGTGCCTGCGGACGGCGTGGACGTCGATACCTCCCGGGGTCATGGCGATCGCTTCCCGCCGCGCGGGGGGAGCCTGCCTGGCCCTGGCTACGGCGATCATGACCGCTCCTTGCGCTTCCAGGCGCCGATCAGCAGCGGCCATCCCATCGGGCAGTCGGCGAAGCGGGCGGCGTCGCGGTCGATCATGGCCAGCAACTCGGTGGCGCCGGCCGACGAGGTGATGCCATACGCCAGGGCTACCGGCAGCACGCTGCGGAACGTGCGCTCCAGGAAGGCGCGGCCGGTGCCGAGGGGCTCCAGGCGGCCCGCGACGTCGGTGCCGTCCGGGTACCCGATGCCCGCCTGCGTGAACAGCTGCGGCAGCCTTGCGCCGGTGTGCACATCGGCGCCCACCGCCTGGAACACGCCGGTGATGACCCGCCCCAGTTCGGCGACGCTGGCCAGCTCCGGGAGGACGGTGATGCCGCGGATGTCGTAGTCCTGCACGAGCAGATGACCGCCCGGGGCGACGGCGTCCCACAGCCGCGCCAGTACGGCGGCGCGCTGCGGCAGGTGGAAAAGCAGGAGTCGCGCGTAGACGAGGTCGAACGGCTCGCCGGGGATCGGCTCGCCACCGGTGAGGTCCTGCGCGTGGAAGGAGCACTGGCGGTGGCCCGCGTCGTGCAGTGCCGCCTGCGCCATGGCGCCGAGCGAAGCGTCGGTGTCAATGCCAAGGACCCGGCCCGTGGGCCCGGCCCGCTCGGCCATGAGGCGCATGGTCTCGCCCGGCCCGCAGCCGGCGTCCAGGCAGCTGGCGCCCGGCCCGAGGCCGACCCGGTCGAGCAGCCGCCCGGTCGCGTCCGCCCACACCCGCGCCTGGGTGCGCAGCCGCTCGTACTCCTCCCGTGAGTGCCCAAGTGCATAGCGCGCCTGCGGCCGTTCGGTCTCTATGGTGCTCATCGCTCATGCCCCCTGTCGAAATGCAGTCCTGTGGATTGCAGTACGGCCAGCATCGGCGAGAGGGTTCAACGTGTCGTTGGGTCAGCGCGCAGAGACCTTCACAACGCGTGCAGACTTGCGGTACTCCGCCGGGGGCAAGCCGTGCACGGCGCGGAAGGCCCGGCTGAAGTCCCCTGGGCTGGAAAAGCCCCACCTGGCCGCGATGGCCGCGACCGGGCGGGGAGCCAGCGCCGGATCGGAAAGATCACGGCGGCAGCACTCCAGCCGCCGCTGCCGGATCCAGCCCGCCACGGTCAGGCCCTCGTCGTGGAAAAGCTGGTGCAGGGAGCGCAGCGAGATGTGATGCGCCGCGGCGATCATCGCCGGGGACAGCCCGGGATCACCCAGGTGCTGCTGTATGAAGGCCTGAATCGTGGTGAGCTGGGCATGCCTGCGGGCCTCCGGCGTGCCCCAGTCACGGATGTCCAGTTCGTGCGCCAGCCGCGTCGCCAGCACCTCGAGCGCGGCGGTCGACAGCCGCGCCGCCTCGGCCGGGCTGTAGTGATCGATGTTGCGGGCCAGATGGAGGAGGAACTGCGAGGTCACATCCCCCAGACCGGCGCCGGCCTGGAAACGGACCGCGCACAGCTGACTGAGCCGGTTCCGGGACAGCGGCAGCAGGGACGGCGGGAACATGAAGGTCATCATCTGCGTCGGCCAGTCCCCGCTGGCCCCGCACACCACCTCGTAGGGGCGCCGGGTGTCGTAGATGGCGAACTCACCTACGGACACAGGGGCCTGCTGGCCGTCCTGGGCAACCACGCACGAGTTGCCGCCGCGCACCAGCACCAGCTTGAGCATGTCCGGATCTTCTTGCGAGATCAGCTCGGGGGTGCGGTGCACGCTGATGGGCATGACGTCCATCACGACCACCTGCATCGCGCCCAGACCACTGGCCCGGAACTCTTCCACGTAGTTGGCTTTCACGTAGCCGGTGCGGTCGCCGATGGCACGGCAATCCATCGGCACCCACGTCGCAGCCGTCATCTCCCGGACGAAGTCGAGCCGGTCGGCCGCGGACACATGGTCAGTTCGGATTAATGTGCTCATAGCTCTCACACCCAGGCGACGGGCGGCCCTCGCGCCCGTCGATCCCCCCGGAGTAATCCTCAGCCTACCGAAGTGCAAAGCGATCGTAAAGCGTTTCTAGACCAATACTCTAGACTGGTAGTCGCCTCACTGGCCCATCGTGTCACCGGAAGACCACGGAGCAGTCCCACACATGCCCACGACCAAACCGGCAGCACGAGTCACCGCGCCAGCGTTGCGGCGCCGCGGGCCTGCCAGCACCGAGGACGGGCGGCGCAGCCGCGACCGCGTCCTTGAGGCGGCCCTGGGCCTGATCATCGAAGTCGGCATCGACCGGGTCCGGCTCGCCGGGATAGCCCGCCGGGCCGGGATGAGCTCCGGCCAGGTGATGTACTACTTCACCTCCAAGGAGCACATCCTGCTGGAGACCCTGGCCTGGCAGGAACAGCAGGACACCATGCGGCGCCGGGCCGAGCTTGCCAAGGTGACCGGTGCCTGGCGCCAGCTCAAACGGTTCATTGAGCTCTACCTGCCCGGCACCCACCCGGACCCGAGCTGGATCCTCTGGATGGAGGCATGGGCTCGTGCCCCGCACAACAAGCAGGTGAGCCGGTTCCTGGAAGAACTGCTGGACCCATGGCGCGACGACCTCGCCGCGCTCGTTGCCCGCGGTGTCGCCGACGAAGAGTTCGCTGCCCCAGCCGGTGACTTCAACCGCCGATTCATCGCCGTGCTCGACGGACTTGCGCTCCAGCGCCTGCAGCACATGCAAGGGTCGTCCCGCAAGCACCTCACCGAGCTGGCCATGTACGCGGCCCGCATCGAGCTTGCCCCCGGTACTCAGGGGCCGCCTCCCGCCAGCGAACGAGCCTGAGCCCGCCGCAGCGCGCCCGGGGCTGGCGCGCCCGGGCCAATCCACCTGGCTAGCTGCCCGGGTCGATGCTCGCCATGCGGTTGACCGCGTCCCGCAGGCCGGCGGCCAAGCCGGGGTGCGTGTTGAGCGCCGCTTCCACCGCCTGGGATGTCCCCTGATAGTCGGCGTAGCTGGTGACCAGGTACGTTGCCCGGTCGGTGGTGACCAGGGTGACGCCTGCCCCGTCGGCAGTACAGCTCGCGATCGCGTTCGCCACCGCCCGCTCGCTGCCGCCCTGGCTCAGCGTGGCGTTCGTCACCACCGCCAGCCGGATCCGATCGGGGTCGGCCCGGCTGATCTCCGCCCGCAGCCGGTCCGCCTGGGCCGCGGTCAGCAGCGAGGACGCCGGGTCCACGTAGACGGGGTTGGTGGCGAGGGCGTTGGCGACGGCCAGCACTGTCGGCGACGTGCCCACCGGGCACTTGGCCGGACCGCTCAGCGTGGTCTTGGGGGCGCTGTGCTTGTTGGCCGCCTTGGCCGGCGCCGCGCTGTTCTGCTGATGCGATCCGGCGTTGCGCGCAAAGAGGAGGGCGAAGAGCGCCACCGCGACGGCGAGCACGGCGAGCCCGGCGATCATCCAGGGCGTGCCGGACCGCCGGGAGGGCGCCGCGGTGGTGGCCGGAAGCGGGGCAGGCAGGTCGCGGGTCAGCTCCGCGAGCTGGTCCAGGGTCCGCGCGGAGATGGCGGATCCGACCCGGGACTCGAACTCGTCCTGGGTCAGCCGCTGGTCCTCGAAGGCCTGCTTGAGCACGGCCTGGCACCGTTCCCGCTCCGCCTCGGACGCAAGCATCCCGCCGGGCGGAACCGGCTGATCCCCGCCACCTGCCCCGTACGCCATCCCCGCCTCCGCTCATGCACGTAAGCGGACCTTATCGCCCGCCCCCGAACGCACCCAGCACACCCCGGCATTCGACGCTGCCAGCCCAGACCCCCGCTTCAGCAACGAAAGCCCCGAATCCGGCCGGATTCGGGGCTGTTCTCTGGATTAGTAAATTAAATTGTGGGGCCGGTGGGACTCGAACCCACAACACCGGGCACCTAAAGCCCGTGCCTCTGCCAAATTGGGCTACGGCCCCTTCTTATTCCTTAATCTGCCCGAGAATGCCGGAGTCTGCGAGTGGGATGTATCGATGCCGAATTGCTTGGTCTTGCGGCTGATATTATCGCGGGGGTCGGACAATTCTCCGTTTCTGGGCGGGCTGGGAAAGAGAAAGGCATCTACAGGCCGAGGTCCTGGCGGAGGCGGGCTACGTGGCCGGTGGCCTTGACGTTGTAGTACGGGCGGGAGATCTTCCCGTCCTCGCCGACCACGAAGGTGGACCTGATGACGCCCACCATGGTCTTCCCGTACAGCTTCTTCTCACCCCAGGCGCCGTAGGCCTCGTGCACCTTGTGGTCCGGGTCGGACAGCAGCGGGAAGTTCAGCCCGTCGCGGTCGCGGAACTTGGCGAGCTTGGCGGGGGCGTCCGGGGAGATGCCGAGCACCGTCACCCCGGCGGCGGCCAGCGAGGCGATGCTGTCCCTGAAGTCGCACGCCTCCTTGGTGCAGCCCGGCGTCATCGCCGCCGGGTAGAAGTACACGATCACCTGCCGGCCGCGCAGCGCCGACAGCGTCACCTGGTTGCCGTCGGCATCGGTCAGCGTGAAGTCCGGCGCCTCGTCGCCCGCCTCAAGCTTGCTCACCCCTGCTCCCTCCTCCCGGGGACGGCCACGCCCCCGGCGACTAACCGTACCTGCCGGGCGTCAGCCGCCGAGCAGCGCGGCGATGACCGGCGCCAGCGCGCGCAGCGCGCGGCCCCGGTGGCTGATCGCGTCCTTGGCCTCCGGGCTCATCTCCGCCGTGGTCAGCTCGGAGCCGGCGGGCACGAAGATCGGGTCGTAGCCGAACCCGTTCGTGCCGCGCGGCGCGTCGGTGATCCGCCCGCTGACCGTTCCCTCGGTGACGTGCTCTCTGCCCGACGGCAGCACCAGCGCCGCCACGCAGGCGAAGTGCCCCGCCCGGCGGCCGGCAGGCACGTCGGCAAGCTGGCCGAGCACGAGCCGCAGGTTCGCCTCGTCGTCCCCGTGCCGCCCGGCCCAGCGGGCGGACAGCACCCCGGGCATCCCGTTCAGCGCGTCGACACACAGCCCGGAGTCCTCGGCGACCGCCGGGCGGCCCGCGTGCGCCACAACCGCCCGCGCCTTCAGCAGCGCGTTCTCGGTGAACGTGGCGCCGGTCTCGGCCACCTCGGGCATGTCCGGGTACTCGCCGAGGCCGGTGACGCTCACGTCGACGCTGCTGGCCTCCAGGATGCGCCGCAGCTCGGCGAGCTTCTTTGCGTTGCGGGTGGCGAGGATCAGGCCGGCGTCGCTCATGAGCCCAGCGCGGCGCGCTGCAGCCGGCTCAGCTCGGCGCACCCGGCCACGCCGAGGTTCAGCAGCTCGTCAAGAAGTTCGCGGCCAAACGGCTCCCGCTCCGCAGTCCCCTGGACCTCGACGAAACTGCCGTCCCCGGTGCACACCACGTTCATGTCCGTCTGGGCCGCGACGTCTTCGGAGTAGCACAGGTCCAGCCGGGGCTCGCCATCCACGATGCCCACGCTGACCGCGGCCACCGAGGCGACCAGCGGGTCGCCCTTGCACCGGCGGCGGCCCTGCAGCCAGCCAACCGCGTCGGCCAGCGCGAGGTAGCCACCGGTGATGGCTGCCGTGCGTGTGCCACCGTCGGCCTGGAGCACATCACAGTCGATGATGATGGTGTTCTCGCCGAGCGCCTTCGCGTCCACGCAGGCGCGCAGCGACCTGCCGACAAGGCGGGAGATCTCCTGGGTGCGGCCGCCGGGCCGGCCCTTGACCGACTCACGGTCGCCGCGGGTGTTCGTGGCCCGGGGCAGCATGGCGTACTCCGCGGTCACCCAGCCCAGCCCGCTGCCGCGCCGCCACCTGGGCACCTCCTCGGTGGCGCTGGCGGCGCACAGCACCCGGGTGCCACCGAACTCGATGAGCGCCGAGCCTTCGGCGTGCTCCAGCCAGCCACGCGTGATCTTTATCTCGCGCAGCTGATCGGCGCTGCGCCCATCGGGTCGGGACATGGCCGAAAGCCTAGTCCCGATCCAGCGGTGCTCCGTGCCGGGTCAACAGGGCACGCGGTCGGGGGCGCCGGACTCGATCCACCGGTACACCCGCCGCACGCCCTCGGCGAGCGGCATGGCTGCACGCCAGCCAAGCTCGCGGGCCGCGCGTTCGGTGGCGACGGCGCTGCGCTGCAACTCGCCTGTGCGGGGCCCGGCGAACGCCGGCCGGACGCCGTGGCCGGCCACCACGCCGATGATGGCGACCAGGTCGAGCACGCTCACCTCGACGCCGGTGCCGATGTTCCAGGTGCCCGGGCGGCCGCTGTCGCCAGCGGCGAGGAACGCGCGGACCGCGTCGCCCACGTACACGTAGTCGCGGGTCTGGGTGCCGTCGCCGTAGATGGTCGGTTCCCGGCCTTCCAGCACGCTGGCGCAGAAGATCGTGATGACCCCGGCCTCCCCCGCCGGATCCTGCCGCGGCCCGTACACGTTGGCCAGCCGCAGCACCGAGTGCCGGGTGCCGTGCAGCCGGTTGTACAGGCCGATGTAGCACTCCGCGCAGTACTTCGCGATCCCGTACGGCGACTCGGGCAGCGGCAGCACGTCCTCCAGGGACGGGATGGGCGCGTCGCGCCCGTACAGGGCGCCTCCGGTGGAGGCGAACAGCACCCGGGCACCTGCCTGCCTGGCCGCCTCCAGGAGGTTGACCGTGCCCAGGATGTTGACGTCAGCGTCGGCCGCGGGTGCGTCCACGGAAGCGCGGACGTCGATCTGCGCGGCGAGATGGCAGATCAGCTCCGGGCCGAACGCGGCCACCTCGTCGTTGAGCGCCGCGGCGTCGGTGATGCTCACCTTGTGCAGCGGAAGCTGCGGATCCAGCCTCCCTGCCCGGCCCGACGACAGGTCATCGAGAACGAGAACGTCGTCTCCCCTGGCCAGCAGGGCGTCGGCGATATGGGAGCCGATGAAACCGGCACCGCCGGTCACAAGTACACGCATACCTGATGATCTTAAGGCGTGAGACGGGGTGAGCCGGGCAGTGACCCCGGGTTACCGCTCGGCCACAAGCCGCCGTCGGCCGTCCCGGTCATGGACTCCTCCTGGCCAGCCATCCGGCCATCGTGATAGTCCGGCCGGGAACCGAGGCCAGGCCGTTCGCGCGCAGGTCGAGAAGCGCCAGCATCGCTTTGGTCCGCGGGGCGAAGGCAGGTGGGTGGCAGGCCGGGCACTCGCCGGGGCGGTGCCCGAGCAGCGCGCTGCAGGCATCCACCAAGCCCTCCTGGTAGGCGTGTCTGGTGAGCCGTGCCTTGGTGGCACCAGCACCCAGCCGGGCGTTGCGCGGCGCCCGGGCCAGCCCGGCGCACTCGAACAGGGGCAGGTCAGCGGCGGAGTCACCGACCGCCAGGGCGCAGCCAGGCGCGGACAGCATGGCGGCCAGCGCTCGCAGCCCGCTGCCCTTGTCCACCCCGGCCCAGACGAAGTCCGTCTGGCCCTGGCCCTGGACCATCCGCACGCCGGGCTGTGCGGCAGACGCCAGGCTCGCGATGAGTTCCGCGGGCAGTGGGCCGCCGCCCGCCGCTTTGGCCCGGACCGTGTAGCGGTATCGCGGGTCCAGCTCCACCCCGGGCCGGCCGGACAGCTCCTCGCGGATCGCCTCGACCAGTGCGCGCCCCTCCGGCGGCAGCAGGTCCAACGCCTCACCATCACAGACGAGCGCGGACCCGTACTCGGCCACCCCGCCGGCCAGGCCGAACACGGTGCACCTCTCGCGCACCTCGGGCAGCGAGCGGCCGGTGGCAAGCACCGCCCGGTAGCCGTGCGCGATCAGCGCTCGCAAGGCCAGCACGCCGGTTGGCGAGGTGACGGGATAGCCGAGCGGCCCGCATTCGAGCACCCCGTCAAGGTCGATCGCGCACAGTGGGCCCGCGGCCGGGCCAAGCCCGAGCAGGTACAACCCGGCCAGGTAGTCGTGGATGGCGGCGGCCGACCGCTGGCTCTTCTGGTCCGGGTCGATGTCGCCGTCCCGGCGCAGCCGCCACAGTTGGGTGAGCCGGTAGACCAGCCACCGCTCGGCGTCCACGAGCTGCCCGCTGGTGCGCTGGTACGCGCCACGCAACCGGGCCTCGAAACCGGGGCCGGGCGGGTCCGCCGCCGCGCCCGCGAGGTCGTAGACGGGGTCGTAGCAGATCGGGCTGAGATGCCCGAAGCCGTGCTGGTAGAAGTCGACCTTGCGGATCCCGTCGGTGTCCGGATCGGCGAGCCAGTTCCGGAAGCCGGTCCTGCCGTCGATCACCGTCGCGTATTCGTGGCTGAGCATCCGCCGCATGAGCGGCTCGAGCAACAGGGGGCGCACGGCCAGCGAGGCCGTCCCGTACTGTGCCGACAGCAGCCGGGCACCGACCTCCCAGACGGCATCCCGGCCGCCCATCCGGCTGTTGGACACGGCGGTAGCGGGCAGGGCGGCCTGGCGGACGGTGACATAGTCCGCGATGATCCCGGCGAGTTCGGCGTCGGGCACCGCGGGCGGCCCGGGCGGGAGCCAGTCCCGGTAGAGCACGCCGTCGGCGAAGCCGTAAGTATGCGGTACCTGTCCGGGCAGGGCCCGGGCCAAGGCGATGCTCTGCCGCCCGAAGTAGCCCAGGCCCGCGCCCTCCGCCACGATCTGCTTGCGGGCCACCTCCCCGGTACGGGTGTCCAGCAACTGGACGGCGAACAGTTCACGCGCGTGCCCACGCTGCCCGATCGCGGCGGGCGGCCCGAGCGGCTTGACCGCGCCGACCTCGATGTCCGGGCCGGCCAGCGCGGCCAGCGCCTGCTGGACCGGCGGGGCCGTCAGACGGCGCCGGATGCTCCACTCACTGTACGGCTGGAGCACGGCCGGCCAGCGGGCCAGCCGGGTGGGCAGTTCGCTGGTGTCGGTGAACAGCGAGAGCAGGAAGACGATGCGCTCGTCCGGAACGCCGGCAGCGGCTATCGCCTCGGCCGTGGTGACAAGCGAGGTGCCAGAGGCGGGCGGATCGTCGGTGATCAGTACCATTCCGCCGGCCCGGGCAACGGCCTTGAGCACGGCCCGCTCCCTGCGGCCGAAGGGCCGGCCGGGCCGGTAGCTGAGCGTGTGCACGGCGCCGCTTCCTTCGGCCCGCAGCGCGGCCGCCTGCAACGGCGCCAGGTAGCAGCCCGAGGTCCGCACCCCCACCACGCACAGCGGCACGTCTGGTTCGGGGTAGCGGCGGCGGAACTCAGCCACCAGCCATCTGGCGTCGTCCGGCTCCTGGTCGAAGCCGTGGAAGCAGGCGGGCAACCGGAGGCTGTCACCGCCGAGTATCGCGGTTACCGCGCCGAGGGAGGGCAGCGTTCTGGCGAGGTTCTGGTGCTGCGCGTAGCCGAGGACATGATCGGCGAGCGCATCGGTCAGCGGGGTCAGGTCGGTGAGGGCCCGGGCCAGGCGCTGGCGCGCCGGGCCGGTCACGCACCGCAGCGCGGCCCCGCCGGTAGCAGCGCCGATCCCGGCAAGCCGAGTGAGCCGTCCCGGCCGCCCGCGCAGGTAGCTGGCCGTCCGGCTGAGCTGCATCGGGTCGCCGTGCAGCCGGTCCTCGATGAGCTGGGCCAGCCCAGCCGCCAGCAGAAACGCGTCCAGCCATTGCTCTTCGCCCAGCGCCCGCTCCAGCAGGCCGGTCAGCGTCCTCGCGTCGCTGAGCAGGTCGGGCACCAGCAGCGGGGCCGGGGAACCGGGCGAGGTCGTCGCCCAGCCGATGGTCCCGGTGCGCTCAGTCATGGGCCGCCGCCTTGAGCACGGGTGAGATGTTGCGCCGCGCCCACAGCACGCTGTCCGCATACCGGTCGGACTTTTCCAGGTTGCCTGCCACGTGCCGGAGCCAGGCGAGCAGCAGCAGCACCCGTTTGCTGATCGGGTCCCCGTCGATGACGGTCCCGATCAACCCGCTCTCCGCCATGGTCCAGGGCTGGCGTAGCCCGGCGGCCACCCGGGAGCCGAACGAGCGCGGATACCCGGGCCCTGGCGCGGGCACGGTCAGCAGCCAGAACACCAGGTCGAGGGCCAGCAGATCCTGCTCTCGTGCCTGGCTCCAGTCGACGATCCCGGTCACCAGGCCGTCCGGGCCGGCGAGCACGTTCCCCGAATAGAAGTCGCCGTGTGTCCAGCCCAAGGTCACCTTCCGGCCCGCGAAGTACTCGTGCAACTCAGCCGCCATGCGGTCCAGGCTGGCGGTATTCTCCACGGCGCGGGCGATCTCCGCGACCGGCTCGTCCACCCAGCAGCGCAGCATTGCGTTGTCGGCCACCCGGACGGCCCTGTCGAGGTTGTGCAGCGGTGCGATGGTGTAGAACGCGGACGCGGTGATACGGCGCGCCATGCCCGGCTGGAGCTTGCCCCCGGGCAGCCGGTTCGTCAGCAGGAACGCTCCCCCGCCGCCGATCCCGCCGGCCTGCCAGGGAACCGGCAGCATGGACCGCCACGCACCGAGCCGCTCGTCCGAGCAGAGCCGACGCAGCACTTCGACCTCCCGGCGCAAGCTGTCAACGCCACTGTCGGTAGCCGCCACCTTTAGTACGCCGGACCTTCCCGCGGTGACCCTGACCATGATCACCGCGGTGTCCGAGGCGGTGCGCAGCGCCTTTTCCTGCTCCCAGATGCCATTGTCCAGCGCAGTCTGGACCACATCTGCGGGCACCCCGCCCTGGCGGAGCCGCACCAGCCGGATCCGGATCTTCTCGGTGTTGTCGCGGACCAGCAGCACGCCGGCCACCACGCACTGCGCGGTCAGCCAGGCGACCCCGCCACCCACCACGCCCATGTGCGGTACCAGCACGTAGACCAGCGACAGCACCAGCACGCTCAGCCCGACGAGGATGCCGACCACGGTGGCCATCCGGCGGGCCACCCTGGCCTTGCTGACCGACAGAGTGACTATCGCGTTCGGGAACGCGGAGAGCGCCAGCAGCCGCAGCGTTGCCGTGCTGTGCGCGGCGTAGAACGGCCCGAACAGGCGCAGGCCGAGTGGGGCGAAGGCTACAACGAGCGCGACCACCGGCGTGAGCAGCGTGAGCGTGTGCTGGACCGCGCGCCGGTAGTTGACCTCGAGCAGTTCCTGGTTCCGGACGCTGTGTGCGATCAGGGACTGCCCGAACGCGCTCGGCACCGAGTACAGGGCGATGCACATCGACCAGGGCAGCGAGAACGCAGCCGAATGGCGGGCGCCGGTCAGGTCGAGGACAAGCAGTGGCACCACCGTCGTGCAGACGATCCAGGCCAGCGCCCCCACGTAGTCGGGCCCGACGAACCGGCGCAGGTCGCGCAGGGTCACGACCTCCGCCTGCTCGTGCGCGTGGGCGCGGACGAACGCGGGCACCGCCCGGCCGAACAGGTAGAAGCTGCACCCGCCGACGCAAACGGCCATCGCCGCGGTCCACGACCACCAGATCCCGGCCCGGGCCGCCGTGCCAAAGGCCAGCGCGGCGATCAGCACGATCTTCAGCACCGCGAAGGACGTGTTCTCGGCCGGCACGCCGCCCGGACGGCCCACCGCCACCAGCGCGTTGTCCTGCATCACGAAGATCGACCACATGATCGTGGCCACCACGAACGAGATCGCGGGATACCCGGTCCGCAGCTGGTCTTCCAGGGCGTCGGGCGCCCACACGTGCATGCCGAGCAGGAACACGACCGCCACCACGCCGGACAGCGTGCCGCCGACCAGGTAGGCGCGGCGGATCATCCGGCCAGCCGCGGCGCCCGAGGTGGGCACGAAGCGCAGCAGCGCGCTCATCAGGTTGAGCTGGGCGGCGCCGGCCAGCAGCATCATCGCCGAGATGGCGGCCGAGTTGACGGCCACCACGGACGGGGCGTAGAGGCGGGCGGCCAGCAGCCAGTACAGCACCCCGAAACCCGCGTTGGCCACGGTGTTCGCGACCAGCAGGTGACCCGTGCGCAGCAGCGATTCCCCGTAGAGCCCGCGCAGCCGCCGCCGGGTGTGAACGCCAAGCTGCGCGGCTGCGCTCATCGGTGGCCCCCGGGCTGAAGCAGGCGGTGACCGCGGTAGCGCCAGCGGCTCCGCGCGTAGCCGAACGGGCCAGCCACCACACCGGCCAGTTCCCGCAGTACCAGCTCACGGGGGAACGACTCACCGCGGTTTGAGTTCTTTTCCGAATGCGAGCCGAGCATGTGCACCGCCGCGGGCCAGGCCCGGCGGAGCATCGCGGCGAGCAGCACGGGCCTGCGCCAGACCGCCGCGGTCAGGTAGGCGCCCAGCCCCATCCCGTAGCCGAACGCCTGACGACGCATTCCCTCGTACCCTCGCCGGTGCCAGTGCCGCACCACGGCGCCGGGCTCATAGACCAGAGTCCCGCCGTCGACGATGGTCCGCAGGAACGCGATCAGGTCGTCGCCGCCCTTGGCCGGGGTCCCCGCGCCGGTGGCCGGGTCGAAACCGCCGTGGGTGAGCAGCCAGTCGGTGCGGAACGCCATGTTCGCCCCGGATCCGAACCGCCCCGCCGTGAACGGGAACAGCGGATCGGGAGCGGGCATGTCGCGGGTGAACGTGCGCTGGGTGAAGCCCCTGGCGAACCCGCCGGACCGCTCCACCAGGAGTTGCGCCTCGGTTTCCAGCTCAGCGGGCAGGATCAGGCCGGTCACGCAGGCGGCGCCGGTCTCGGTGAACGCCTCCGCGTACGCGCTCAGCCATTCCGTGTCCACTTCGACGTCGTCATCGGTGAACGCGACGATCTCCCCGGTGACCGCGGGCATCGCCTCGTTGTGTGCCAGGGCCAGCCCGGGCCGGGCCGCCCGCACGTAGCGCAGGGGGAACGGCCAATCCTGGCGTCCGGCCAGCGTTCGCGCGGTCAGGTCGCTGGCCGGTGCGCTGTCCACGACGACGACATCGAACGCCCGGTAGCTCAACCGGGAGATCGAAGCCAGGCAACGCAGCAGGCTGTCGGTACGGTCCCGGGTGGCGATCACCACGGTGATCTTCGGTTCGCCGGCCAGCATCCGCCGACCGGCACAGCGCCCCTGCTCGGGCAGGGCGATGCCGGTCACCGGCAGGCTGCCCGGCGGTGAGATGCCGTCGTCAGCACAATGCTTGGCGATACGCTCGCCGAGCACGGACCAGACCTCGTCCGCGAGCCGTCGCGCGGGCACCGGCGGCCCGCCCAGCGGCAGCGCGATCTCGCCCAGCGGCCGGCCATGCAGCCACACGAGCAGGCGTGCACCCTGATACCTCCCCTCGCTGTCAAGCTCGGGCAGGGGCAGGTCCAGGTTCAGATTGCCGACCAGAACCGGCGGGGCCAGTCCGGTCACGTCCCGACTGCTCCCCTCCGGCGGGCAGCCCTTGCGGTGGATCCCGTTGTGTACGCGGGCAATGAGCCCCCTTCCCCCCTGTCGGCCAGAAGGCCGACAGTACAAAGACGGGACATATGCCCCGTAGGTTTACCTAAGGCTTACAAAGCGACATGATCGTGATCCTCCAGGCGCGGACGGCACCTCAGGGGGTTTCTTTGAGGAGGTACGGGGACAGGCCCGTCTGCCGGTAGGCGCGGGCTTGCGGGGAATTCCTCGGCACACCCAGAGGACACCCGGGTACGGAGGCGTTCCACTGGATCAGTGCCTTGAGGCGCGGCATGTGGCGGATGACCGGGACGATGCTCCGGTACCAGTCTGCTTCCCTGTTCGGTTGCTGGCGGTCGGCGGCGCTGCCGAACTCGGCGAGCATCACGGGCTTGTTACCGAAGGGCTGTGTGGTCAGCCACTGGTAGAAGGGCTGCACCGTCTGGGCGAAGCTCTGCCAATTGGCTTGGTGGCAGTTGTAGTAGTTGTAGGGGTCGTACCCGATCCAGTCCACGTAGGCGTTGCCTGGGTACATCGCCGCGATGGTCCGCTCGTGCGGCAGGTAGCCCTCGGTGGTCCAGACCCAGATCACGTTGCGCACGCCCACCTTGGCGAACACGTCGTGGATGTGCCGCCAGGCCGCGACGAACTGCGCGGGCGT
>Ga0070714_100002231_pt1 | contig 14270 bp, 13 predicted proteins | sample LARL83metaG_FD_65450 | JGI IMG/M metagenome (GOLD analysis project Ga0070714, IMG submission 65450) | Corn, switchgrass and miscanthus rhizosphere microbial communities from Kellogg Biological Station, Michigan, USA - LAR L8-3 metaG | ecosystem: Host-associated > Plants > Roots > Rhizosphere ...
GTCGAACTGGACGTAGATGACGTGCTTGACGGCGCCGTGCGGGCCCATCGCGCAGGTGCCGTGCCGTGCGGCGGCCGCGCTGTACGACGTACTCCCGCGCGCGACGGCGGACGTGGACGTGGCGCCGAGGAGTGTGGTGGCGGCTGCGGCTGCGGTGAAGGTGGCGGTGAGGGCGGCGGTGGCGCGACGCGCCGTGGGACCAAGCTTCAAGGTTTCTCCCCGTGCGTGCCCGGGTCAGCCGGCGTAGGCCTTGGCGATCAGCTCGTAGGACAGCCGCCGCTCGGCGGGGTCGTGCACCTGGGTGGTGATGATCAGCTCGTCGGCGTCGGCCTCGAGGCGGCGGCGCTCCAGGTCGGCGCGGACCTGCTCCGGGGTGCCCACCGAGATGAACCGTCGCCGCGACGCAGCGGCGTGCCGCTCCTCGTCGGTCCACGGGTGGGCGGCGGCCTCCTCCGGGGTCGGCACCGGCCCGGGCCGGTTCTGCCGCAGCCGCAGGGTCGCCAGGTCGTTGACCAGCGCCAGCTGCTCGGCGCGCTCCTCGGTCTCCGCGGCGATCGCGGCCACTCCCAGGATCACCCGGGGCTCGGCCAGCCGCGACGACGGCTCGAACCGCTCCCGGTAGATACGGACCGCCTCACCGGGATCGGCCGACCCGAAGTGTCCGGCGAACGCGAACCCGGTGCCGAACGCGGCGGCGGCCTGTCCGCCGTACAGGCTGGACCCGAGGATCCACAGCGGCGGCAACGGCACGTCGTCGGGGATCGCGGTCAGCGGCTTGAACGGGTGGTCGTCGGGGAACCCGTCGACGTAGGCCAGCAGCTCGGCGAACTGCTGCGGGAACTCCTCGGGATCGACCCGGCCGCGGCGCAGCGCGTACGCCGTCAGCTGGTCGGTGCCCGGCGCGCGGCCGAGGCCCAGGTCGATGCGACCCGGGTGCAGCCCCTCGAGGACGCGGAAGCTCTCCGCGACCGCCAGCGGCGCGTGGTTGGGCAGCATGATGCCGCCGCTGCCCACGCGGATCGTGCGGGTGTGCGCGGCCACCGTCGCGATCATCACCATCGGTGCGCTGCTGGCGACGCTGGGGATGTTGTGGTGCTCGGCCAGCCAGTACCGCTGGTAGCCGTAGGACTCCGCCGCTTTCGCGAGCGCGATGGTGTCGTGCAGCGCGGACGACGCCGGGCGCCCGGCGGGGATCGGGGACAGGTCCAGGACGGAGAGCGGCACGGTGGTGGTCACGTTTGCCCCCAACGCCCTTTCTCGGTGGGAGATTCCCGGCGGTAGCGTCGGAGCCGTGGGCAAGGTCACCGTGCAACGAGTCAGGGAGTACGTCGAACAGGGCGATCGCCCGGGGCGCACGGCGGTGTTCCTCGTGGACCGGGTCTGGCCCCGGGGACTGTCGAAGGCCGACGTGGACGCCGACTGGGTCAAGGACGTCGGCCCCAGCACCGAGCTGCGGAAGTGGTTCGGCCACGATCCCGAGCGCTGGCAGGAGTTCACGCAGCGCTACCGCGCCGAGCTCGACGAGCAACCGGAGGTGACCGCTCCGCTGCAGGCGGCCCTGGAACAGGGGGACGTGCTGCTGCTGTTCGACGCCAAGGACACCGAGCACAACCAGGCCGTGGTGCTCGCCGACTGGCTGCGGGACCGAGCCGACGGCCGGTGACCTCGCCGGCTCGGGGGGGAGCCGACCGACGCCGGCGGACAGTGCTCGCGGCCGAACGGTAGATTTGTCATGCAGCCCCCGCCCGATCGACCGGAAGCCACGCCTCGGTGACTGAACAGCGCCTCGACACCGTCGACACCGCGAAGAACGACCCCGACCAGCAGCAGCCCTGGGCCGACCTCGGTCTGAAACCGGACGAGTACGCCAACATCCGCGAGATCCTCGGCCGCCGGCCGACGAGCAGCGAGCTGGCGATGTACTCGGTGATGTGGAGCGAGCACTGCTCCTACAAGTCCTCCAAGGTGCACCTGCGTCAGTTCGGCGAGAAGGTCACCCCGGAGATGAAGCAGCACCTGATGGTCGGCATGGGCGAGAACGCCGGCGTGGTGGACATCGGGGACGGGTATGCCGTCACCTTCAAGGTGGAGTCGCACAACCACCCGTCGTACGTCGAGCCCTACCAGGGCGCGGCCACCGGGGTCGGCGGCATCGTCCGGGACATCCTGGCGATGGGCGCCCGGCCGGTCGCGGTGATGGACCCGCTGCGGTTCGGGCCGCTGGATGCGCCGGACACCCACCGGGTGCTGCCGGGGATCGTCGCCGGCGTCGGCGGCTACGGCAACTGCCTGGGGCTGCCGAACATCGGCGGCGAGGCGGTCTTCGACGCCTCCTACGCCGGCAACCCGCTGGTGAACGCGCTGTGCGTCGGGGTGATGCGGCACGAGCAGCTGCACCTCGCCAAGGCCTCGGGCGCGGGCAACCAGGTGATCCTGTACGGCGCCCGCACCGGCGGCGACGGGATCGGCGGGGTCAGCGTGCTGGCCAGCGAGACCTTCACCGACACCGGCCCCACCAAGCGGCCCAGCGTCCAGGTCGGCGACCCGTTCCAGGAGAAGCTGCTCATCGAGTGCACCCTCGAGCTGTTCGCCGAGGACCTCGTGGTCGGCATCCAGGACCTCGGCGGCGCCGGGCTGTCCTGCGCCACCTCCGAGCTCGCCTCGGCCGGTGACGGCGGCATGCACGTGTGGCTGGACCGGGTGCCGCTGCGCGACTCCACGCTCGCTCCGGAGGAGATCCTGATGAGCGAGTCGCAGGAGCGGATGATGGCGGTCGTCGAGCCGGCCAACGTCGAGCGGTTCCTGAAGCTCTGCGAGAAGTGGGACGTCGAGGCCACGGTCGTCGGCGAGGTCGACGACAGCGGCCGGCTGACCGTGGAGTGGCACGGCGAGACGATCGTCGACGTGCCGCCGCGCTCGGTCGCCCACGAGGGTCCGACGTACCAGCGCCCGTTCGCCCGGCCGGACTGGCAGGACGCGCTCCAAGAAGACTCCGCGGACACGCTGCCCCGGCCGACGACCGGCCAGGAGCTGCGCGAGACGCTGCTGCGGATGGTCGCCAGCCCGAACCTGTGCGACAAGTCCTGGATCACCGACCAGTACGACCGCTACGTGCGCGGCAACACCGTGCTCGCCCAGCCCGAGGACTCCGGGATGGTCCGGGTCGACGAGAAGACCGGTCTCGGGGTCGCGCTGTCCACCGACTGCAACGGCCGCTACACCCAGCTGGACCCCTACGCCGGCGCCCAGCTGGCGCTGGCCGAGTCCTACCGGAACGTCGCCACCACCGGCGCCCGGCCGTTGGCCATCAGCGACTGCCTGAACTTCGGCTCGCCGGAGGACCCGGACGTGATGTGGCAGTTCGCAGAGGCCACCCGCGGGCTCGCGGACGGCTGCCGCGAGCTCGGCATCCCGGTCACCGGCGGCAACGTCAGCCTCTACAACCAGACCGGGGACACCGCGATCCTGCCCACGCCGGTGGTGGCCGTCCTCGGCGTCATCGACGACGTCACCCGTCGTACCCCGGCCGGCTTCACCGCCGAGGGCCAGCAGATCTACCTGCTCGGCACCACCCGCGACGAGCTGTCCGGCTCGGAGTGGGCGTCCGTGGTGCACGGGCACCTCGGTGGCCTCCCTCCGACGGTCGACCTCGCGGCCGAGAAGGAGCTCGCCGACATCCTCGTCAACACCTCCCGCGACGGGCTCATCGACGCCGCGCACGACCTCTCCGAGGGCGGACTGGCGCAGGCGGTGGTCGAGGCCTGCCTGCGGTACGGCGTCGGCGCCCGGCTGTGGCTGCCCGACGAGCTGGACCCGTTCGTGGCGCTGTTCTCCGAGTCCGCAGGCCGGGCCATCGTGGCGGTGCCGCGCTCGGAGGAGGTCCGGTTCACCGACATGTGCAGCGCCCGCCGGTTCCCGCACCTGCGGGTCGGCGTCACCGACGGCCGCGGGGAAGAAGCCCTGCTGGACGTGCAGGACCAGTTCTCGGTGACCCTCGGGGAGCTGCGGGCCGCTTGGTCGGCCACCCTGCCCGCCGCGCTCAACGCCTGACGGTCAGCGGGCGCCGGCGTGCAGCTGGTCCCAGGTGTCGGCGGCCACCACGCCGGTGGTGACCATGCCGAGCGACTTCTGATAGCGGCTGACCGCGGTGGTGGTCGCGGCGTCGAAGACCCCGGTCACGTCCAGCCCGGAGCCGTCCGCCGCGTTCAGCGCCCGCTGCACCCGTCGGACGGCGTCGCTGGCCGACCCGCGCTTCAGCACGGGTGAGGACCCCGCCGACAGCAGTGCTGTCCACGACTCGGGCGTCATGGTCCCGGTCACGGTGAGCTGCCGGGAGCGCTGGAACGCGCGGGTGGCGCGCACCGTCGGCCGGTCGAACCGCCCGGTGATCCGGCCGCTCGCGAAGCCGTGCTGCCGCAGCAGGCACTGCGCCGCTTCCACCTGGTCACCCCGGGCGCCCGGCCCGAGCCGCCGGTAGCGCGCGAAGTCCACCCGCACTCCGCAGGTACGACGGGGGGCCGGGGCCACCGACCCACGCCCGACGTCCATGAAGCTGCGGTCGATGTAGAGCGACACGCCGCCGTAGGTCGCCCACTGGTTGAACCGGTACTGGTGGATCCGACGGTGCGGTGACCAGCTGCCCGCCCGCACCCGGCTGTGGCGGATCCACGTGGTGGCGCGGCCGCCCGCGGCGTACCAGATCTGGTCCGGCTGCGCGTAGGAGCCCGACGAGACCTTGTCGGCGTAGTCCAGCGCCCAGATCGCGGTCTGCCCGTAGACACCCGAGGCGAAGCCGAGGTGGTGCAGCCGTCGGGTCCACGCGGACAGCAGGCTCAGCGCCGACCGTCGGCAGTCGTTCGACTGCCCCAGGTCGAAGTTCTCCATGTCGAACCAGAGCGTGGTGTGCTTGGCGAAGCCGAGCGACTGGGCGGCGTCGACGGCCCGGTTCGCCTCCCGGACGCCCTGCCGTCGGGCCGCGGCGTAGCCGTGGTCCGGGGCGGCGTCGACCAGCTCGGCGAACTGCCGCGTGGCGCAGGCGGCCTGCGGACCCACCCAGAGCGGCAGCACCCGCCAGCCGCGGCGGATCTGGGTGACCACCCAGGTGTTGTCGAGATTCGGCTGGTCACAGCGCCGGTTGGCGCCGCCGATGTACACCCCGACTCCCCAGAACGGCGAGCTGGCCCGCCAGGCGTCCATGTCGGCCTGCGAGGGCGCGGTGCACGCGTCGAACGCGAACCCGGTGATCGACCCCGGGCTCGGGCGCTCCGCGGCCTGCGCGGAGCAGGTAGCCAGTGTGCCGACGCACGCCAGCGCGAGCAGCACCAGGCCCGTCCGGCGGGCCGCCGAACGCAGCGACACAGTGCGGAGGCTACCGGCGCGCCCAGAGGTTCGGCGACACCAGCCGAACGCGCAGCACCCGCTCGCGGTCCCGGGCCTCCTGCTGGTCGCGCTGCCGGGCGGCGAGCAGCTGGGTCAGCGACACGATGCCGATCACCTTGCTCGGGTCGTCGCGGTCCATGACCGGCACCCGGTTCACCTCGGCCTCGGACATCTGCTCCGCGACGTGCCGCAGCGTGTGGTCGGAGTGGGTGACCGCGACCGGGTCGCGCATCAGCTCCTTGAGCGGCGTGCTGCCGTCGCCCTGCGTGTTGGCCCGGAACAGCGCCCGTCGGGTGACAACGCCCTGCAGCTGCCCGGGCGGGTCGACGACCGGGTAGAGCCGCTGGCGCCAGCCGGTGTCGGTCTCGTACGGCGAGCCGATGGCCGCCATCGCCTCGGCCACGGTCAGGTCGGCGTCCAGCTCGAGGACGTCATCGGACATCACCTCGCTGACGAAGAACACCTCGAGCGGGTCCACGTCGTACTCCCGGGTGAGGTGGTAGCCGCGGCGGGCGATCTTCTCGGTGAGCACCGACCTCTTCAGCAGCAGCACCGACAACCCGAACGCGGTGGTGGCGCCGATGATCAGCGGCAGGATCGCGTCGAACTGGTGGGTCAGCTCGATCGCGAACACCACCCCGGTGAACGGCGAGCGCATCACACCGCCGAGCACCCCGGCCAGCGCGATCAGCGCCCAGAACCCGGCACCGACGTGCGGGAAGACCTGCGCCTCCAAGCAGCCCAGCGCGCCGCCGATCATGAACATCGGCGCGAGCACGCCACCGGAGGTGCCGGACCCCAGCGACAGCGACCAGATCAGCGTCTTGACGATGAGCACGCCGGCGACCAGGCCGAGGCCGATCGAGCCGGTCAGCTCCTGCCTGATGATGTTGTAGCCCACGCCGAGCGCCTGCGGCACGAACAGCCCGCCGATGCCGATGATGAGCCCGCCGATGGCCGGCCACCACATCCAGTGGATCGGCAGCTTCCGGAACAGGTCTTCCGAGGCGTAGACCAGGCCGGTCGCCAGGATCGCCAGCAGCCCGGAGATCACCCCGGACACCACGCACAGCCCCATCGCGGTGGCGGTCAGGTGCAGCGGCGCGTGCGCCGGGAACAGCGGGCCGGCGCCCAGGATGGCGTGGCGTACGACGGTGGCCACGCAGACCGATGCGGCCACTGGGACCAGCGACCGTGGTCGCCACTCGAACAGCAGCAGCTCGACCGCGAGCACGAGGGCGGCGAGCGGGGTGTTGAACGTGGCGGCCATGCCGGCCGTGGCGCCGGCGACCAGCAGGGTCTTGCGCTCGTCGGCGGTCAGGTGCAGGAACTGGGCGAACAACGACCCCAACGCTCCGCCGGTCATGATGATCGGCCCCTCGGCGCCGAACGGGCCGCCGGTGCCGATCGCGATGGCGGAGGAGACCGGCTTGAGCACGGCTACCCGCGGCTGCACCTTGCTGCCGCCCATCAGGATCGCCTCGATCGCCTCCGGCATCCCGTGGCCGCGGATCTTCTCGGAGCCGTAGCGGGCCATCAGCCCGATCACCAGGCCACCCGCCGCGGGGGCGAGCAGCACCAGGAGCGGGTTGTGGTGCACCGCGCCGGGCGCCACCAGCGTGGTGTCCACGCGTTGGTAGAAGACCAGGTTGGTGATCAGGCCGATGAGTCGCAGCAGCGCCCAGGCGACGACCGCGCTGACGGCGCCGATCGGCAGTGCGAGGGCAGTGATCAGGAGCACCCGGGGCTTCGTGGAGAAGTCCCCGAGGTGGCGCACGTCCCGGGTGGAAGGGGTCTGGGCAGCAGTCACGTCAGTGGATACCTTGGAGGGAAACATCGCAATACGACATATTAGGCTTCAAGCGTGCCCAGTGACAAAGACTACGAGCGCCTGCTCGCCTTCCGGACCCGGCTGCGGCGCTTCGACATGTGGAGCCGCGCCGCGGCCGAAGACCATGGCGTCACCCATGCACAACACCAGCTCCTGCTCGCGATCCGGGGTCATCGCGGTCCGCTCGGGCCCACCATTGGAGATGTTGCCGACGCGCTCTTTGTGAAACACCACACAGTCAGCGAGCTGGTGGACCGCGCCCAGGCAGTCGGGCTGATCGACCGGGTCCGCGACGAGGAGGACAACCGACGGGTCCGGCTCGTGCTCACCGACCACGGACAGGCGCTGCTGCAGCAGCTGACCGACAAGCACCTCGAGGAGCTGCGGCGGCTGGCCCCGCTGCTGGGGGAGCTGTGAGCCCGGTCCGGCTGCGCCCCGCCGACCCCGCCCTGGTGGCGGCGGCCGTCGCGCGATACCGAGCCGGCGACGCGCAGCCGGAGGACCTGCGGCTGCTGACCAAGCACCTGCTGGCGCTGCTGGTGCACCGGGCCCCCGGCGGCGCGGTCGAGGTCCGCGTCCCGCCGTACGCCGTCGCGCAGTGCATCGAGGGCACCCGGCACACCCGCGGCACCCCGCCGGCCGTGGTGGAGACCGACCCCGGCACCTGGGTCGCGGTCGCGCTCGGCGACCTGGCGTGGGACCAGGCCGCACGCGACGGCCGGCTGGCCGCCTCCGGGGAGCGCTCCGACCTCAGCGCGCTGCTGCCGCTGCTGTGACGGCATAATCGCCGGCATGGCTGAGCACACCCCCAAGAGCACCGACGAGCTGCGCGCCGCCCTGGCCGAGGTGCTCCCGTCGGTCCGCGCCGACCTCGAGCGGCTGGTGCGGATCCCATCGGTGAGCGCCGACCCGGCCCGCGCGGACGACGTACGACGGTCCGCGGAGCTGACCGCGGAGCTGTTCCGCAACGAGGGCTTCGACGACGTGCAGATCCTGTCCAGCGCCGGGGGTGGCCCCGCGGTGGTGGCCCGCAAGCCGGCGCCGGAGGGCGCACCGACGGTGCTGCTGTACGCCCACCACGACGTGCAGCCGGTCGGCGACCTGGCCAGCTGGGACAGCGACCCGTTCGAGCCCACCGAGCGCGGTGACCGGCTCTACGGCCGCGGCGCCGCCGACGACAAGGCCGGCATCGCCGCGCACCTGGCGGCGATCCGAACACACGGCAAGGACCTGCCCGTCGGGGTGACCGTCCTCGTGGAGGGCGAGGAGGAGCTCGGGTCACCGACCCTGGCGCCGTTCCTGGCCGAGCACCAGGACCTTCTCGAAGCCGACGTGATCGTGATCGCGGACTCCGGGAACTGGGACATCGGCGTGCCGGCTCTGACCACCTCGCTGCGCGGCAACGTGGACGTGTTCGTGGAGGTGGCCACCCTCGACCACGGCGTGCACTCGGGCATGTGGGGCGGCCTGGTGCCGGACGCGATGATGGTCCTGGTCCGGCTGCTGGCCAGCCTGCACGACGACCAGGGCAACGTCGCGGTCGACGGCCTGGTCGCCGGTCCGGCCGCGGACGTCGACTACCCCGAGGACCGGATCCGCACCGAGTCGTCCGTGCTCGACGGGGTCGAGCTGATCGGCTCCGGGTCGTACGTCGAACGGCTGTGGACCAAGCCCTCGATCTCCATCATCGGGCTGGACTGCACCCGCACCGCCGACGCGAGCAACACCTTGATCCCCAAGGCGAAGGCCAAGGTCTCGCTGCGGGTGGCTCCCGGCGACCACGCCGAGCCGGCCATCGAGAAGCTCATCGCGCACCTGGAGTCGCACGTGCCGTGGGGCGCCAAGGTCACCGTCACCAAGGGCCGCGACAGCGGCGAGCCCGGGGTGATCGACGCCGACGGCCCCGTCTACGACGTGGCGCGCGCGGCGTTCAAGGAGGCGTGGGACGGCACCGACCCGGTGGACATGGGCATGGGCGGGTCGATCCCGTTCATCGCGGCGTTCCAGGGCGCGTTCCCCGATGCGGCGGTGCTGGTCACCGGGGTCGAGGATCCCGACACCCGGGCGCATGGCGCGAACGAGGGCCTGCACCTGGCCGAGTTCGAGCGGGTCTGCCTCGCCGAGGTGCTGCTGCTCAACAACCTCGCCGGCTAGCCGCCTCCGCCGGGCCCCTAGACTGGGCGCCGTGCCTCGGACCCGCGGAGACGGACGCCTCACCCACGCCCTCGACCCGCACGACCTCGGACCGCAGGACGCCTGCGGGGTGTTCGGGGTGTGGGCGCCCGGCGAGGACGTCGCCAAGCTGACCTACTACGGCCTCTACGCCCTCCAGCACCGCGGCCAGGAGTCCGCCGGCATCGCGGTGGCCAACGGCCGGCAGACCCTGGTGTTCAAGGACATGGGGCTGGTCTCCCAGGTGTTCGACGAGACCACCCTGGAGTCGCTGAAGGGGCACGTGGCGATCGGCCACGCGCGCTACTCCACCACCGGAGCCAGCACCTGGCACAACGCGCAGCCCACCTTCCGGCCCACCGCCACCGGCTCCATCGCGCTGGCCCACAACGGCAACCTCACCAACACCCGTGAGCTGTTCGAGCGCGTCGAGGCTCTCGCCTCCGAGCTCGGCGAGCTGGACCTCGCGATGCGCAACCAGCCGGCCGCGACCAACGACACCAGCCTGGTGACCGCGCTGCTCGCGCACCACCCGGACACCACCCTGGAGGAGAACGCCGCCGCGGTGCTCACCACCCTCCGGGGCGCCTTCTCGTTCGTCTGGATGGACGAGCACACCCTCTACGCCGCCCGCGACCCGCAGGGCATCCGACCCCTGGTCCTCGGCCGGCTGGAGCGCGGCTGGGTGGTCGCCTCCGAGACCGCCGCGCTCGACATCGTCGGCGCCTCCTTCATCCGCGAGGTGGAGCCCGGCGAGCTGATCGCGGTGGACGAGGACGGCCTGCGCAGCCGCACGTTCGCCGACCCGGCGCCCAAGCACTGCCTGTTCGAGTTCGTCTACCTGGCCCGGCCCGACACCATGATGAGCGACCAGCGGGTGCACAGCGTGCGCGTGGAGATCGGCCGCCGGCTGGCCCAGGAGTTCCCCACCGACGCCGACCTGGTCATCCCGGTGCCGGAGTCCGGCACCCCGGCGGCGATCGGGTACGCCGAGGAGTCCGGCATCCCCTACGGCTCCGGACTGGTCAAGAACTCATACGTCGGACGCACGTTCATCCAGCCCTCCCAGACCATCCGGCAGCTGGGCATCCGGCTGAAGCTGAACCCGCTGCGCGACGTCATCGAGGGCAAGCGTCTGGTCGTGGTCGACGACTCGATCGTGCGCGGCAACACCCAGCGGGCGCTGGTGCGGATGCTCCGCGAGGCCGGCGCCCGGGAGGTGCACGTGCGGATCTCCAGCCCACCGGTGAAGTGGCCGTGCTTCTACGGCATCGACTTCGCCAGCCGCGCCGAGCTGATCGCCAACGGCCTGTCCACGGAGGAGATCTGCCGCTCCATCGACGCGGACTCCCTGGGCTACATCTCCCTGGACTCGCTGGTGGAGGCGACGCGGGTGCCCAAGGACAATCTGTGCCGGGCCTGCTTCGACGGCGTCTACCCGGTGCCGCTGCCGGATCCGGAGCACCTGGGCAAGCACCTGCTGGAGCCGGCCGGCGCGGGGCTCCCGCTGTCGCTCGGCGGCGGCGCCGGTGACGCCCTCGACCGACCCTGACCGCGAGGAGACCCATGAGCGACCAGCCCGCCGGAGCCACCTACGAGGCCGCCGGGGTCTCCATCGACGCCGGTGAGAAGGCCGTCGAGCTGATGAAGGTCTGGGTCGACAAGGCCCGCCGGCCCGAGGTGATCGGCGGCATCGGCGGGTTCGCCGGCCTGTTCGACGCCAGCGTGCTCAAGCGCTACGAGCGTCCGCTGCTGGCCACCTCCGCGGACGGCGTCGGCACCAAGGTCGCCATCGCGCAGGCCATGGACCGGCACCACACCATCGGCCTCGACCTGGTCGGCATGCTCGTCGACGACCTGGTGGTGTGCGGCGCCGAGCCGCTGTTCCTCACCGACTACATCGCCACCGGCCGGGTCGTCCCGGAGCGGATCGCCGCGATCGTGCAGGGCATCGCCGAGGGCTGTGTGCAGGCCGGTTGCGCGCTGCTCGGCGGGGAGACCGCCGAGCACCCCGGCCTGCTCGGCCCGGAGGAGTACGACGTGGCCGGCTCCACGACCGGCGTGGTGGAGGGCAGCGACGTGCTGGGTCCGGGCCGGGTGCGCCCGGACGACGTGGTGGTGGCGATGGCGTCGTCCGGGCTGCACTCCAACGGCTACTCCCTCGTCCGGCACGTGCTGCTCGCCGCCGCCGCGGACGGCGGTGCCGGCTGGACCCTGGACCGGGAGGTCCCCGAGCTCGGCCGGCCGCTGGGGGAGGAGCTCCTGGAGCCGACCCAGATCTACGCCAAGGCCTGCCTCGACCTGGCCCGCAACACCCGCACCCACGCGATGTGCCACGTGACCGGCGGCGGCCTCGCCGACAACCTGGCCCGGGTGCTGCCGGTGGAGCTGGCCGCCGAGATCGACCGGAGCACCTGGACCCCGCAGCCGATCTTCGACATGGTCCGTCGGGTCGGCCAGGTCGAGACCGCCGACCTGGAGCGAACCCTGAACTGCGGGGTGGGGATGGTCGCGCTCACCGACCCCGACGACGTCGACCGCACGGTCGCGATGCTCGAGGGACACGGGGTGCGGGCCTGGGTCGCCGGCCGGGTGCTGCCGGCCTCCGAGGGGCGACCCGGCGGCTCGGTGAGCCTCGTGGGGCGCCATCCGGGGTGGTGAATCCGGCTACATCCGGCAATTCACCGAGCCGGATGTGCGGGAACAGCCACCGGCCGGGTACCGTTGTGACCACGAGAAGCTGAAGGAGAGACCGGACGCGCGTGCGCGCCTTTCCGTGGCCGGCCCATCGCGGGTCACGGACGAGGGAGACGCGACTCCGGCCAAGTTGCGAGGGGGTCGACCCTATGGGGCGCGGCCGAGCGAAGGCCAAGCAGACCAAGGTTGCCCGCGACCTGAAGTACCGCTCCTACGAGACGGACTTCGGCGCGCTGGCCCGGGAGCTGCACGGCGATCAGGGCTACCACGACTCAGAGGGCACGCCGGAGGACGGCGGACCGGACGAGTACGACGAGTGGGCGGACTACTCCCCGTCGCGCAGCGACTGAGCCACCGCTGCCCGTGATCGGGCCCTCCGGTCGGGCCAGCCCAGAAGGGCCAGCCCGACCAGTGGTCTGGTCATCGCAACCAGATGCCGCGAAGCCGGCCGACCTCGGTCATCCTGCGCTCGGCGAGACGGTCCGCGGCCACCGCGGGCGGCACGCCGTCCTCGGCGGCCAGCGCGAACACCCGGTGCGCGGTGTCGAAGATCTTCGCGGCGCGTTGCTTCGCCCGGTCGAACGAGAACCCCTCGAGCTCGTCCGCCACCTGGATCAGGCCGCCGGCGTTCACCAGGTAGTCCGGGGCGTAGAGGATGCCGCGGTCCTGCAGCTGCTTCTCGATCCCGGCGTGGGCGAGCTGGTTGTTGGCCGCCCCGCACACGATCTTGGCGCTCAGCGCGGCCACCACCGCGTCGTCGAGCGCGCCGCCGAGCGCGCAGGGGGCGTACACGTCCAGCTGGCTGTTCACCAGCGCGTCGGCGTCCGGCACCACCTGCACGTCGGGGTGGTCGGCCCGCACCCGGGCCACGGCCTGCTCGTTCACGTCGGTGATCACCACGGACGCGCCGTCCTCGATGAGGTGCCCGACCAGGTGGTGGCCGACCTTGCCGACGCCGGCCACGCCGACGGTGCGGCCGTGCAGCGTCGGCGCCCCCCAGACCACCTCGGCCGCCGCGCGCATGCCTTCGAACACGCCGTACGCCGTGAGCACGGAGGAGTCGCCGGCGCCACCGTGCGCGACGCTGCGACCGGTCACGAACGAGCACTCCCGGGCGATCTGGTCCATGTCGGGGGAGTAGGTGCCGACGTCGCAGGCGGTGTAGTAGCGCCCGTTCAGGGACTGCACGAAGCGCCCGTAGGCGCGCAGCAGCGCCTCGGTCTTGAGGGTGCTCGGGTCGCCGATGATGACCGCCTTGCCGCCGCCGAGGTCCAGCCCCGCGAGCGCGGCCTTGTAGGCCATCCCCTTCGAGAGGTTGAGCACGTCGGCGAGGGCGTCCTGCTCGGTGGCGTAGGGGTAGAACCTGGTGCCGCCGAGGGCCGGGCCCAGCGCGGTGGAGTAGACGGCGATGATGGCGCGCAGGCCGGTCGGTTCGTCGTGGCAGAACACGACCTGCTCGTGGCCGGTGGCCTGGGCGAACACGCCCGCGGCGGGGGGCTCCCCGGAGGAGGTGCTGTCGGGCACGGTGGTGACCTTCCGTTCGGGCCCGCGGGGGTGTGCGGGCGGGGTCGGGCGCCCAAGGGGTGGCTGGGCGCTTGCCCACAGGGTACGAAGACCGTTCCGCGGCGTCGTAGAGGGGCCATCCCGGTGCGTTCCGCCCGGGCCCGTGCGGGTCAGGCGAACGGCGCCATGTCGGCCAGACGGGCCACATGTGCCGTCCCAAATGACTAGCCCAGCCGGTTAGTGGTTCATATAGGCCATTGTCGCGCAATTCTCGCCCGGTAGTCTCGAACATGACACACTGGAAAGGGGATGTGCGTGTGAACCATCTGCTCGCACATCGGTGGGTATCTACAGTGAGGGAGGGTCGCTATGAATACGCGACCGCCTGAGTCCGAGCCGCTGCTGACGCCTGCAGAGGTTGCGGCCATGTTCCGGGTCGACCCGAAGACGGTCACCCGGTGGGCCAAAGCCGGCAAGCTGAGCTCGATCCGGACTCTTGGAGGACATCGCCGCTATCGCGAGTCCGAAGTGCGTGACCTGCTGACCGGGATGCTTCCCGAGCAGCGACGTGGAGGGGATCTCTGAGCTAGGGGGGTCAAGCGAAAGCCTGTCGGGGTCCCAGGTCCGGCAGCAGACAACTCGCTCCAGAGCATCGGCGAGGAAACCATCCGAAAGGATCGGTTCCTCG
>Ga0070714_100002232_pt1 | contig 14257 bp, 11 predicted proteins | sample LARL83metaG_FD_65450 | JGI IMG/M metagenome (GOLD analysis project Ga0070714, IMG submission 65450) | Corn, switchgrass and miscanthus rhizosphere microbial communities from Kellogg Biological Station, Michigan, USA - LAR L8-3 metaG | ecosystem: Host-associated > Plants > Roots > Rhizosphere ...
GGGGGGGCGGCCGGCTTCCCCTGAAGAAGCATGGCAGTGGCCTCAGCAGCGATCTAAGGGGGAACAGATGACGACGCAGACGACGTCGCTGTACGACCGGCTCGGCGGTCTGGATGCGATCACCGTGCTGACCGAATCATGGGTGGCCCGCGTGGGCGGCGATGACCGGGCCAACCAGAAGTTCGCGCGGACGGACATCCCGCGGCTCATGAAGGAGGTCATCGACCAGCTGTGCGAGGCCACCGGCGGCCCGTGCACCTACACCGGCCGGACCATGAAGGAGACGCATGACGGGATGGGGGTTACCGCGGGTGAGTTCGATGTTGTCATGCAGCACCTGGACGCGACGCTCGACGAGCTCAACGTCCCCAAGACGGACCGGGACGAGCTGGTCGCCCTGATCATGCCGCTGCGCGCCGACATCGTCGAGGTCGAGTCGCCGCAGACCGGGACGCCGCTTCCTGACAGTTATCAGGCCGCCCCCCCTCTGCAGTGATCGGCCCGGCCAGCGTACGATCCCCGCAGATAGCCTGCGGTGGTCACGGGTCACCCAGGACGACACGGGTAAGCGCAGGGCCATACGCGGCAGTGGAGATGCAGGCCGGGTCGGTGCTCCATGCCAGCTTCACCAGTTCTGCATCGTTCCTCCGCACCTGGGAGTTCGGCTGTGCCGACCGCCCGCGGGCTGGCCGCGGGCGGTCCTCTGCAGGACTGGATGGCAGCCGACGGGGAGGTGATGACCATGCGGCGGTACCTGCTGGTGCTGGACATGGACCTGCTGGCCCTCGATGAGGAACTCGACCTGGAACTGGTCAACTACCTCCTCGCGCAGCAAGAACAGCGGGCGGCCTACTATTTCCGGTTGGCCCGGCTGAGTGTGCGGTCGACCGCATCTGCTCCGCGCCCGCGCCATTCGGGATGCCGTCGTCGGCCTCGGCATCGAGATCCGGGGTTGGCCTGCCTGCCGGTCGCATGCTCAGCCGAGGGCGTGCACGGCCGCTGTGGTGAGGATCGCGGCGGCCGTGGCGGCAGCGGCCGGGCGGGACAGCAAGAGGCGGGTGGGGCGCAGGCCGTGGAAGGCTGCGCGCAGGCTGATCCGGGCGGCCTGGGCGAGGATCCCGGCCGCCAGGGCGACCAGCACCGGTTCCGCGGCTGCCGGGACCGAGAAGACGCTAGCGGTGGCGGCGCCGAGAACCGGGCTGATGCTCATCGCGGCTAGCCAGCCGGCCACGCGCCGGCGTGGCTGGGTGCCGAGCAGCGCGCCGACGCCCAGGCCTTCCCCGAATGCGTGCATGGCGAGCGCCACCGCCACCGCGGCCGATCCGGTCAGCGCGATGGCGGAGCCCTCCAGGAAGCGGTGGACGGCCAGTGCTGCTGCCGTGCCCGCGCCGCCGGCGCGTTCCTTCTGTTCGTGGCAGGCGCATCCGGGGCGGGTGGCGAGGCTCGCGGCGGTAAACGCGGCAACCGCCGTTATCGGCACCAAGCCTGGCCAGATCCCCGCGGTGCCTGCGGCGGACCATGCGTCGGGGAGCAGGTGCAATCCCGCGATGACAAGCAGCACGCCCGCGGCGGCAGCGAACCACATCTCCCGGTGCCCGCGGCGGCGGCGGGCCAACCACGCCCCGGCCACGGTCGTCGCCGCCATCAGGCCGGCACCGGCCAGGACCGGGCCGGGCAGCCCGGCCCAGGCCTGCGGCCAGCCGGCTGGCTCACTCGCGTGGGTGATCACCTGCTCGTTCATCGTCGGCAGCCCTGCGTCTGCGGTGCCGCAGCCGTCAACCGGTGAAGCAGTAGGAGTCGCTGGAGGCGTCGCCGCCGGCCAGCCGGGTCTGGTGCACCCGCAGTCCGCGGAATGCCTCTCCGTGGGTGAAAAAGCGCGGGTCGGCCGACATGCCGCCGGCCGTGGTGTCCGCGTCGAGTTTGGCCAGCCAGGCGCCGACGCCGTCGGGGTAGAAGACGTCGTCCCAGGCGGCGTAGAGCGAATTGGTGACGTAGACGCGCTTGCCGTCGCGGCTGAGCTCGACCATCTGCGGCCCGCCGCCGAGCGGCTGACCGGGGGCCGCGGGGTGCGGCTGGCGGGCCACGATGCCGCCGAGCGTGACCGAGCCGGTCTCGCGCGGGTGGAACGGGTCGGCCACATCGTATTGCTTGAGCTTCCCGGTGCCGAAGCAGGACACATATAGCCAGCGGTCATCTACCGACAGGTCGATGTCGGTGATCAGCGGCGGCACGGCGGCAAACGGCTGCAGCGCCGGCGGCAAGGCGGCCGGGTCGGCTGGTTCGGCCGGGATGGTGATCACCTTGCGCGCCGCCCAGCGGCCGCCGTCGCGGTGCCACAGCCACACCGACCCGGACAGGTCCTCGACGTTGATCACGGTCCCGCAAAAACCCCACGTCTCGGCCGGGTCATGTGCAGGCCGCAGCTCGAGCGCCATCTGGTGGGCGTCGCCCAGGTCGACACGCTGGGTGAGGGTCCGCTGCGACATGCTCCAGAAGTTCAGGTGGTGGCCGAACCTGCGGCCGAGCAGGTCTTCGGGATCGATGCCGTTCTCGATCATCGGCGGCGTGCCCCACTCGGAGGTGATTACCGTGTCGTGCCCCAGGTGCCACCACACGTCGTAGGCCAGGTACTGGTCGCCGCGGTCCGCTTCCCAGGCGCCGATGACGTCGAAGGTCTCGTGGTCCAGCAGCGCGATTCCGCCCGGCCCGTCGTCGCCGTTCGCGCCCCCGATCGCCGACAAGAAGATGCCGTCCGGGCCGCAGTGCAGCGTGTGCGGCCGGGAGTAGCCAGCCTTGGCAGCCAGCTCGGCCGCCTCGATGGTGCGCACCACCCGGGGGTTGTGCGGGTCCGGTTTGGTGTCCAGGACGTATGTCCGCGACGAGCGCAGGCCCGGCACGATCAGATAACGGCGCTCAAGGTGGCCCGCGTGCCCGGTGTGGCACAGCGCACTCGAGCACGCGTTCCAGCCGAAATGGTGCAGTTCGTTGCCCGCCGTGGGCAGCTCGCTCCAGCCGACGACCCGGCCGTAGTCGGGCGAGGATGAGTCGGTATCGAGCACCGCTATCGCGTCTTTCACCTGGCGGGCGGGGTCGAACGCCGCCACATAGGCCAGCCGCTCCTGCGGTGCCGCGATAGCGTCGGCCGGGGAGCGGTAGAACGTGGGATCTTGTGTCTGGGACATCTGCTTCTCCGGTGGGAATATGCCGCTTGATTCGCGTTGGCCGAGAGCTCGCTCAGCTTCTGCGTGATGACGGCCCTCTTCGCCGTCTGGTATGAGCAGGATCGCCGTCGCTGCGTTCGGCGGCATCCGTAGCGAGTACGGAGCTGGCTACGGAGCTTTCGGCATCCGGTCGAGTTCCCCGCTGAGGCGCACAAGCTCGCGCTTGCCGTGGCAGCCGAGCTTGGCGCAGGCATGAGCCAGGTGCGTTTCGACCGTCCGGGTGCCGATGAACAGCTGACGGCCTATCTCGGCCGCGGTGTGGCCGCGCGCCGCCAGCCGGGCGACATCCGCTTCCCTGGGTGTCAGCGAGGCCGGTCCACGGCCCGCCACCGCGGCAAGCCGCCCGCGGTAACCGAGACCGGCCAGCCGTTTGGCTACCCGATTCCGGCGAACGACCGCGCCGCACCGGTCATACCCATCCGCCGCCCGGGCGAGCATCTCAATCGCGGCGCCGCGGGACATCGCCGCGATCCCGGCGACTTCGGCAGCCATCGCGCCGAAGAACCGGCAGCCGAGCCGGTCCAGGGCGTCCGCGGCCTCGGCGGCGGGAGCGGCGGCACCGGCCGCGCTGCCCGTGGCGAGTAGCGCCTGGGCGCGGGCGAGCCGCGCCAGCGGCCCGACCATCTTCCCTTCCACCGTACGGCTGAGCTCCGCGAGCCGCTGCGAGTGGGCCACGGCGGCATCTGCCCTGTCGGCTGTGACCGCAGCCTCGGTCGCGTCGACGAGGACGACAGCCTCGTACGCCGTGGCGTCCATGGCGCGCAACCTGCCCGCCGCATGAAGGAGCAGGTCGTGCCCGGCAGCCGGGTCACCGGCCAACGCGGCCATGGAGCCAGCCGCCCATGGCAGCCAGCTGCTCCATCCGGGCACGTCATCCGGACGGTCATAGGTTGCCGAGGCGAGCGCGAGCAGTCGCGCAGCGGCGTCCGGCTCACCGCGTTCGGCCGCCGCCCGGGCGGCGAACCCCGCCGCCCAGGCACGACGCCGGCTGCCGGCCAGCGGCCGGCGCGCGGCGCTCTGAGATACCCGCCGGACCACGTCATCGAGCCGGCCCGACAACCAGTCACACTGGGCAAACATCTCCGCTGTCACCGCGTCGCCGGCCTCGGGGTTCTGCATGGCCCGCTCGAAGATCGCCCGGCCGGCAGCCAACTGGCCAGCCAGCGCAAGGGCGAGCCCTGACATCGTCAGGTTCCATACGTACCGGTAGCGCTTGTTCTCTGCCAACGCGAGACCCGTGCTGCGGCGCAGATACCTGTTTGCCTCACCGAATCGGCCCTGGATGGCGGCGACACAGCCGAGCGCTCCGAGCGACTGGATCAGGGCCATCCGGTCGCCGCGCTTTTCGGCCTTCTCGCGTACGTCCAAGGCGAGGGCGTGGTGGCCGGGCAAGTCCCCCGCGCAGTACCGAATCCAGCCCAGCTCGTTGAGCGCCAGCAGGGCCAGGTCAGCGTGCCCCCCGGCTGCGAACAGCCCTTGGGCCCGGTGACAAGCCGCTGCTGCCTCGGCGGGCTGGCCGGCCCCGATCGCCAGGAAGCTCGCTAGGCGGAACTGGACGATCCCCTCGCGGAGCCGGTCGCCAGAGGCGGCAAGCTGCGGCTCGATCCGCCGCATGACGGCGATAGCGGTCGCCGCGCCGTCCTCTACCAGATGATCGATGACCCATTCCGCCCGCCAGGTCATGGCCTCAAGGACTTCAAGCCATCGCTGGTCGTCCGCGTTCAGTACGTCGAGCAGCGCGGCGAGAAGCGGCAGCGTCTCCTGGTGGAGGTTGCGCTCCTCGGCCTGCCGGACCGCACGGACCAGTGTGTCCACCGCCTCCGGATCGCTAGGGTCGGCCGAGCGGAGAAAGTGCGGCGCAGCCGCACCGAAGTCGCCGACTGTGACGAGCGCGCGGCCGACCAGCCGGTGGAAGGCATGGCGGCGCGCCCCGCCGATGCTCTCGTAGACGGCATCTTGAACCAGCGGATGGGCGATCTCGTAGCTCAGCCGACGGCCCGCCTCGTACTCCACCACCAGCCGCGACCGGGTGAGCCGCTCCAGCGGGACCCCCATCCGGTAGAGCGGACGGCCGAGCAGCCGCGCCAGGTCGGCAAGGTCGACCCGCCCGCCCATCACCGCGAGGACCTCCAGCAGCTCATGGTCTGCTGGGCCGAGGCGGGCCACGAGCAGAGCGACCCGCCCGGCGACGCTCTCCGGAACCCGAGCCAGCCGCGGCTGAGCGAGATCGGCGCCCTCCTCGAGCAGCGCCCGCAGTAGGCCGACAGCAAACAGCGGATACCCCCGGGACCGTTCGACCAGCCAGCAAACCAGCGCCGGGGGTACATCGTCGGCACCCAGCACGGCGCGGGTCAGCGCCGCCACCGACTCGTCGGTCAGCGCCCGCAGGCCGAGTCGAGCGAGGACATCATCCTGCTCGAGCCCGACCAGCACCTGGCCGGCGACCGGATGCCGAGCGAGATCGGCCGTCCTGGCGGTGGCCAGAACGAGCACCGGGCGATCCGGAAGCCGGCGGGCGAGGTGGTAGAGAGCATGCCACGACGACGCATCGGCGTTGTGGACATCATCGAGGACCACGATCACGAGGCCGCCAGCGCTGACGTTGTCGAGCAGTTCCGTCAGCGCTCGAAGCAACAGCTCGGGGTCCGGGTTGCGCTCCGGCTTGTGATCGGGCTCAGGGTCCGACCTGCCGGGGGCACCGTCAAGCACCCGGCGAGCTGACCGAAGCACCAGCGCGAGGTCGCGCACCGAAGACCCGCACAGCCGGCGCACCTCGGCGCTGGGGGCCGGGCCGAGCAGCCGCTCGAACGCCTCGACCCACAGCGCCAGGGAACAAGTCATTCCCAGCTCGAGGGCCCGGGAGCCGATGACGACCGCAGAGTCGCGGTGCCGTTCGGCCAGCTCATCGACCAGACGGGACTTGCCGATACCCGGCTCGCCGGTCACCAATACGACACGGAACGCACCCGCACGGGCCAAGGCCAGCTGCTCGTCCAGCGCAGCGATCTCGGCGTCGCGCCCAACAAGGGACGGCCGAAGCGGAATGCCAGCGTAGCTACGTCGTGTCGGCTGAGCCATATCCGCTTACCCAACAGTGCGGGCTATCTCGGCGCGACCCTTATCGGACGCCAAAACGCATTAGGGGTGCCGGTGAGGATAGCCAGCAGATGAGGAGCCGGCATGTGGCCAAGATGGAATCCATATGGAGGCCAGCCCGGGTCTCTGGCTTGGCCCAGCCTCCTCGACCGGCGCCGGTACCTTGCAAGCGGCGCCGGTTCCAAGGAGTGGGAATGCCAGCTTGTTCGTGACCGTTCAGACCCAGTCGATACTTCGCTCCGGTGTTCTCCGACTCTTACGAGTCAGCGATCAGAACACTGCCATGCCGGAGACCAACGCCTTTGCCGAGAAGCAGCTGATCACGAACCAGCACAAGATTTGCTATTCGGCTAAGCTTTTCGTTTAACCTCGGCTGATCGCCGATCTTGACCTGACACGGCCACCGCACGATGATCTTCGGGTTCCTGCGACAGAACTTGAAGACCAAGGCGGTGGCCGTGGCGTTCAGTATCGCGTGGCCGGAGGCGGGAGTCGAGCCGCAGCCAGAAGAGGCCCGGGCGCCGGGGCGGCTGGCGGCGTTCCGGGCGGAGCTGTACCGGTGCTTTACCGCGCGGCGTGATGAGTTGTCCGGGCTTGCTGATGCGGTGCTGTGCGCGGACGGGCCGGTGCGGACGCTGGCTGGGCTGTCGCTGGCGCCGGAGCACCGGCGTGGTCACGGTGCGCTGTATGACGCGGTAAACCGCGGCCAGGTCAGCATCGGCCGGCTGCGGCGGTCGCTGGCGGGGCTGCCGTTACCGCGGACGGCGGACGGGCGGCTGATGCTGGCGGTGGATGTGAGTAACTGGCTGCGGCCGGGCGCCGCGACCAGCCCGGCGCGGCTGTTCTGCCATGTCTGCGGCCGGGCCAGGGGGCAGGCGCAGATGATCCCGGGCTGGCCGTACTCGGTGATCGCCGCGCTGGAGCCGGGCCGGACCTCGTGGACCGCGGTGCTGGACGCGGTGCGGCTGGGCCCCGGTGACGACGAGACCGCGGTGACCGCGGCGCAGGTCCGCGAGGTCGTTACCCGGCTGATCGCCGCCGGGCACTGGGGTCAGGGTGACCCGGCCGTCCTGGTCGTCTTCGACGCCGGGTATGACGTGACCCGGCTCGCCTGGCTGCTCGCGGACCTGCCGGTGGAGCTGCCCGGGCGGCTGCGCAGCGACCGGGTGATGCAGCTGCCCGCGCCGCCGCGCCGGCCCGGCACGAACGGGCGGCCCCGCAAGCACGGCACAGGGCTGGCCCTGGCTGACGACGCGACCTGGCCGGCCCCGCAGATCAGCACGACCACGGTGACCTCGCGCTACGGGATGGCCCCGGCGGCCGCGTGGGACCGGGTGCATCCCCGGCTGACCCACCGCGCCGCCTGGCTCAGCCGCGACGGCCCGCTGCCCGTCATCGAAGGCACCCTCGTCCGGCTGCAGGTCGACCGGCTGCCCGGCGACCGGGATCCCAAGCCGGTGCGGCTATGGTTCTCCCGCGCCGGCGCTGATCCTGCCCGCGTGGACCAGATATGGCAGGCGTTCTTGCGCCGCTTCGACCTGGAGCACACCTTCCGCCTGTTCAAGCAGGTCCTCGGCTGGACCACCCCCAAGATCCGCGACCCGCACGCCGCGGACCGGTGGACCTGGCTGATCATCACGGTCCACGCCCAGCCCCGCCTCGCCCGGCCGCTCGCCGACGACCTGCGCCTGCCCTGGGAACGCCCCGCCCCGCCCGGCCGGCTCACCCCCGCCCGCGTCCGCCGGGGGTTTCGGAACATCCGCGCGACAGTGCCCTGCCCCGCCGGTGCGCCGAAACCCGGCAAGCCCGGCCCCGGACGGCCGCCAGGATCGAAGAACCGCCGACCCGCACCCCGCCACGACGTCGGCAAAACGACAAAGAGGGAACTCACACTCAAGGCACAACGCGAACGTACAGGTTAAACGGCAAGATAAGTAGCTGTTTCATAACCTCAGCCGGGGCGGGCGAGGCGGCGGGTCATGAGGGTGATCATGGCCCAGTAGACGGTGGCTTCGTGGTGGGCGGGGAAGCGCTCGTAGCCGCGGGCACAGCGGCGGTAACTGGTGATCCAGGCCAGGGTGCGCTCGACCACCCAGCGGCGCGGCAGGACGGTGAAGGCGTGCAGGTCATCGGGTCGCCTGGCGACCTGGACGGTCAGGTGCAGCCGGCGGTCGGCCCACGGGACCAGCTTGCCCGCGTAGCCGCCGCCGGCCCAGGCCAGGCCAAGGTTGCGGCGGGCCCGGGACAGGTTCCGCAACAGCGGCCGGGCGGCGTCGCGGTCCTGGACGCTGGCGGGGGTGGCCAGGACCTCGAGCAGCAGGCCGCCGGTGTCGACGGCGATGTGCCGCTTGCGGCCGTTGACTTTCTTAGCATTGTCCCAGCCCCGGCTGGCCTTCGGCACGGTTGGCGCGGCGCGCACCGACTGGGAATCGATCACCGCGGCGGTGGGCTCGATGTCCCGGCCCGCGGCCTGGCGGGCCAGGCCGCGCAAGGCATCGTGCAGCGCGAGGGTGGCGCCGCGGCGGTTCCACCGCTGGTAAATGCCGTAGACAGTGCGCCAGGGCGGGAAGTCGGCGGGCGGCGGCGCCCGCCACACGCACCCGTTATGGATCACGTAGTGGATCGCGTGCGCATGCGCAGGCCGGCCCGGCAGGGCAGACTGGCATCAGGGCTCCTGGTGTGACTGGCTGGCTTGGACACCGCCGTCGCTACCAGGAGCCCTGACCGCACTCCAGTCGGCGCGCCGCCATCATCCGAAGATCACCAATCACGAGCCTTCGCGCGCGCTGCCCGATCTGCTTGTGTACAGCACGCCCGTGCTGACAGAGCTGATAGCGATCGTCGGCGACGTCAGCGCGGAACTCTACCTGTCAGCCGACGTCGAGGACGCGGACGTCTTGGTCAAGCTCGTGGACGTCCATCCGGACGGAACCGCCTACAACCTCGCCGACAGCTGCTGCCTGCGGCTCCGCTACCGCGATGGCTTCGACAAGCCCGCCAAGCTCGTACCCGGCGAGATCACGGTCAACACGCCGATATTGCCGACCCGGCGCCTGCCCTGAAGCAAGCTGGCCACGGACGGACGGATTTGGAGCGGTACAGAACGATCTTTGGTACTGCCGCAACCGTCACAGCGACCGAATGGCCAGCCGACCAGATCGGCGGGACTGCGCACCAATGAACGGGGCTTTGCAGATGGCAGGTGCGTTAGGAGTAGAGCTGGCCGGCGAGGTACTTTAGGCCGCTATCGACTTGGACGGTGACCACGCGGTGGCCAGCGCCGAGCCGGCGGGCGATGCCGATAGCGGCGGCGAGGTTGGCGCCGGTCGAGGGCCCGGAGAAGATGCCCTCGGCACGCGCGGCCTGGCGGGCCGTCTCGAACGCCAGGGCTTCGGGGATGCCCACGACCTCGTCATAGTCGCCCGGGTGGAGCTGGGGCGGGCGGTGGCCGACGCCGCCGCCCTCGATGTGATGGGTCCCCGGTGGCCCGCCTGACAGTACCGCCGATTCGGCAGGCTCGACCACGACCCGGTGCACTTGCGGCAGAGCGGCAGCCAGCGCGCGGCTGACACCCAGGAAGCAACCGGCGGTGCCGACATAGCTGCAGAAGGCGCTGATTGGCGGCGGCCCGGGAAGCTGATCGATCAGTTCCTCACCGAGGCGGCGGTAGCCGTCCACCATGTCGGTGTTATTGAACTGATCGGTGGCGAACCCGCCGGTCTGCGCGGTGATCTCGGCTGCCCGGCGCATCATTGACGGGATCAGATCGGGCGTGATGCCGTCAGGACTGGGGATCAGCTCGACCTCGGCGCCGAACGCGCGCATCGTGCGGATCTTCTCGTCCGCGAACGCATCGGAGGATACGATCCGCAATGGGTAGCCCTTCACCGCGCAGACGAACGCAAGGGAGGAGCCAGTGCTTCCGCCGGTGTACTCAACAACCAGCTGGCCCGGCCGCAGCCGGCCGTCGGCCTCGGCGGCCTCGATCATCGCCAGCGCCATCCGGTCCTTGTACGAGCCGGTAGGGTTGGCCGCTTCCATCTTCACCCAGACCTCGGCGTAACCCTCACCAGCCAGATGCGCCAGCCGGGCCACAGGCGTACCCCCGATAGCCGAAATTCCCCCCGGACGGTCCACCCGCAACCTCCATCCAGCGCGACGCAGCCTTCAACAGGGTACGGCGTCCGCTATTGGCACACGCAGATCATCCAGATCGGGATGGCCGTCGCCATGACCTCAACCCAGTAAACATCCGCGCAGAACGGCGGTTAGCGATTGCTACTAAGGGTCACAGCCGGTTACGCGCCCGGGGTGCTGCGCCGCGGCCGATCAACTCTCCACGGTGCGCCGTTGCGTCTCCCCGGCCGAGTGCTCGCGGGGGCCTGCCGCCGGGGTTCAGCGTGCGCCAGGGCGATCCAGTCTGCGACCGATGGCGCTGGATGACGCCGGCGGTGCAGGTGAGGATCTGGCGAGACAGCGGCAGCGCGGCTGGGTAGAAAAGCATCGAAGCCCCCGGCAGAAGACGCGGATTTCTCGCAACCGCAGGAGAGGAAATACTCATGTCACTCAGTCGCACGGCGCGGCGCATCAGCCTGCCCGCGCTGCTGGCGGTCGTTCTGGCCGCCGCCCTGCTAGCGATCGTGCCCGGCCGCGCCACCCCGGCAGGAGCCGCGGCCGGCGCCGCGGCGGCAGGTGACGGGCGCTCGGCCAAGCCGGTGATCGTGCTTGAGCACGGCGCCTGGGCGGATGCCTCGGGCTGGAGCAGCGTCATCAGCCGGCTGCAGCGCCGCGGCTTCACCGTGTACGCGCCGCCCAACCCGCTGCGCGGCCTGCCGCAGGACTCCGCCTATCTGCACCAGTTCTTGACCCAGAACGCGGCCCTGGCCGGGCAGCCGGTTGTCCTGGTCGGGCATTCCTACGGCGGGGCGGTCATCACCAACGCCGCGGTCGGTGACCCCGAGGTCAAGGCCCTGGTGTACGTGGACGCCTTCATTCCCGACCAGGGCGATACCGTCGGCGGCCTTCTCGGCGCGAAGCCCGGATCCTGCATTGGCGGTCCCCCCGCCGACGTGTTCAACCTCGTGCCCTACCCCGGCGGGCCGCCTGGTGACGTCGACCTCTACATCAAGCCGGACCTGGTCCCCGGGTGCTTTGCCAGCGGCCTGCCCGCCAGCCAGGCCGCGGTCATCGCGGCCACCCAGCGGCCGCTCGCCGCCAGCGCGGCCACCGAGCCGTCCGGGCCCCCGGCCTGGAAGACCATCCCGTCCTGGGCCGTGATCGGCACAGAAGACCGCGTCATCCCGCCCGCGGAGCTGACGTTCATGGCCCAGCGCGCCGGCGCCCACATCACCGACGTCAAAGCCGGGCACCTATCCCTCATCTCCAAACCGCAGGTCGTGACCCGCGTCATCCTCCAGGCCGTCCAGGCCACCGGGTGACCCCGCCAGCCGGCCCGGTGTCCCCCGAACCTGGCGCCGGGTCCGCGGGACACCGGCCGGCTCACACGGCGCTGAAACGCCTGAACATGGTCTCGGCGTGGTGTCTGCGATCGCGAGCAGGTGGGCTGTCGAGCCGCTGCCTGACGGGAAGGTTGTCTGGGCCGAACTGCCCGCATCAAGGATCTGATGCGCGGCCTGAGGGCACGCGTCCCCGGCTGCGTCGTACCGTTCCCTGCATGCGGTTGAGGGCCGGGACGCTGAGATCGGTTCCGCGCCGTCCGCTTTGGGCTAAGCACGGCGATGCGGCGAAGCTCCCGCGGTCGATCGTGGTGAAGCACTGAGGACGGAAGCTGGTGCAGGGCCCGGGTATCGGCGGTTCCGTTCGCGGCCCGGATCGCCGGACGGGCGCCAGTGGGCGGCGCTAGCCAGTGCGGACGCCACGCTGGCGTGCACGCCGAGCGCTTCACCCAGGCCAGTCATGTCCAGCACGCGTGCCAGCGTTCCGGCCGGGGCGGCCAGCAGCACCTGGCCGCCCGCCCGCCTGGCCTGCTGCTGCGCCCTGGCCAAGGCGCGTAAGGCCGCGCAGTCAATGAAGTCCAGTGCTTGCAGGTCTACGATCACGCAGTGTTCCCGGCCTGATCCGCGGCCTGCGATGGCCGCGATGGTCGCCGCGGCCGTGCAGATGTCCAGTTCCGCGGACAGTGCCACCACGATGTGATCGCCGCACACTCGGGTCCGAAGCTCAACGCTATTCATCAGCGTGCGCCTTCCGGCCGGACAGTCCCGGGCGGGGTCTGGACCCGGGCGACTTGCTATCCGGCCCGTAGCCCCACACTAATCCCGGCAGGGATGCCCTGCCAGCACCTGATGATCAGGGGCCGCGGTGACCGTTCCGCGTCAGGTCTTCTCCATGGTCAGCCCCGCCTGGCGTCAACCCAGGTCGCAATACCAGCAAGGCCGGGCGTACCGCCTGTGAGGCCTTACCGGAGGTGGCCCGGCGTGCGTCCGGTCGGGTCTCTGGCTCAATTTGGCTCGGTTCGGTGGCTTCGTCCCGAACTAGCGGCAGTCGCTCCCGGCGCGGAACTTCTCGATCATCCATGTCCCGGCGGGATCGTCAGCGTGGCGGCTGGCTGTCGGTTACCGGGGGCTGGTGGCGGTACGCAGGGCGGTTTGCACGATGGCAAAGAGGGGTTTGCCGGGGTCGGAGTTGGTGGCTATCACCACGGGGATCGTCCCGGCGAGGATGCCGGCGAAGGTCTGCAGGCACGCTGAGCCGTCGCAGTAGGGGCCGCCGCCCTTGCCGCGGTAGCCGGCCTGGCTGGTGATAGAGCAGTCCCAGCCCAGGCAGTTGCGGTCCATCTGCTGCCGTTGGCCGCCGGACAGCAGGCTGCCGCTGATCAGGCCCTGAAGTACCCGGAGCATGCCGGCCGGCGTCATGAACCAGCCGCCCGCCGAGCACGCCGATGGCGGCACCGGGGCCTGCTTCCCCGGTGCCGTCCCGGCGCCGGGCGGCGGGTACATGAGCATGGCATGGCGGACGGGCGCGCAGGTGGCGTCCTTGACGCCCGCCGGGTCGAAGACCTGGCGCCGCACGTAGCTGAGGAAAAACCGGTCCGCGGCGGCGGCGCGCGCGGCCGGCCCCGGGTCGCGGACCCCTTCCATGAAGGGCAGCATGTCCCGGAAGATGGTGAAGTTGATGTTGTTGTAGTCCGCCACCTGCTTGTCCACCTGCCGGATGCCCTGCCTGATCTGTTCCCTCGCCGCGTCACCGGTCTTGAAGACCAGGCCGCTGTCCAGGCGGAACCCGGCCCGGTGGGTCAGCAGTTCCCGGAAGGTGATGGTGCCGATGCCCGGGCCTTTGACCCAGTCCGGGGGCAGGAACGGCCAGATCCGGCTGTCGATGCTGCGATGGTGGCGGGCCAGCGACCGCAGCACGGCAATCGTGGTGAACATCTTGCCGGCGCTGAGGACGTTCACCATGACGTCGGGTCCCATGGCGAGCTTCGGCGGGTCCGCGGCCGTGCGGGCAAGGCCGGAGGCAACAACGTCCGACTGGCCGACGAGCGCCACGTAGCCGACGACGTGTCCCCTGAGCTGGCTATCGATGCTGCGCGCCAGCCGGCCGACCGAAACGCACGCACGAGGAGCACAGGCCCGGCCGACGGAACCCGCCGGCGCCGGGGTTGCCGCCGGACCCACGACCGGCCCGCCGCCGCAGCCAGAAACGCACGACGCGGCCAGCGCCACCCCTAGCGCGACTACCCCGATCCGGCTGGCCACCACGAACATCCCCCGCTCTCCCCGCAGCTTGGCAGAACTGCGAAGCCAGTCCCCTCTCCGGCGCGCGGGAAGTCTGGTTCCACCAGGCATCCACAGAGCCGTCTCTGAGGAATGGTCACGCCTAAAGGTACGAGTGGCATGCTCAGTCGCGGTATTCATCACGCTGCCTCCCGTAGTGCCGGTCACGCCGCTAAATGAGTGGCGTGCGGCTACCGGGGTCCG
>Ga0070714_100002234_pt1 | contig 14247 bp, 17 predicted proteins | sample LARL83metaG_FD_65450 | JGI IMG/M metagenome (GOLD analysis project Ga0070714, IMG submission 65450) | Corn, switchgrass and miscanthus rhizosphere microbial communities from Kellogg Biological Station, Michigan, USA - LAR L8-3 metaG | ecosystem: Host-associated > Plants > Roots > Rhizosphere ...
GAGATGTAGCATTGCCATACGTCCTACCTCTTCTGAGATAGCTGTTGTGCTTGCTATAAAATCACCAAGTTCGGATATCAGATTTCGTAGTTCTTCAAAAATCACATTTGATGTTTTTTTCAATTCTTCTTCTCCTTTTTTGGATGTTGAAAGTATGAGTTCTCTTGATGATAATTCTGTATTTGAAATCGAATTTATCATATTATTTTTCATTATTTCAAAAAATTTGATTGTGTTTTTTTGTACTTGATCAATGTGAGATTCCAGTCTTATTTTTTCATTATTGAGTGTCTTGACTCTTGATTTGAGATTTGTTATTTCTTTTTTTAATTCTTGAATTTCTGATTTTTTATTTCCAATGTAATCTGTTAGACTTGCAAATTTCTGCAAATCATCTTCGAATTGCTGTAACTCTATACCGGATAATTTCAGAATTCTTCCCCATTGTATGATCTGTGCTGGATTGACGCCTTTCTTTTCTATGTATTGTATTACATTGATCGAATTCTGTAATTGACCTACGATCTTTTCAAGATCTTTAATGTTTGCCTGGGTGTTTTTTACAATGTCTTCGGATTCTTTTATTTTCTTTTCTAGTAGCTGCTCTTGTTTTGACAATCTTGCTATGTTTTCTTCAAGTTGTGACTGTCGTTCTTCAAATGTTCCTTCTTTTGACGTATGTTTGACAATTGTTGAGACATCATACCCTGATGCCAACGCTTGCTTGATCATGTTTGCGATCTTTGAAATGTCATCTATTGACACACCCATGCTCTCTAATGATTTTTTATTTTTTTGATATTCGTCAAGCGTGTCACGTGTGGTCTTGCTCTCTTCTAGTTTTGTTTGAAGATCTTTCTCAACTCTAATTTTTTGCTCTCCTTTTTGGCCTATCTCTTCTTCTAGTTCATCACGTCTTTCTTCTTCGGATTTTGTCTTTGTCATCAAATCCTCATAATATTTTTGGATGTTCTCTAGTGGTATATCCCGAGGCTTTAGTTTGTGCATCATAATGGCAGTTTCTACCAGCATTTTTGGTTCAATTCCATGCGATTTGACTTCTTCATAGATGCCAGACAAGAATTCATCTGTAGATTTATCATCAATATCCAATCCTAATTTCTGCATGATGCTGTAAGTTCTTACGGCAGAAATTATCTGAACATGAGATATATTTTTAGCATTTAGCTCACGCATTAGTGTAATACTTGATTCCATATTTTTTTGATTAATCCCGGTCTTGAATTCTCTTATAATGTTTGATACGTTTGCCTCACTTGTACCAACAGTTTTTGCAATTTCATCTTGTTTCATTCCGTAAAGATATTTTCTGATCACATCTTCCATAATTACGGATGAAGTTTTTTGTGGCATGGGTTGTTACACAAATAACTATTATTTAAAAAAAATAAGATGATGTGATTTTCTTGGAATATTGAGTTTTTTAAGTTTTTTACAACAAAACGCTGCCAAAAATGATAATAATCGTTTATAATCAATTTGGTAATTTATACTGATGAAATAATTTTATTTTCTCTAAGTTGAGAATATTAAATTCACATATTTCAAATGAACTTTACACTTTGTATCATGCACTAAATGGTTCAAGTTGTTTTAATGATTCAAATCAAAAATTTGGATCTTGTTATCTTTTCTAGCATATGCATATTGGGATAGTAGTAATTACAAATTTTCTTTTTGCGAATTGTTTGAATTGTTATTTAGTCGATTTGAACTTGTATAAAGTGGTGTGTAAACTAATTGAAGAGTTAGAACATTACATCATTTCTAAGAAACATATGTCTAATGGTTTTAGTTTTTTATTTTCTAATTCTCATCCATTGATTTTGTCTTCCGACCCGTTTTCCTTTTATTTTTCCTTCAGACTGTAATTTGTAAAGATGGATTTGAGCAGTATTCCAACTAACACCAATTCCCTTTGCAACCATCTCAGTAGTTACTGGCCAATCACTATCATCAATGTATTTTAGAATCATTTTGTCGATATCTTGTGGATTGGGTGACATAATTAGTATACTTCCTTACAATACTTCATTATCACATTCAATTATGATATGTCATATGATGGCATTTAAGTATTTGTGATACAGAATGAGGAATGGTGCCTAAAAAGACATTATTTCCATTGCTCGTGATGATTCTGGGACTAGCATCTCTATTCGTAATTCCCGCCTTTGCCCAGGATTACAAGACCATCTTAGGCGTAGGAAAAGATGTAGGAGATGGCACAGTATCATATGATGTACAATACTCGTCTGTAAAAAATATTGTAAGCTCATCAGTTGATACAAAAGACAAGTCTGTTAGTTTCACACTTGATGGTAATGCTGACACTAGCAGCACTCTAATTCTAAAACTGCCAACGGGATTGATCAGCGGTCCATTTGTTGTAGTCTTTGAAGATGGTCAGATAATTACAAACTATACCACTACACCTGAAACAGGTGATACAATGATATCAATACCAATCAGTTCACTAACTACAAACGTATCCATTGTTGGAACAAGTGTTTATTCACAATCAACTCCGGTATCTACACCAATTACTGTATCAACAGACAAGAGTATCTACATGTCAGGTGATTCTATCATAATTTCAGGTAAAGCATATCCAGTATCCGGCGTACCAATTTCCATTCAGGTATTTGATCCAACTAATGTTCCAGTGGGAGTGTATCAAGCGAATGTAAATTCCGATGGAACATATTCTGTTACGATATCAGCTGGAGGACCAATGTGGGCTGTAAATGGAGCATACACTATACAGGTCCAACGTGAACAAGGAAATGCTGCACAAACTACATTTACTTACAATATAGAGTCTCATGCGGTTCCATCCAAGATACCATCATGGGTGAAAAATGTCTTTATTTGGTATGGACAAGGTAAGGTATCCGAAGATGAACTTCTTGGTGCAATTAAATTCCTAGCAGATAATGGAATAATACAATTACGATCAAGATAGTCTATTTTTCTGAATATGGGCTTTGATTATGATGAATTCCAAAACTAAATCCATGGACATTGATTTAATGGATAAAATCGCAAATACTCAACGAGAGTATGTCAAGGCACGAACAAAAGCAGAAAAAACAAGGGATCCTGAGGCTGTAAGGAGGATAAAACAGGCACAAAAACTGCTTGAAAAGGCCGAAGACGAAGCAGATAAGACCATGGATCCTAGATTGAAGAAGAAATCCGATGAATTGTTTAGAAAATTACAAGCAATGTAGAACAAACTGTGGTTTGGAAGAAAATACGCTGCATTCAAACGAGAAACATTTTATCACTGTAGAGTAAGTATCGCTTGTGAAGGATGCAATTTTTCTAATAGTCCTAGTAATAGTGACAATAGTTCCATCTTATGCACAAAATTCACAAAACGTCACGGAGCAACTCAATATCGGAGAACAACTCTACACCTTAAAACAATTCAATACGCAAGAACAACTCAATGTGATAGAAAAAAAACTGAGCACTGTAAATGACAAAATAGATGCTTTTGAACAAAGTTCCACGGTTCAAGCTCTCAGTGGAATTAATATTGCATTGTATGGAATAATAATTTCATTAGTTTTATCCATCATTGCATCAGCTCAGTCTTTAGCAGATATGATCAAATTAAAAAAATTCATCAAAGTACAAAGGTATACCCAAGACGCAAATACCTCGTTTGCACTAAAAAATTATGAAAGTGCAAAAAATTCATATGATCTTGCATTTAAATTAAATTCAAAAAATATTGATCCTATTCTGTTAGCCGGTAATTCTTTTTATGAAATGAAGAGATATGATGACGCTATAACATATTTTAATAAAGTTTTAAAAATTGATCCTAAACATGTAGGTGCATTAAACAATATGGGAGCTTCCATAGCTGGGCTCGGAAACCATGATGAGGCTATACAGTATTATGAGCAAGTCTTTGCCCTAGATCCAAATCACGTAGATTCACTAAATAACATGGGTTCAGCAATTCTTGAATTAGGTTTTCCAGAATGCGCAATACCATATTTTGATGAGACTATAGCAATTAACAAAAAGGATGTTATGGCAATAGCAAATAAAGGAAAAGCTATTGCAGCGTATGATCATAAAGAAGCAATGAAATATTTTGATGAAGCATTGAAGATCAAGCCAGACGATGTTCAAGCTCTCATATTCAAAGCATTCTCATTTAATGCGCTAGGATCATACGAAGAAGCTCTTGCATGTCTAAACCTAATTTTAAAAATCGAGCCCACTCATGCGGTTGCAGTACACAACAAAGGAACTGCATTAGTAGGTCTAGATAAATTTGAAGAAGCGTTGTCATGTTTTAATGAATATCTCACAATAGCACCAACTGATGCAGGAGCGCTTTACAATAAAGGACTATGTTTGGGCAAACGCGGCGATATGAAAGGATTAAGATTCAATTTTGAAGAGTCATTAAAAAATGGTCAAAATGATATTGAAACCCTAAATAACATAGGTATTTTCTTATGTGATGTAGACCCTGATAAGGCAATAAAAGAATGTTTTATTAAAGTTCTAAAAGTTGATGATAAGAATCTTCATGCTATTAGCGGTATGAGTCAGGCATTCACAAAACTTGGAAATAAACCTGAAGCAGATGCATGGTTACAAAAATTCTTGGAAGTCAGATCTTGAAAAAAGTAAAAAGATTTAGAAATGGAAGTTAGACTCATACAGTTTATCTAAATCCACATATATGACAATTTGTCTAAGGACAAATTCATATGAATACAATAGACATAAAAAAACTACAAACCGCATTATCTTTAATCAAACATGATGAAATTGGATTTTTCATAGATGGAAAATTCGTTGAGTTGTCTTCGTTGATTCAATTAGAAATAAGCAAAGGTAAAGAAATCCATGAATTGTATCAATTAACTCATTATATTTCCCAAGATGTCTGGAATCTTCTAACGATAATATCCAGACTTGAATGGCAGAAAAATTTAGTCATAGAAAACAAACTGGATGATGGATTATGGTCTCTTTTTGTGGCTACAGATATCTATGTTTTTTATAGTGAATTACGTTCCATTTTTGATTATATTGCAAAGATCATACAGTTGATTTCAAATACGCCAAACAAAACGAAGTCTTTTGAAAAATTAAAAAATTGGATTGTTAAACCAGAAAATTCTGGAAAGATAAGTAGTGATCTGTCAGACTTCATATCCTCATGTCACTGGTTTTATGACGTACGTGGAATACGGGATAAACTCATTCATGAAGGTGCAGAACCGTTAGTTTTTCCATCCAAAGATAGAATTCTCTTTCTAATCAGAAGAAGAGATTATAAAAAAATAATAATACCAGAAATAATGTTTAATGAAAATGTAGTAGATTTTGAACTGTATGCAGGATTATACATGGCATACATTTTGATCTATTTGGAAGAGTTTTCTGAGTTGGTAAATAAACATTTGAATTTAAATGAATTCAAGTTTATGACCAAGGGATACCACATGGGATTTGGAATTACTCAGGAATGGATAAACAAAATATTTGTACACAAACCGAACACCTGAAAATACACGAGTGATTATCACATTAAGATAAAGATGATAAAAAATGCCAGTTGAAACAAAAATAGCAGAAGCAGAACGTTGGTTCAAGAAGATTGAACAGTCATACCCAAATGAACAGTTAGAATTACGAGATAATGTAAACGCCTTTCTCAGTGCAATCAACAGTATTCCGGATCATTTGCTTGAAGAATATAATGTCAAATTCAATCTAGCAATACCCGTGAACGCAACTAGTTTTAGACGAGAATTTACTAATAGAGTAAAACAAATGAATGATCCTACATTATCAGAATTTTATTCATGGTTTGAGGCTAAAAGAAAATTTGTAGAGAAGGAAGACAAGATATGTTCCACACTATCTCAGAAACGACATGTAAACACTCATAGATTTACCACTTCACCTACAATCCATGCTGCACAGTTTCATTTTTCTATTCCACCAATGGATCTTCAATTACAACACATGGAATCTAGATTACAGCCTCATGTTAAACCCGGCAACAAAGTAATCAAAATATGTTCTAAAAGACCTAAAAAAATAACAAGACTCACCTTAAAACCAGATTCATCTAGTTTAGACATATTTTTTGAAGAATTGAATGAAGTAAATGTAAAAGATGCATGTAAACACATGTTATACATCATGAAAAATCTAGTGACGGAGACTCACGAAAAATTCCCAATAATGTGATCATGCATTAATTTTAAAGTACTAGCACACGAAGTACATACTTGTAATGAATGAAGACTTACCTGGAATAGAACATCTACGACAAATAGCAGAACTAAACCTTTCAACAGATTGTTACAAGTCATATTTGGCGCTCATAGAACCTGGAATACGTGGTATAATTCAAAATTATCTAAGAAGCTGGCAAGATATTGAATCAGTAGTTACTCGCATGGTAATGGTTCATAAAAACATCTACAAAACTGATCTACAATTTATTTCCTTATCTGACGATACAATTGAAAAATACGGTGATCAAGTTAATGTGGATGGGTTTAACAAAGTAAAGTTTGGCATGAGTTTCAAGGATAAAATCAATTATCTGCAAAAGGTTGGGCTTCTGCAGTCTCAATCCTACACTCTGTTGGATTTACTCAATAAACGACGCAATAAGATACATGAGATTGGAGAAGTGTTTACTCAAAGGGATCTAAATATTTTTGCCGGTGCGCATAGTGTTGTATTTTACATCTTAATGACCATCACTAAAACAGGATTCGGTAGTCAAGAAAAGAATGAACAAATCATGAATCATACTGAAAATTGGTCGAGAGGTTTGATATCTGAAATTGAAAAAACATAACAGTTCAATAATACATAATGTAAACAATCACCCAGCATGGTGTTGTAGATGATGTATAGTTATCAAATCGCTCGTCTTAAACGGATGTATGATTTCATTACTTCTGATAAAAAATTCAAAGGTTTGGATATATCGTTAAGAATAGACATAATTCTATCGTTCTTTATGTACTGTTACCATTTAGGCGATTGGTTAAAGGCATCAGGATTAGATGGGACTAAGATCAATAACTTCATTCACAACACCTATGAATTACAAGTTTGTAGGAATCTTACTAATAGTACCAAACACCTAAACCTTGACAGACCTAGTCCTCCTCAAGTATTTGATTACAAAGCTGCTGGCCTACCATCTCCAATTGCTAGAACATATGATCCTCTTGCAGAAATTACAGGTAAAACCGAAACTGAATATTTGGTAATTCTAGTAGATGGACAAGAAATTAATTGTTATGATTTTATGACAAAATGTATGCATAAATGGGAAGAATTCTTACACAATGAAGGATTTTCTAAATAGTGTAACATGAGAATTAACCATTCTTTAGAAATCTAGAAACGGATTCTAAAATAAATTACACCGAAGACAATAGATCAGATTAGGTTCCTCATATTTTCATTAGAGAACATAGTACTATGAAATCTCCTTCGGAGTAATCAAGAATTAGACTAGATTTAGGATGGAACAAAATTGATAATTTAATGACTCACAATTCGTGTTAAACTATAAAACTAGATTTTTTCGCCAGCTTCCCAACCGCAACTAGTACAGCGTAATTTTATGGTGGACATTGAATTTTTACATCTAACACAATTCATGTGTTTTACTTCTGGTGTAATGAATGCCTTAGTTGTGATTAGATAGGCTAAACTGAAAAGATTTGACACTGCATAAAACGTAAAATAGCTTAGAAAAGTTTCAATTGCCTTACCTGCTTGTGAGTCATTTCCTAAAGATAAATGAATTAAATTGAAAATTATTAGTACGACCGCAGTAATAACTGCATTAATAGATAATCCTGTTTTAGTTTTTGGTGTCAATATCTTTGCAATAAATGATATTGATTCATTGTCAGTCATTCTATTTCCACTCCAATAAAGTGCCACAAGTTTGGCAGAAAGGATCTCCACGTTTTACAGGATTTTTACAGTTTGGACATGTTGGGTTTATTGCTTTGGATAAAATTGCTATTCCTATAGCACCCAAGAATAAACCACCCAAGAAGCCCCAAATATCGTCATCATCCTTCTTTCTAGGCATGTTAGCGACTACACTACCAAGCATAATAGAGTTTTTATCATGTCACAAAATTGCTTGAAATCTATCGTATTAAACTAAATATTGTAATTCAAAACGTTCTTGACATTTTTGTTTTATAGGAATATAATCGCGCGATATTTTACGGAAGAGTTCCTTCATTCGTATTAAATTAGGATCACTCATTGTATCGTTTTTTATCGAATTCCAGATTTCATCGAATTTTTGAAAATCGTGTTCAGAACTGACACTAGATATTTCCTGTTTATTATTTTCCATCCAAGCAAATGAAATATTTTCAGGTTTTAATTTATTTCCATAGTATTCTGTAGGATGTACGTCAAAGAAAATACAATTAGTAAGACTTGGAAATTGGTTGTTAAGTGTTTTTAGATGATATTGAATTTCATGTATAGGTTTTTTATACTCAGTAGAGAATTTTTTATTAATGATTTGTTTTATTTTTGATTCATTGATTTCAAATAGCTCATCATATTCCAAACATTCTTCTTGTAACATATCCATATTTTTTCTAAATTCTGGATCATCAATCATTAGATGATTCTTTTGTTCTTTTATTGCGCTCCATGCCCCAAAATTAAATCCGAAATAAGATTTCTTAGAAGAAATTGCTTTTACCGATTCTTCTAATCTATCCATTTCTGCTAAAAGTGGTTTATACACAGATTCCGCGGATTTTATAACAATATCTCGTTTTCCTCTTTTGTATTTTATATCTTCCTGCATTCTTTTTTTCCAATATTCTGCAGTTTTCCAATCTTGTCTTTCGATGGAATTGTTCAAACTCTCCCGAGTAGAATCAGTAGCATACGGAGAATCAATGCCAGATAGATACCACACTGCAATATTGGCATATTGATTCAGTTTATTACTTCGTATCACTGCTTCATATCCCAATATAAGTAGCGTACTTACTGAAATTGCACTGCCCAATACTGTTACACATAATTTATCACAAATTACTTCTCCATCTGGGTTTTGAAACAAAAACTGTTCAGTAAATGAATCATTGTGTAATGATATAGAAAAAATGACAATTGATGTTGCAAAGTAGATGAAACCTACTATTTTTTTAATTTCTATATTTATTCCCCGTATATTGATAGCACTTTCCCAATATTTTTCCACGATATCCTTTTCCTCCACTGGATTTTTCAATTTAGTTCTCAACAACCCAATTCTGACGAGTCGTGCTATTGGATCAACAGTTGCAAGAAAAGTTCCTAAAAATCCTGCCGCTGCAACAAAAACAACCAAGTTTTGAGTTTCGAATAATTTTAAGCCAAAGTGTCCCATTAAAAGACCAACAGCTGAATATGCAAACGGGTAATCTGTCATTTTTAATAGAGATTCGTTTGTCAAGTAGTAAATAATGAAATACCAATCACTGATTAATCTATTGGTAGAATACACAATAGAATATTCAGAAGAAAATTATTGGTATGCGTCAGGTTTTTCAACAGATTTTAACTTGTCAAGTTTTCTTCTTTTGATGATTTTTTGTATTTCTTTTTAAACCTAGATACAACGATGATTGTCAGAAATACCACTACTGGAAGTATAGTAGCTATCAAACGTGGTTCCGCATTCACACCTAATGAAAAAATAGAGTTTACAACAAATTCAAAATAGGATGGTTTTTGGACGTTAATTTCAAGAAATGAATCTTTGATTACACTCAGATGTGTACGGTAGAATTTTTGTATCAATACATCGTTAATCTGAGACGTATCAACTGTTGGAGGGTCAAAATCTGCTCTGGCATGAATGAAATAAGTATATTGTGATGGAAGTATGGTATCAGGAATCATTATTTTTAGATTAGAAGTAATTAATCCATCAGAAGGAACTTGTTGCATATAGGAAGTAATTTGTCCATCAATACCATTATTTTGATCTACATAAAGAATAACCTTATGACTAAGAGGAGAGTTTGATTGTACTTGAACTTGTACTATTTTTTGTTCTCCAGGACTAGCTAAAATTTGGCTTGGCTAATTGTTATTTTTAGATCAGGTATTGGAACACTTGCCAAACTACTATAATCTATATTAGAAAATGTTCCATCAAATGAAGTTTCATTTGTAAAAAAACTTATTTTATATTTCTCAGGCGAACCAATTGTTCTCAAATCTAAAGATAGCGGAGTGCGATTTTTTTCTTTTTGAAATAATTTGGGATTTTCAAAATTTGAATATATTATTTTTTTATCACCGAGATTCGTTAATTCTACTAGTGATTCAACGGCCTTGTTATTTTCAAATTGCACCTGAAGAATATAGTCGATTCCACCATATCCCGTTTTATCATCAGAATCTGAATCTATCAGCATACCATATGTTACAACAGTTGATCCAATATGAGGGGATTGATCAAGGGTCCAATAAGTTGCATTAAGGTGATTTCCATCGCTAAAAAAAGTCACATCTTTTAGAATTGCAGACCCCGTAGGATTTACCTCATTCCCAGCATTATTGAAAGCATGTGGTGGAATAGGTACAATTTCTTGAGTATTGAAGGATGACGAGGCTAAAGCTGAAGGAATAAAGAAACAACTCACAAAAACCAAATTAAATATAAATAGAATTAATTTGTATTTAGTAAATATCAACAACACACACTAACCATCAAGTACTTTAAATTATTTGAATTTGGATCTTTTTCAGGGTATTTCTAAAAATTCCTGAAAGTATTTCATGTATGTGAACTCAAAAATCCATTGAAACCAATGTTTGCAGATAAAGTACGCATTGCAAGACATTGGTTGATTTACACCTAGTAAAAAAGGCAGTCATGTCTAAATATGAAACCAGGAGGTGTTTAATACATAATTTAAGCTAAAAAAGCAATAGGTACCATAAAGTTTCTTATCAACCAAAAAATACTAACTAATGTTGTTTGGTAATAAAGAAATCAAAAATATTGATGAATCAGATTTACAATCATTGATCGATGATCAGGTATCTGAAGGAAAAATAATCGATTATAAAGAAGAAATCGTTGGAAACGCAGATAATGACAAAAAGGAATTTCTAGCAGATGTTTCATCATTCTCAAATTCTTCGGGTGGTTATCTCATCTACGGAATTAAAGAGTCGAATGGACTTCCAACGGAAATTGTCGGATTGGACATATCTAACATAGACGCCGAAATTAACCGACTTGAAAACATAATTCGTGATGGAATAGAACCCAGAATTCCCGGAATTATTGTTCAGTCAATAAAACTACAAACATTAAAAACAATAATTCTGATCCACATTCCACGAAGTTGGGCATTACCACACATGGTCACATTCAAAGGTGCCTCTAGATTTTTTTCAAGAAATTCTGGAGGAAAATACCCACTTGATGTTAATGAAATTAGAACGCTATTCACAGTTTCATCTACCTTAGTTCAAAACATTAAAAATTTTCGTATTGAAAGATTGAGTAAAATTGTGTCTCAAGAAACACCACTATCATTAGCCAAAATAGGTAAAATTGTGTTACACATCATACCGTTTACTTCGTTTGATCCAACAATACGATTTGATCTAAATATTCTTAGATCTAATTTACCAGGGCCCATTGGTACAACTTTACCGGATTATCGTTTTAACTTTGATGGGTTATTAACATATTTTGCAGATAATGTATCAAATCACTCTTCATATTTACAAATTTTTAACAATGGCATAATTGAAGCTGCGGAGTCTTATTTGCTTAGTTATGATAACGGTATCCCTGCTGTTGCATATGAGAAAGAACTAATCACTGCGATTAGCAAATTCTTGAAAGCCCAGAAAAAACTAGGAGTATCTGCTCCTATCGTGATTGCACTTAGTTTAGTTGATGTCTCAGGTTATCATATGACAGTTGATAATTCTCAACGATACTCTGGGAAAAACCATCAAATTGATAGAGATTCACTTATCATACCAGAAATTGTTCTTGATGATCTTGATAGTGAACCCACGGAATTCATGAAACCAATATTTGATACAATATGGAATGCTACCGGTTGGGAAAAATCACTAAATTATGATGAACATGGAAAATGGAATTCTGGCAATTGGTCAGGGTTTCTAAGATAACTAAAATGAACTTGTTATATAATTACAAAGTCTTCAAAACAATCTTGAGTACAAAAAATCCTAGGACTTGAACATATGGGGGTTTTGAACCAATAGTACGATACCCATCAGAGGTATCATCATAGATCTAAATTTAGGTCACAATGATAACTGAGTCCTACAGAACCTATGTTGATATCATTTTATTCAATTTACTTGAGAGATTCAAGAATTTTAATCCCTTTTCAGTTGATTTGTATATCTGTGTATCAGATGCATGTTTTATCAGACCATTTTGCTGTAAATAATAAAGATATCCCGTGAGTTGAGTGTAGGAGAGATTTGCACTATACATTATCTTTGTCTTTCCTGCCCCTGTTTTTGCAGCCTCTAGCATAACGTGAGCAATTTCAGTTCTACTACGGTATATCATCACATAGATGAATCTTCTATGTGATTTAAGCCACGTTGACATTCATGTTAATCCCATGTACAAATCTGTCAGTATTATGGACGGATCTGTCAATAACCATCATGATTTTTTTGTATTAATTTATAACACATGTCCGGTACCTACAAATTTGTAAATAAAAAAGACTTGGATGTAAGCGCGAGTTAATAGATTTGGGAGGACAATAGTCAAACAATGACTAGAAATAAGATGCAAAATTATTTTGTAATGTTTGTGCTGATAATTTCAGCCACAAGCATAGCACAAAGTAATGCTTTTGCAGCAAGTACCCCAAACCTTGGAACATCGGACAGCTTTGCAGTCTTGGCTGGTTCTACTATCACCTGCACCGGGGCTAGTGCCATCATTGGTGATATTGGAGTAAGTCCAGGTACTGCCATAGTGTTAGGTGCTACTCCATGCACTGTAACTGGAACAATAAATCCAGGTGGTCCAATAGCAGCTCATGCTCATGCCGATGCAGCTACCGCATTTACTAATCTAAATGCAGCAACATGCACAACCACTGAACCAGCAGTTGCAGACATAGGTGGGCAAACACTCACACCCGGAGTCTATTGTTTTCCTTCATCGGCAGCTATAACTGGAAACCTCACTCTTAGTGGCAATGGAGTTTACATCTTCAAAATAGGAAGTACACTTGTCACAGCAGCAGGTCCAGGCGCAAGCAACGTAATCCTGACTAATGGAGCTTCAGCATCAAATGTCTTTTGGGCAGTAGGCAGTTCCGCAACTCTTGGAACTGACTCAGTTCTTAAAGGAACCATAATTGCATTCTCATCAATCACAGCTACCACCAATGCAGCGGTAGATGGTAGATTACTTGCAATAAATGGCGCAGTTACTTTAGACACCAACAACATTTCAGTAGTAAATACTGATGGTGGTAACGGGCATAATGGTAATGGAGACAACGGTAAAGGCGACCACGATAAAGGCAACAATGGCAAAGGCGATCACGATAAAGGAGAACATGATGAGGGTCATCATGATAAAGACGTCAAATCTGATCGAAACTAACTCCTCTCTTTTTTTAATAATACATTATTCTAGAGTTTTTTCATGTTTTGTCACACAGAAAAGTAGCTTTAGAAGTACACTCCAGACATGTCAAGCGTAACAGGGTATAAGTATCAACATCTGCCTACAAAGGCGACTAAAATGAAAAGTTTTGAAAGCATAGAGGGGTTATTGGATGAAAATAATCAACTAGAAATGGCAATGTATCATGAATGTCTCAGACTACAAAAACACCTTGAGCATCATAAAAATAAAGACCTGGCACTTGCTTCAATGTATGGTGTAATGGCTGCATCATTAGGCGGGATATTATTAGAAAAAACTGGAAGAATGACGTATGAAGAACTGAACCACGACAATGACGAATTTGATAAATGATCAGAGATAAATTATTCAGTTGGTTGTTACTCTAAAATCATTGATGCAAATATTCTACCTTTTTCACTCAAACCAACATTAATCTTAGAATCATCAACTGTTGATTTGACAAAACCTTTCTTCTCTAGCCATACAATGTGCTTTGCAAGTCTGGCATAATTTAG
>Ga0070714_100002235_pt1 | contig 14239 bp, 10 predicted proteins | sample LARL83metaG_FD_65450 | JGI IMG/M metagenome (GOLD analysis project Ga0070714, IMG submission 65450) | Corn, switchgrass and miscanthus rhizosphere microbial communities from Kellogg Biological Station, Michigan, USA - LAR L8-3 metaG | ecosystem: Host-associated > Plants > Roots > Rhizosphere ...
CTGATTCAATTCCGGCCGGCCACCGACGCCTTCCAACAAAAACGGGATCAGCGTCGCATGGTTCTTTTCGGCCAGGGCGGGAAAAATATTTTTGAAAGCGGTCGTATACGCAGCGCCCAGGTTGGCCGGAATCTGCATTCCCGCGATGACAATTTGCGCGCCTGGATATTTTCCTTTCACGCGATCAATAATTTCCTGCAAATTCTTCGCGGTGTTCGTGAGCGGAAACCCGCGCAAACCGTCATTGCCGCCCAGCTCCAGCACAAACACGTCCACCGGGCGCTGGAGCAGCCAGTTGATGCGGTTGAGGCCGTCGGCGCTCGTGTTGCCGCTTACCCCGGCATTGACCACCGTGAAATTCCAGCCCGCCGCGTCGATTTTTTCCTGCAGCAACGCCGGATAAGCTTCCGACGGATCGACACCATAGCCGGCCGACAGACTATCGCCGAAGATGACGATCGTCTTGCGCTGGGGCACCGATTTTTCCGCCGACAAAGCGGGAGATTGCGCCCATCCTGCCCACACACTGCACAGCATCAGCGCGCCGGCATACCACGCGCTCAAGCCGCAAACCTGTTTCCTGATTTTCATTGGTGACAAAGGTTTGACTAAACCAACACGAAAGACGCGCGTTCGTCAATGCAACGAGTCGATAATCGGGTTTGACGCGGCGAAGTACTAGGGTATTGAAAGCACAGTGAATTCCAAACCGATGCTCGAGGTGCGGGGATTGACCAAAAGCTATCCCAGCGGCGGCGACACGTTGACGGTCGTGAAGGACATCAACTTTTCCCTGGAGACCGCCGCGTCCTGCGCCATCGTCGGCCCCTCCGGCAGCGGCAAGACCACTCTAATCGGCCTTTGCGCCGGGCTAGACCAGCCCACTTCCGGCGAAGTGCACCTCGACGGCGTCCATCTGGGCGCCCTCAACGAAGACGGCCGCGCCCGCGTGCGCAATGAAATCGTCGGGTTTGTTTTTCAAACCTTCCAACTCCTACCCACGCTCACGGCGTTGGAAAACGTGATGGTGCCGCTCGAATTGCGCGGGAGAAATCATGCGCGCGATCAGGCGGTGGACCTGCTCGCGCGCGTCGGCCTCGCCGAACGGCTCACGCATTACCCGGCGCAGCTTTCCGGCGGCGAACAACAGCGCGTGGCGCTGGCGCGCGCCTTCATTAATCGGCCGAAAATCCTCTTTGCGGATGAACCAACCGGCAATCTCGACGCCGAAACCGGAAAGCTGGTCATCGAAAACCTGTTCAAATTGAACGCGGAGGCCGGCACCACGCTGGTGCTGGTCACGCACGATCTCGAACTCGCCAAACGCGCCCAGCGCATCATCCGGCTCAAAGGCGGCGCGGTCGTTGCCGAATAAATGAACTCTTCGCGCGCGCCCAATTTCGTCGGCCAATTGTTTTCCGGCTGGACCTGGAAAATGGCGTGGCGCGACAGCCGCACGAGCCGGAAACGCCTGCTGCTGTTTTCCTGCTCCATTATTCTCGGCATCGCGGCGCTGGCCGCGGTCGGCTCGCTCGGAGTGAACCTGAACCGCGCCGTCGAAGAACAAGCCAAGACCTTGCTCGGGGCGGACCTGGTCATCGATTCGCGCGAGGCGTTCACGCCCGAGGACGACCAGTTGTTCGCGAAAATCGGCGGCGAACAATCGCGCGAGATTTCCTTCACCACGATGGTTTACTTTCCGCGCACGGGCGGCACGCGGCTGGCCATCGCGCGGGCCTTGAGCGGCGGGTTTCCGTTCTACGGCCAGCTGGAAACCGAACCAGCCGGCGCCGCTGCGGATTTCCGGCACAGCGATGGTGGTGCGCTGGTCGAACAAACCCTGCTGGCGCAATTCGACGCCCGCGTCGGCGACGAAGTCCGCATTGGAAATCTCACCTCGCGGGTCGCGGGGCGGCTGGAAAAAAATCCCGGTGAAAGCGTTGCGCTCTCGGCCATCGCGCCGAGGATTTATTTTTCGATGGCCGATTTGGCCCGAACCGGCCTGCTCCGCGAAGGCAGCCTGGCGCAGTATCGAATTTATTTCAAACTCGCCTCCGGAACTAACGTCACCCAAATGGTGAGCGCGTTGCGCCCGCAACTCGAAAAGTTGCGGCTGCGGGCCGACACCGTCGAAGAACGCAAGCGCGAACTGGGCCGCGCGATGGATAACCTCTACCATTTCCTGAACCTCGTCGGATTTATCGCCCTGTTGCTCGGCGGCGTGGGCGTGGCGAGCGCCATCCACGTTCACGTGAAACAAAAGCTCAACACCGTGGCCGTGTTGCGCTGTCTCGGCAGCTCGGTGGCGCAGGCGTTCGCGATTTATCTCGCGCAAGGAATGGCGCTCGGCGCATTTGGCGCCGTGGCCGGCGCGGCGCTGGGCGTCGGCGTGCAAATGCTGATTCCCCACGTGCTCGCGGATTTCATCCCGTTCAGCTTTCAATTTCACACCGCGTGGTTTGCCATCGGCCGCGCGATGGGGCTTGGCTTCGCGATCTGCGTCCTGTTCGCCTTGCTGCCGCTGCTCACGGTGCGGCGAGTTTCACCGCTGGCCGCAATTCGCGTTTCGTTCGAAACCGCTCGCGCTCGCCGCGATCCGTTGCGCTGGCTGGTGGGCGCGTGCATTGCCGTCGGGGTAATAGTCTTCGCATTTTCGCAAACCCGCGACTGGCGCATTGGTCTGGGGTTCGCCCTCGGCCTCGGCGCGGCATTCACGGCGCTCGCGCTGACGGCCCGCCTGCTGACATTCGCGGCGCGGCATTTTGTTCCACGCACACTGCCGTTTTCGGTGCGGCAGGGCTTCGCCAGCCTGCATCGGCCCAACAATCGCACACTGCTGCTCCTGTTATCGCTGGGACTCGGAACGTTTCTGATGGTGAGCCTCTATCTCGTGCAGCGAAATCTGCTGAGTGATCTCATCGTATCCAGCGGCAAGAACCAGCCGAACGCGGTCCTGTTCGATATTCAGCCGGCGCAAGAGGAAGGGCTCGTTAAACTGATGCGTTCCCTGAACCTGCCGGTGCTCGACGAAATGCCGCTCATCACCATGCGCATCAGCTCGGTGAACGGGCGCGCGGTGGACACCATGTTCTCCAACCGACAGCGCGACCGACATCGCTGGGCCTTCCGTCGCGAATATCGCAGCACCTGGAGCGATCATTTGCGGGACGGGGAGAAAATTGTTTCGGGCAAATTTGTGCCCAGCGTCACGAATGGCACGCCAATCGTTCCCGTCTCGCTCGAAGAAGGCATTGCCAGGGAACTCGGCGTAGGCTTGGGCGACGAACTGGTCTTCGATGTGCAGGGGGTGCCGGTGAAAACCCGCGTCGCCAGCTTGCGCAGCGTGGAATGGCGGCGGATTCAGCCGAACTTTTTCGTCGTGTTCCCCCGCGGCTCGCTGGAGGGCGCGCCGGCGATGCAGGTGCTGGTCACCCGCGTTCCCTCCAGCGACGAATCCGCCCGCATGCAGCGCGAGGTCGTCAAAGCGTTCCCGAATGTTTCCATCATCGATCTCACGCTGGTGCTGCGCACGGTGGATTCGATCCTGGGAAAAATTTCTTTTGTGGTGCGTTTCATGGCCATGTTCACCGTCCTGACGGGGCTGCTGGTGCTGGTGAGCGCGCTGGTCACGGGCCGTTATCAACGCATCCGCGAAAGCGTGCTCCTGCGCACGCTCGGCGCCTCGCGCGGACAGATTTTAAAAATCCTGATGGTGGAATATTTCGCGCTCGGTTTTCTGGCGGCACTGACCGGCGTCCTGCTGGCCATCCTGGCCGCGTGGGCGCTGGCGGCTCTGGTGTTCAAAGTATCATTCACGATCGCCGTGTGGCCGCTCTTCCTCGCCCTGCTGGTGGTGCCCATCATCACCGTCGCTACCGGCCTGCTCATCAGCCGCGGCATCTTGAATCATCCGCCGCTCGCGATTTTGCGGGCGGAAGAGTGATCGCGCCGGCAGGAAATCGGATATTCTCGGCGCTTGTATCCAGCTGCGTTCGCGATAACTTTAATCGGCCCCAAACCTCTCCCACATGGGAGTACAAAGAAAAGGTATTTTGATGAAAAATCGATTCGTGCCCGGCTTGATCGTGGGAATCGTTGTCACACTTCTCGTGCTGGCGGCGGGAGCCTACATTTATTTCGCCCAGGGCTTCGCACCAGTGGCCACGTCGGCAGCGCCGATGCCGTTCGAGAAGACGCTCGCGCGACTGGGCCTGCACGGCGCCCTGAGCAGAGAAAAACTGAAAACCCCGCCGATAGAAGCGTCCGAAACAAATTTGTTGGACGGCGCAATGGTTTACCAGGATCAATGCGCCGTGTGTCACGGGCTGCCCGGAGGATCGAAAACGCCCATCGCGCAAGGAATGTTTCCGCCGCCGCCGCAGTTATTCCATGGAAAAGGCGTGACGGATGATCCGCCCGGCGAGACCTATTGGAAAGTAGCCAACGGTATTCGTCTCACGGGAATGCCCGGCTTCGCGAAATCATTGAAGGATGACCAACTCTGGCACGTCACGCTGCTGCTCGCGCACGCTGATTCGCTGCCCGCTTCAGTGACGAATGCTCTGGCTGCCGAGCGATAATGAAGAACTTCTCCTTCATTCAGCGCGAATAAGCCCTGGAAGAATACTGGAGCGGGCGCCGCTTGGACCGTGAGTCGCCGTTCAGACCCGCAGGCCGGGCGGCGGTGGGAAACGCAAGCCTTCGTCGGCCACGGCGGGAATCGAAAACGCGGGATTCAACGAAATCAACCCCTGGGCCAGGGCATAGCGCGTCAGCCCCGCAATCGTGTGGATGTTCAATTTCTTCATCAGGCGCGCCCGGTGAGATTCCACCGTGCGAACCGAGATTTGCAGGATCTCGGCAATTTCCCGGTTGCCATAGCCGGCGGCCAGGTGAACCAACACTTCCTTTTCCCGCTCGAACAGCACGCCGTGTTCTTTGGCTGGATCATTCTTTAAAGGCCGCGAGCCCAAGGGAGCCGGTTGGCCGGGGAAAAACGGCTCACCACGTTGCACAATCTCGATGGCCTTGATCAGGTCTTCGGAGGACGACGTTTTCAAGGCGAACCCGCGCGCACCCATTTGGATCGCCTGGACGATGTATTCCGGTTTGTTGTGCATGGAAAGAACCAGCACCTTGGTGTCCGGGAAACGTTTGCAAATGGATTCAGTGGCCATCAAGCCGTTCATCTGCGGCATTTCGACGTCCATCAAAACCAGGTCGGGGGAAAGTTCGCCTACTTTTCGAATGGCATCGAAACCGTCCGCCGCTTCGCCGACCACGATGAGGTTGGCGCGAGAGGAAAGGCAGGAGATCAGCCCCCGGCGCACCACCGGATGGTCATCCACCAACAAAATGCGAGTGCATGCCTTGGCCGCCGGCGCCTCCTCGGTTTCAGAGGGGTGCCCTTGCGACCCGGCATTTTCTGAAACTGAATCTGGCGAAGCGGGATGGGACGCTGCGTTCGTTTTCGGCTTCATACTGGAGCGGAGACCGCCAAAGACTGTTCAAAGTTGTTTTCATTAAACCCAACAAAAAAAACCCGCCGAGATGGTGTCTTGCCAACAAGGTCGATACCAACGAGCCGAATTCATGCCATAATTGAAATCATTTGTTCGCTGGCGCGTCTAAAGGCCTGAACATGCGGGTTTTGTGAACGAATACTCGAAAGCGGACCGGAACATTACTGATAGCCCTAGTGTAAGCTATTCCGACACCGCGTGAGCCTCTTACGAGCGTCGGGGGCTGATAGTTATTCACAATCCTTAGGAAAACTGCCTAAACGAGCCGGGCTGGAATCCCGGGTCCGTCTTGTCGAGAACTCAAACAGTCTTCCAACAAATCTTGCGGAATCTCGGGTCAGAACCAAGTGATTTTTTCCGGCACGTAGATGATGTCGGAAGGCTGCACGTAAAAAATATCGATCGATGAGCCGTTTAAAACGCCTTTCAGGTTTACAGTGTAATTGCGTGTCTGGCCGTTTTCGGTGCGAATCACTTTCACCGACTTTAGATTGGCCTTGTCGTAATTGGGTCCGCCGGATTCCATAATCGCTTCCAGGACTGTCATGGGATGATCAACGGTAATTTTTCCGGGCTTCTGAACCGCGCCATTCACGTACACCGGATAAGAAGCCGAGACGACCGCCACGGCGATATCACCGGAAGAAACCAATTCCTTGGAATAAAGACCGGAGAGCTCCTTTTTCAAATCAGCAGGAGTTTTCCCCGCAGCCATCAATTCCCCAATGATCGGCAGGGTAATTTTGCCGTCGGGGCGGATGGTCTGGGTGGTGTCCAGCTTTTCCGCTCCGGCGAAAATTATTTTTACGACGTCAGCCGCCTTCAAAACGATATCGTTGGAACCCTTGCCAGTTCGGGACGCCATATCCTTGGAGCTCGGTTTCGAGGTTTCGCAACCTGTCAGTAAGACGAAGCACGCTGCGGCGAGTATCAAGGAATTAATCGGCCAGTGAGCAAGATATTGGATGAGTGATTTTGTTTTCATAAGGTTCCTCACAGATTTCTCGGCGCATATTGCGCCACAAACGCCGCGCTGAAAAGTCTTTTCCGCTTCGGTCCATTCGCCTCGGCGGCGAGATCCCGCAGCGCGCCCGCGCAACAAAGAAGGCGCGGAGCACTGGTGCTCCGCGCCTTTGATATTACTGACAACTTAATCGCTCTGCGTGTTAGAACGTGAGCACGCCGTGATTTTCCGTGCAATTATCGAAGTTGCCATTGATGGCGGACATCAGATTGGTCAAGTCCGACACGGTAACTCCGGCCGGCAGCGCGGAAGTCGTGCCACCGAGGACTTTATTGCAGAGAGTGAGCACGTCCGAGACTTTGTAGCCCGCCAGCGGGAAACCAGCGGCAACTTTAAGACTCGCCAAGCCCGGCTTGATGTAGCCGGCGTTCGAGGCATCGATATTCAATTTCAACGCCATCACTTGCGAGGCGAATTCACCGGCTTCGGTCCCGGTCAACGGATTGATGTAGCTCTTCTTCAACACCCCGGGCGTCCCGCCGCTGGGCAGGAAGATGGTGATGTTCGTGGGCGCCGTGAATTTCAAGGTATAGGTGCCGCCGACCACGAAACCTTTAGGATAGAGTTTGGGGAACATGGCATACAAAAGCGTGGCCACGTTGTTGCCGTTCGGTACAGCGCCCCAGCCACCCGGCGTGAAGGAGCAACCGCTGGGGCCAGGCGTGAGCGGCACTGTAGCGCAGCAGGAAGACGAGCAACCGGCGGCGGTGGTGACCGTCACACAAATGGTAACCGGCAGATTCGTGTTGGATCCGGCAGTCCACGTGATCGTGGTCAGGCCCTGGCCGGCCGTGATGGTCCCGTTAGTGATGGACCAACTGTAAGTGGCGCCAGCTCCCGCATTAGCGACCGATGCGGTGTAGCCGGACACTCCCGCTGTGGCTGAAGTGACCGAAGGCGTGACCGTGCAATCGGGCTGGGAATTGATCGTGATGGTCTGAGTGCGGACATACACGGTGCCGCAGTGATCAGTCGCCGCGTAGCTATTGGTGATATATCGCGGGCTGGTGCCATTCGTCACCGCGCCGAGGAAACTGACCGGCACAGTGCTGCTCACGCCGTTGCACGTTTGCGTGGCCACCAAACTCTGCGCGATTTGGACCGGATTCGGGATAGTGTCTGCGGAGCACAAGCTCAAATTTCCCGGCGCGGAGAAATTCATTGTGCAGCTGCAAGTGACCGGAATCCTGACCGAGCAAGCGGAAGAGCAGCCCGCTCCTGTGGTCACAGTGACCTTGATCACCACCGGGTTGGAGGTATCCGTGCCCGCCGTCCAGGTGATTTGCGGAGTATTTTGACCGGCCGTAATCGAGCCATTGCTGATGCTCCAGGCGTAAGTGGCACCGGCGCCGGCATTGGCCACCGAAGCGGTGTAACCGGCCGTTCCGGAGAACGCCGTCTGGATCGAAGGCGTAATCGTGCAGTCGGGAACGCAATTGACGGTGATTACCTGGGTGCGGAGATAGAAACTGCCGCAGTAATCGGTGGCGCCGAAGCTATTGGTGATGTATTGCGGACAAGACCCGTTCGTCACCGAACCGAGGAAACTCACCGGGACCGTGCTGCTCACGCCATTGCAGGTCTGCGTGGCAACCAGGCTCTGGGCGACTTGCCGCGGATCCAGGATTCCACCCGCCCCGCACACGCTATAGCTGGGCGGCGCAGTGAAGTTGATCGTGCAACCGCAGGTCAAAGGCAAATAGATGCAGCAACTGTTGGTGCAACCCGCGGCGGTCGTGACGGTCGCACAGATGGTGATTTGATTCGCCGTATTGGTGCCGGCTGTCCAGGTGATGTTGGTGGTGCCCTGACCGGCGGTGATCGTCCCGTTGAAAATGGTCCAGTAATAAGTCGCGCCCGGACCTGCATCAGCAACCGAGGCCGTGTAACCGGCGGTTCCGGAGAAAGCCGATTGGACCGAAGGCGTGATCGTGCAGTCCGGCTTGCAATTAACGGTAATCGTTTGAACGAACGTATGCACCGTGCCGCAATCATCCGTCGCGGTGTTGGTGCGCGTGATGATTTGCGGACAAGTTCCATTCGTGACCGCGCCGGCAACCGTGACCCTCAACGGAGTCGGGCCATTGCCGCAATCTTCGCTGGCAGTGACATCCGGGATGACGTCGTCGGCGCAATTGGTGATGCTCGCCGGAGAATTGAATGCCACCGTGCAATTACAGGTCGGCGGCAGCGCGAAAAGAAGAGAATCGGTATCGCTGGAGCCCCCCCCGGAGGTATGAACGACAATCGTTTCCAGCGTTAAGGAGTAAGGAGTGGTTCCTCCCACGGGCACTACCACGGCATTGCTCGCGGTCGCGGTGGTGCTGATGAAGGGTCCTTCCGTCATCAACAAAGCCGCCGTCGGGCTCGGGCTGGACCCGGCCGGACCACCGGTGTAAGTGCTGGTGGTGCCGAACAGCACATTGCCGGAATCCCGGTAGCTGTTGTAAGTAACGGTGCCATCGGTGATCGCGCCCAGCTGGGCAACAAAGGTTTCGTTGGGATAAGGCACGAAATTCGTATCGGACAGCTGCACGATCAGGGTCTCGGCATTAACGGAATAATTCCTCGACGACACATCCATGGTGGGCGCCGTCGGTCCACCGTAGCCGAAACCAGCGGCGGTGCTCACCGACCAGCCCCCGACAGGTCCATTGAAGTTGATGTTGCCGACCGTGGGGTCGGTATCCAACGGGCCGTTGTCCACGACCACCACCCAAGTTGCTCCGCCATCCGCGGAAAGACGCATCGTCGGTGTGGCATTCGACTGGTGCAAGCCGGCCGCGAAAATTCCGCACGCGAGAATTATTTTCGTTATTCTTTTCATATTTGCTTTGGTTTTAGGATTCGCCTCTGTGTCGCGCCATCACGAATGGATTACCCCTGCCGTTCACCCTGCTTGCGCAAAGCTTGCGTCCGTACAATCTGGTTTATCCACGTAAAGCCGTAATTGGGCATACCGAAGCATTAAGCAGGGCCCGTTCCCACTTTGAAGCGCACATGGCAGTGAATTTTTTTTTCCTATCAATCAAGGAGTTCCGCGACAACATTTTTTCGCAGCTACCGAGTGGTCGCGTAGATTCTGTTAAAACTTCCGACGGCTTTTAAGGAATCCGACAGAGGCGAGTTTATAAGCCTCTTAGCACAAGCGGTTCCCCACGTCCGTAACGGTCCTTTTTGCTTCCGTAAGATATCGCGTGACGTCCGTAGAATTCCCCCAAGGGTAACTTGAAAAATGAAAGCAAACTTGACGACCTCAAGTCCTGGGCGATCTGGATTCGGCTGGACTCAGTTGAATCAGGCGAAAGCTATGCCGCGCTTCAGAAATATCGCCTTTCGCACAGCCTCCCACGCATCAGTCCCAAGAATCCGACGACACTATTGTCTCGCCGAGCTGCTTTCCTGGTTCGCGGAAAAGCAATACGATAGGGCGGAGAAGGTGCCGAGGATTCTTTGGGGCATTTACTCGCGCAAGACCGCGGCTCCTCTCAAGATGCTTCTCGCAAATAAATAAAAAGCCCGGCAAATGTTACCATTTGCCGGGACTTAGGATAAGTTCTAAACGTTCGGAGGCTTACGCCTTGCGGGATTTGCGGAACACGCCGAAGCCGAGCACCGAGAGAGCCGAACCGAGCAACATCATCGTGCTGCCGCCGTCCGGAACCGTCAGGTGCGCGTCTGAGCTAATGCTTCCGCTGCCCGTGAAGGTTTCAACGAGCGTGATGGAATAAGGATCGGTGGGAGCGCCGAAACCAATCGAGCTTCCCGAGCCGAGGCTGAACGGTCCGATAGGTCCGATCACAGTCGGTCCGGTCGGAACTCCGCCACTGATATCAGCTCCCGAGAACAAGGCACCGCCGTTGCCGATAACCGTGTATTCGGTTGCCGAGGGGCCACCGCTCTGGAAGAAATGCGTGATAAAGGAGCCCGTCGGAATCGGCGTGAAGCCAACGTCGGAATACTCAACCACGAGATTTAAACTTCCGGAGCCGGTCGTATGCCCGGACACACCCAAATCCACGCTGGGATTAGCGGAGGTTCCGGATTCAAAACCCGAGCTGCTGATATTCACGACAAAGCTCGAACCGATCAGGTTGACACCAATGTTGTTGTCATTGGGGTTCGTGTCGGCGCCGGAGCCGTCGGCCACGTAGGTCCAGGTCGATCCGCCGTCCAGCGAATACCGGATTTCATCGGTGGGGGTCGCGTTGGCTGAGGAAGCGAAAGCGAGTGCTGCGGCCGCACTGCAGAGCCCTAATATTGTATGTTTTTTCATGTTTTTTCTTTCTGTTTTAGAACTTGGTCCTGCCACCTATTCGCAAGGCCTGTGCCAACCCCAGAAAACGACCGAAAAACGGCAGCTAAAAACACGTAAGTTGCTGTTAATAAGATTGTTGCCACCAGCCTATTTTTGACCATTGCTCTTTGAGATTCAGGGCAATTCCGTAAGGAGTTCCGACAAAGTGTTAAGCAATCCCACGCGGTTTCGCGCTAAACGGCTGATGAAGAGTTGCATGGGTCGGTAGCATTCGCGTAAGCGAAACCGACGAGGTCAAAGCCCTCCGATTCGGGGCGGAATTCCGCGTAAAACCCAGCAAATTCATAACTTGGATGGTTTCCTTTACGCCCCGGCGCTATCAGGTCAATTCCCCTGTGCTCGCGTTGAGCAATATGGTAGGCTCAGGGGTCGAACGTTTGGCTATTATGAAAGTTTTTGAATTGATGTTTAAACGGGAAACGATGGTGCCGATGCTGGCGCTGTCGTTCGCGTCCACGGTGAGCGTCGTCCTAGTGATCGGGCGCATGGCTTGGGTGCGCGACACGTATTACGCGTTTCTCATTTGGAACCTGTTTCTCGCCTGGATGCCCATGGTCTTCGCGCTGCTGGCGCGGGAGCACCAGAAAGCGGGCGCCAGCCCGGGCTGGCGATTTTTCGCGTTCGGCGCCGCGTGGCTCCTGTTTTTTCCCAATGCGCCCTATATTTTCACTGATCTCGTCCATTTGACGCGTTATCACACCGGTTTCTGGGTGGACCTGGTGCTCGTGCTGATCAACGCCTTGACCGGCTTGGTGCTGGGATTCGTTTCGCTTTATCTCATGCAATCCGCCGTGCGGCACATGGCCGGAGAATTAATGAGCTGGCTGTTCATCGCGGCGGTGGCGGTGCTGAGCGGATTCGGAATTTGCTTCGGGCGATTTCTCCGGCTGAACAGCTGGGACATCGTCATGCCCGGAAAAATGTGGCACACCTTCGGAATCTGGGCGAAGCAAACCACGTTCGTGTCCAGCACGATCGTTTTTTCCATCCTGTTTGGCGCTTTTCTCTTCGTCGCGTATTTGATGCTGTACGCGCTGACGCACCTCTCGCCGCCACAATTGAGCCCCGCTGCCCCTTCGAAATCCCCATAGCAACCGAGCTCACGAGGGACCCGATGGGAAAGTGTGGTCGAAGCAGGGTGAGGATTCCCTCTTTTCGGAGTCAATTCTGGCTCGAGGCTACGAAATCTTTCGCTTGAACTGAACGGCGCACAAGGCAAACAGCGCCAGGCCCATCCCGGCCAGGACAACAATATTCAGCCAGAACTCCGCCAGGCTCGCGCCGCGCAAAATAATGGCGCGCATGAGTTCGATGAAATAAGTCGCCGGCAGGCACGCGCCAACCGCGTAAAAAATCCAGGGCATTGTTTCGCGCGGGAAAATGAACCCGGAGAAAAACACCGACGGCAAAATGAAGAGCATGGACATTTGCAGCGCCTGCATCTGGTTTTGCGCGCGCGTGGAAATTAGCAGGCCCAGGCTTAACAGCGCGAAGACGTAGAACACGACGGCCACCATCAGCGCGCCGATGGAGCCCGCGATGGGCACGTGGAACACCCAGCGCATGGCGACGAACAAGCCCACCGCCATGGTGACGCTGATGAAAAGATACGGCGTGAGTTTCCCGAGCATCAATCCCCAGCGCGATAGCGGGCTCACCAGCAATTGTTCCAGCGTGCCGCGTTCGCGTTCGCGCACGAGTGACATCGCCGTGGCGAAAACGGTGGCAATTTGCAGCACCAATCCGATCACGCCCGGCACGAAAAAGTTCGGGCTGCGCATGGCGGGGTTGTAAAGAATCTGCGGCCGCACCTCCACCGGCACGTCGCGCCCGCCGGTCAGCGCGAGCAATTGCAAAACGGACTCGCGAAAGGTGATGCCAATGGAAGTGTTCAGCGCTGAGGATGCGATGGTGGAATTCGATCCGTCGATGACGACCTGGACGCGCGCCGTGCGGCCGGCATGCAAATCGCGCGTAAAGCCGGGCGGGATATCGATCCCCACATACGCTTTGCCTTCGCGTATCGCGCTGGATAAAGCGTTCGGGTTGGCGACTTCGCCCTTCAGCTTGAAGGTGCCCGTGTTCACAAATCGCTCAATCAATTGCCGGCTCTCCACCGTGCGATCCTCGTCCAGCACCACGAGGGAAAGGTTTTTTACGTCGGTATCGAGCGCGAAGCCGAAGGCGATCAATTGAATCACCGGCGGCACGAACATGAAGAAAAGCGTGAGCGGGTCGCGCAGGACAACCAGGAATTCCTTGTAAAGAATGGCGCTGAAGCCGCGGAACGGTGTTTTCATTTGTCGCCTCCATTTTTTTGAGTCGTCAACGCCACAAACACATCTTCGAGCGAAGGGCCCATCGGATGAATATCCGCGTGCGGCACGCCCGCGCGCGCAAGGTCCTCGCGAATGCGTTCGTCGGGCAACGATTCATCCACCAGCAAATGCATGGATTGGCCAAAGACAGTCGCCGTGCGCACACCGGCGAGGTGGCGCATGGTTTGCAACGCGGTCGTCACATGATCGCACGTGACGTCGAGGCGTTTCGTGCCGGGCGGATTGACGATGGGCAGGGTCTTCAATTCATCCGGCGCGCCGCACACAATCAATTTCGACATATGAATGTAGCCCACGTGCGTGCAACGTTCGGCTTCGTCCATGTAATGCGTGGTCACGAAAAGCGTCATGCCGCGGCTGGAGAATTCGAACAGCAGATCCCACAATTCCCGCCGCGCCACCGGGTCAATGCCCGCCGTCGGCTCGTCGAGAAACAGAACGCTCGGGTGATGCATCAGTGAGCAGGCCATGGCGAGCCGTTGGCGCCAACCGCCGGAGAGCAGCGCAGCGCGGCGGTTCAAATACGGCTCGATATGGGTGAGTGCGATGAGTTCTTCCCGCCGTTTCGCCAGCGCCGCTCCGCGCAAACCGTAGAGGCGACCGTAAAATTGCAGGTTCTCGTGGACCGTCAGCTCGTCGTAGAGGGAAAATTTCTGCGACATGTAGCCGATGAGATTTTTGATATCGTCGGTCTGCTGAGTGACATCGAATCCCCCGATGCGCGCCGAGCCTTCGGTAGGTTCAAGCAGGCCGCATAACATCCGGATCACCGTCGATTTGCCAGACCCGTTCGGCCCCAGAAAACCGAAAATGGAACCTTTGGTGACCTTGAGGCTGACATGATCGACCGCCGTGAAATGACCGAAGCGCTTGGTCAACTTCTCGCATTCGATCATGGTTTCGGCGGGCATAATTAAATCGAGGTCGAAATGATCGCCAGCCTAGCGACGGGAACGATGCCCGAATGGAACTGTGAAAGGCAGCCTGATAAACCTCCAGAGCAAAACAAATAAAATTGTAGCCGCAAAAGAATGCA
>Ga0070714_100002236_pt1 | contig 14237 bp, 7 predicted proteins | sample LARL83metaG_FD_65450 | JGI IMG/M metagenome (GOLD analysis project Ga0070714, IMG submission 65450) | Corn, switchgrass and miscanthus rhizosphere microbial communities from Kellogg Biological Station, Michigan, USA - LAR L8-3 metaG | ecosystem: Host-associated > Plants > Roots > Rhizosphere ...
CGCGTGACCGCATTACATCCGGCAGTCGTCGTCGCTGGCCACAAGAAGGACGTGGCGGCGTCCGATTCACCGGATGTCCTGCGATTCATGGATGGTTATCTCGCGGACTTCGATTCGATCAGAAAGGTCTCGTCAGGCGGCCGCGAGCTGGCCACAGCGATGCGCCAGAAGTATCCCGATCTCGCGGTTCCGGGATTACTTGGCTACAGCGCGCAGGTCGCGTTCAAGACTCCATGATCCTTTGCTCAGCGCGCATTCGCTGCCGACGCACACGTCGACCACGTTCCACTACCGGCGCGCCGGATCCAGCGCAGCCCCTCTTCGACGCGGCCAAGCTGAATCAGAGTGCAACCGAGGTATCCCTGGGAGGTGTGGTCGGCGGTATCGGCGGCGATGGCACGGGCGTAGAATGCGCGCGCGCCATTGTAATTCTGCGTCGCGAAGAGGGTCGTCGCCAGCTCGCGGAGGGCGGCGCCGTTATTCGGCGCGATGCGCACGGCCTGGACGGCCTCGTTGCTCGCGGTGGAGAGCTCGTTGCCCTCGCGCGCGACGCGCGAGAGGTACACGTGCGGCATCGGATCGTTGGGCGCCAGCCGCGCCGACTCGAGCAGTTGGTCGCGCGCGATGTCGCGCCGGCCGTCGCGATAGGCGGCGATCCCCTCACGAAGCGACCTGCCCGCGCGCGCCGAGCGGAGCGCGCCGCGGCTCGCCACGGCGACGATGAGCAGGGCACCAGTGCCGAGGCCGATCGAGAGCGCCCGTCTGGATCGACGCGACTTCGGCGCCGCCGGTGCTGACGTGACACGCTGCGTCGGCGCGTCAGAAGAAACGCTATCGATGGGAACACTGCGAGTAGTGGCGGCGGTCGCGCTTGGCATCATCGCGACGGCGGCATGGAAGGCGTGAGCGAAGTCACGCACTGAGGGGTAACGTCGGTCCGAACTGCGCTCGAGTGCCCGGCTCAATACCGCCTGGAGCTCGTTAGGCCAGGCAACGGCTGGCCTGACCTGGGACAACGTGCGCGCTGGCTCGGTGAGTCGCGCGACCATCGTCGACGCCGTAGACGACGCCGGGAAGGGCAGATCTCCCGCGAGCAGGTTGAACGCGACCAGAGCGAGCGCGTACTGGTCGCTACGTCCGTCCACTACGCTGCCCGAGATCTGCTCCGGACTCATGTACTCGACCGTGCCGACGACGACGCCGGTGCGCGTCACGCCTTGCGAGACATCGCCGGTGGACTTCGCGATGCCGAAGTCCACCACCTTGACGTTGTCCGCGCCGTCGGCGTCAGCGCTCACCATGATGTTGTCCGGCTTGAGGTCGCGATGGACGATGTTCATCGCGTGCGCGGCATGTAGCCCTTCTGCTGCCTGACGTACGATGTCACTTACACGGAGCGGCGAGAGCGCACCGTCGATCTTCATGATGTCGGTGAGCGTTTGCCCTTCGACGTACTGCATGGCGAGATAGAGCAGACCGTCCTGAGTCTCCCCGAAATCATAGATGGCCGCGACGTTCGGGTGCTCGATGCGGCTGGCGTTCGCCGCCTCCCGATTGAATCGACCGATCGCTTCCGCGTCGCCGGCCATTGCTGGGTGCAGGACCTTGACGGCGCACGGCCGTCCCATCTTCACGTGCTCGGCGAGATAGACGCGGCCCATGCCTCCCGCGCCGAGTCGTCGCAGGACGTGATATCGTTCGGCGATCACCGAGCCGACGAGGTCCGTACTCACTCCGCTCTGCCAGTGGAGCGCTGTGCCGTCTTTCGGGCAGAAGCGCTCGGACTCGGGGTACTCGACGCTGCAGGTCGGACAGACTTTGAGTGCGCTCACGCGTGTCTCTGAGGGAAAGAACGCCGACTAGAGACGCGCGCCGCGCGTCGAAGGCAACGGCTTTCTTAAGACTTTCTCATCATCGCGCACTCTGGCGCGGCGGCGCCCGGGGATATACGGTTTCGGCATCCTTCATCGGGAAGCGCGCCATGGCTGGTCGAGTCGCCGTCATTGCCGTGCATGGTGTGGGGAGTCCGCCGCGTGACGAGACCGCGCGCGCCGTCGCCGAGCTGTTGATGCAGCATGCGCCGGCGGATGTACGCTACGAATGGAACGAGGAGCGTCGCCTAACGATCGAGACGTCTCCCGTCAGCGCCGGGCCGGCGCGGGAGCGGGGAAGTCTCAGCCAGCAGTTCCTTCGCGCCTTCACGCCGCGCGCCGGCGACCGCACGAAGCTCGACGCGACGAAGGAGACGGCGGAGCGGCCGGACATCGCCTTCATGCGAGAGCTGCTGCGGGATTACCACTCGGTTCACGAGCCGTATCAGACGATCGAGACGGTTGGCGTTAGGCATGGGAGCGGTGGCGATACGGAAGTGCATGTGTTCGAGATGCACTGGGCCGATCTTTCGCGGCTGGGCTCCGGCCTGGTGCGCCTCGTCGGCGCGGCATATCAGCTCGTGCAGCACATCAGTCAGCTCGGGCGCAAGAACGTGGACATCGCCGCGCAGGTGGCGAGAGCGCGGGAGAAACAGCAGCTCCCGGCGAACGCGCCGGGTCCCGATGCCGGACCGTACCGGGCGTGGGCCGCGTACGGGTGGATGCACAGCTGGGCGATTCGCATCTTCACCGTGCTCGTGCCCATCGCCGCAATGCTGATGCTGGCGTTCGTTCCGCTCTTCGTGCCGGCGGCAATCTCGGTAAGTGCGCGAATTCACGTCGGCATTACCACGGTCGCCCTCATCCTCGTCGTCCTGGGTGGCATCGGCATCTACCGCGCGCCGCCGGATCGCTGGGCGGCGACGATCTTCGTTGGATACATGCTGGCGGTCGTCACCGCCGCGCTCGTCCTCTCGAACAACCCGCCCATCGACCCGACGCGTTTCGGCACGATGCTCTTCTCGGTGGCGCTGGCTGTCGTGAGCTTCGGAGGGATGTTCGCCTTTCTCGCGAGATACAATCAGAATCGATCGGGTGCGCTCCTTTTCGGTGTGATCGCGTTCATCGGCATCATCGCCGGTATAGTGGCTAGCGCCAGGGCACTCGTTGGCTCATTCGACCTGGGAGACGCCGAACAGGTGCGCGATCTCGCGCTGATCGGCTTCGAGTGGGGCTATGCGCTCCTGATGGTGACGTGGGGGGTGTTGTGGGTAGCGGTGGCACTCACCCTCGGCTTTCGATTCGCGCTCTGGCTGCAGACGTCGGGCAAGGCGCGAGTGCGTGCGACGCGCGCGATGTGGACGGCGCGCGTCACGTTAGGCGCGACTGTGTTTTCGTTCATGGTGGCGGCGCTCGTGGTCTACCGCTCGGTGGTGTATCTGGGAAGCAAGACGCGCGGGAGCTTTGATCTCTTTCCGCAGCCGCTCGCGAGCGGCGAGCTGCCCATGATTCCCGTGCGTCCTGTCTTTTCGCACGGGTTCAGCTGTGCCGCATATGCGCCCGGCGCGTGCAGCGAGCGTTTTTTCCTCGCACTGATCGCGCAAGGCGGAACATCGGGATTCGTGATCGCCGTTCTCGGGCTGATCCTGGTCCTCGTGCTCATCTCCTGGTTCGTCGCGCTCATCGCGTTCACCTCCCTCCATACGCCGAATCCGGCGAAATGGAGCGGTCGACGGCTCGGCCTGTGGATGACCGACGGTTTTCGATGGCTGCGCGTTGCCGGGACGATTCTCGCGTTCACGGTGTTGTTCGCCGTCCTGTTTGGCGCGCTCGTCGATCTGTCGCCGTCGCTGCATGCCTTCGTCACGGCGCATGCCTGGCGCTGGCTCGCCACGCGAATGACGCCCGAGTGGACGCTCGGTGTCATCGACACGTTGACGTTTGCGGTCCTGGCATCGGCGGCGACGGCCGGCGCCGCGCGGTTGCGATTGGAGGCGCTCGCGTCGCGCGCGCGGCCAGCGCTGGGCGTCATCCTCGACGTGGACAATTATCTTCGCGAAACACCGTTCGAGGGGACACCGAGGGCGCGAATCGCCGAACGATTCGTTTCACTGCTGCGCCATGTGCGCGAGAGCCGATTCGATCGCGTCGTGCTCGTGACTCATAGTCAGGGCACCGTGATCACCGCCGATCTGTTGCGCTTTCTGCATTACGGGCTACCGAAAGGCTCGGCTGACCGCGAGCTCACCGCGGCAGATCGATGCCGGCTGATGACGATGGGCTCACCACTGCGGCAGCTATACGGCGCCAACTTTCCGCATCTATATGGTTGGGTAAACGCCAGCGATCCCTTGCCTGACGACGCGCACGAACCGCTGGCGACGATGGAGCTCCCGACGATTGCCGCTCGCAGTCCCGACCCGGACGAGCTGCGGGTCGAGTGCTGGGTGAACCTCTACACCAGCGGCGACTATGTCGGACGGAATCTCTGGTCGGACGACGACTGGCACGACATCTGGGATCGTCGGGAGATGCAAGCAGCCATCGAAGGGGGCCGGCGACGCGAACGTTGTCTTGGCGCGGGGACGCACACACACTATTGGGAAAGCGCCGATGTCGCGGAGGAGCTCGATCGGCTCGTCGGCGTCGCGGAGCTTCGACCGGTATCGGGTGGCGCCTATCGGTCGGCGGATCGAGGCCAGAGGAGGGTAGGGGGCAGAGGGTAGATCGCTTCTCGCTGTGAGTCCGGACTTCCGCCCAACGAGTCGCAGCAACGTGGCACCGACGTGGCGCTGCGTCACAGCAAGCCGACCATCCGGCAGAGCGAGCCGGAATTCCGGCAGGTCTGATGGACGTTCTCGGACATGGAGTCGACGGTCCAGGGTAGCAACTCGAATAGACGATACCGCGAGGCGCTCTTACGAGTCAACGTGATCGGCTGACGGCTGATCGAGCGACCGAAGCAGCTTCGATGGCGCGACTGCGGCTTACTCTGGCGGCATCGGGACGCAGTTTGTCATGACAGCCACTCTCGCAGTCGAGATGCGGTGACGGCGAGCGGCGCTTCAGGGTCTGTAGCGCTGGATTCGCCGTCACGAGGTTCTGACGACGAGTGACGGGGCGCGGCGACGGCTCTCGATGGCGGGTCTTGGAGTGTGGAAGCGCGACGCACGGCTCATCTCGTCGCGCAGATGCGTCAGCGAGTTTTCTGCCTGATTCAGTGGATTTGCGGATGCTTCAGCGAGTTGAGGATACGCTCGAGCGAGTTGAGAAACCTTTATAACGAGTTGCGCATACTGGTCATAGAAGTGAGACAACCGCCCATCGAGGGTGTAAGTCGCTGACTTGGTTGCGGTTGCTCACTCAACGAGTTGCGGACACGGCACAGCGAGTTTCGTGAAGGGCTCACCGCGTCGGGAAAACGACACATCGAGTTGCGGAAATGGTTCATCGAGTCGGGCAAATCACTCATCGAGTCGAACAAAGCGTCGATCGAGTCGAGCGAATCATTGGGCGGGTCGATTAAACCGCGAGTGAGACGCCAATTTCGCAACCGCACCGGTTTTTCCACTGACGTAAGTCAATTGTCTCGACCACCTCGTTCGCGCGTCGACCGTGTGTTGTGCAGCTCACGCCAATGTGAGCGACGTTCTCAGCACTTGAGGCGTCGCGTATCGCTGGCCGCGTCGCGCGAAGGGGCCGTCGGTCGGCTGAACGCTACCGCTGGTCGAGCGATGGCCACCGTTAGGCAAATGAATGACATCGCTTGTCGATTGAACGGCATCGCTCGTTTGCGCCACGGTATCGCCCGTTGACTTGACGGCATCGCTCGGCGAATGAACGACATCACGTGTCGTGTGAACGGCGTCGCTCGGCGAATGAACGGCATCGCTCGGCGAATGAACGGCATGGCTCGACGAACGAACGGTATCGCGTGTCGCTCTAACGGCATGGCTCGGCGAACGAACGGTATCGCTTGTCGACCAAACGCCAGGCGGGCTCGCACGAACAGCAGCGCATTTGGTTCTCTCGTGGCGAGAAGGCGCTCGAGCGGCATCACTGGCGGCGATGCCGCGACCACGAATAAATCCACTCGACACGCGAGGTACGGCGCATGCCATCGCACCCAATCCGTTCGGATGCTCGGCGCCGTCGAACGCCGGCGCGAGATCAACGAATGGCGCGCGCGCCAGACGGTCTGGCACGTTAGGCAGCGCAATCGAGACGTCGGCTGGGACGAACGGCACTCGAGGCGCGCCGAACGGCATCATACCGAAAAATTCCCAAAAACTGGCCAGAAGAACGGCCGCCGCCGCCCGTTAATCAGGCGAGACGCGGAGATTCGAGAAGTACGCGTCGCTGCTGATGCGCGCCCACAGCGCGATGGCACCATGGCTGTCGCCGTGCTTCAGATCGTTCACGACGAGGCATGGTTGAGTAGCGCCGTTGACGTAGAGGCGGGCCGTCACGCCAGAGATCTCGATGCGTACCGAAGTCCAGCCCCCCGGTTCGACGTCTACGTAGGACTCGTACACACCCGGACTTTCCTCGCGCAACCGCTGCCAGGAGTAATCGGGGCTCGATTCGTACTGCGTCGAACGATTGCGAAAGAGCTGATTGTTCAGGCGGGTGTTTTCCGGCCGAAGATAGATCCGCTCGGCGGAGTCGCCACGAATGCGAAAGGTGACACCGATGATGCCTTTGAAGCCGCTCACATCCTCGGCCGTGGAGTAACCCTGGCGTCGAGCGCCGGCAACATCGACCTCGATGATGCCGTCGTGAAAATCGGAGCCGCCGAGGACGGCCGCCATCTCCTGATCGGTGTCATGTTCGTGACCGAGAAGCGGCGCGAGCTTCAACGCGCGCCGGCCGCGATAATCCACCCAGAGTGCACGTGCGTTGACGAGTTGGAGCCTCGTCGAGGAATCGAGCGTTATGCGGATGGTCTTGCTCGCCTGCACCTGTGCCGTCGCCAGGAGTGGGAAGAGGGCCGCCGCAACGAGCGTGATCACCCCGGCTACTGGATGCGAATTCGATCGCAGCATTTCGGATCTCACGGGAACGAGTTGTGTCGTGCGGCTGAAGGCCTCGCCGAGACATCGACTCACGCTCGCCGCCTGCCTCGCGCGACGCAACAGCGGTGACGCGAAGCGCCGGAGAGTAGGGACGAGCTGTGCCCCGAGCGACTCGCGGCGCCAACGTGCGATCGTTAGGCGCCCTCGCCTGCGTCTTCGACGTGCGTCGCCGGCACCCAGCCGCTGTCGCCGGCGGCGTTGCGAACGAACATCCATCCTCGACGCTCGTCCTCGACGGCGACGGTCTCGCCGCGTTCCACCGTGAGCTCACGCGCGGTGTATGCGCGTAGCAGCGCTGCTCGCGCGCCGCCAATGGTCCGATCGAGCAGCTCTTGTGGGACCCAACCAGATCGACCGTCGGGCGCAGTGCACCACCACCAGCCATGCATCTCGGCGTCCTGTCGACCCACCCGCGGGCACATACTCCCGCGTCGTCCGGTCGGTGGACATCGCGCCGACGCTCGCTCAACTGCTCGGCGTGCGGCCGCTGGAACCACTCGACGGCGTGGCGATCAGCGAAATCCTCGTCGGTGATCGGTGATCACCCCCGTCACCGCAAGTTCGTTCAAGCGGACCACGGTTCGTTCAAGACGCGAGCTGCAGCTTCTTCCAGTGTTTGGTCCAGCCATTCGCGGCAGGTAGGCGTTCGGTGGCGGCCGAGAATTCGAGGACGACCATGTCGATTTTCCGCCGTGCCGTTCGACTTATAAGGGAGAGTGGGAAGCGGGGCTGGGAGGAGTGGACAAGGACCGACACCGTGTTCTATAGAGGACTTATGGCACGCCAGAATGGAGCACAACAGACGAGCGCTGACAACATCCAGCTGCGGCCGCGTATCGCGTCGAAGAGAGATGAGGTGTACACCAACGACACGAGCCTCATCGCGATCGATGGCACGTACGAGCGGCTCACGACGCAGAACACGGCGATACTGCTCATCGATCATCAAATCGGGCCGTTGTGGGAGCTCGAGTTCGCGCCGACGCGCCGTGCAGTCGTGTCACTCGCCGGACTCGCGCGTCAGCTGGACCTGCCGACGATCATCACCGCAATTGGCGTGGAAACGTGGGGCGCGGTGATTCCGGAGCTCTCGGACGCATTCCCGGAGGCGCCGCACATCGTTCGCGGTGCCGTCAACGCCTGGGACGATCCGACCATCCAGAGCGCCATCGAAGCCTCCGGGCGCAAGAAGTTGGTGATCGCTGGAGGGGCGGCCGAGCTCGGCGTCGCGTTCTGCGCACTGTCGGCGGCGCGGGATGGCTATCAGGTGTACGTCGTGATCGAGGCCTCGGCGCAGCTCAGCCATGCGGCGATCGTCAGGCTCGCGCGCGCTGGCGTGATCGTCACGACAACGGCGCTCGTCGCCAGCGAGATGGTGCGCCGGCGGCGGCGCGTGGTTGCCGCGGCTGGCAAGCTGCATCTCGGCATCGGATAAGCCCTTCATCCGGGCCGCTAATTAAGATCCTTTAACATCGTGCGTGCTGACGCGTTCGTTACGTCGTCGTTGCAGCGAGTGCGCAGAACCGCAACGGAAGGCCCTTAGGAATTCCTCCGCTGAAAAGCCAACCCGCGGAGGAGACATGTATTCGAACCGGCTCGATACCACGGCGCGCCGCCGGCGCGCGCGTGGTCCATTCCCGCTCGTTGCGGCGTGTGCCGCGCTGCTCACACTACCGTCGATGGCCGCTGGCCAGGGCACGGCTACGCTGATCGGCCGAGTGGCCGACAGCACCGGCAGCGCCATCACCCATGCGGTGCTGCGCGTATCCGGCCTCTCGGTCACCGTGCTCACTGATGCCAACGGTGGCTACCGCATGGCGCTCCTGCCGGCGGGATCGCAGTCAGTGGTAGCGCGAGCCTTTGGCTTCACGCCGGAGACGCTCGCCGTTACGCTTCCCGCGGGAGAGACGGTGACGCGAAACATCACGATGCACGCGTCTACGCAGCGGCTGGCGGAGATGGTCGTCCGGGAGTCGCCGCGGATGGCGGAGACGAAAGCGGCGGCGCTGGCGAAGCAACAGAATGCCGACAACCTGGTCGCCGTGCTCTCCGGTGACGAGATTCGCGCCCTGCCGAACTTCAACGCTGCCGAGGCAGCCGGCCGAATTCCCGGTGTGTCGCTCGAGCGCGACGAAGGAGAAGGAAAGTTCGTTCAGGTGCGCGGCACCGAGCCCCGACTCTCCAACGTGACGATCAATGGCGTGCATGTGCCTGGCACCGAAGGCGATCGCATCCCCAAACTCGACGACGTGCCATCCGATCTGCTGGCAGCCATCGAAGTTTCGAAGACACTCACCGCCGACATGGACGCGGATGCGATCGGTGGGTCGGTGAATCTGGTCACGAAGACGCCGGAAGGCCGGCCGCGGGGTTACGTCGCGGGCCAGTATGGCCAGATCGACCTGCTCTCGCGCAACACCTATCAAGGCGGCTTCACTTATGGCGGCCGCACTGGAGCCGACGAGAAGCTCGGCTTTCTCCTCGGCGGCTCGGCGGATCGCAACAACCGCGCGATCAACGACGTCGAGCCAGCGTGGGGCATGTATGACGGGCCCGGCGGCGCGTCGATCTCCGCACCTAACGAATGGAGCATCCGCGACTATCTGTACGAGCGCCAGCGCTACGGTCTCGGTGGCGATCTCGATTATCGCATCGACGCGACGAGCGATATGTACGTGAAGGGACTGTGGAGTCTCTTCAAGAACTACGGCACTCGCTACGTCTACGATCTCTCGGGCGATGCCGTGCCGATCGGCTCTGTCAACGGCTCGATTCCCGGCGTCGGGCTCGAGCGTCAGTCGCAGTTCCGCACGCCCGTCGAGCAGATGTGGGCCGGTTCCGCTGGCGGCCATCACGATACGGGTCGCTGGCGCTTCGATTACGCGCTGAGCTACGCAGGCACGCGGCAGCGGGACAAGAACTACCGGACCTCGACCTTCGGCTACACCGGTCCCGATCTCACCATTAACTACGCGGCGGCGAATCAGCAGTACCCGAAGTTCAGCTATCAATCGACCAGCGATTCGGTAACGGCGAACGCGCCGAGTAACTATGCACTGAGTGGTTACTCGACGAGCGACCACCTCACGACGGGGCGCGACATTGGAGCCGGGGCGAACGCGCTCCTGCACTATGCGCTCGGCGAGAACCAGAGCCAGTTCAAGATGGGCGTTCGCTACCGCGACGAGCAGAAGGACTTCACGAACCAGCAGCTGTCCTACAAGGACGTGTCGTCCACGCCGTTGCTGCTCCAGCAGATGACGTCGACCTTCACCGACGCATCGTTCTACCATCGGCTGGCCTCCGGCTACACCATCGCTCCGGTCATCAACAACGATGGCGTGAACGCCTATGAGAACTCGCACGGGGCGGAATTCTCCCAGACGCGAAATCCGGTGAAAGACTCGCTCGGCAGCTTCTATGGCGGAGAGAAGATCTACGCCGCGTATGGTATGAACACGACGGACTTGGGAGCGCTTCGCGTGAACCTCGGCTTGCGCGTCGAAGCGACACGAGCGAGCTACCTCGGCCACTCGCTCTTCCAGCCGACGGACACCGCCGGAAATCCGACGGGCGCGCAATCGCTGCAACAGGTGAGCGGGACGAAGAGCTATACCGATCTCTTTCCGAGCGCACAACTGCGATACGCGCTAGACGGTGGGACGAACGTGCGATTGGCGGTCACGCGCGGCATCGCTCGGCCGAACTATCCCGACCTCGCGCCGAATCAGTCGGGAACGACGTGCCCAACCTGCGCCAACCAGCCCACGCTGAGCGGCTTCACGACAGGCAACCCGAATCTCGTCGCACAACATTCGTGGAACTACGACATTTTGGTCGAGCATTATCTAAATACAGTCGGTGTCGTCTCGGGTGGATTGTTCTACAAGAGCCTGAGCGATGTCATTCTCACCCGTCGAATCACCTATACAGGGCCCGGGCCGTTCAACGGCTACGTGGGCTTCGCGCCGGACAACGGTGGCAATGGCTGGCTCCGCGGGGTCGAGCTCGCATACACTCAGCGGTTCGTCGCCTTGCCCGGGCGATTGGGTGGACTCGGTTTCGACGGCAACTGGACGCATACGGAATCGGAAGTACTCGTCGATCCCGACGCGGGTCGTAAGGCGCCGCTGCTCCGTCAGTCGCCAAACATCGCGAACGCGTATCTGACCTACGACCAATCGCCCTTGTCGGGGCGCATTGGCTGGACATACAACGGCGCGATGATCGACGCATACGGCGATGGCACACCGACGGCAAATGGCGACAACTACTTCTATCCACACGCCCAGATCGACGCCTCACTGCTGTACAACGCGACGCAGGACGTGCAGCTGCAGTTCATGGTCCTCAACATGAACAACGCCGTGTTCGGGTTCTATCAGGGAACGCCAGGCCACGAGTTCAGCTTCCAGCGCGAGTACTACGGGCCAACGTTCTTCTTCGGGATGAAGATCGGATTCTGATCGGTGATCGGTGATCCGTGAACGGTGGTCGGTTAGTCCGGAGGGCCGGCGAGGTTGCTCGCCGGCCTTCCGTTTAAGAAGCGCTAATAGCGTACGCTGAAGCGAGCCGACCACACCAGCGCGGGCCCGCGATCCCGATTGTAGCCGGGATGCACGAGCCAGATCAGATCCGGCGAGAGATAGACGCCGCGCCTGATCGTCGCCGTGTAATAGGCCTCCGTGACGATCTCATGTCCGTAGCGAAGCGCGCCGTCGCCGAGCAGGAAGCCGCGACCACCGGCAGCGAGGTAGTTGCGATGGTCGGGTGATAGGCCATCGATCGCCACGGCTCCGGCCACCACGTCATCGGCGCGCTGCCAGTGGCGGCCGGCGACCTGAAGTCCCGTGCTCAGATGCCGGTCGGCTTCTGTGAAGACGAAGCTCTCGGTGCGCCCGTCGTTCCAACCGAGACGTCCAAAGATGCCTGTTTCGGCGCTGTCCGCGAGTGGCACTTCGGTGTTCAGGGCAAAGCCGTACTTGATGCGGCCCGGGGCGTCGTCGGCGACGATGCTTGGCGCCATCGACTGCGCTCGCCCGATCGCCGTTGCCACAGCATACCGCCCCATTCGGCCGTGATTCTCGTACGCCAGGAGCCTAACGACGGCACTACGCGGAAGATCGACCGTGAGCTCGACATTGTCGCCACGCGCATTCGCGATATCGCTGTCGAACCTGTTCCCGTTCGCGAACGTCGGCATCTGGAAGCTGCCGGCACGCAACGCCCAAGCCGCGTCGATCCAGGCCACGGCGAAGCCGTTGGTGTATCCGCGAGTGTCGGCCGCGTAGTCCCAGGCACCGTTGTTGAACAACACCCAGTCCAGAAACTGCGAGCGTGTGGAGTTTGCGTACCGGTTGAGGTCCATGAGGTCCGTGAGGGCGAGCTTGCCGGCGGTGATCTCGACGCGGCGGCTACTGACGACCGCGGGCATGACATCCATCCCACCGACGAGCGTGTCGCGCGTGGTACTGGCGAGCGGAATGGTCCAGCGAACGAAGGCGCGAGCTATGTAGGGTCCGGTGCCGAGGTCCACGGATCCCTGGCGAAGGACGTCGCCATTGGTCACCGCAGCCACGCCTGACGCGTGACTAATGCCGCTCCCGTGAATCATCTCGACATCCACGTAAGCGGCGAGCTCAGTGGTCACGCATGCGCCTCCATAGACGCCGTAGCTCTGGCTCAATTGGTGATCGCCGTTGTTGACGAGGCTCATAGGGCCACTGTAGGCCGCGTCGAAGGGACGGAGATTCTGCCCGATGAGCGTCGCCTGTGCTCCGAGAAGGCGTGCGTCCAGCGGATGACAAGGCGTCGATCGATCGAATTGGGCGGAGGCGGAGCGGGACGCGAAGAAGACCAGCGCCAACGCGAGCGCTCGCGTGCCTACAACCACGACCCGAAGCGCCGCAGGTACCATCCCTTCACGACCTGCGTGAGCACTGAATAGCTCAACAGAATCAGCGCTAGCCATCCGAAAAAGCTCACGGGAAGCGGTTGCAGCTTGAGCTTCGCGCCCACGGCGAGGAAGGGGAGTGCCAATCCACACGCCATGATGCCGCCCGTCAGCAGCAGCACCGGCCACGCGGCGCGGCTTTGCAGGAAGGGAATCCTGGCCGTGCGGATCATGTGGACGATGAGAGTCTGTGTAAGAAGCGATTCTATGAACCATCCCGATTGGAAGAGCGACTGCCGCGCCGGTGTGTTCGCTCCGAACACGTACCACATCACGAGAAAAGTCGCGATGTCGAAGATCGAGCTGATGGGTCCGATGAAAACCATGAAGCGCCCGATGTCGTCGGCGCGCCACTGGCGCGGGACGGCGAGGTACTCAGGATCCATGTCGTCCCACGGGATGGACGTCTGTGAAAAGTCATACAACAAGTTGTTGGTCAGGAGCTGGATCGGCAGCATCGGCAGGAACGGCAAGAATGCGCTCGCGACGAGGACGCTGAACACGTTTCCGAAGTTGGAGCTCGCCGTCATCTTGATGTACTTGATTGTATTGCCGAACGTGCGCCGCCCCTCGATGACGGCTTCCTCGAGCACGAGCAGGCTCTTCTCGAGGAGAATGATGTCGGCGGACTCCTTCGCGATGTCCACCGCGGAGTCTACGGACACACCGACGTCGGCTTCGCGCAAAGCCCCCGCGTCGTTGATGCCGTCGCCCATGAAGCCGACGGTGTGACCGCGCGCCCTCAGCGAATGCACGATGCGCGTCTTGTCATCGGGCGTCAGCTTGGCGAAGACCGAGTGGTTCGACACCAGCTTGCCGAACTCCTCGTCGTCGAGACCCTGCAGTGCGCTGCCGAGGACGATGTGCTCCGCGTCGATACCGACGTCGCGACAAATCTTGCGTGTCACGAGGTCGTTGTCGCCGGTGAGAATCTTCACATCGATCCCGTGCTGGCCGAGGGCGCGCAGTGCCGGCGCCGCGGTCTCCTTGGGCGGATCGAGGAAGCCGATGAAGCCGGCGAGAATGAGATCACGCTCATCGGCGATCGTGTATGGTCCGTGGTCGACCGGGAATTGGCGATACGCGACGGCGACGACGCGAAAGCCGTCCTCGTTCATCTCGGCGACGAGCTCCTTCGCATCTTCACGTCGTTCGTCCTTCAGTTCGACGATGCGCTCCGCCTCGTCGAGCTGCGGCTCGTCGCGAACATAACGACAGACGGCGAGGATCTCCTCGACGGCGCCCTTGCAGATGAGCTGATGATCGCGATGCTCGTGATCGACGACGACGGACATTCGGCGGCGCGTGAAGTCGAACGGGCATTCGTCCACCTTGCCG
>Ga0070714_100002237_pt1 | contig 14233 bp, 12 predicted proteins | sample LARL83metaG_FD_65450 | JGI IMG/M metagenome (GOLD analysis project Ga0070714, IMG submission 65450) | Corn, switchgrass and miscanthus rhizosphere microbial communities from Kellogg Biological Station, Michigan, USA - LAR L8-3 metaG | ecosystem: Host-associated > Plants > Roots > Rhizosphere ...
ATGGCTCGCAGCGCTACGGCAGTGCTCTGTATGTCGCTCGATTCGTGCGGCGGCCGATGATCCTTGATACGCCACCGCCCATCCGGCGCTTGCTTGCGCTTCACGTAGTAGGCGAGAGCGTCGGTAGCTTCATCGGGCGGGTAACGTTCGGCCGCCATTCCTAGAAGGATGTAGCTTACCGTGTCGGTTTGTCCAGGAATTCCGTCGCCTTGTAGCACGCGCTCGCGCCAGCCCCGAATGTAGTTCCCGATAGTGTTCAATTGACCGCGCGCGATTTCGTCGTTGACCGGCAGGCCATTGTCGCGAGCCCGCGCGACTGACATCGCCGTGAGCGAGTTGTTATGGCACGAGACGCAGCCCGATTTCCGCAGGAAAGTGACGTCCGTCTTTTGCAGCAAAGGAATGCTACGTTCCACCGCGGCGCGAGACGAAACGGCCGGCTTCGGCTTTCCGGCCAGCTGCACTGACGCGCTGGATTCGGGCGCACCGGCCTTCACCAACAGGTCCACCACCGGCGTGCTGCCGCGCTGCTTCGCAAGATCGAGCGCCGTCTCTCCGTCGGGTCCCTTAGCATCGACCGCGGCGCCCCGCTCAAGTAAGGCGCTGACGGTCTCCACCGGAAAAGCGTCGGAACTGGACGTCAGCATCAGGATTGTCCGGCCCGCTGGATTCGTGGCGTTTGCATCCGCTCCATGTTCGAGCAGCATTTTGACGGCGTGCGCATCGCCCCGCGGAGGAGCGGTCAGCAGCATGGCGGCGTTTAAGAGGCGGCGATCCGCCGATTGCAGCAGAATATCGCGGCATGCTGTGCAGCCCGATTGGATGGCGAAATACAACGCCTGCGGTCCGGCGGCCTTCACGTCAGCTCCGTGCTCGATCAACATCCGGAATGCAGCTTCATCGCCTGCGTAAGCGGCCTCGCCCAGCGGCGTTGCTGTACCGAACGTGCTGGCCGGAGATTTGCCGTTAGGATCTGCGCCATAATCCAGCAACAGTTTCAGCACAGGACTGGAGCCGTACCGGCCGGCTGCGATCACCAGCGGAACGCGGCCCTCCTCGGAGCGGGCCTTGGCGTCGGCCCCATGTTCCAGCAAAAGCCGGACTTTTTCCGGATCGTCCACCGCCCACATGAGTGCCGTCGCACCCGCGTTGTTGTGAAGTTTGGGATCGGCGCCCTTTTCGAGCAACAGCCGGACATCGGCTGCGCTCCCGTAAAGCGCTGCATACATCAGAGGCGTCGCTCCTCCCGGTCCTCTGGCCACGAGCTTCCGAAAGGTCTGGCCGTCTCCATTGCGAAGCGCATCCAGGATGAGTCGAGCTTTGGGATCGAGCGGCGCGGGCGCGGCTTCCCCGGACAACTGGTCCGGCCATTCGGCGCCCTGGTCAATCCAGGTCTTGATGATTTTGATCTGTTCGGCGCTTAATGCTCCAGTCGGCGGCATCTGGAGTCCGAACCTGTCGCCTATCAAACGTAGATAAAGCCGGCTGCCATCGGCATTTCCGGGTCCGATGACGGCGATGGTGCCGCCGCGCATCGCATCGCTTCGGCGATCCAACCGGAGACGATTCATTTGCTGCGACGGGCCATGGCACGCGATGCAATGGGCCTTGAAGATCGGTTGCACGTCGCGGGCGAAATCGACCTTCGCAGGCACCTGGCCCTGCAACGCCCAGCTGACGATCCAGATTAGATGGAGTCTCATGATTGCATTCCGGTCAGAGTGATTCTACACCTTTGAGGCAAGTTTGACGTGGGGCAGGTCCCCGACCTGCAGCCGACGCCCTCGTCGGCATCATCGTCATGTTTCCTCGCGTTCAGAACACGCGTTTACATAAGCGCACGCGAGAAAAATCGTTTCCCGTCGCAAAAGGTCGTACTGTTTTTGAGCAGCATCCGACTCCAGCAGACTCCGGCTCACCCCGACCATTACGCCCTGGATCATCGACGCTACCAGGTGCGGATCGGTAGTCAGCCGATCCCGGGTGCTCTTCAACATCCCGGCCACGGCTTTGGTAGACCTGTTGGCCGTTTCCTGCGCGATTTTGGCGCCTTCCACGTCGGAGGTTACCGCGTACAGGGCGACACTCGCATTCGCGTCCTTCATCTTCGCTTCCAGGAATGTTGTCATGAGGGCCGTAACCATTCGTCTACGCTCGCCGCCGAACGGGCTTGAACAGGCGATTTGCGCGGTTCTAACGTGGCTTGCGAGCCGCTGCGGCAAAAGCGAATTCCTGATGAAGGCTTTTCTCATCTAAGCATAAGTGAGTACGATAGCGAATTGATCAGGGATACAGGAGAGACCAAAATGACAAAACAAAACGATCTCGGCGGCCGCTTCGCACTGGTCGGCACCTCCATCGCTTTGAACCGAATGGGCTATGGCGCCATGCAGCTTGCCGGCCCGCATGTGTGGGGACCGCCGCGCGATATCGACGCCGCCATCGCGGTTCTGCGAGAGGCTGTTGCGGCCGGCGTCAACCACATCGATACCAGCGATTTTTATGGCCCACATGTGACCAACCAGATCATCAAACAGGCGCTTCATCCCTATCCCCCTGGACTGACCATTGTGACCAAAGTGGGCGCCCGGCGCCTCGCGGACAAATCCTGGGTTCACGCCCTTTCGCGTCAAGAGCTCATCGATGCCGTCCATGATAATCTTCGCAACCTCGGACTCGACACACTGGACGTCGTCAACCTGCGCGTGGGAGCGGTGATGGGACCATCCGAGGGGTCGATCGAAGAACCGTTGACTGTGCTTGTGGATCTCAAGCGTCAAGGACTGATCCGCATCTCGGCCTGAGCAACGTCACTCCCGCTCAATTGGCGCAGGCTCGGCAGATCGCGGAGATCGTATGCTTGCAGAACCTGTACAACGTTGCGAACCGGCAAGACGATGGCTTTATCGATGACCTCGCACGCCAGGGCATAGCGTATGTGCCGTTCTTTCCGTTGGGAGGCTTCACTCCGTTGCAGTCGTCGGCGTTGGACGCAGCCGCGGCGGCTCTCCAAGCTACTCCCATGCAGGTAGCGCTCGCCTGGCTGCTTCATCGGTCGCCTAACATCTTGCTGATTCCTGGTACTTCCTCGGTCGGGCATCTTTGGGAGAATCTGGCAGCTGCGAAGTTACAACTTCCGGGGGATACCGTTGCGGTGCTGAATTCGATTGGCGCCACTGTTAACACACCGGCGCGGGCGGCACGGTTATAATGGAATGCGCCTTCCCCTATGCCCCTCCTGGTTCCGAATCGCCATCGCGGCAAACTCATCGTGGTGGAGGGGATTGACGGCTCCGGTAAATCGACGCAGCTATCCTTATTGAGCCAATGGCTGCGCTCCCAACGCATCGCCGTCGCCTTCAGCGAGTGGAATTCATCACCGCTGGTACGCGAGACCACTAAGCGCGGCAAGAAGAAGAACATGTTCACGCCGGTGACGTTCAGCTTGATTCACGCCACCGATTTCGCCGACCGCCTGGAGCGCTACATCGTTCCTCTGCTCAAGGCTGGAGCGGTGGTCTGCGCCGATCGCTACGCCTACACCGCTTTTGCGCGCGACGTGGTGCGGGGCGTGGGCCGGCGTTGGGTGCGAAATCTCTACCGTTTCGCCGTGCGGCCCAACCTGGCGTTTTATTTTCGTGTGCCTCTCGAAGTCGCGATCGGGCGCATCCTGGGCGGCCGCGATGCCATCAAGTATTACGAAGCAGGTATGGACCTTGGACTCAGCCGTAACGTCCAGGAGAGTTTCCGGCTGTTTCAAGGGCGTATTCTGGACGAATACGAAGCCATGGTCGATGAGGTCGGCTTCCACGTGATCGATGCGACCGGCTCTATCGAAGACCAACAGCGGCAGATGCGTGAGATCGTAATGCGCGAGTTGGGTGAGAACATGACCAATGGCCACCTGCTGAGAGCTTCCCAGGGAGACATCGATGCTGCAAAAGCAGCCGCTCGAATTTTATAGTGAGTCTTTGGCCGGTGTCGACCGCGATGAGCTGCAAGGCAAGTTAATTGTCATCGAAGGCCCCGATTCGGTGGGACGATCCACTCAAGTCGCGCGACTCCGAACCTGGCTCGAGCACCAGGGCCACGCCGTGTTAGATACCGGACTGGCGCGAGGCGCCCTGGCAGGCAAGGGGATCTCACAGGCCAAGAGAGGAAACACCCTGGGTCCGATCACGATGACGCTGTATTACGCCACCGATTTCGCCGATCGCCTGGAGAATGAGATTATTCCCGCATTGCGCGCCGGCTTCGTAGTCCTCACAGATCGTTATATCTTCTCGTTGATGGCCCGCGCCATCGCACGCGGGGAAGATCGCACCTGGATCGAGCGGGTGGCCGGGTTCGCGCTAGTCCCGCATGCCATTTATTATTTGCGCGCGGACACCCGCGACCTGCTTACACGTGTTGTGCTGGGTCGGGGCGCGTTCGATCACTGGGAAAGCGGGATGGATATGCGCTTTGGAAGCGATATGCACGACAGTTTCGTCCGCTACCAAACGCGCGTGATTCGAGCTTTAGACCGCATGGCGAAGAGATACGACTTCGTCATCATTGACGCCACCAAAACTCCCGACCAGATTTTCCGGGAGCTGCGGCGGTCGATTGCAAAACTGTTCTGATGACTCGTACCTTGGCTCGCGCCCTTGCAGCTTTGCTTAGTGTGACGATCTGCCTCATGGCCCAGATTCCTCAAGAAGACTCTCGGAATACGAACGTGCCCAATACGGACACGCACTTCACGATGCCGGCCTACCATACGCTGGCCGAGTGGGAATCTCACAAACAAAAGCTGCGCGCTCAGATTCTGTTCGCCGCCGGGCTGACGCCGATGCCCGAGAAAAATCCACTGCATCCTGTAGTCTTCGGACGAATCGAACGCAGCGACTATTCGATCGAGAAGGTCTACCTGGAGACTTTGCCGGGATACTATCTCGGCGGCAATCTCTACCGCCCACGGGGCCGCGCTGGAAAATTCCCCGGCGTGCTTGCGCCCCACGGCCACTGGGACTACGGACGGCTGGAGCATCAGCCGCTCATTTCAGTTCCTCTGCGGTGCATCAATCTTGCCAAGCAAGGATACGTGGCTTTCTCCTATGACATGGTGGGCTATAACGACACCATCCAGACGCCGCACGATTTCGGAGGACCGCGCGAGCAATTGTGGGGATTCGGCCCGCTCGGGTTGCAGCTGTGGAATTCGATTCGTGCGCTGGATTTTCTGGAATCGCTGGCTGACGTCGATCCCCAGCGGCTCGCGGTGACCGGTGAGTCGGGCGGCGGTACTCAGACCTTCTTATTAGCTGCCGTAGACGACCGGGTGAAATACGACGCGCCGGTAAACATGATTTCGGCCATCATGCAGGGTGGCGGGCAGTGCGAGAACGCTCCCGGGTTGCGCGTCGACACCTTCAACGTCGAGATCGGCGCAATGATGGCGCCCCGGCCGATGCTCATGGTTGCGGCCACCGGCGACTGGACCAGGAACACTCCGCGCGAGGAGTACCCGTCCATTCGCTCGATCTATGAACTCTACGATCGGGCTGCCGATCTCGAAATGGTGCAGATCGACGCGCCGCACAATTACAATCAGGCCAGCCGCGAGGCGATGTACAGTTTCTTCGGAAAGCGGATTTTGGGTGAGCCGAAAGAGGTGAAGGAAGCCACCGGCATTCACGTTGAAAAGTTGCAGGACATGCTGGTGTGGCACAACCGGCACCTGCCCCCAAACGCGCTGACCTACGAGCAACTGCTGGAGCAGTGGATAGCGGCGGCGAAAAAGCAAAACGAAGCCACGCACGATCCGACGGTGCTGCGCGACCGGCTACGCCTTGCGCTCGGAACTGAATGGCCGGAACGCGTGCTCAGTGAGCGCGTTGGGGACCGTATCTTGCTGAGTCGACAGGGGAAAGGTGATCGCGTCTCCGGCGTTTGGATCGGGCCTGGCGTGCCGTCGCTCCTGGTAGTGGACCCGGATGGCGCGGAGGCGGCCCGAAGAAACGCCGGCCGTCCCGCACTCTTGCTCACCGTTTTCCAGACCGGCGATGCCATCGCGCCGAGGGATCGCTCCGGACCATATTTCCTGACGTTCAATCGCAGCGATGACGCCAACCGCGTGCAGGACATCCTCACTGGACTGGCCTACCTGAAGCAGGCAGGCGCCCAGGAACTTCGTATCACCGCGACTGGAAAAGCAGCGATTTGGGCCCGTTTTGCTGCCTCAATGGCCCCTTTTCGGGTGGTTTTGGACACAAAAATCGATGGTTTTGGCGGTCAGGATCAGGACTTCATCGACCGGTTCTTTGTGCCCGGCATCCAGCGCGCCGGCGGGTTGGCGGCTGCTCAAATGCCCGATTTAGTACCACGCCTCTAGTACTGCTAAACCACCTTCTTAGTACAGTTTACATCGACTTTCCTATTTTCAAACAGAGTGGAATGCGTTCATACTGGGTTTTACTTTTCTAACCTGGAAAATCTCCCTAATGAGCTGGTCCCTGTTAAAGGACAAAGCACAGAACGCGTTCGACATAGGCCCGCGCCCGGGAAGAATCACATCCGTGCAGGGCGCCCGGGGCATCGCGATTTTCTTTGTGTTCCTGGTTCATTTGCTCGAACTCCTCTGCTCGAAAGCTCCCGCCGGGAGTATAAACGCGGGCGCCCTGGATTGGATCTATCCGCTGGGCAATCTGTCAGGGGCCTTCTTCGTCATCATCACTGGATGTTTTCTGTACCGTTCGCTTCTGGAAAAACCAGTTGCCTACGGAGCGTTCCTGCGGCGTAGGTTTACTCGCATTTACTCGGTTTTCTTGGTTGTCTTGGGACTTTACCTCATACTGTCTTTCATATTTCCAGGTGAATCGAAGCTTCCGCAAAGCCCAATGAGGGCCTCGATTTATATTCTGGAGAACCTGCTCCTTCTTCCTGGCGTGCTGCCGATTCGTCCGATCATTACGGTCTCATGGACCCTTAGTTACGTCGCACTCTATTGCATCCTGCTTCCGCCGATGGTTGAGTCTACAGGAATGCGAGGATGGCGCCCGAGCCGTCGCGTGATATTCTTCCTGGTTTCAGCTCTCGTATGGGCGGCAGGAGCCCGGTTGACTGGCGCCTACGTCCCGAGGCTCGCACTTCTTCCGGTGGGAGCGCTGGTGCAAGAAGCATTGGCTTGGCGAAAAGCGAATCCTGCTCGGATGGTCTGGCTGGAATCCGCCTGCCTGGGTCTGGCGGCAGCGGCTTTGGGTTTGAAATACTGGTTTGTCCACGTAGACCATGTTTCGATCTTGTCTGTAGGGGCAGGACTACACCAATTGTCGCTGACCGCTATGTGTCTGTTTTGTACATCCTTTGCGATGTTCAGCGACCGGTCGCGGTTCACCGGCGTACTCTGCATGGCTCCCTTAAGATATCTCGGCAACATGAGCTTTTCCTACTATCTCACTCATAGTCTGACGATCAAGTTCCTGACGCTCTTTACAACAGTGGTGGTGTTTGCTGCGCATTCAACGGTCGGATTCTGGCTAATGGTGCCGGCGACTTTTGCCGTTAGCCTCATTCCTGCGGTTGTATTGTTTCTGGCAATAGAACGGCGCGCCTCGAATCGGATTCGCGTTATCCCCGCTGAAGTTGTTCCAAGGCCGATGTCAGTGGCAGCATAATAACTACTCTGTCCAAACCAAGCAGCGTAGAAATTCCTTGCGGGACCAGGCCGATGCGGCCAAGGCTCACTGATAAATCAACGGGATGATGCTTGGAAGCCCAATTGCACTGAAGGTGTTCATGAAGGGCATATTTGCATTGATTGGGGTGGGAGTTCTGACCGCCGGAGCCATGCTGGCGCAAGAAGGCGCTAAGGAGAATGCCAAGAAAGCGGGCAAGGACGTGAAGGAAGCCGGCAAAGCCACCGGCCGTGCGGCAAAGCATAGCGGCAAGGCGGTTGCAAAGGGCACCGAGAAGGGCGTCAACAAAGCGGCCGATGCCACCGAGAAGGGTGCGAGAAAAGTAAAGAGGAAGACGACCTCGTCCTAGTCTGGAATAGGTCTCAGAGCATTCTTTGACCTGCCATTTGGGTACAATGTGTGCCGATGCGATTCTTCGCGTTGGCTGGCTTCATCAGTTGCGTTTGTGTGGCGCAGGAGCCTGCTCCAGCGCAACTCGCCCATTTCCATCACGTACATCTAAACGTCACCGATCCGGCGGCGGCCATCGATTTTTACACAGCCAAGTTCGACGGTGAGAAAGCCAAGTTTGTCGGGCTGTCGGATGCGGTGTGGGCGCAGAAGTCGTGGTTGTTATTTACCAAAGTAAACGCCCCGCCGAAGTCCGAAGTCACCTCCACGATCTGGCATATCGGGTGGGGTGCGGAAGACATGAAGGCGACTTACCAGAAGCAGCTCGACAGCGGTACGAGATTCGCCACGCCGATTACCGACATCAGCGACATCGGCGGCGGCACTGCTCAAGGATTATTCTTCTACGCTTATGTGGACGGGTCGGAGCACCAGCTCATCGAGCTGAACACCGCTAATCATCATCACTTCGGCCACATCCATCTGTTGAGCAAGGATCCGATTGCGGCCGGCGAGTGGTACATCAAAGAGTTCGGACTGGCAAGACGCGGCCGGGGCACGCCATCACGCGAGGCTCATTTTTATAGGGGCTATCAGATTGGGCCGTCGATGTCGCTCATGATGGACGACGTGAACATCATCATTTTTCCCATGGAGTACGCCAAGAAAGAATGGCCGGATCTGTGGAAGGATCGGACGGACCTGGAATCGACCCGAGGCCATACCACCGACCACATCGGATTCGGCGTTGATAATCTCGACCAGACGCTGGCGCGCTTGAAGAAGGACGGCGTCCAGGTGACCGATGAGCCGCGCTCGGTGGCCGCCGGCAAGGTCAAGTTCGCGTTTATCGAAGGCCCGGATCATATCCGCATCGAGCTGGTGGAAGGTCAGGCGCGCCGTGACTGACCGGCCCGCGAAGTAGCGCTCCGCGATCGTTTGTGGGAATATCTTCATAAGCAAGATCGGAAGGAGCCAGGCATGCTTCGAAGATCGGGATCCCTTGCTAACTGGACTATCGCTGCGGCGATGGTGGTCTTTCCTGTTCGTACGGTAGCGGAGACGGCGGCGGGACATGCCGCGTGGCAGAACGATCTCACGCCCATCAGCCCGGCGGATTGGAATTACGATTTCGCCGCGCACCTGCTGGAGCGGGCCGGCTTTGGCGGAACTCCGGAAGAGATTCAAGACCTGGCTCAAATGACGCCCTCGCAAGCCGTCGCCCGCCTGGTTCATTTCGAGAGAACCGACGCGGGCAAACTGCCACCCTTCGAGCATTCCGGAGTGCACGATCCGGGGCTCGAACCGTTTCCACCAAGCCGGCCCGCCGTCACGGATCTGGCAAAGGAAAAAGGCGAAGCGCTTGGCATTAAAGTGAAACCGACGGGCAACCGCCGTCTCCAGCCGGTCGTGGATGAGTTCTTCTACTGGCTTCGTGCCAGCGTGCTTGAAACCAACCGTGTCGCTTATTGGTGGGCGAATCGAATGGTGGCCAGCCCGCGCCCGCTCGAGGAAAAGATGGCGCTGTTCTGGCATGGCCATTTCGCATCCAACGAAGCCAAGGTGCGCGATTACCGCAAGCTGCTCGGCCAGTTGGAGCTCTTCCAGGAGCAAGGCACCGGCAATTTCAGAGACCTGACAGTGGCGGTGGCTCAGGATCCGGCGATGCTGTCGTTCCTGGACGCGGGTGTCAACGTCAAAGGCGCGTCCAACGAGAATTTCGCCCGGGAAATCCTGGAATTGTTCACCATGGGCGTCGGACATTACACGGAGAAGGATATCCGCGAAGCCGCGCGAGCCTTCACCGGATGGAATTACGTGGATACGAAATTCGTCGTGAACAAGGACCAGCACGACGACGGCGAGAAGACCTTTCTCGGCAAGACCGGACGTTTTGACGGCGTTCAGGTGATCAACATCATCATGGAGCAGCCCGTGACGGCCGACTACATTGCCGGCAAGATCTACCGCTTCTTCGTCCGCCAGCAACTGTCGCCAGAGCTTCAGAAGCAACTCGGCCAGGTGCTGCGAGATAACAACTACGAGTTAAAGCCGCTGCTGGAGAGAATTTTCCTGTCGCGCGATTTCTATTGTCCCGCTTCGGTGGGTACACAAATCAAGAGCCCGGTAGAACTGGCCATCAGCACGTACCGCAAACTTGGACAAAAGAGCGTTCCAGGAGTTCCGGATTTTAACCTGGCGACCGGAGCCTTGGGCCAGCAGCTCTTCTCACCGCCAACAGTGGCTGGTTGGGCTGGAGGACAAAGCTGGATTACGCCGGGTCTTCTTCTCGAACGTGCCAATTTTGTGCGCGATGTGTTGTTTCCCGACATTAGTTTCCTTCCACCGGATCGTTTCACCGGCGGCGGGGAGATTCGAAGGGTCGCCGATCGCATCCGGCAGGGGATGGACATTACGAGCGCCACGATGGACGATACCAAGACTGGAGTGCGTGCGGAATCGAACCTGAATGCCGACCGTGACGAGGAGTTCAACACCCGCTACGGAAGCTTCCGCGGTTCACAGCTGGCGATCGAACGAGTAAAGCCTATTCCTCGCGACACTGCACAGATACGGTTGGCCGAAATGGTGTTGAACGCAAAACTGAAAAACACAACCGACGTGGTCGATTACATGATTCACCGGTTCATGCGCGTTCCGCCCAGCGACAGTACTCGCCGGAAACTTGTTTCGTTTCTCGACAAAGAATTGGGCACGGCCGATATTTCCGTCGCGCAAACGTATATGGAAGAGCCGCTGCGGTTGCTGCTGCATTTGATCATGAGCCAGCCGGAGTATCAGTTGAGTTGAGGTGTTCCGTTGAGGTGTTCCATGAACAAGCACTTTTCATTTTCGAAGGCCAGCCGGCGCGATCTGCTGCGCGCGGCCATGTACGGCGTAGGTGTCAGCGCCTCGGCTCTACCGATGCCGCTGTTCGGGCAAGCGGCCGCCGCTCTATCCGCCCAAGGCAAGAGCGATGGAAAAATACTCGTCGTGCTGGAACTGTCGGGAGGCAATGACGGGCTGAACACGCTGGTTCCCTACGGCGATGATGCCTATTACAAGCACCGGCCGAATCTAGGAATCCCGCGCAATGAGATTCGCAAGATCGACGACCACTTCGGTTTCAGCCGCGGCATGGCCGGATTTGAACGCCTCTACAAGAATGGCAAGCTGGCCATCGTGCATGGCTGCGGTTACGAGAATCCCTCGTTTTCTCACTTCACGTCCATGGCGTACTGGCATACGGCTGCGCCGAATAGCGGAGAAGAGTACGGCTGGGTGGGCCGGGTTGCGGATGCCATCGCTCCGGAGGCACCGCCCAACTTTCTGGTCAACATCGGGGCGCGGCAATCGCTGGCAGTTCGAAGCCAAAAGCACGTGCCCGTAGTGTTCGACGATCCGAACAAGTTTTCTCAGGAGAAGTTCTACAACGAGCGCGAGATTCTCGACTCGGTTCCAGACGCGCAGGCGGTGGACAATCCCTCGCGACGGTTTCTGTTAGACACGGCGAAGAGCGCCATGGACGCGTCGGCGCTGGTTCGCGAAGCATGGTCGAAATATCATTCGCCGGTGGATTACGGAATAACAGGTCTGGATCTGCCCAAGGTCACTGCACTGATCGCGGCGGGTATGCCCACGCGTCTCTACTACACGTCGTATCGTAACAACGCATTCGACACGCACGTGTTTCAAGCCGACGTACACAAGCGGCTTCTCACCTACGCTTCGGATGCGGTCTCGGCTTTTCTCTTGGACCTGGAGCGGATCGGCCGCGCCGATGACGTGGTGGTGATGATCTTTTCCGAGTTCGGTCGGCGGGTGCCGGAAAACGTCAACCTTGGCACCGACCATGGCACGGCGAACCTGATGTTCGTGGTGGGGAATCAGGTGAAGGGCGGGCAATACGGCAAGATCCCGAGCCTTACGCAGCTGGACGCCGGGGATAATCTCATCCACACCACAGATTTCCGCAGAGTGTACGCGACCATGATCGCCGGCTGGCTGGGATATGGCGATACGCGTCATTTACTCAACGGGGAGTTTGAGCCGTTCGATCTGTTTCAGGACCACAGGGTCTGATAGAGCTTCCATACAGCCTCCTGCTTCTCGATCGCGTGTTTGGTTTGGAGGGCGCCTTGACGAGCTTTGGCGGGTTCAGCAGAATGGTGGGCCCTGAAGGATTTGAACCTTCGACCAACGGATTATGAGTCCGCTGCTCTAACCGCTGAGCTAAGGGCCCGCATCGCACTGTGAGCGTGCTTCTGTTCTATTTTAGCGGAGCTTGGCTGCCGCTCATTTTCCGATCACTTGTTTCATGACCCGCAGGAAATTGGCGCCCATCACCTTTTCCACGTCTGCCTCGCTGTAGCCCTTCTTGCGTAGTGCGGCAGCGAGCGCGGGCATTTTCGAGGCATCCTCCAAACCCTTGGGAACATCGTTGCCAACGCCGTCGAAATCCGTTCCAATGCCGACGTGATCGATGCCCGCGACTTTGGCGATGTGATCGATATTGGCGACAACATCATCGATGGTGGCGGCGGAGGCATGCGTGAGCGGCGCGTTTTCACGGGCATAATCCTGGGCCGCAAAATCATCCAGCGCCTGGCCCGTCAGGTTCGGCTCCTGCGCCGCCATGCCGTTTATATTTGCCATGATGGCGCGCGCATCTTTCGGATTCACAAAGCCAGCGCCGAAGTTGATGCCCACCACGCCGCCATTGCGCGCCAGCGCCTTCAGCATGTCGTCGGTCATGTTGCGGGGAATCTCCGAGATGGCTCGGCTGGAAGAATGCGAAGCGATCACAGGTTTGGTGGTCACGGCCAGCGCATCGTAGAAAGTCTTGTCGGAAACGTGCGAAATATCGACGATCATGCCGATCCGGTTCATTTCGCGGACCACCTGCTTCCCGAAATCCGTGAGACCGTTGTGTGTGGGCTTGTCGGTGGATGAGTCGGCCCAGTTGTTGTTGCGGAAATGAGTCAACGTCATGGCGCGGATGCCGATGCGCTGGTACATGCGCAGAACGGCGAGGTCGTCGGCGATCTGATGGCCGCCTTCGAGCGTCAGGACGGCTGCGATCTTGCCGGATTTCACGATTCGCTCCAGATCGCCGGCAGTGGTGGCCATCTCGATCTGGTCGGGATAGCGGTCGAAGACGCCTTGCATGGCATCGCGCAGATCGAGCGTGCGCCGCACGGCTTCCGAACCTTTGTAATAAGTGGGCACCCACAGCGCGAAAAACGGCGCGCGCATTCCGCCTTCCTTGAGGCGCGGAATATCCACCTGACCGTCGGGAAGCCGCTGGCTGATATCGACGTGGCCGATCAGGATGCGCTGCGCGGTGTCGATGTGGGTGTCGATGCCGAGATAGCGGGGAGCCTGCGCGAAGAGGGCGGCCGCCGCTGTGGAGCAAGCAAGCAGACGAGTGATGCGAGTCATGAGGTGATCTTCAGATTACCGAATTTGTCGAGCGAAAACCGCCAGCCCGATGGAATGAGCGTGGTCGATCCGTAATCGATCACCAGGGCTGGGCCGCGCAATGAGGACTTCGGCAACTCGCCCCGCGCGTACACCGGAGTATTGCGCCATGCGCCGGCGCTATGAATGCGGCGTGCCGTGGGCTCTCGCCGCTTCGTCGCCGAACGGCTCATCGTCATCCTGGGCCGCTCAACCGCTAACTTTGCTCGCACCCGAATAGTCACGATCTCGATGGCGCGATCCGGATTCGCATAGCCATACACTCGCTGGTGCTCGCGATGGAACGGCTCGCCTGGATTTTTCGGATGCCACGGTACGGTCAGCTCGTAGCTCTGGCCGCTGTAACGAATGTCCGCCGAGCGAATCATCTTCGAGCCGGGGAGTTCCTTGCGTGCGGCGCGCTCCAGCCGCTCGAACTCTCGCTCGATACCCGGACTGTTCAAAACTCCCGCGGCATAATCGCGAATACGATCTGCCAGCAGCATTCCGAGCGCGGATAACGCACCAGCGTGCTCCGGCACGAGCACGGTTCGAATTCCCAGCTCACGCGCGATTTCGCAGGCATGCAGGCCGCCACAGCCGCCGAAAGCGACTAGGGCGAAGTCGCGCGGATCGTGGCCGCGTTCCACCGATACCAAGCGAATGGCGCGCTCCATGTTGGCATTGGCGACACGCAGGATACC
>Ga0070714_100002238_pt1 | contig 14230 bp, 11 predicted proteins | sample LARL83metaG_FD_65450 | JGI IMG/M metagenome (GOLD analysis project Ga0070714, IMG submission 65450) | Corn, switchgrass and miscanthus rhizosphere microbial communities from Kellogg Biological Station, Michigan, USA - LAR L8-3 metaG | ecosystem: Host-associated > Plants > Roots > Rhizosphere ...
GCGCCCGGGATCGTCGAGGGCGAGCAGCGCCTGCCGTGGCGGGGTCGCGCCGGCCGGACGCTCCGCCGCTGGCTCGAGCTGGACGAGGAGGCGTTCTATTCGGCGTTCTACTGCGCGTCCGTGACCCGCTGCTACCCGGGCCGCGCCGCCTCGGGCCGCGGCGACCGGACGCCGTCGCCGGCCGAGCAGGAGCTCTGCCGCTTCTGGCGGGACTGGGAGCTCCGCCTGCTCCAGCCTGCGCTGATCGTGACCGTGGGCGGGCTCGCGCTCCGCAGCCTGCTCGGGATCGCCGATCTGACCGCCGCGATCGGCGAGCGGTTCGAGCACGGCGGCGCGACCGTCGTGCCGCTGCCGCATCCGTCGGGCGCGAGCAGCTGGCCGAACGTGCCCGCCAACCGCCTGCGTCTGGACGCGGCGCTCGCGCTCGTCCGGGCCGAGCTCGCGATGCTCTAAACCCCGTCGTTACATTGAGGAAGTGAGTGCTGTCCCGTACCGGGCGACGTTCGTACGCCTGCTCGCCTTCCTCCGTCCCTACCGGGTCGGCCTCGTCGTCTCGATCGTGCTCGCGGTGGGCTCGCAGGCGGCGCAGATCGCGCTCGTCTGGGTCACCGGCAAGGACGTGATCGACAAGGCGCTGCTCCACCACGACACGCACCGCCTCTGGCTCTCGGTGTTCGCGATCGTCGGCCTCGGCTTCGCGCGCGCCGCGTTGATGGGCGCACGCCGCCTCATCTCGGGCCGCCAGGCGCTCGACGTGGAGATGGATCTCCGCAGTGGCCTCTACGCCCACATGGTCCGCCTCTCGTTCGGCTTCTACGACCGCCACCAGACCGGGCAGCTGATGTCCCGCGCGACGGTCGACCTGCAGGGCGTGCGCTTCTTCCTCGGCTACGGCCTCATCTTCTTCTTCCAGAACCTTCTGACCGTCGTGTCGGTGACGATCGTCCTCTTCTTCGTCGAGTGGCGGCTCGCGCTGATCGTGCTCGCCGTCACGCCCCTCCTCGTCGCGCTCGCCTATAGATACAGCCACATCGCGCATCCGACGCTCCGCGACGTGCAGCAGAAGCTCGCCGACGTCGCCACGGTCGCCGAGGAGAACATCGTCGGCGTCCACGTCGTCAAGGCGTTCGCGCAGGAGCCTGCCGAAGAGGCGAAGTTCACGCGCCGCTCGGAGGCGGTCTTCCGGCAGACGCTGCGCGCGAACCGGCAGCGCGCGACGTACGTGCCGTTGATCTCGTTCGTGCCGCTGCTCGCGCAGGCGGCCGTGCTCCTGCTCGGCGCGCGGATGGTCACGCATGGGTCGCTCACACCCGGCGGCTTCGTCGCCTTCAACCTCTACCTCGGCATGCTCGTGCTGCCGCTGCGCGCCCTCGGCATGTGGATTGGCCAGGCACAGCGCGCCACCGCCGCCGGCGAGCGCATCTTCGAGATCATCGACGAGCCGGAGGAGATCGCGGACGCCCCGGGCGCGCGGCCGCTGCCGCCTGGCCCCGGCGCCATCCGCTTCGAGAACGTCTCGTTCGAGTACCTGCCCGGCCGGCCGGTGCTGCGCGGCGTCGACCTCGACATCGCGCCGGGCTCGACGATCGCGCTGATCGGGCATACGGGCTCGGGGAAGACGACTCTGACCTCGCTCGTCCCGCGTTTCTACGATGTCACCGAGGGTCGAGTGACGCTGGACGGCATCGACGTCCGCGACGTCGCGCTCCACTCGCTCCGCGGCGAGATCGGCGTCATCTCGCAGGACCCCTTCCTCTTCTCGGCGTCGGTGCGCGAGAACATCGCCTTCGGGCGTGGCGATCTTTCGCAAGTCGAGGTCGAGCGCGCGGCGCGCGCAGCGCAGGCGCACGAGTTCATCGAGCGGCTGCCGAAGGGCTACGACACGGTGATCGGCGAGCGCGGCATCACGCTCTCGGGCGGCCAGCGCCAGCGCATCGCGATCGCGCGGGCGCTCGCCGTCGATCCGCGTGTGCTCATCCTCGACGACGCGACCGCATCCGTCGACGCGACGACCGAGGCGCGTATCCGCGCCGGACTGCGCGCCGCGACACGGGACCGGACGACCCTGATCATCGCGCACCGTCTCTCGACGATCGCGCTGGCGGACGAGATCGTCGTGCTCGCCGACGGGCGGGTCGCCGCACGCGGCACGCACGAGGAGCTCGCGGTCTCGAGCCCGGTCTACCGCGAGATCTACGAGCACGGCCTGCTCGAGCGCCAGTTCGCGGACGCCGTCGAGGCGCGCGGCGAGATGGAGGACGTGGCGTGAGGGTCCATCAGCCCGGCAGCTTCCTCATGCGAGAGCGCGGCGCGGAGGTCGACGACTGGTCGTGGAGGAAGACGCGGCGCCGGCTCGGCCTGCTCTGGAAGCTGGCCAGCCGCTATCGCACGCGCACGGCCTTCTCGGTCGTCTCGCTCCTGACCGCGACGGCGACGGCGCTCGCGCCGCCGTACCTCGCGAAGTACGCGCTCGACGACGCGGTGCGCGGACACGCGGGCTCGCGCCTCTTCCTCGTCGTCGCGATCTTCGTCGGCGCCGGCCTCGCGAACTGGGGGATGACGTACGTCGAGACGTATCTCACCGGCTGGGTCGGCGAGCGGATCCTCGCCGACCTGCGCCTGCGGCTCTTCGAGCACCTGCAGCGGCTCTCGCTCGGCTTCTACGAGCGGAACCGCGCGGGCGTGATCATCAGCCGGCTGACGAACGACGTCGAGGCGATCGACCAGCTCGTCACCGACGGCGTCACGAGCCTCGTCCAGAACTCGCTCACGCTCTTCGGGACGGCGATCATCCTGTTCTTCCTCGACTGGCGGCTCGCGCTTGCGACCTGCTCGGTGATCCCGCTGATGGCGGTCGCGACGGCGATCTTCCGCACCAGATCGGCGCGGGCGTACGCCGCGGTGCGCGAGCGGCTCGGTCTCGTCACGGCGACACTTGCCGAGGACATCGCCGGCATGCGGATCGTGCAGGCGTTCACGCGCGAGCAGCCCGCGTTCGAAAATTTCCGTTCGGTCGCACTCCGCTACCGCGAAGCGAACATGCAGACGATCGTCCTGAACGGGATCTACTTCCCGGTCGTCGACCTGCTCTCGACCGTCGCGCTCGCCGTCGTGCTCGGCTACGGCGGCCACCTGTACTTCGGCGGCTCGCTGACGCTCGGGACGCTCTTCGCCTTCATGCTCTACGTGCAGAACTTCTTCGACCCCGTGCAGCAGCTCTCGCAGCTGTACAACACGTTCCTCTCGGCGACCGCGGCGCTCGACAAGATCATCGGCGTGCTCGACGAGCAGCCTGAGGTGATCGACCGACCCGGTGCGCGCGACCTCGCGCAGATCCAGGGCCGGGTCGGCTTCGAGGGCATCCGCTTCACCTACGGCCGCGGCGACGAGGTCCTGCACGGCATCGACCTCGACGTCCCCGCCGGAACGACGGTCGCGCTCGTCGGCCACACCGGAGCCGGCAAGTCGACGATCGCGAAGCTGCTCGCACGCTTCTACGAGCCGACGCACGGCCGCATCACGATCGACGGCGTCGACCTGAACGACGTCTCGCAGGCCTCGCTGCGGCGACAGCTCGGCGTCGTGCCGCAGGAGGGCTTCCTCTTCGCCGGCACCGTCGCCGAGAACATCGCGTTCGGCAAGCCGGACGCCTCCGCCGACGAGATCGTCCGCGCCGCGCAGACCGTCGGCGCGCACGAGTTCATCCTCCGCCTCGAGGACGGCTACGAGACGCAGCTCGGCGAGCGCGGCTCGCGCCTTTCGCTCGGGCAGCGGCAGCTCGTCGCGTTCGCGCGAGCGCTGCTTGCAGACCCGCGCATCCTCATCCTCGACGAAGCGACCTCTTCGGTCGACATCGGGACCGAGCGGCGGATCGAGCACGCGCTGCGCGTCCTGCTCGCGGAGCGGACGGCATTCATCATCGCGCACCGCCTCTCCACGATCCGCGACGCCGACCTGATCGTCGTGCTCGAGCACGGCCGCGTCGTCGAGCAGGGCTCGCACGAAGAGCTGCTCGCGCGCCGCGGCCTCTACACGTCGCTCTACGGCGACTGGGCTGCCGACGTCGCGTAGGCCTTCGCCATCGCGATCCGCTGCATGATCGTCGGATGGTTCTCGAGCAGCAGGTAGTCGGCCGTCGACGGGTCCGGCTCGTCCAGCGTCGTCGGGACGAAGCGGCGGAAGAGCGCCGTCGCGGCGGCCGGGTCATGCGTGGTACGGAGTGCCAGCCAGTCCGCCTCGGCCTCACGGTGGCGTGAGATCGCGTTCTCGAGCGGCAGCGCGAGCAGGCCGAGCAGGACCAGGACGAGGAGCGATACCGGCACCGCCGCCGGCTGGCCCATGCCGCCGCGCCGCCGGGTCGCGAGCGCGATCAGGAACGCACCCGGGAACGCGAAGAGCGCGTACCAGCCGACCGCCTTCCAGATGTGGTTGCGCGCGAGGTGGCCGAGCTCGTGCGCGATCACGACCCGGAGCTCCGGCTGGGTGAAGCGGCCGTCGACGAGCGTGTCCCAGAGCACGACGCGCCGCGAGGGGCCGATGCCCATCGCCTCGGCGTTCGGCAGCGAGGTGACGTCGCGGACGTCCTCCACGTCGATCGGGACGTGCCCCGTGTGCTCCTTCACCTCGAGCTGCCGCGCGATCGCGCGCAACGACGGGTCCTGGAGGCGGTGCGTCGGAGTCAGGTACGGCCCGATGAATGCGAACAGCAGCGCGAGGCCGACGAAGGCGGGCGCGGCCCCGATCCACCAGTGTTGCCTGAACCTCCGCGCGAGGCCCATGACGATCGCGAGCGCGAAGCAGAGGAAGACGAATTCGCCGCCGAGCCCGAACCAGTCGCCGAACAGATATGCGACGTAGCCGACGTTCGAGATGTGGTGCCGCCGCTGCCACCAGAGATCGACGACGCCGAAAGGAAGCTCGACGGCCCACACGAGCGCGAAGCCGAGCATGCCGAGGAGCATGCCGGTGCCGAGCGGCCCGGCTGCGGACTCGCGCGCCCAGCGGGCGCCGAAGCGCGCATAGATGACGAGCGCGGCGACTTGCGCGACCGTCGTGGCCCAGAAGAGCAGATCCTCGATGCGGGCAAAGCTCGCGACCGCGTGCAGCTCGGCATTCGTGAAGTAGGCGTGCGGATCGAGGTGCGGCAGGTGGAGCGACGACGGCACCTTCGACTGCCAGAGGAGATACGCCGAGATCGCCCAGACGGCGGCGAGCACAGCGACGATCGCGCTTCGCGCCGCGAGGCGCGGTGTCATGCAGCGATGTCGGCCGCTTCGTGCACCTGCTCGGGCTCGGCGCCCTCGAGCGGGCTCGCGTGCGGGTAGGCATCCGTCAAGAGATAGAGGTACGCGTTCAACTGCGCGCCGTAGCGGAGTGCGTATGCCGACAGGTTGCGCAGGCCCCACGGTGCGGATCCTCGGATGAGCGCGACGAACCACGTGAAGAACGCAGCGAGGACGAGCGACCCGCCGAGCGCACTGTTCACGGCGAAGGCGGGGACAGCGAGGAGCACCCGGAAGCCGGTCTTCCAGCGGTTCTGCCGCGCCCGCGGAGGCAGCACGAGATCGAGGGGGTAGGTGCCCTCCGTACCTGTGAAGCCCGGAAACGGGTTCGCGGTCAGGAAGATGAAGGCGTTCAGGTGCAGGCCGTACCGCACGTAGCGGCTCAGGAACCTGTGGAACGCGGCACCGGGCGTGCCGGTGAAGAGGGTGACGAACCAATTGAGGATCGAGACGACGATCGCAGCGATCGTCCAGAGCACGATCCAGAAGATGTGCGGCAGCGCGAGCAGGAGGCGGAAGAAGACCGTCACGCGCGAGCGCCGCAAGTCGTGTGCATCGCCGACGAGGTGCACTGGATGCACCGGCGGGCTCGCGACGTCGGTGAGTATCGCTGTCGGGTCGGCGTTCGGATAGCGGTCGGTCACGAGGAGCGTGTAGGCGGCCGCCTGCGCGTAGTAGCCGAGTCCGTACGCGCCCGCGTCCCGCAGGCCCTTCGGCATGCTCCCACGGACGAGGCTCGCGAACCAGCCGAGCACCGCGATGACGAAGCCCAGACCGCTCGAGTTGTAGCTGTAGGACCGTGTGCTCCTGCTTCTCGTGAAGCCGAAGCCGCCGCTGCCGCCGAGCGCGCCGGCTAGCGCAAGTGCCGGAAGAGCAAGCAGGATGCGGAAGAGCGTCTTCAGACGCGGCTGCGGCGCAGGCGGGGGCAGCTTGATGTCGATCGGGTACTCCCCCACCTCGCCTACAAAGCCCGGATACGGGTTCGCGACGAGCCAGAGATAGGCGTAGAGGTGCAGGAGGTACCGGATGTAGCTGCACATGAAGCCGTGCAGCGACGTCGCGGGCCGGCCGGCGATCAGCGTCACGAACCAGTTGGCGATCGAGGCGAAGAAGACGGCGATCGTCCAGAGGAACGCCCAGATCAGATGCGGGATCGCGAGGATCAGCCGGAAGAAGACCGTCAGGCGGTTCCGCCTGAGGTCGTCCTCTACGACCAGCCGGACGGGATGCTCATCCATGAGGAGGAGACTATGCTCCTTGCCGGATGGCAATAGACAAGGAGACCGCGACCCGGATCGACCAGCCCGTCCCGAAGGAGGCCGAGGAGGAGGCACGGCTCACGCCGGCCGACGCGATCGCGCGGATGAAGATCAACGTGCCCGTCCGCGGAAACCGCAAGCTGCGGACGCTGATCGAGCGCGTGAACGAGGACAAGCAGGTGAAGGCGTGGTGGCACGTCTCGAACGTGAATGCGGTCGCGCGGATGGAGATCAACGACCACTCCTGGGTGCACATCCAGATCGTCGCGAACATCGCCCTGAAGCTGCTGCGGCAGCTGGAGAAGCACGACGTCGAGCCGGCGCTCGTCCGCGACTACGGATTCACGCCCGACGACGCAGAGATCGTCGTGACGTGCGCCGCTCTCTTCCATTGCGTCGGCATGTCGATCCACCGGCACGGGCACGAGGACTTCAGCCTCTTCCTCTCCGCGCCGAAGCTGCGCGAGCTGCTCGACGGGATCTACGACGAGCCCGATCGCACCGTGATCATCTCCGAGGTGCTGCAGGCGATCATCAGCCACCGCTCCGACGGGCAGCCGCTGACGATCGAGGCGGGGCTCGTTCGCGTCGCTGACGCGCTCGACATGGCGAAGGGCCGGTCGCGCATCCCGTTCGAGCGAGGCCGCTTGTCGATGCACTCGCTGTCAGCAGCGGCGATCGAGGACGTCACGATCACGGACGGCGAGGAACGGCCGATCCTGATCGAGATCCGCATGAACAACTCGTCCGGGATCTTCCAGGTGGACGGCCTCTTGAAGGCGAAGTTGCGCGGATCCGGCCTCGAACCGTATGTCGAGGTGGTCGCGCACATCGACACGGACACCGAGCAGCGGCTCGTGCCGATGTACCGGCTCGAAGTCTGACCGGCTACAATTCGCCTTCACCGTTGCGGGATCGTCTAACGGTAGGACGCCGGTCTCTGGAACCGGAAGTTGGGGTTCGAATCCCTGTCCCGCAGCTCCGGTCGGCCATTGGGAGGCAATACATGCGCGGCACGATGATCTGGTTCAACGCCGCGAAGGGCCACGGGTTCATTCGCACGGAGGAAGACGAGCGCCTGATCGTGCACGAGGACGGTTTCTCCGCAGGCGAGGTCCCAGTCGGCCGCTGCGCCGGCACCGACGTCTGCTTCGACCGTGCGACGGTCGAGGGCGAGCCGCGCGCGATCAACGTCGCGCCCGTACCGGCAGTGGCCGCGCGCCGCGCGCGGCGGCGGGGCTACTAGCTTCCGAGCGCGCCCGCGACCGCGGAGAGCAGCGCGTTCGGGGTGAACGGCTTCTCGAGAAATGCCGCGCCTTTCGCAAGCGCGCCGCTGTGGGAGACCGCCGCCTCGGTGTAGCCCGACATGTAGAGGATCGGCGGCTGCACGCCGCGCACGTCCTTGCCGTCGGCGATCCGCTCGCCCGTGCCGCCCGGCATGACGATGTCGGTGAGCACGAGGTCGACGTTGTGGCGCGCGAGCAGCTCCTCGGCGGCGTCGACCGACGTCGCGACGACGACTTCGTAGCCCGCCTCGTCGAGCACCCGGCGCGTGAGCGCGAGCACGGCCTCGTGATCCTCGACGAGCATGATCGTCTCGCCGCCGGGCAGGCGCAGCTCCTTCGACGGCGCCGCGTCGCACGGATCCTCCGCGCCTACGGCGTCGGTCGCGACCGGGATGTACACGCGGATCGTCGTGCCGTGCCCGACCTCCGAGTAGACCCAAAGGTTCCCGCCGCTCTGCTTGACGATGCCGTGCACGGTGGAGAGGCCGAGGCCGGTTCCCTCGCCGGGCGCCTTGGTCGTGAAGAAGGGCTCGAACATCCGCTCGTAGGTCTCGGCGTCGATGCCGCAGCCGGTGTCGGACACCGCGACCATCACGTGCGGACCGGTACGCGCGCCCGGATGGCCGGCGGCGTAGTCCGCATCGAGCTGCCGGTATCCCGTTTCCACGACGATCCGGCCGGTGCCCTCGATCGCATCGCGTGCGTTCACGACGAGATTGACGATCACCTGCTCGAGGCGCCCGCGGTCGAACAGGACCTCCGGCAGGTTGTCCGAGGTCTCGAACGCGAGCTCGATCCGTTCCTCGATCAGTGCACGCAGCATCGGCTCGAGGCCGTCGACGACGTCGGTCGCATCGAGAGCCTGCGGATGCAGTACCTGGCGCCGGCTGAAGGCGAGCAGCTGCTGCGTCAGGCCGGTCGCGCGCTCCGCGGCGAGCGCGATCTCGCCGAGCCCGACGCGGTTCGGGTCGTCCGCAGGCATGCGGCCGAGCATCATCGAGGTGTATCCCGAGATCACGGTCAGCAGGTTGTTGAAATCGTGCGCGACGCCGCCCGCGAGCGCGCCCACGGCTTCGAGCTTCTGCGACTGGTGCAACTGCTCTTCGAGCTGCTTCCGCTCGGTGATCTTCTGCGAGTGCACGAGGCCGCCGACGATCTCGCCTTTGTCGTCGAGCGTCGGCGCGACGGTCACGAGGTAGATGTGGCCGCGGAAGTCCATCTCGAACGAGCTGCTCTTGCCGTCGAGCGCGGCGCGATAGCTCGGCTCGATCGCGGCGGCCGCTTCGGGCTCGAGCGCTTCCCAGATCGTGCGGCCTTCGAGATCCTCGCGCCGGAGCGAGACCTCGGCGAAGTTCGTGCCCTCTGCGAGCACGTAGCGGAGGTCACGGTCGAAGAGGAAGACGGCGCCGTCGGGGATGTTGCTCGCGACGAGCCGGTAGAGCGCGTCGCGTTGCGTCGTCGCCGACCTGCGCAGCGTGCGCGCGAGCCACAGCGAGTAGCCGACGCCGATCGCGACCGCGAACACGGTCATGAGCACGACGCCCGCGGCTTCCGGCAGCAGACCGCGCTCCGTCGCGAGCCAGCGAAGCGCGCCGGCGACGACCGTGGCGATCACGGTCAGTGGGAGCACTCGCCGCAGCACGAATGAGCTCTGGTCCTGCGAGACGGCGCCCCGGGCGGAGGACGCTGTTGACATTCCGAAACGAAGTATCGCCCGGTCCAGGATTAGTCAACTCCCCCGGAGGGGTGACTCTCGGGTCAGGCGTTCAGTTCGGCGAGCCGCCGTGCGACTCGCGCGGCAGCCCTCGCCAGCTCGGCGGCGGCCTCGGCGTCGCCGGCGACGCTCGTTGACAACTGCGCGCGGACGCCGTCCGCGAGCGCGGCGACCTCGTCCGCGCGCGCGGCGATCTGCTCGGGAACGTCGATGATCCGTGCGCGGGTCGCGTCGTTTCGGTCGGCCATGAACGCGGTGTAGGCGTCCACGTCCTCGTCGGCGAGCTCGAGCAGCCGCGTGCTCAGCGCCTTCGCCTGAGTGACGGCGTCGCCGTCGTCGGCGAAGCGCGCCGCGAGCTCGGTCAACGCAGCAGCGAACGCGCCGGTCAGCGCGGTCGCGGCACCGCTCGCGGGCGCGGGCGTGCGCTCGCCGAGCGCCGCCACGACCTCACCGACTCGGAGCTCGTTCAGCATGCCGGTAGAAATCGACCTGGGCCGGAGGCAGCGGCGTCGAGCCGAGGATCAGATCCGCCGCGCGTTCCGCGACCATCATCACCGGCGCGTAGATGTTCCCGTTCGGGACGTACGGGAAGACCGACGCGTCGACGACGCGCAGCCCGTCGAGGCCGCGCACGCGCATCGACGCGGGATCGACGACCGCGAGGTCGTCCGTGCCCATGCGGCACGTGCACGACGGATGGAGAGCGGTCTCGGCGTCGCGGGCGACCCAGTCGAGGATCTCCTCATCGGTCTCGACCGAGGGGCCGGGCGACGTCTCACCGCCGTTGTACGGATCGAACGCGGGCTGGTTCAGGATGTGCCGCGCGACGCGCACCGCCTCGATCCACTCGCGGCGGTCGTTCGGCGTCGAGAGGTAGTTGAAGCGGAGCGCCGGATGTGCGCGCGGGTCGGTCGAGACGATCTTCGCCGAGCCGCGGACGTCCGAGTACATCGGCCCCACGTGGACCTGGTAGCCGTGCTTGCCCGACGGCGACGACCCGTCGTAGCGGATCGCGAGCGGCAGGAAGTGGAACATGAGATTCGGCCAGGCGACCTCGTCGTTCGACCGCACGAACCCGCCGGCCTCGAAGTGGTTCGTCGCGCCCGGGCCGCTGCGGAGGAAGAGCCATTGCGCACCGATCAGCGGCCGCTTCCATTTCTTCAAGGCGGGTTGCACCGAGACGGGCTGCGTACACGAGTACTGGATGTAGACCTCGAGGTGGTCCTGGAGGTTCTCGCCGACGCCGGGCAGGTCGTGGACGACAGAGACCCCGAGCGCCTCGAGCTCCATCGCGTTGCCGACGCCCGAGAGCTGGAGCAGCTGCGGCGAGTTGATCGCGCCCCCGCAGAGAATCACCTCGTTCGCGCGGATCGTCTCCCCTCGCACCTCGACGCCGACCGCGCGCGTCCCCTCGAAGACGACGCGGTCGACGAACGTCTTCACCCGGAGCTCGAGGTTCTTGCGGCCGAGAACCGGGTGCAGGTACGCGCGTGCAGCGCTGAGGCGCCGGCCGCGGTGGATCGTGCGGTCGAACTTCGCGAAGCCTTCCTGGCGCCGCCCGTTCACGTCGCTCGTCAGCTCGTACCCAGCCTGCTGCACCGCCGCGAAGAACGCATCGTAGAGCGGCGACGTCGCAGGGCCGCGCTCGAGCACGAGCGGCCCGTCGCCGCCGCGATACTCGTCGGCGCCGGCGAGGCAGCTCTCCATCCGCTTGAAGTACGGCAGCACATGTGCGTAGTCCCAGCCGTCGAGCTCCCAGCGCTCGTAGTCGAGCGGGTTGCCGCGCTGGAAGATCATCCCGTTGATCGAGCTCGAGCCGCCGAGTACCTTGCCCCGCGCGTGATAGACGCGGCGGCCGTTCATGTACGGCTCCGGCTCCGACTCGTACATCCAGTCGTACCGCTTGTTCCCGATCGGGAAGGCGAGCGCAGCGGGCATGTGGATGAAGACGTCCCAGAGGTGGTCCATCCGTCCCGCCTCGAGCACGAGCACTCGGGTCGTCGGATCGGCGGAGAGCCGGTTCGCAAGCGCGCACCCGGCCGAGCCGCCGCCGACGATCACGTAGTCGTACGTCAACTGAGCACCACCGTCTGCAGCTCGGTGAACGCCTCCATCGGCGCCGCGCCGCCGACGCGGCCGATGCCGCTCGCAGTGCCGGAGCGGCCGCCGAACGGCAGGTGGCTCTCCCAGTAGTTCGACGACTCGTTGATGTTGACCCACCCCGTGCGCACGGACTCCGCGAACCGTAGCCCTCGAGCGAGGTCGCGCGTGAAGATCGCCGAGAGCAACCCGTACGGCGACGCGTTCGTCAGCTCGATCGCCTGCTCGAGCGAGTCGATCGCGACGACCGGGGCGACCGGACCGAACGTCTCCTCCTGCGCGACGAGCGCGGAGTCGGGGACGTTGTCCAGCACCGTCGCCTGCCAGTAGAGATCGGTCGGGAAGCCGCCGCCGCGCTCGCCGCCGCTCACGAGCTCGGCGCCCCGCTCGAGCGCATCGGCGACGTGCTCGTCCATCTTCGCCGCGACGCCCGCGTTGTTCAGCGGCCCCATCGTCGTGCGCTCGTCGAACGGATCGCCGAGCACGATGCGCTCGGTGACGAGCCGCGCGAGCTTGGCGACGAACTCCTCGCGCACGTCGCGGTGCACGAGGAGCCGCTCGCCCGCCGTGCAGCTCTGCCCGGCGCAGAGGAAGCACGCCGTCACTGTCGCCTCGGCCGCGGCATCGAGATCTGCGTCTTCCATGACGACGACCGGGCCGTTGCCGCCGAGCTCGAGCACGGCGGCCTTGCCGGCCGCCGCCTCAGCCACCTTCCGGCCGGTCTCGGTCGAGCCGATGAAACCGACGCCGTGCGTGCCGGGATGGCGCGCGATCTCGTCGCCCACGCGCGAGCCCGGGCCGGTGACGAGGTTGAAGACACCGGGCGGCAGATCCGCCTCGACCACGCACTCCGCAAGCGCGATGCCGGCGATCGCCGTCGTCGAGGCCGGCGTCCAGACGACGGTGTTGCCGCACGCGAGCGCGGGCGCGATCAGCTCGGCGGGCATCGTGTACGGCCAGTTCCACGGCGTGATCACGCCGATCACGCCGCGCGGCCGCCGGAAGAGCAGCACCTTCTTGCCCGGCGACATCGAGTTCGGCAGGCGCCCCTCGAGCCGCTTCGCATCCTCGGCCGCGTTCTGCCAGTAGAGGACGAGCTCCTCCACCTCGTCGCGCGACTCGACGATCGGCTTGCCCTGGTCGAGCGTCAGCGTTCGTGCTAGCTCGTCGCGGCGCGCCTCGATCGCCTCGGCGACGCGCACCATCGCGGCGGCGCGCTCGAATGCGGTCGCGCCCGCCCAGCGGTCGGCGGCGCGGTTCGCGGCCGCGATCGCAAGCTCCGCGTCGTCGCGATCGCCCTGCGGCACCGCTCCGATCGCTTCGCCGGTTGCGGGCGACTCCGCGGTGAACGTCTCGCCCGAGAGCGATGCCGTCCAACGGCCGTCGACGAACATCCCCGTTGCGCTAGACGCCACGCGGGCTCTCGTCGTCGACCACGACCCGCATCAGGTCGCGGATCGAGACGATGCCTACCGGCTTGCCGCCGTCGGTGACCGGCAGGTGCCGGAAGCCGCCGTGGATCATCACCGCCGCCGCCTGTCCCGTCGACTCGGCGACGTCGACGGTCTCCGGGTCGCGCGTCATCCAGGCCGCGACGTTCGTTCCCTCCACCCCGCCGGTCGCCACCGCGCGCAGCACATCGCGCTCGGTGAGGATCCCGGCGACCGAATCGCCTGTCAGGACGAGGATCGCCCCGACGCCCCGGTCGCTCATCCGTTCAGCTGCCTGCGCGAGCGGAGTGGTCGAATCCGCCGTCAGGAGCGCGTGCGTCATCACTTCGCCCACCGTCGTCATAGCTCAGTCTCCTAGCTCGGTACGTCTCCGGTCGACGTACGCTTTCAGCTCCGCCTTCAGGTCGCCATCCATCTCCGGCTCCTCGTATTCCTCCAGCGTCTTGCGCCAGATCTCGCTCGCCCGCGCGGCGGTGTCGTTGCCGCCGTTCCTCTTCCAGCGCTCGTAGTTCTCGGTCGACGAGACGAGCGGCCGGTAGAAGCATTCGCGGAAGCGCTCGAGAGTGTGCACGGCGCCGAGGAAGTGGCCGCCCTGGCCCACCTCCTGGTGCGCCGAGTAGGCGAGCGTCTCCTCGTTGATCTCGAGCGGCTGGAAGACGTGGTACATCATCCGCAGCAGCTCGACGTCGGTGATGAACTTCTCGTAACAGGAGACGAGCGCCGACTCGAGCCAGCCGGCCGAGTGCATGACGAAGTTCGTGCCGGCGAGAAACGTCGGCCAGAGCGACATCATCGACTCGTAGCCCGCCTGCGCGTCGACGACCTGCGACGACGTCAGCGCGCCGCCGCCGCGGAACGGCAGGTTGTAGTGGCGCGCGATCTGGCCGGTGCAGAGGAGTCCGACCGCGGACTCCGGCGTACCGAAGCTCGGCGAGCCCGACTGCATGTCCGTGTTCGAGAGGAACGAGCCGAAGACGACGGGGCAGCCGGGACGGATCGTCTGGACGAGAGCGATTCCCGCGAGCGCCTCGCCCACCTGCTGAGCGAGCGTCGCGGGCACGCTCACGGGCGACATCGCGCCCATCAAGAGGAACGGCGTCACGATCGTCGCCTGGCCGCGCTTCGCGTACTCGACGAG
>Ga0070714_100002239_pt1 | contig 14227 bp, 11 predicted proteins | sample LARL83metaG_FD_65450 | JGI IMG/M metagenome (GOLD analysis project Ga0070714, IMG submission 65450) | Corn, switchgrass and miscanthus rhizosphere microbial communities from Kellogg Biological Station, Michigan, USA - LAR L8-3 metaG | ecosystem: Host-associated > Plants > Roots > Rhizosphere ...
GGCGTCAACGACCCGCTGCTGGAAGTGGCGATGAAGCTGGAAGAGGCGGCGCTGAAGGACGATTATTTCGTCGAGCGCAAGCTGTACCCGAACGTGGATTTCTATTCGGGCATCATCTACAAGGCGCTGGGCATCCCCACCGAGATGTTCACCGTGATGTTCGCCATCGCGCGCACTGCCGGCTGGATCGCGCACTGGATCGAACAGCACGAAACGCCGGGATCGAGGATTGGCCGCCCGCGCCAGATCTATACCGGGTCGGACGTGCGCGACTATCTGCCGACCGCCAAGCGCTGATCGGAATCAACGAGCAAAACAAAAAGCCCCGGCTCTGGTCGGGGCTTTTTGTTTTTGGCCGATCGGTTCAGCGCAATGCTGCATCCAGTCGCTGGTCAGGGCTTCCGGCGGAATCCTGATCCAGCAACATCTCGACCTGCGTCAGGGACGCACGTCGCATCGGCCGGTCGTCGGTCCGGTCCAGCGGGGCCTGACGCAAGGCATCCCTCGGCAGCACCGTGAGATCGAACGGCAGCTCATCGGCGGCAAACAGCAGGACGGGGTACTCGGGCTGCTCTTCTTCACGGTTGCTGCGGAGCCGGCGAGCCTGGGTTTCGATCGGCACGCCATGCTCGCGCAGGTAGAGGCCGACCGCTTCCGGATCGTCGCTGAATACATGCAGGCAAACCGCCGAGTGCGCATCGGCGGTGCCCTCGAGCACGGCGCCGACCAGCCGCGGCTCGAATGCGGAAAGAAAGCGCATGGCCTCCAGCGCGGCCTCGCGCCGCTGACGCAACAGTTGCGGCTGGCTGTCGGCAAGGAACAGGCGCTGGTGTTCGCGCAGGGCCTGCTCGATTTCCAGGTTGCGCGGCAAGGCCTGCGTTTCAACGATGCCCAGCCGCTCGGCGGCCTTCAGCTTGGCGTGATGGAAATCGCGGATGCCGTGCTCGCTCATGAGGCGGGCCGCTTCCTGCGCAATGCGCACGCGGTTGCGTTGCAGCCTGTCGTGCGCGTGAATGCGGTGGTGGTCGCCTCGGGACATGGCTGGCTCCTCTTCGTCGATCGGCCGTGGCAGCTTGCTCGAGGCGACGCTGCGACGGACTGTGGTTCAGAAGATGTCGTAGGCGTGCTGCTGATCCTGGTCCTTCTGCTGGGCCGCCTGGTTGCGCAACCGATCGACGTCTTCGACCTTGAACATCTCGTTCATGCCATTCGGATCGTCCGCGGAGGTGGGAAGGCCGTTCTGGCGGTTGATCAATACCGTACTGATTCCCGGCGGCATCGGCAACGTGTTCAATGGCTGATCCTTCAGCGCGCTGCCCATGAAATCCATCCAGATCGGCAACGCCGCCTTCGCGCCGAATTCGCCGCGGCCCAGCGACGAATAGTCGTCGAAGCCCACCCATACTGCGGTGGACAGGTCGCCGTTGAACCCGACGAACCAGGCGTCGCGGTGATCGTTGGTCGAGCCGGTTTTGCCCGCCAGATCGGCCCGGTCCAGCGCACGAGCGGCCGAGCCGGTACCCCGGAGGATGACGTCCTTCATCAACGAAGTGATGAGGTAGTCGTTGCGCACCTCGATGACCTGGGGCGCCAGTACCGGCGGGTGCGCGCTTTCGCCGTGCACGTCGGCGGGCAGCACCGCTTCGCCGACGCCATCGACACTGCTCGGCTCCGCTGGCGCCCCAGCCGTGCTGACCAGGTTGTTCGCGGGTGTCGGGTTCATGTCGGCCGGAGGCGGCCCGGCCGGACGCGTATCAAGCAGGCGCTCCTGGCAATTGCGGCAGGCACGCGCCGGGTTGGCCACGTACACCGGCTTGCCGCTGCGGTCGTCGATCTCGTGGATGAAGTAGGGCGTGACCAGGTAGCCGCCATTGGCAAACACCGCGTAGCCGCGGGCCATGCTCATCGGCGATACCGATGCAGTGCCCAGCGCCATCGACAGGTTGGCCGGTATGGCATCGAGCGAGAAGCCGAAACGGGTGGCGTACTCGCGCATGTAGCGCACGCCGATCGCATCGAGCAGGCGCACCGAGACCAGGTTCTTCGACTGCACCAGCGCTTCGCGCAGCCGCATCGGGCCGGCGAACTTGTCGTCGTCGTTGGAGGGCGTCCAGATGCCGTTGGGCTTCGACGGATCGGGCAGCGCGAGCGGCGCGTCATTGATGATCGAGGACGCGGTGAACCCGCGATCGAACGCACCCGAGTAAAGATAAGGCTTGAAGCTGGAACCCGGCTGGCGTGCCGCCATCACTGCGCGATTGAACTTGCTGCGCACGAAGTTGAAACCACCCACCAGCGCCTGGATCGAGCCGTCCTCCGGATTGATCGAGGTCAGCGCGGCCTGCGCCGCCGGAATCTGCGCCAGCTGCCACTCGCCCTTGTCGTCGCGCGCCAGCCGGATGATGTCGCCGCGTTTGAGCACGCTGTCGACCTTGCTGGGCGCTGCGCCGACCCGGTCGTCATTGATGTGCGGGCGCGCCCAGCTGACGGCGGCGAGATCGAGGATCACGCTCTCGTGGCTGGACAGATAGACGGTCGCCTGGTTGGCGTCGCTCGCTGTCACCAGCCCCGGCTGCATGCCGGAAACGCCGGTGTAGCTGGAGAGCAGGGCATCGTATTCCGGCTCACCGGCCGTGGCCGGCAGATCCTGATGAGCTTCCGGTCCACGCCAGCCGTGGCGGTGGTCGTATTCGATCAGGCCATCGCGCAGGGCCTCCACCGCTTTCTGCTGGCGGTCGCTCTGCACCGTCGTCCTGACCACGTAGCCGTTGGTAAGGGCGTCATTGCCGAATCGGTCCAGCACCTGTCGGCGCACCATCTCGGCCAGGTAGGGCGCGTCCACCTCGATCGCCTGCTCGTGGGGATAGGCATGGTTCGGTTCGGCAATCGACTGCTGGTAGACCGGCTTGGTGATGTAGTTGTGCCGCAGCATCTCGCCCAACACCCAGTTGCGCCGGGCGATGGCGCGTTTGGGGTTGTTGATCGGGTTGACCGCGGAGGGCAACTGGAACGTGGAGGCGATCAGCGCGCATTCGGCCACGGTCAGCTGATCCAGCGTCTTGCCGTAGTAGTACTCCGCCGCCGCCGCCACGCCGTACGAGCGGTGACCGAGGAACATCTTGTTGAGGTACAGCTCGAGGATCTGGTCCTTGCTCAGCTCGTGTTCGATGCGCAGGGCGATGAAGATCTCGGTGAGCTTGCGCGAATAGAGCTTCTCGGGGCTGAGGAAGAAATTTCGGGCGACCTGCTGGGTGATCGTCGATCCGCCGGAGCCTTTGTCGCCGCCCGTCACGATGACATGCCAGCCGGCCCGGGCGATGCCATGCCAATCCACGCCGGGGTGATGATAGAAGTCGGCATCTTCGGCCGACAGCACGGCATGCTTGAGCCGATCGGGCACGTTTTCGATCTCGACCGGGATGCGCCTGGTTTCGCCGAAGCTGGCCATCAGCTTGCCGTCGGCGCTCAGTACGCGCAACGGCACTTGCATGTGGTAATCCTTGAGCTCCGCCACCGAGGGCAACCTTGGCGCGATGAGCCAGTACGCCACGCCGATCGCGATAACTGCCAAAAGCAAGCCGGAAAACGCCAGGAGCAAAACCCAGCGCAACAAACGTTTCAAAATGGGCATGGTGTGGGGATAGCGAGACCTGAGTCAAAACATGACAGAGTATAGATGTAGGAGTATTTGGGGCATGAGGCGTGGTCGCCAAAGCAAGACTTGCGCCATCAAGGGCAATCCTGCAAATGTGTTGGGGATCACGTCAATTACTTGAGAAAGTTCGCGTAGACCGTTGCCATTGCGTTAATTTTTCGATTTAATGCCACTGCGCACCCCGCCAGGATTCTGGCTACGGGCGTCAGCGGCAAGGGGGAAACACCGTGGGGCTCTTTACACCGAAGAAGCCGGCGCTGATTGGTGTCGACATCAGTTCGACTGCCGTCAAGTTGCTGCAGCTAAGTCAAGCGGGTGGCCGCTATCGCGTGGAGCATTACGCGGTGGAGCCACTGCCGCCCAATGCCGTGGTCGAAAAGAACATCGTCGAGATCGAGGCGGTGGGCGATGCGATCCGCCGGGCATTGGCCCGTTCGGGCTGCAAGCTCAAGCACGCTGCAGCGGCGGTAGCGGGGTCGGCGGTGATCACCCGCGTCATCCCGATGACCAGCGAGCTGTCGGACGATGACCTGGAAGGCCAGATCCAGGTCGAGGCCAACCAGTACATTCCCTATCCGATCGATGAAGTCAGCCTCGATTACGAGGTCATCGGCCCGGTGCGCGACAACCCCGACATGAACAACGTACTGTTGGCCGCCTCGCGGACGGAGAACGTCGACATGCGCGTGGCCGCGCTCGACTTGGGCGGGTTGACCGCCGGCGTGATCGACGTCGAGGCCTTCGCGATGGAAAACGCGTTCGCGATGGTTGCCGATCAGCTCAACGTGGGCCGGGACGCGCTGGTGGCCGTGGTCGACATCGGCGCCACGATGACCACGCTGTCGGTGCTGCGCAACCAGCGCACCATCTACTCGCGCGAGCAGGTCTTCGGCGGCAAGCAGCTGACCGACGAGATCATGCGCCGGTTCGGGCTCTCCTACGAGGAGGCCGGGCGCGCCAAGCGCAAGGGCGGCCTGCCGGAATCCTACGAGACCGAGGCGCTCGAGCCGTTCAAGGAATCGCTGATCCAGCAGATCAGCCGCCTGCTGCAGTTCTTTTTCGCAGGCAGCGAATACAGCAAGGTGGACCAGGTGGTCCTGGCTGGTGGTTGCGCGTCGATCGAGGGGCTCGGTCCGATGCTGGAAGAGCAACTTGGCGTCCCCTGCATCGTTGCCAATCCGCTGGCGCGCATGTCGCTGTCGCCCCGCGTGCAGGCCCAGTCGCTGGCGCAGGACGCTCCCGCGCTGATGATAGCGGTCGGCCTCGCCCTGAGGAGTTTCGACTGATGGCACACGTCAATCTACTTCCCTGGCGCGCCGAGCGACGCAAGCAGCGCGAACGCGAGTTCTACATGCAGCTTGTCGCTGCGTTTGTGGTGGCGCTGGGCGTGCTGCTGTTGTGGATATTCTGGATGGACCAGCGCATCGACAACCAGAACGAGCGCAACGCCTACCTGCAGACCGAGATCAAGCAGCTCGACGTGCGCATTGCCAAGATCAAGGATCTGGAGAAGGTGCGTGAGCACCTGCTGGCGCGCAAGCAGATCATCGAACAATTGCAGGCGGATCGTTCGCAGATGGTGCATCTGTTCGACGAACTGGTGAAGACGATTCCCTCCAGCGCGCGACTGACCGGCCTGAAGCAGGGCGGCCAGTCCATGACGCTCGATGGCGTGGCGCAGTCCAACGCCAGCGTTGCCGAGTACATGCGCAACGTCGAGAGCTCGCCGTGGATGGGCCACGCCGATCTGCGCAAGACCGAAAACACCCATGACGCCACCCGCATGCCGTATGTGTTCGGCCTGGACGTGACGTTGAACCGGCCCAAGACCGACGAGACGGAAGCCGGGAAAGAGCCCGTGCACCCGGCAGGAACCAGCTCCGCGGCTTCGGCAGCGGTGCCCGCCGTGCTTGGTGCGGCGGCCAAGGCGGTTGTCTCCGCTCCGGCCAAGCCTGCCACATCGGCTCCGGCAGGGGCCAAGCCAATGGATGCTGCGGCTGCCACGGGAGGAACCAAGCCATGAAGTTCCTCGACGATATCCGCAATCTCGATCGCAACAACGTCGGCGGCTGGCCGCAATCGGTCAAGCTGTTCTTCACTGTCTTGCTGTGTGCGTTCGTGCTGCTGATCGGCTGGTATTTCTTCGTTGGCGACCAGCAGGACACCTTGCAGACGCTGGCCGGCAAGGAAGATCAGCTCAAACAGGAATTCGCGACCAAGCAGGCCAAGTCGGTCAATCTCGAGGCGCTGCAGCAGCAGCTCGACGAGATGCAGGACATGCTCCGCCAACTGCTGCGCCAACTGCCCAGCAAGACCGAAATGCCCGAATTGCTGATCGATATCTCGCAGACCGCGCAGTCCGCAGGCCTGGAGAGCGACCTGTTCCAGCCCGGGCCGGAAACGCCGAAGGATTTCTACGCTGAAAAGCCGATCACGCTGCGCATGACCGGCACTTACCACCAGTTCGGCACCTTCATCAGCGGCGTGGCTTCGCTGCCGCGAGTGGTGATCCTGACGCTGCACGATGTTTCGCTGACACCGAAAACAGCGGGCAAGGACGGCTCCGGTGGCCAACTCGTCCTGCAGGGTACGGTGAAGACCTATCGCTATCTGGATGACGAGGAAAGCGCCGCCGCGAGCAAGACCGGGGGTGCGAAATGAGGAACAGATTCGTCATCGGGTCCGTCCATGCCTCGCGGCTGGTGCTGATGCTCGGCGCCGTGCTGGTGCTAGGCGGCTGCACACGCGGCATGTCCGACCTGCGCGACTGGGTGGCGCAGGAGAAAGCCAAGAAGGGTGCGCCGATCCAGCCGCTGCCGGTGATCAAGACCTTCGAGACGTTCAAGTACGACGATCAGGATCGACGTGATCCGTTCAGCCCGAGCACGGCCGAACTGCAGACTAACGCTGCCACGAGCGGCCCGCGTCCGGATGCCAATCGTGCCAAGCAGCCACTGGAGATGTTCGCGCTGGACAGCCTCAGGATGGTGGGTACGGTCGGCGTCGGAGGCGGCATGGAAGTGTTGATCAAGGATCCGGGTGGCGTGATCCACCGCGTCCATGCCAACGAATACATGGGCCAGAACTACGGGCATATCACCGCGATCAGTGAGGACCACATCGAACTGGTCGAGCTGGTATCCAACGGTAATGGTGGCTGGATGGAACGTCCGGCCAGCATCGCGCTTGACGCGAAATAGGTAGACAGGGGCTGATGCAATGACCAACCAAATCCAATCCTTCCGGGGCCGTGTCATGCGCCATGCAAGCCGTTACATCCTGATGGGCCTGCTGATCGCCGGCGCCACCTGGGCCAGCGCGGCGATGGCTGCCGACACCACGCTGAAGAACATCAGCTACGATGCGCTGCCAGGCGGCAGCGTCGAACTGCACATGGACTTCGGCAATGGCCCGGTGCCACAACCGAAAATATTCACCACAGGCAACCCGCCGCGCATTGCGGTCGATTTCGCCGGCACCGACAACGCTGCGCCCCGTCACCTGGACATCGGCAAGGGTTCGACGTCCGGTGTCTCCGCGGTAGCGGCCGGCGGCCGTACGCGGGTCGTCGTCGAGCTGATGCGTGAATCGAGCTATCGCACGCGGATCGAGGGCCACAGCCTGGTGCTGACGGTCAACAACGGAAGTGCGGACCAGTCCGTGACCACCGCCGCGACCATCGATCCCAGCAAGGCATTGCCGTCGTCGTCGAATGGACCGGCCATCTCGAACATCGATTTCCGCCGCGGCCCCAATGGCGAGGGCCGGGTGCTGATCAGCTTCAGTGGCAGCGGTGCCAATGCGCAGATGACGCACCGGGGCGACAAGGTGCTGGTCACGATCGATCATGCGAACCTGCCCGCCAATCTTGAGCAGCGCCTGGATACGCTCGATTTCGCCACGCCGGTGCAGTCCATCGTGACCCGCTCCGGTGCCGGTGGTGGCGCCCGCGTGGAAATTGCCGTCAAGGGCAGTGTCGATACTTCGGCCTATCAGACGGCCGACCAGTACGTGGTGGAAGTGGCGCCGAAGAAGGCCGATGCCAAGGACGACAAGCTGGCCAAGCTTGGCCAGGAGCCGAGTTACAGCGGCAAACGCGTCACCTTCAACTTCCAGGACATCCCGGTGCGCTCGGCCCTGCAGCTGATCGCCGATATCTCCGGGCTCAATCTCGTGGCGTCGGACAGCGTCGGTGGCAGCGTCACGCTGCGTCTGGTGAACGTGCCCTGGGATCAGGCGCTGGACGTCATCCTGCGCGCCAAGAGCCTCGACATGCGCCGCAATGGCAACGTGGTGTGGGTGGCTCCGCAAGCCGAACTGGCCAAGTACGAGCAGGACCTCGCGGACGCGAAGCTGAAGGCGCTGGATACTGCCGAGTTGGTTACCGATTACGTGCCGATCAGCTACGGCAAGGCGGCGGACATCGCCAAACTGCTGACCACCGGCAGCATGCAGGGCGGTGGCGGAAGCGGCGGTGGCGCCAATACCCAGCGCGGTTTCCTGTCGCCGCGCGGCAGTGTCTCGTTCGATGAACGCACGAACACCCTGCTGCTGAACGACACGCCGGAAAAGATCAAGCAGCTGCGCGATCTCATCGCCGTGCTGGACAAGCCGGTGCAGCAGGTGCTGATCGAGTCGCGTATCGTGGTGGCCACGGACGATTTCACGCGGGAATTGGGTGCGAAGTTCGGTGTCAGCGGCCGGGTCAACAACACCGAATTCGGCAACGCAGCCACGGCCACGCCAGCGCTGACCGCCGGTATCGGTGGCGGCAACGTCACGTCCGGTGGGCTCAACGTGAACTTGCCCGCTACGGCGGCAACCAGCAACTTCGGTCTCGCGATCCTTGGTGCCAACTATGCAATCGACCTGGAGCTTTCCGCGGCGCAGACCGAAGGTCGCGGGGAAGTTATCTCCAGTCCTCGCGTGATTACCGCGAACCAGCAGGAGGCGGTCATTCGCCAGGGCCAGGAAATCGGCTACGTCACGTTCCAGAACAGTGCTGGCAGCGGCGCCGGCAGCGGCACCGCAACGGTGCAGTTCAAGGACGCCGTGCTGGAGCTCAAGGTGACCCCGACGATCACTGCCGACAACCGCGTCTATCTGGCGATCAACGTCAAGAAGGATGCGCTGGCCGGTTATACCGATGCTCCGGGTAGCGGCAAGATTCCCAACATCGATACCCGCGAGATCAATACTTCAGTGCTGGTCGACAACGGGCAGACGGTGGTGCTTGGCGGCATCTACGAGGTCAATAAGTCCAACACAATCTCCAAGGTGCCTGGGCTGGGCGACATTCCTGGCATCGGCGCGCTGTTCCGAAACACCTCGCGCACGAACACCAAGGCCGAACTGCTGATCTTCGTGACGCCGCGCATCCTCAGCGATACCTTGCAATAAGCCAGATCGTATGAAAAACGGGAGAGGCGGCTTCGGCCGCCTCTTTTTTTGCTTGCGCGTTTGCGCGCCGAATTAAACTTCCGGTGCCGCTTATGGTCTGTACGACGCTGCCCGATCGGCTGGCGCGCGTCGCGCGGCCGGCGCGGGCCGCACAATTGCCGAGTACGGAATCGATTATGGACATGCCAGAAACCATGCCGTTGAACAGCCTGCAGCGCTCTTTTGCGCAACTGCGCGACGATCTGCAACGCTGCATCATCGGGCAGCCCCATCTGATCAATTGCCTGCTGGTGGCCTTGCTCGCTGATGGCCATCTGTTGGTGGAAGGCGCGCCCGGGCTGGCGAAAACCACGGCGGTGAAGGCGTTGGCGGCGCGCATCGAGGCGGATTTCCACAGGGTGCAGTTCACCCCGGACCTGCTGCCGGCGGACCTCACCGGCACCGACGTGTTTCGCCCCCAGTCCGGCAGCTTCGAATTCGAGCGTGGCCCGCTGTTCCACAACATCGTGCTGGCCGACGAGATCAACCGCGCGCCGGCCAAGGTGCAGTCGGCCCTGCTGGAGGCGATGGCCGAACAGCAGATCACGGTGGGGCGCAGCACATGGCAGCTGCCCGAGCTGTTCATGGTGATGGCGACGCAGAATCCGATCGAGCAGGAAGGTACCTTCACCCTGCCCGAGGCGCAGCTGGATCGTTTCCTGATGCACGTGACGATCGGCTACCCGGATGCGGTGGCCGAGCTGGCGATACTCAAGCTGGCCCGCGAGCAGGCCAATCGACGCGCTCATCCGGCGGCCACGCCGCCGGCGTTGCTGAGCCAGGCGGATGTATTTGCTGCGCGCGATGCGGCGATGGCGGTGCACATGGCGCCCGCGCTGGAGGAATACCTGACGCAGCTGGTGCTCGCCACCCGCGATGCCGGCCGCTACGGTGCCGAACTCAAACGGTGGATCGCCTGGGGTGGTAGCCCGCGCGCCACCATTGCGCTGGATCGCTGTTCACGCGCCACGGCGTGGCTGCGCGGGCGTGACTACGTGCTGCCCGAAGACGTGCACGCGATCGCCCACGAAGTACTGCGTCACCGGGTGCTGCTCAGCTACGAGGCGGAAGCCGAGGGCGTGCGGCCCGATCGGGTGATCGATCGCTTGCTGGATCTCGTGCCGCTGCCGTGAACGCCGCCGTGCAACCACGATGGGATGGCGATGGCCGCACCCGGGTATCGCTGGCCGAACTGATTGCCATGCGCGAGCGGGCCGGGCGCGTGCGGGTGGCGCCGCTGCCCAGCCGCGCCGCTCGCAGCGGACAGCAGTCCAGCCGTCTATACGGCCGCGGCATGGATTACGCGGAGTCGCGCGTCTATCAGGCGGGCGATGACGTGCGCCGGCTCGATTGGCGGCTCACCGCGCGCAGCGGAAAGCTGCATACCAAGCTGTTCCAGGAAGACCGCGAAGGCTGTCTCCTGATCCTGCTCGATACCCACGCCAGCATGCGCTTCGGCACCCGAGTGCGGTTCAAGTCGGTGCAGGCTGCGCGCGCGGTCGCTGCGGCAGCATGGTACGCGGTGCGCGCGGGAGAACGGGTGGGCGTGATGGCGTTCGGCCAGGCCGAGCAGCTGCTGCGCCCGCAAGCCGGGCCGCGGGGTGCGCTTGCGGTCTGCGGCGCATTGGCCGCGTGGGATGCGCAGGCGGGGTCCGGCAAGGCCGAGCCGTTATCCGAAGCCCTGGCGCGTGCCAGCCGCGTGCTGCACGGCGCCAGCCGCGTGCTGCTGATCAGCGATGGTTTCAGCTGCGATGCGCCATCGCGTCAGCGCCTGCTCGATCTCACGCGTCACGCCGGGCTCAGCGTCTTGGTGGTGGCCGATGCGCTCGAGCTGTCGCTGGCGCCGCCGGGGCGCTATCCGCTGGAACATGCCGGCGAGCGCAGCGAAGTGCTGCTGCAAACGGAGCGCCAGCGGCACGCGTTCCAGCGGGCGCTGGGCGCGGGTCCGGCGCAGCTCGACGAACTGGCCAGGTCGCTGGGCCTGCGTTGCACCAGTATCGATACCGCCGCCGATCCGTGGGACGCGGTCACCGCCCTGTTCGGCGCCGGCAGGCGAGGTCGATGATGGTGCCGGCCGCTTCGCCCGCCAGCGCACCGCCGCCCGGCCCGAGCCTGCGCGACATCCATCTGCCGCCCGATCCCGCATGGTGGCCGCCGGCGCCGGGATGGTGGATGCTCGGGGCGCTGATGTTGCTGGCGCTGCTGGTCGGCGCATGGCAATGGCGGCGACATCGCAGCGCGCTGCTCCAGCGTCGCCAAATCCTGTCCGAGCTCGATCGGCTCGCGCTGCGGCATCAGCAGGAGCGCGATGATGCTGCGCTGGCGAACGGACTGCATCAGTTGCTGCGCCGGGTTGCGCGGCGACACGATGCGCGAGCCGCGACGCAGCGAGGCGAGGCGTGGCGGGAAACGCTGATGCGCATGCCGATCGACGCCGCCGCGCTCGAGGTGCTGCTGGCGCTGGATCAGCAGATCTATCGCCCGCAGGTGGCGTTCGATCATGCCGGTGCCGTCGCGGCTGCGCGTCAATGGTTGCGATCGGCGCTGAAGCCGGCTTCGTGGAAGCGGAAAACGGTGCACGCCGATGCCTGAGTTCGCGTGGCCCTGGATGATCGTGCTGTTGCCGCTGCCCTGGCTGGTGCGTCGCTGGCTGAGTGCGGCCGCGCCCGGGCAGGCTCTGCACCTGCCGCAGCCGGGGTTGCAACTGGTCGCGGCGACCGGCCCCGCCACGCGCGGCATCGTGCCGTGGCTGCTGGCGCTGGCCTGGCTGTGCCTGCTGGCTGCGGCGGCGCGGCCGCAATGGGTGGGTCCGCCGCAGGCGCAGCAACGCAGCGGTCGCGCGCTGATGCTGGCGGTGGATCTGTCCGGCAGCATGCGTACTGACGACATGCAACTGGCCGGGCAGTCGGTGAGCCGTTTTGGCGCGGTGGAAGCGATCGCCGGCGATTTCATCAGTCGCCGCAGCGGCGATGAAATGGGTTTGATCCTGTTCGGCAGCCAGGCATTCCTGGTGACGCCACTGACCTTCGATCTGTCCGCGGTGCGCGCGCAATTGCAGGGTGCCGCCGTGGGCCTCGCCGGCACCGAAACGGCGATCGGCGATGCGATCGCGGTCGCCGTGAAGCGGCTGGCCGCGCTGCCTGAGCAGGCACGCGTGCTGGTGCTGCTTACCGACGGCGTCAACAACGCCGGCAGCATCGCGCCGCGCGACGCGGCGCGCGCGGCCAAGGCCGCCGGCGTGCGCATCTACACCATCGGCATCGGCGCCACGCGGATGCGCATACCGGGCTTCTTCGGCAGCCAGCTGGTCAATCCCTCGGCGGACCTGGATGCGGGCATGCTGACCAGCATCGCCACGCAGACCGGCGGGCGCTTCTTCCGCGCCACCGACAGCGCCGAACTGGCCGATGCGTATCGAGCCATCGATGCGCTGGAGCCGATGCCGCAGGCCGGCCCGACCCGGCGCCCTCGGCACGAGCTGTTCCGCTGGCCGCTGCTGGCGGCGATGGCGCTGCTGTTGCTGGTGATCGTGCCGCGCCGCTTTGCCGGAGTTCGGGAGCGATCGGCATGAACGACGTGCTGCAGCAGTTCCACTTCCTGCGGCCTTGGTGGCTGCTCGCCCTCGCGCTTTTGCCGGGGCTGTATTGGCTGGGCATGCGGCGCAGCGCCGCGATGGCGGAACTCTCGCGGCTGGTCGATGCTTCGCTGCTGCCGCATCTGCTGCGTGGACGTGCGGGCAATCGCCGGTTGCCGGTGTGGCTGTTCGCGCTGGGCTGGTCGCTGTGCGCGCTGGCGCTGGCCGGGCCGAGCTGGAACCGGATCAGCCAACCCCTGTACGCCAGCCGCGCGGCGCAGGTCGTGGCGATCTCGCTGTCGCAACACATGCTGGCGCGCGACGTGGCGCCGAGCCGGCTCGATCGCGTCCGATACAAGGTCCGCGATCTGCTCGCCGTCAACCACGATGGACTCAACGCGCTGATCGCGTACGCCGGCGAAGCTTTCGTGGTGGCACCGCTGACCTCCGACGCGGGCAGCCTCAACGATCTGCTCGATGCGCTGGCGCCGGATACCATGCCGGTCGACGGCGACAACGCCGCGCTGGCGATCGAGCGTGGCGTGGAGCTGATCCGCGACGCCAAGGCCAGTGGCGGTTCGCTGGTGCTGGTCACCGATCATGCCGATGCAGCGGCCGATGCGGCCGCGCGCAAGGCCAACGCTGCCGGCGTGCAGGTGTCGGTGCTGGGCGTGGGCACGACGCAAGGCGGGCCTGTGCCGCTGCCCGATGGCGGCTTCCTGCGCGACGCGCAGGGCGGCGTGGCGCTGGCCCGTCGCGACGATGCCTCGCTCACCGCACTGGCCGCGGCCGGCGGCGGCCGCTACGTGGCGATGACGTCGGATCGCCGCGATATCGACACGCTGCACGCGCAACTGCGCATCGCTCCCGCCGTGGCTGCCGATGGCCAGGCCGGCAACGACTGGCAGGACCGCGGGCCGTGGCTGCTGCCACCGTTGCTGCTGATCGTGGCGCTGGCGTTCCGTCGCGGCTGGTTGTTGCTGCTGCCGCTGGTGCTGTTGCCGCTGTGGCCGGTGCCGGCCACGGCGTCAACATGGCAGGACCTGTGGCAACGGCCCGATCAACAGGCCGCACAGGCGCTGCGCGATGGTCATGCAAAACAGGCGCAACAGCTGGCGCGCGATCCGGCCTGGCGCGGTGCAGCGGCTTATCGCGCGGGCGACTATGCCGCTGCCAGGCAGGCGCTGCAGCAGGCGCCAGGTGGCGATGCCGCGTACAACCTCGGCAACACGCTGGCCAGACAGGGCGATTACCAGCAGGCCATCGCCGCTTACGATCATGCGCTGAAACTCGACCCGAACAACGCCGACGCCAAAGCCAATCGCAAGGCGGTCGAGGACTGGCTGCGCCAGCAACAGCAACAACCGTCCGATCAGAAGCAGCATGAGGGGCACAACGGCAGCCAAGGGCAGTCCTCGGCTGGCGACAAGGGCAAGAGCGGCAAGTCGGACTCGAAGGATCAGCAACCCGGGCAGGATGGCAGCAAGCCGTCCGGGCAGCCCGGTCAGGACGGCAAGTCGCAGGACTCGTCCGCGCAAAATTCGCCGGATGAGGATCGT